>Ga0315273_10011638_pt1 | contig 11255 bp, 10 predicted proteins | sample YL17G02_0_MG_FD_205753 | JGI IMG/M metagenome (GOLD analysis project Ga0315273, IMG submission 205753) | Sediment microbial communities from Yellowstone Lake, YNP, Wyoming, USA - YL17G02_0 | ecosystem: Environmental > Aquatic > Freshwater > Lake > Sediment | place: USA: Wyoming | collected...
AAAAAAACTACTGTTTTGGTAAATGATATATTAGCGAATGAACAACCAGGGTCTGAAAAAGAAATTATTAGGGAAACCCCTCGGTCTCAGAAACCCTTCATTGCAATGTATTCAGTCCAAGTTGGCGCCTTCACTAATATCGCTCATGCAAGGTCACTCCAAAACAGTCTTGATAAAAGAAGGTATCATTGCTATATATCTACTCAAAACTCAAACGGTGAGGTCAAGCTCCATAAGGTATTGATTGGTAAATTCAGCGACAGGAAAAAAGCCGGGTCTTTCTCTAAAAAAATAAAAAAGGCTGAGAACATCCAGACATTTGTAACTGTGTGGAAAAGTAATATTTGAAGCCTTCCCTATCGAATTTGCCCTACGTTTTTTATTAGTCTTAGATTTTTGCTCAGAATTTGGTATCGTGAAAACCTTTCCATTTAACTAATATCATAAAATGAACCTCAGACATGGTGAAATACAATGTATGTTATTTTTATGTTATTATTTTGTTTTATGGAAAAAAGGCTCCAGAAAATTCTTTCTGAGATAGGAATTACTTCAAGGAGAAAGGCTGAAGAACTTATCTCTGAGGGGAGAGTTATTGTCAACGGCAAAGTTGCAACTGCCGGCATGAAGGCAGATATTATAAGAGATTATATCAAAGTTGATGGAAAACTTGTTTCAGGATTGGGAAAGGAGACCCAGAAGGTTTATATTATGATCAACAAGCCACGAGGGGTTGTAACTACTTTATCTGATCCTGAGGGCAGACCTACTGTAAAGGACTTTTTGAAAGGTATAAAATACAGAGTTTTTCCTGTTGGAAGACTTGATTATGACTCTGAAGGACTTCTCTTGTTGACAAATGATGGCGATTTTGCTAATGCAGTTTTACATCCTTCACGGCAGATTTCAAAAACCTATCTTATTAAAATAAAGGGCATTATAGGGGATAGTGCTATAGAAAGATTGAAACATGGTGTGAAGCTTGAGGATGGGATAACCTTGCCTGCCTGGGTAAGAACAATGCGAACAGCAGAGAAAAACTCATGGATTGAGATCACCATTTATGAAGGGAGAAAAAGACAGATAAGAAGAATGCTTGAATGTGTCGGTCATTCTGTTATTGTCTTAAGGAGAGTCGGCATCAATGGCCTTAAACTCAAAGGTTTAAAAACGGGTGCAATAAGATATTTAACCCTCTATGAACTCAAACTCATCCAAAAAGAAACAGGTCAGAAAAAACAGGGATATCACTCTAATAATTAGATTCTTTGATTGATAGGGAGCAAGATGATTTGTGACAAAAGATGCGGTGAGATAAAAGAATTAGACATTGGGAAACATATGAATCTCTGTGGATGGGTTTACAGACGGAGAGATCACGGAGGGCTCATTTTTGTTGATCTGCGTGACAGAAGCGGGGTATTACAGATAGTATTTAGTCCGGAAAAATCTTCAAAGACACATGAACTTGCACATGAACTGAGAAGCGAATATGTTGTTTCTGTAACAGGCGAGATTAGAAAAAGACCTGATGGCACAGAAAACCCTCATCTCCCAACAGGTATATTCGAAATGTATGCGACTACTCTTGAAATCTTGAATAAAGCAGATCCTCTGCCTTTTAGCATAGAAGATGCTTCTGACGCTTCAGAGGCGCTGAGACTCAAATATCGTTACCTTGATTTGAGAAGACCAGATATGCAAAGAAATTTAATTATAAGGCACAAAGCGACTAAAATTATCAGGGATTATCTTGATGAAAATGGATTTCTTGAAATAGAAACACCTGTCCTCACAAAATCCACACCTGAAGGTGCAAGAGATTATTTGGTCCCGAGCCGCTTAAATCCAGGTTATTTTTATGCACTACCCCAGTCCCCACAGCTCTTCAAACAGATATTAATGGTTTCTGGCTTTGAAAAATATTTCCAGATTGTGAAATGTTTTAGAGATGAAGATCTGCGTGCTGACCGGCAACCTGAATTTACACAAGTTGACCTTGAAATGTCCTTTGTCGATAGAGCAGATATTATACAAGTTATTGAAGATTTGATGAAGAGACTTTTCAAGGAGGTCCTTGAAGTTGAGATCGAGACACCTTTTGAAAGATTGCACTATCATGATGCTCTTGAAAGGTTTGGTAGTGATAAGCCGGATATGAGATTCGACCTTGAACTTAAGGATATGGCTGATTTATCAGAGAAATGTTCGTTCCGTGTCTTCCTCGAAACTCTTCATGCTGGTGGACGAGTTAAGGCTATTAACGGAAAAGGCCTATCCACTCTATCAAGGAGAGAAATTGATTTGCTCACTGAAGAGGCTGTCTCTTTCGGTGCAAAAGGACTCGCATGGATAAAAGTGAAGAATGGGTTCGAATCGCCTATTGCAAAATTTTTCAGTGAAGACATTATGAAAGAGATGGCTAAAAGGGTCGGGGCTGAAGAAGGTGATTTAATGCTCTTTGTTGCTGATGATGAAAGGGTCGTTCATGATGTGTTAGGCAGAATGAGAATCGAACTTGGAAAGAGATTGAACCTCATAAGGTCTGGATATAAGTTTGTGTGGATTACCAACTTTCCACTTTTTGAATGGAATAAAGATGAAAACCGTTTTGAAGCAATGCACCATCCTTTTACTTCTCCGATGAATGAAGACACAGAGAAACTTTTTTCTGCAAATATTAGCAACTTTAAGCCTTCCGCTCCTGATTTCAATCTTCTCGCTGACGTTAAAGCAAAGGCATATGATATTGTTCTCAATGGTTATGAAATTGGAGGAGGAAGCATTCGTATCCACAGACGTGATTTACAGAGGAAAATGTTCGAAATTCTGGGAATATCAGAAGAAGAAGCACGGATGAAATTCGGCTTTTTGTTGGATGCCTTTAAATATGGTGCTCCCCCCCATGGTGGAATAGCGCTCGGACTTGATAGGCTTATAATGATCATGGTTGGTGCAACATCTATTAGGGATGTAATCGCCTTTCCAAAGACTCAAAAAGCAGCCTGCCTCATGAGTGGTACCCCTTCCCAAGTCGAGAAAAAACAATTAAAAGAACTTGCTATCAAAACCGACCTACCTTAGTATAAGAACTTACCATTTCCTAATATACTCAAAATAGGACTCATAATTTCGTTTTGTTTCTATCATACTATCTCCGCCGAATTTTTCGAGGAAAACATCTGCAATAGTTAAAGCAACCATTGCCTCGCCAATGACGCCTGCTGCGGGTACCGCACATATGTCAGACCGCTCATAGGTTGCTTCTACAGGTTTTTTTGTCATGATGTCAACAGAACGAAGAGGTTTCTTCAAGGTAGGTATTGGTTTCATTGCGATCCTTATAATTATGGGCATTCCATTCGTCATACCACCCTCAATTCCACCAGCATTATTGGTTTTTCGATAAAACCCAGAAACTTGACTTCCGTTGCTCTGAGCTCTTTGCTCTGAGCTCTTTGCTCTGTAAAATATCTCATCCATAACCTCTGATCCAAGATGTCTCGCCATATCAAAACCGAGTCCGATCTCAACTCCCTTTATGGCTTGGATACCCATGAGAGCCTTTGCAAGTCTTCCGTCGAGTTTTTTGTCCCATTGGATATGACTTCCAAGACCTATAGGAACCCCTGTTACAAAGACTTCAAATATACCTCCAAGTGAATTTCTTTCTTGTGTTGCCTTGCTAATCAGTTCAACCATTTTCCCTGAAATTTCTTCATCTGGACACCTGACCGGTGACTTCTCGGCTTTTTCAAAAAGAGACAACAATAATTTTTCCGAACTTCGAAGTATTTTTTTTGACTGGTTAAATTTAATTTTGCCAATCTGAATGATGTAACTTCCAATCGTCATGCCAAATTCTTTAAGAAAATTTTTCGCAATTGCACCAAGGGCAACTCTCACAGCTGTTTCCCTTGCGCTCGAACGCTCAAGAATATTTCTTAAGTCATGTTGATCATATTTAATAGCTCCTGCCAAGTCTGCATGACCAGGTCGCGGTTTTGTAACTGCCGGTAACGAGTTTTCATCAGCCGAATCAGTAGACATACCTTCAATCCAATTCTTCCAGTCTTTGTTTTCAATGTAAAGGGCAATGGGAGAACCTATTGTTTTGCCCCATCTCACACCAGTAAGGATTGTAACATGGTCAGACTCTATCTTCATTCGAGCACCGCGACCATAGCCTAACTGTCTTCTTATAAGGTCTCTGTCTATATCTTCTGCAGAAATAGAAAGGCCTGAGGGAACGCCTTCAAGAATTCCGACAAGCGCCTTCCCATGGGATTCACCAGCAGTAAGAAATCGCAGGAGGGACATTTTTTCTTCTGAACTTACCCGTTTTTTAAGATATTGGTTTTATCTTTGCGCCTAACTTTTTTCGCAGGAGTTTTAATTAAAGCTCAATAAAATAAGACATCAGATCGTTTTCTCTAAAACCCTTGGGGTAATGAATATCAAAAGCTCGGTTGTCTCTTCCTCAGACTTTTTATTCCTGAATAACCAGCCAAGGACAGGAATATTCATTAAACCTGGTACACCTGTACTATCCGTTCTTTCCCTTTTTTGAAGAACTCCACCGATAACCAGAGTTTCACCATTTTGTACAAGAACTTTTGTAAGGCTTTCTATTTTATCTGTCCTCGGGGCTTGAGCACCCCCACCTATAGAAACAAACCCCTTAATATCTTCTTTTCTCACAAGAACTGCCATAGTTACAGCACCTGCCGGGCCTATATGGGGTGTTACTTCTATCGTAATAGCAACATCTTTATATTCCGCAGATATTTGCCCCGATTGCACGTCTATTTTACCATAAGGTACACTTTCACCTTGCACAAGTGTCGCCTTCTCATTATCCGTTGTGACGATTCTCGGATTAGAAATTCTTTTACTTTTACCAGTTGTCTCAAGAGCCGATATTTGTAATTCAAGTCCTTTTGTCTTTGCAGCATTCAGGAATCCAAATGCAATCCCTCCGGCTGTACCTTCTGGTGAGGGGAGATTAACATTCCAGAAGTTATCTCCGCCAGAAAAAGGTGATCCTTCTCCTATCTGTGTTGTTCCTGCAACGAAATTGTTCCCCTCAGTCATTATTCCCCATTGAATTCCCAAGCTTCTCACATCCGATTCAAACGCTTCAACAATCCTTGCTTCTATCAGAACCTGAGGTGTTGGCTTATCAAGGGTTGCAAGAAGATTTTCGATCTGAGGGAAAACTGATGCTACATCATTAATAGCTACAGAGCTTGTCCTTTTATCAACGCTGACACTACCTCTTGATGAAAGCATCCTTGCATCTTTGATTGACTTCTCGATACTTGAAACATCAGCATAGCTGATTAGGAAAATCCTTGTGTATAAAGGTACTGCCTTTAGCTCAGATTCCTTAGCTCTGGCCGCATCTTCACTTTCCTTTGCAAACGCTGCATGAGGCGCAATCCTTATGATATTATTTTCGACAGTCTTTCCGAGGCTGAAGGTCTTTAATATTATATCAAGTGCTTGATCCCACGGCACATTCAGGAGCTTCATTGTTAACTTCCCTTTGACCTCAGGACTCACAACAATGTTATATCCGCTGATATCAGCAAGTAACCTGAAAATGGGAACAATATCGGCATCTTGAAAATCGAGAGATATTTTTTTGCCGTTGTGCTTATTTTCAGTAACATTTGCGCGTTCCTTAGCTTCCAAGTTTTCTCCAGGCTTATGAGCCATCTGTGCTGATACAGCCACTACTATGGTGTCCTCGACTGTCGTAACATCAAAATCAGTCTTTTCTTTAAGATCAATGACTAATCTAATCTTATTATCAGTTTCCCCTGCTCTGATGCCTTTTAATGGTGATACCACTTCTGATGGAAGCTGAGCTTTCATATCCACACCAGGGACATCTATGACAATTCTATTTTCTAAAGGTAAAACACTTGGATTAAGAGAACCATTTCCTCTAATGATTACCTTGACGGTGTCAGCTGTTTTTTCAAAAAAAATACTTGTTATTTCTGTGGCCTTTTGAAGGGGTACCCTCTCTTGTAAAACATGCTCGGTTTCTTTTACTTCTGGCACATCCTCTATTTTCCCCATTGCTTCTGCTTTTACAACTCCTTTAGGGGACTCTTCTCTTATTCTGATTATCAGTTCATTATCCTTATATTCCGGGTCGGCAGTGGTAGGCGTCTGAAGTAGTATTTCGAACCTCGCCATAAAAGGAGCCTTAACCTGGGAGGGAACGATCTCGGTTATTCCCGCCTTATCAGAAAAGATCTTGTTATTAAACACCCCGGTACTAACATCAAGAAGTTCAACTATAATTTTGTATGGGTCATCTGACTTGTACAATGTATAACTAAAAGGTCCACTCACCTTAACTGTTACAGAATAGTCCTGAAGGTCAATGGCAGTTATTACCCTGCCTTCATCAGGCATTGCTAACTCTTTAATGTTCCCTGTTGGTGCGCATCCAAATACAATAAAGATTAGAAAGTATAATATCACAGAATATAAAAGGAATAATCTCAAGCACTGTCCTTTATCTTTTGCTTTTTGCTTCTTGTCTTTTACTATGAGTTTCATCCTCCCCCCTCTTTCCGGAGTTTCAATATTGAATCCCTAGGTTTGATTTCACCTCTGTAGTCTTTAACATATTCCCTTATTACTACCATATCTTTTGTAATCTTTTGTACTTTACCCTCATAGGGTCCCAATTTCATTCCTTCCGTAATAGTATACGATTTTTTGTCGGGTAAGATTATGAGGGCATAGTGCTTCTGATCATCCCAAGCAATAGCTAAAAGGTTTATCTCATCTATACTGTAACTCTCAAAAGGAGTCGTTCCTTTTTTCCTCTCTGGTTTCTGCTTTAACAACATTACAAGTGAAAGGAAAGGATCTCGCCTCCCTCTTGGGTCATAAGTATATGTTTCTTGTTTAGCTTCTTTTGCTTCTTCAGTGTTTTTTACTTCTTGTGTAGCAGTCGGAGGTTGAATTTGTCCAGCCATTGGTTTTTTCATCGGAGATTGTTCTTTTTTACATCCTGTAAAAGGAAGTAAAAGGCAAAACATGATAAGACAGCAGGTTATCCCTCTCATGTCTTTTTACCCTTTTTCTCAGTCTTCTCTTCTTTTTGTTGTTGAGCGATTTCTTCTTCCGGGATCGCAGAGAATGTTGTGGCGGCAAAGGTTACCTTAAGTACAGTACTGTCTTTCGCTGGTTTTGGATCGCCGAGTTTTATATCAGAAATGTTAACTATTCTATTGAGTCTTGTGAGACTGCTAAAGAAGTATCCGAGATTATGATAGCTACCTGAAAGTTCAACTTTCACCGGTATCTCATAGACAATCCCACTTAGATGGGTCTTCCTCTGCTCTGGTTTCCAAAGTAATATGCGCAGCCCAGATGCTATGCCGAGGTCTGAGACCTGTTTTAAGAGATCTGATACCTCTTTTTCTTCCGGTAGTTGTTCCTTTAATTCGTTGAGCCTGTTTCCTAGCCTTTGATTCTCAGCAATAAGCTCTATAAGTTTTTCTGCTTTGGCTTGACTTTTTGCAATCTCATTTTCTTGTACCTGAATTTTGCTCTCGAGAGCCTTAATCTCTTTGTTCTTAGGCAGAATAAGCATAAAGGTAACTGCTATAGCAATTACCAATGCAGGCAGAATAGTTATTATCGTCCTGACATATCCAGGGAATGTTTTATAATCAACTTTTATAGCCATTTTACACTTTTATTTTGAATGTTAGTTTAAACATATAGAGAAGCGTATTCTCTATGGTTGTGCTTTTGGATTCTTGAAGATATACCTCAGTGAATATTTGAGAATTTTTTATGTTATCAATATATGTAACAATATCTGAATTCGCAAAAGCATATCCCTCCATACTAACATTTTCTCCGTAAACTGCCATTTCATCAAGCCAAACACCGCTGGGGAGAAGGTTATTCGCTTCATCAAGAAGCCTTACAGGCATGCTCTGATTCTTTCTCAGTTGTTCGATGATACCATTCCTCTGCTCGATAGCCTTATTAAGCTGCTCAAAGTTTTCAACCTCTTTTATTTTTTGCTTGAGTTCCACTATCTTATTTTCATTGGTTTTGAAAAGAGCCTTCTTTTTAGAAAGGCGGGAATTGAAAAAGAAGGCAAGATTTGCCATCACTATGATCGTGACAAGGACAATAATTACCATCGTTACAATAAATGACGGTATTGGCTTATGCTTTTTCTTTCTCTTTACAGGTAATAGATTAACCTTTATCATCTGTCACCTGGCCTTCTGAGGGCAAGACCCGTAGCAACGGCTGCTATTGGTGAAATTTCTTCCATATAACTCACATCAAACCGTTTTGGTATTTTTATGTTTTTAAAAGGCTCTATGATCTTTGTCTCTATCCCTATCTTATCTGAGAAAAGTCTTGGAAAATCCTTAATGAGAGTACCGCCTCCACTCAAAACAACTTCATCAATATCCTTATGCAGTTCAGTATGCAGTTCAGTGCTCCTATAGAACTCAAAAGAACGACTGACATCTCCTATTATTTCCTCTGACGCTGATTCAATTACTGAAAATGCATCTTCAGAGGAAACATTTTCAACTGACTCGCCCCTCTTAAGTCTCTCTGCATTTTCAAACGACAGATTGAATTCTCTCTGAAGGGCCTCTGTATGAAGATTACTCCCAACTGCGCTGTCTCTTGTAAAAACAGAGATACCTCCTTTAAGTACATTCATATTAACTGTACTTGCGCCAATGTTTACAATGGCTATATTTTTATCCGGCTCAATCTCATAATTAATCTCATACATATTTTCAAGGGCGAAGGGATTGACGTCAACAATTACGGGGTCAAGTCCTGCTTCCCTCACAGCAGAAACGTATTCATTTATTATTTCTTTCTTTACGGCAACGAGGATAACATCCATTTGACCAGGCTCATCTTTCGGTCCGAGGATCTGAAAATCAAGGTTTACATCTTCAATATTGAATGGCACATACTGCTCAGCCTCAAACTTTATGGATTCAGTAAGTTCTTCCTCCGACATTTCAGGCAGAGATATTCTTTTGATGATTACTGATGAATGGCCGGCTATACCAATAACTGTATACTTTGTCCGTATCTTTGTTTTTCTTACAAGTTCCTTAATGGAATCAATAAGCCTGAAAGAATCTATTACAGAACCGTCGACGATAATTTCTTGAGAAAGGGGCAGCATATCAAATAATTCTAGCTCATAACCGCCCTTAATATCTTTCAGCTGTACAATTTTAATATAACTCGACCCTATATCTAGGCCGATTGTGCCTTTCCCAGCACGAAACATAGCTAATGAATAACAAAAAAGGGCCATTTTGTCAAGTATTTTTTATTTTTATTACCTTAAGGTTATCGGTAACATCAAGATTTTAGTTTAACAATCTTTCCACTGTTATTTTATCCTGTTCCAATTTTCCAATAGCAAATAAATTATTCACTGGCATACCATTTTTGGCCTTCTGATACGATTCTTCATCCAGTATGATTTCTTTTAAATGAGAAATTGCGGAATCCATGGCGTAGACAGCGTTTTTGCCGTGTTTCAATTCTCCTAATGATGCAGAGTCCTCAATTCTGAAGTTCCCCACTTTTGTCCGTTTTAAGGAAATCATATGTGCACCGACATGCAGGGCCTTGCCAATATCATCGCATAATGTCCTGATATAGGTGCCCTTAGAACATGATATTTTCAGATCAAGATAGGGTTGGTCAAAACATATCAGGTCTATCCCGTAAATTTCTATTAGCCTCTCTGGTCTTTGAATCTCAATACCCATCCTTGCGAGCTTATAAAGAGGTTGCCCCTGTATTTTAATCGCCGAGTACATCGGCGGTATCTGTTTTATCTGACCTACAAAATTTTTCAGAAGATTGTAGATGTCTGTTTCTTCCAGCATAAGAGAATTCTTCTTTTCTAATATCCTGCCTGTTAAATCACCAGTATCTGTTCTTTCACCAAGTTTTATTCCTACAATGTACTCTTTATCAAGGTCTGATAGGAATCTCGATACCTTAGTCGCCTGATTTAAGCAGGTAATGAGTACACCCGTTGCTATTGGGTCAAGCGTTCCTGCATGTCCAGCTTTTTTTGCGTGGAAAAGTTGCTTTACCTTCAACACCGCTTGCTGCGAAGATATATCCCTCGGTTTGTTAAAATTAATGACTACATCCATAGCATGATAATTGTACCATGGAGATAAAGAGTGATAGTTATGATTTTTTGGGAAAGAAAAAAGTAACTACAAATACCAGAATTATGTCCCACATTCAATCTCGAACTGCAACACAAGAAGAAGCGACTTCAAGTGGTGTTTTAAACCCCAGACACTTTCTGGGGCGATTGTTGATCAATGATTCTATCTGAGCAATCTGCTCCTCTGAAATCTTACTGAAATCCGTACCCTTTGGCAAATACCATCGAACAAGACCATTGATATGCTCATTAGTTCCTCGCTGCCATGAGGCATAGGGATGGGCAAAATAGCACTTCAGACCAATCTCTGAAGTGATCTCTTCATGCTGGGCGTTCTCGGTCCCGTTATCGAGGGTAAGTGTCCTTCTCATGGGTGCAGGGAGTGCATATAACCGTCTGATAACGGCGTCCTTCGTTTCCTCTGCACCCTTGCGCTTTAGTTTGGTAAGCAACAGCAGCCTGCTTTTTCTCTCTGTAAGGCTGTTTAAGGCAACGGGGCTTTTCCGGGATATGAGACTATCGCCTTCCCAATGACCATAGTAACGTCTGGATTCAACTGATTTCGGCCTGACATCAATTGGCACCCGATTGGGAATCTTGGCTTTACGCACTTTTCGACCTATGCTCTTGTGCATGTGCTTCCGATGACAACTGCGTAGACAAGCGATCAGTTCCTCACGGTCTGCTGTCTTGGGATGGTAGATATACTTGATACCAACGAGTTACCCTCCCAATGACCAAACCGACTGCGGTTCTCTACCGAGATAGGCCTTTCCTCTATCGGGATCCGGTTGGGAATCTTGGTTTTACGCTCCCTTCTGCCTATCCCCTTGGTTTTGCGTTTGCGGTGCCCCCGCACAAGGTGTCCTATCAGTTCAGCCCTCCCATCTGTCTTCGGATGGTAGATGTACTGGTAGATGGCCTCGTGGCTTATGCCGAGTCCTGAATGTTCCAGTCCTATCCTCCCCGATATGAGCTCGGGAGACAAGCCCTGCTCAAGCTTGTTCCGAACATACGTGACAATCTG
>Ga0315273_10011640_pt1 | contig 11253 bp, 11 predicted proteins | sample YL17G02_0_MG_FD_205753 | JGI IMG/M metagenome (GOLD analysis project Ga0315273, IMG submission 205753) | Sediment microbial communities from Yellowstone Lake, YNP, Wyoming, USA - YL17G02_0 | ecosystem: Environmental > Aquatic > Freshwater > Lake > Sediment | place: USA: Wyoming | collected...
TTCTTGACATCTGTGTTGACAGGCTTACGGCCTCTTTTCGCCGGAGCATGTTCAAATGTCCAAAACTGCTTTGTCAGGGTTCGCTGCCAGCTGAGAAGCGTTTCCGGCTTAATCAGCGTAAGCCGGTATTTGAATTCAGCGACCTTGTTCAGAACAACGAAGAACAACTTGTCGTAGAAGTCGAAATGGACCCTCTTCTTCCCTTTTTTCCTTGTCAGGATCTCGTTCTCTTTCTTGAGCAGCGCGTTTTCCGAGAGGACATTTCTTATTGAGCGGAAGGCCTGGAAGAACAAACGGAGGAGGGTCGCGAAGAAGGCTATCATGTGTGCTCTGAAAGTGGGAGACGCTTTTCAGAGCGAAATATCCGCACTTCAGAGGTCAGATGGAATAAGTCCCCCCGACGGGACCACAAACGAACGAAAAAATCACTGCACTTTCACTGCACTCGGAACCGTTTCCAGATGAACAGCCAAATAACAAATAGAAAAGCCCAAATCCGAAACAGATTCAGGCTTTTTTGTGCACCCACCAGGACTCGAACCTGGAACCCACTGATTAAGAGTCAGTTGCTCTACCAATTGAGCCATGGGTGCGGGAAATCTGCTCGCTATTGGATCGGCGGAGCGGCCTGCGGCGTCGGCGGAGGAAGCTGGGGCGTCATGGTCCGCTGTTGCTGCGTCGGCCCCTGCTGGAGCACGCTCCCCTCTCCCGTGCCGGCTCGCGGCAGGAAGAAAATGTTGATGACAAGCGCAAGGACGAGAAATGCCCCCGCAAGGATCTGGGTCCCGCGGATCAGGAAATCTGAAGTCCGACGGACGCCGAAGACCACGCCTACGGACCCTCCGCCGAACGTCCCCGCAAGGCCACCGCCTTTGCTGGATTGCATCAAGACAACCAACACCAGCAGGATGCTGATGATAACCTCGAAAACGATGAGCACAGTGAACATGGATCCTCTTTCAGGGCAGTTTTAGGAATAAAATATACAAAATCATCAAGAAATAATCAAGCCCCGTACCCCCATTGAGCCAGCTTTTCGGCGGTAATGCTTCCTCCCGCACCCGCTGTCACCATCCGTTCGATGTATTTCCCAACCAGATCATATTCCAGATTCACCTTTTCACCTGACCGTGCCCCCCCGAGAGTCGTGTTCGCCAGCGTGTGCGGTATGACCGACACCGTCAATAGATCCCCCTCCAATTTTGCCACCGTAAGGCTGATTCCGTCGACAGCAATGGAACCAACGGGAATAACATAACGACGAAATGCCGGAGGAAACTGCACGGTCACCAACCAGCTTGAGGACTGCTTGACGATTGACGCGATCAACCCGACGCAGTCCACATGCCCCTGAACCAGATGCCCGCCCAGCCTGTCATTCAGCCGTAGCGGGAGTTCAAGGTTGACGGACGTTCCGGCGGAAAGATCCCCCAACGTCGTCTTCCGCAGGGTCTCCTCGACGGCCTCAACACGAAAGATATCACCGTCCAGTGCCACAACCGTCTGGCAGACACCGTTCACGGCAATGCTGTCGTTGACCGCGAGTTCGCGCATGACACGCGGCCCCCGTACCGACAGGCGCACACCTCCTCCGAACCGTTCGTGCGCCGCGAGGCTCCCGACTTCCTGAATAATTCCAGTGAACATGTTTTCTTTCTCCCTACATCAGCGCATGAATGAGTACATCACTCCCAACAATCCCGGTCTGAACGGTGCGAAACTGGAAAGACACCGGAAGCGCTTTCCGGGATGCAGCAAAGACGGGGACACCATCACCGATCACCCGGGGGGCGACAAAGATCGAGAGTGCGTCGACCACACCTGCCTCCAGAAACTCCCTGAACACCACGCTGCCGCCTTCCACCAGGATGGATCCGATCTCGTGCTCGTAGAGCTCCGCCATCAAGTCCGGAATTCGCAAATGCCCGCCGCGCCCGGCAGAAGAAAGCAGCACAACACCCCGGGCGGCAAGCCGTCGCACTTTCCCGCGGTTCTTCCGTATGGCATTCCGCGTTGCGCAGATGATTACCCTTCGCCTGGAGGCTGTGCGCAACACCCTGGCACCCTCGGATATCCGCAACCGTCCGTCCAGAATTACCACATCCGGATCACGCCCCGAAACTCCCCGCGCAGTAAGACGCGGATCATCCGCACGGATAGTCCCCGCACCCACAAGCACCGCATCGTATTGTGTGCGCCAGGTGTGCACCAGCGCCCGTGACCCCGGTCCGCTGATCCGGCGGGGAGCCCGCCGGACGCCGGCAATTATTCCGTCCAGGGATTGGGCAATCTTGACATGCACATACGGGCGCCGTTTGGTGATCCCGACGAGAAAGTGCACATTGAGCGCGCGAGCTTCCTCTTCCAGCAGACCCACCTCAACCTGTATCCCCGCTTTTTTCAGTTGCGCAACTCCGCGGCCCGATACAAGTGGATTGGGGTCGCGCATGGCAACCACGAGCCTTCGTAATCCCGTGGAGGCAAGAAGATCGGCACATGGAGGAGTCTTGCCGTAGAACGAACACGGTTCGAGTGTCACAAACAGCGTTGCGCCCAGAAGATCACCGTGATACGCGGCAAGGCATTCTACTTCGGCATGCGGCCCGCCGAAGGTGCGGTGATAGCCGGTCGCCACGACCTTTCCCTTTTTGACAAGCACCGCTCCCACCAGCGGGTTGGGGCTCACGTACCCGCGGCCGAAGGCAGCGAGGCGCAACGCCTCACGCATGTGGCGTATGTCCGCGGCTGTGTGTTTTCGTGTGGACATGTGCTCGGCACAACAAAGTCAGTGACAATTCTTGGTGTCTTACGCAGACGGGATTCTGGTGCCCGTCCGCCGACATGATGCTGCAGAACAAGGGGCATCCCCGCGCGTGCGGGATGCCCCTCTGGAATATCCAGGCATGTAGTAGTTCGGCATTAGCGTTTCAACGAGAACGCGAACACACTTCCCGTGCCGACCGTGCTTTGAACACTGATCGTTCCGCCATGTGCCTCGACGATATGCTTCACGATGGCCAGCCCGAGGCCGGTGCCTCCCACCTCGCGCGAGCGATCTCTGTCCACCCTGTAAAACCGTTCGAAGATACGTGTCTGATGTTCAACCGGAATACCGTGACCGCTGTCCTCTACGCTGATCGTGCACCTCTGTAAGTCAAGAGCTACACGTACCGTGACCGTGCCCCCGGGTTCTGTATACTTGACCGCATTGTCGACAAGGTTGATCATCACCTGCTTGAGCCGTTCTCTGTCGCCGTACATCTGTTCGGACCCCGGGGGAAGGTTCTCCACAACGAGGCGGATGTCTTTGCGCGCGGCCAGCGGACGGAGATCCTCGACCGCTTGCGAAAGAAAGTCGGTCACCGGAAAAAACCGGAAACTCATCTTCATTTCCCCTGATTCAATACGGGAGATATCGATGAGGTCATTGAGCAGTGCGTTGAGGCGCTCCGCATGGCGATGGGCTTTTGTCAGAAAATCCCGGTTCACGCTCGGGTCGTCTATGGCGCCATCCAGAAGCGTCTCCAGAAAACCCTGTATGGAGAAGATCGGCGTGCGGAGCTCGTGAGAGACGTTCCCCAGGAATTCGCTGCGCACCCGTTCCAGTTTGCGCAGCCGCTCGATGTCATTGCCGAGCTTCTCGGCCATCTCGTTGATGGCCGTTGCCAGGGAGCCGATTTCATCTCCAGCCGGCACCGTAATGCGATGCCGCAGATCCCCATCGCGAATGGCCTGGGCAGTGGCCGCGATACGCTGGATCGGAAGCGTGATGCGCCTCGCCAGGTGGACGCTGACCAGAATGATGATGAGGATCGTCAGCAGCCCGACCCCCCAGATCAGCATCTGCACACGGGCATCAAGCAGCCGGATCTCCTCCGATGCAAGCGCCAGACGGACCACCGCGGAATCGAGTCCGCGGTCAGGCGATTGCCGGAGCATCTTCGCCGCGTAAAGGAATTCGTCCCCTACGGAGGAGGAAACCCGGCGTGCGATGCCCACACGCCCGCTTCGTGCAACAAGAATTTCAGGGCGCCCGGAGTGGTTCTCGACAAGAAAAAGGGAATCGCGCCGGATGTTCGAATCGAAGAGAAGGCGGCCGTCTCGCTTGATGATGCTCAGGCGGACCCCCAGCACAGACGCGCGGCGCAGGAGCGCCACATCATCCGTCCCTGCACTGTCCGCACGCAACGAGCCATCGGCCAGCAGATCGGCAAACAGCTCCACCTGCGCGGTGAGGGCTTGCGCTGCCCGGAGATTCAGGTACTTCTTGATTTGCCATGAAGAGACGAAACCCGCGAGCGCAACGCCCGCGATGGTGAGGCCGATGTATGTCGCAGCAATCTTGGTGCGGAGGTTCATGTGCGCCGGCTATTCCCGATAGCGGTACCCGACGCCCTTGATCGTCTCGATGGCATCCGCATCATCTGCAAGCTTTTCACGGATTTTCCTGATATGCACGTCCACCGTGCGATCGACGACCACGACTTCGCTGCCCCAGATGCTATTCAGCAGCATTTCCCGCGAATAGACTTTCCCGGGGTTTGCCGCAAGGAGGGCCAGGATTTCAAACTCCTTTTTCGGGAAGAAGATCTCCTTCTTGCCGTTTCGTACAGTGTAGGTGGAACGGTTGATCTCGAGCCGGTCGATCCTGATGATCGGGGGTTCTCCCTTGTCATCGACATGAAGCTCCGTGCGGCGGAGTACCGCCTTTACCCGGGCAACGAGCTTCCGCGGACTGATGGGTTTCTGGATGTAATCGTCGGCCCCGAGTTCGAGTCCGACAACCTCATCCGTCTCGCCCGACCGTGCCGTAAGGAAGACCACCGGGACAGCGGCAGTCTGCGGATTCGCCTTGACGCGTTTGCAGGTTTCGAATCCGTCCAGGACGGGCATCATCAAATCCAGCAAGACCAGGTCCGTGGACCCGGTGACTTTTTCGAGGGCTTCACGACCGTTGTACGCCGTGACGACTTCGTACCCCTCTTTGGCGAGGTTGTACCTGATGAGTTCGACGATGTCCCGCTCGTCATCGACCACCAGAATCCGTTTGCGTGCTGCTGCCACGGTTGGGCCTCAGGAAACAGTCACTTCTTTCCCGCGTTTTGCCGCGCGGTAGACGGCGTCAACGATTTTCATCCTCTGCACCGCTTCATCGGCGGTGGATACCACCGGATGAAGGTCGCGTACAGCTCCCAGAAAATGTTTCAGCTCGTTTTCATACGAACGTTTGAAGATGTGCTGCGGAGGATCGATTCTTGACGGCGCGAGGTTCACGAGGCTTCCGTGCAGTTCCTTGTAGATTTTCATCGGAGAGAGACTTGCGCTTCCGTCGGAGCCATGAAGGTAGCAATAGTAGATGTCCTGATCAAGGCACATCGACCAGCTCACTTCAATGTTCACCGTCGCGCCGGTGTTGAGCGTGAGCGTGACGACCGAGGTATCTTCAACCTTTCGGGTCTTGTTACAGTAATGCGCGGCATTCAGACGCACGACCTGGGGGTATCCCATCATCCAGAGGGCCATATCCAGCATGACGATCCCCTGGTCGATGAACACGCCGCCCCCGGACTTTTCCTTCTGTGTAATCCATCCCTGGTCAAACGCCCGCTGTCTCAACCATCCCACGCGCGTATAATAAATCTTGCCCAGTTCCTTTCCTTCGATAAAGCTTTTGAGAATCATCGTATCGGGGCGGAACCGGTGGTTCATGCCGACCATCAACTTGCGGCGTGTTTCGCGGGCAGTGTCAGCCATGGCAAGGGCTTCGGCGTATGTCCGGGCGATGGGTTTCTCGACGAGCACGTCCTTTCCCGCTTTGAGGGCGGCGATCGTCACATCCTTGTGCCCATCGGTGGACGTGCATACGTCGATAGCGTCCAGCTGCTCAGTCTCCAGCATCTGGGCGAGATCGGTGTACTGCTTTGTGATGCCGAACTTTTCGCCGACGAGGCGAACCCTGTTCTTGTCACGGTCGCAGATAGCGACGACCTCGGCTTCGGGCATTTTCAGGAGAGTCGGGAGGTGAACGACCTGGGCAACCCAGCCGACACCGACGATACCGATCCGCACCTTGCTCATGGATTATCCTGCTGTGGATGAAACTGAACGATCAAGGGTCGCGCGCACAAAACGCGCGATGCCCGCGCTGTCAAGTCCGGTTTCCGCGGCAAGTTCAGCCGGTGAACCGTGGTCGATAAAATGGTCCGGTACTCCGTGCATGCGCACCGAAACGTGTGGCATCTGCCGTGCGGCGTAGTACTCCGCCACCGCGCTGCCGAATCCCCCTATCACGGTATTATCTTCAATCGTGATCACATGACCGAATCGCGTTGCTAGTCGCTCCAGCAGGGCGCCATCCAACGGTTTCACGAAACGCATGTTCACGACCTCACACGATACCCTTTCCTTCTCCAGTTCATCCGCCGCCTCCAGGGCGGGCGCCACCATCTCGCCGATTGCCAGGAGCGCCGCCGCCGTTCCCGTTCGCAGCGTTTCCGCCTGGCCTATCGGGATCGTATCAAAACCGGGTTTCAGGGGGACGCCAAGCCCGTTGCCGCGTGGATACCGGAGTGCAATGGGCCCATCCTGATGCCGGACAGCGGTGTACAGCATGTCGCGCAACTCGCTCTCGTCTTTCGGCGCCATCACCACCATTCCCGGAATCAGCCTGAGGTAACTCAGGTCGAAGACCCCGTGGTGCGTGGGACCGTCGGCCCCGACCAGTCCGGCACGGTCCAGTGCGAACACCACATGGAGGTGCTGGAGCGCAACATCATGGATGATCTGGTCAAAGGCCCGCTGGAGGAAAGAGGAATAGACCGCCACGATGGGCACGCATCCCTGGGTTGCGAGGCCCGCGGCAAAGGTCACACCGTGCTGTTCGGCAATTCCCACATCATAGAAGCGCTCCGGCATTTCCCGCTGCAACTGGTCAAGACCGGTTCCGTCGGGCATCGCGGCGGTGAGGGCGACAACGTCCGGATTGCTCCGGGCGAGTTGAACGACAGCTGCCCCGAATACTTTTGTGTATGCGGGAGGACCTTCGGTTTTTTTTGGACTCCGGCCCGTGACTTTGTCAAAAGGCGTGACACCGTGCAGTTTCTGGACATCCTCTTCCGCGGGTTTGTACCCCTTCCCCTTCTGCGTGATCGTATGGACGAGGATAGGACCGTTGTACTGCTTGACTTCCTGAAAGATCCTCACCAGTTGCGGGATGTTATGGCCGTTGATCGGGCCAAAATACCGGAACCCGAGCGCTTCGAAGAGCATGCCCGGTGTAATGATCACCTTGATCCCTTCTTCCACGCGTGCGGCAACACGGCGGATCCTGTCACCCCACTCGAACTTGCCCGTCAGGTCGTACACGTTCTTCTTGAAGCGGTTGTAGCGCGGATCGGCGATCAGCTCCGTGAAGTAGTTCGAGATGGCCCAGACATTGGGTGCGATGGACATGTTGTTATCGTTGAGGATGATAATCATGTCCTTCTTCATCATGCCGGCATTGTTCATCCCTTCATACACCATGCCGCCCGTCATGGACCCGTCGCCGACGATGGCGACGACGTTGTACTGTTTCTTCATAACCTCGCGCGCGGCAACCATGCCCAGCGCGGCGGAGATGGCAGTGCTCGCATGACCGGCCCCGAAGGTATCGTACGGACTCTCGCTTCGTTTCAGAAACCCGCTCAGCCCTTTGTATTGGCGGATTGTGTGCAGGCGGTCTTTGCGCCCCGTGAGAATCTTGTGGGGATATGCCTGATGGCCCACGTCCCAGACCAGCTTGTCGTCCGGCGTATGGAACACATGATGGAGGACAACCGACAATTCCACCGCACCGAGTCCGGCGCCCAGATGCCCGCCCGTTTTCGAGATGACTTCGATCAGGAACGAACGGACATCATTGGCAAGACCCTTCAGCTCCGGAAGTGTGAACGTGCGGAGGTCGGCGGGTTCGTTGACGCGGTCCAGATACGGATACTGCTGCTCACCGCTCATTCTTCGTTTTCATCCAGGAGTGTGAGATTGCCTTCCATGTCTTTGGCCAGCCGCTTCAGCGTGACCTCGGCCTGGCTGAGACGGTCGGCACAGGTTTTCGAGAGGCCGATCCCCTCTTCATACAGGCGGAGCGATTCCTCCAGGGGGAGGACGCCGTCTTCCAGCTGGTGAACGATCTCTTCCAGGCGTTGAAGGGCGTCCTCAAAGGTGGAGACGGGGGCGGTATGTTTCTTTGCGGACATAGGTTCAGTCGACTATTGACGAGACAGCGCCATCATGAAACGTGATATCGACGCGATCGCGCGGGCGGACATCGGTGCACGATGCAACAACCGTCCCCTCTCTGCGCACGATCGCATAGCCGCGCCTGAGAACACGTTGAGGATCCAGGGCTGCGAGACGATCGATTAGCGCGCGGGCGCGCGTCTCTGCGAGGGCTGATCGGTGGGTGACGGCGGTGGACATGGAGCGATTGAGTTCGTCGACATGCTGGCTATGACGATGCAGGAGGTCGACCGGCCTGTTGAGCGCGTGACTCTTGAGGAGATGCCGGATATGTTCCCGCCGGTGACGGAGGCGGGATGAAAGACTTTCGTGCATCGTATAACAAGAATTTCGCAGGAGTTCAAGAATCGCGGCGCGGTCGCGCACCACCATCTCCGCCGCCGCTGTGGGCGTGGGAGCGCGGAGGTCAGCGACAAAATCAGCAATGGTCACGTCCACCTCGTGTCCGACCGCGCTCACCACGGGGACATGTGATGCGGCGATGGCCCGGGCCACCTTCTCTTCGTTGAATGGCCAGAGATCTTCCAGCGATCCGCCCCCCCGTGCGAGAATCAGAATGTCCAGGCCCCCGAGCCGGTTCAGATCGCGGATGGCCTGCGCGATGTCGTCCGCAGCGCCGGCACCCTGCACGCGCGCCGGGGCGAGCACCAGCTGCACAGCGGGAAAACGCCGGTCGAGGACGTGCTTGATGTCATGCAACACGGCACCTGTCGGGGATGTGATGACGCCGATCCGCATGGGATACCGGGGAAGGACTTTCTTGCGCGAGAGATCAAACAATCCTTCGGCGCCGAGCTTCTCCTTCAATCGTTCGAATGCCATTTGCAGATCGCCGGTTCCCATTGGACGCAGGGTACTCACATCGATCTGATAACTGCCACGGACTTCGTATACCGAAATCCTGCCCGTGGCAACCACCTTCATCCCGTCTTCCGGTGAAAACGTCAAGGATGGCACCCTGCTCCTCCACATCACGGCACTCAGCTGTGCCCCCTCGTCTTTCAAGGTGAAATACAGATGCCCGGACGAGTGGTGCTTGAAGTTGGAAACCTCGCCCACAACCTGCAGGGCCGGGAATCCTGATTCCAGCGCCAGCTTAATCCGGCGCGTCACCTCGGTGATGGTGAGCGGAACCTGTACGCGTGATCCGGATTGCTGCATGCGGAAACGGACTCCGGTGTGAAAAGCCGGTGTGAAAAGGTGGCTGTAATATAGCAATTTTCCTTCTTTGCAGCACGCTTGAAAAGGAGAAAAAAATGTGTATATTGGATGCCCATGAAGCTGGACATCCTTGCTATCGGTGCACATCCTGATGATGTGGAATTATCCTGCGGCGGCACGATCATTACCCTGGTCCGCCAGGGCCATGCCGTTGGTCTTGTAGACCTGACCGACGGCGAACTCGGTACACGCGGAACCCGGGAAATCCGTGCGGCGGAAGCCGCCGAAGCCGCGCGTATCATGGGGGTCGCCGTGAGGGAGAACCTCTCTCTCCCCGACGGCGGGATAGAAGTCAACCGGGACACCACCTTGAAACTCATACGGGTGATCCGGGCGTACCGTCCTGATGTGCTCATCATCCCCCATTCCGTCGATCGGCATCCGGACCACGAGCATGCGCACGCGCTTGCGCGGGAGGCGTGGTTCTACGCCGGACTCCGCAAGATCGAAACGACACATGACGGTCACCTCCAGGAGCCCTTCCGTCCCCGCGCCTACTACCACTTCATGCAATGGCACGAATTCTCCCCGTCATTCATCCTCGATGTTACCGGGGCCTATGAAACGCGCTTGGAAGCCATGCGGGCATTCCGCTCGCAGTTCTACGACCCTGCAAGTACCGAACCGGAAACAATCCTCAGCACGCCGCAGTTCCTCGAAATGATCCGTACACGGCTGGAATACTACGGGGATAAAATCGGAAAAAAGTACGGGGAGCCCTTCTTCTCGCCGATGGCCATTCACGTGCCCGACCTTTTGCGGCTGAACACGTAGCTGCGTCACCCGGATCCGTCATGCCCTCACTGCATCCCTTCATTGTGCACTTCCCCATCGCGCTGCTGATCGTCGGCCTGCTGGCCGAGGGGTGCGCACGGTTGTTCAACTCGTCTGATCTTTCACGTACGGGATGGTGGTCACAACTGGCCGGGACGATAGGCCTTGCCGCGGCGGTGGGAAGCGGATTGATCGCGAGGGAATCGGCGCTCGTGCATGATTCCATTGTCGGGTCCGCGCTTGAAACCCACGAACAATGGGCGTTAGGGTCCATGGCCATTTTCGCCGTACTGCTCTTCTGGAGGATTGCGGCGCGGACGCAGGTGCCGGCACACCCGCGTTTTGTCTATATCGTGCTCTATGGCATGGCCGTGGCGGCTCTCTGCCTGACGGCATGGCACGGCGGGGAACTGGTGTACGGGATGGGAGTCGGCGTGTCTCCGCGGTAAATCGGACGTGAGGCGCAGTGCCTCAACCACCCTTCAAGCGGTCCCTCCGGCCTCGGGTGAGGCCTGAGGGACATCCTCTTGTTCAGAAGAACCCGTTTGTCCGGCCTCGGCCGCGCGACGCACAATCGTCACCAGAAACCCCACCAGCAGGATGATCACGCCCGCCCACACCAGGTTGATGTACGGTTTGATGCTCGCCTCGACGACGAGCACTTCCACGGCGCGTGCCTGTGTGGATGCCGGTGTCACGGGCTGATCGAGGGAGAGCGGCGCGAGGTAGAAGTCTTTTGACAGGAGATTGACAATGTCGGGGTGACGCATGATCCCCTCGTTGTACTTGCTCTCATACATCACCGGTGCCATCCGGAACCGCTTGCCGTCCTTCTCCACCTCCACGTCGAATGCATACCGATCCCCTTCCACCACCCGGTAGCCGGTGTACTTCAGGGTATAGCCCAGCGCCTGCACGGGTTGTCCCTGAGGCAGGGATACCGTCTGCATTGCGTCGAATTCTGTACTGGCGATGAAC
>Ga0315273_10011641_pt1 | contig 11253 bp, 10 predicted proteins | sample YL17G02_0_MG_FD_205753 | JGI IMG/M metagenome (GOLD analysis project Ga0315273, IMG submission 205753) | Sediment microbial communities from Yellowstone Lake, YNP, Wyoming, USA - YL17G02_0 | ecosystem: Environmental > Aquatic > Freshwater > Lake > Sediment | place: USA: Wyoming | collected...
CTTGACCACCTGGTCCCAGCGAATGCGCCACGGCCGCAGTAGCGCCCGGCCGGTGTACAGCGCAAGATTTCCAATGAAAGCGAGGAAATCCAGGTACTGCTCCAGCTGGTCGCTGGTATGTTTGCCGACACTCTCCAGCAGGCCGGGCAGATATGGTTTCGGAGGATGCTCAGCCCCTGCGCTCTTGCCGCCAACCAGCGCCAGCAATTGCCGCGTGCGCACATCCGCGCCATCGACCCGAACCTGCCGGCCTGGCTCTGCGCCGCCACTTTCGAGTGCACTGATGGTGCGGTGCAGCAACCACGCGCCCACGGTATCCAGGCTTTCGATTTCGCCGAGGTCCATGCGGATATCCGTCGTCGGCCAGTCTGCTGCGGACAAATGCTGTTCGATATCGTGAAGATTGGCAGCAGTCCAGTTTCCGCGACACCGGGCAGTTGCACCTTCCAGGATGAAACCAGGGGCGGTCTCAGAAACCATACTTTAGCTCCACCCCTCCGTACACATTCCGCTCCGGTGCGGGCTCGTAGTACCGCCCGAAGGTGGCGTTAAGGCGGATATTGTCCATGTACAGTTCATCAAAAATATTGTTCACGCCGATAAACGGCTCCAGCGTCCAGCTGCCTGACACCCATCTGTAGCCTGCACGCGCAGTGGCAACAATGTAAGGGTCGGTCTTGACCGAGTTGGCATTGTTGGCGAAAAAAGCCCCGACATAGAGCAAATCAAACCCGGCATAGAACCCGGACGAGTGCTGCCAGGCAAAATCGAGGTTGGCCTGCTGCTCCGGTACGCCGGGAATGCGATTGCCATCGTATACGTTAAACCCCGCTGCGCCCGCCGGTTCGATGAAGTCTTTGAAGGTGAAATCGGACCAGGTATAGGCCAACCGGCTGGTCAGTTCTGGCGTTAGTTCCACTGAAATTCCAAGCTCCGCGCCTTTGTGCGTGGACTTGCCGGAGTTCTGGAAAAAGGCCTGGCCGGAACCGTTCAGTTCATACGGCACGATTTCGTTGCTGACGTCGATGTGGAACAAGGCCAGCTCGTAATGCCAGCGGCCGGTCACGATGCCCTTGAGTCCGATTTCGTAATTGGTGGCTGTCTGTGGACCAAGATCCTGGTTGAAACCGGTGGGTCCGTTGGGGTTGGCCAGTTCCACGATTGCCGGGGGGTCGAACGAGGTCGAGATATTGGCATAAAGGTTAAGCGCGTCATCGTGGTGCCAGGCAGCGCCCAGCATCGGGCTGAAATGGCTGAAACTGGTATCACCGGATTCATCGCCCGTGGCTCCATCTGCCACTGGGATGCGGTCATGCACGCTGTAATCCATGTCATCGATGCGCGCACCGGCGCTTAGCGTCCATTGCCCGGAGACCTGCAAGGTGTCTGTTGCAAACAAGCCGGCACTGCTGACATCTTCGTCCTGGTTGGTGGTCAATACGCCCAACACGCCCTGGTTGTTGGCAAAACGCTGACGCAGGTCGCGCTGGGCACCGAGCTCAAAGCCCAGCACCAGCTGATTGGGAATGTTTCCGGCCAGCGGCCTGCTCCACTGCCAGTGCCCGCCCCCGCCAGCTACCTTGCGGTCGAGTGCAACGCTGCCGCCCTGCCCGTTGCTGTTGATGGAAAAAGGCAGGAGGTTGGTGAAATCGCGCAGGATGCCGTAGGCGTGCAGCAGGAACTCATTTTCGCTGTTCAGCGTTTTGCGCCAGGCGAGGCCGAGTTGCTGCTGCTGCACGGTTTCGTCTGCGTCAAACTGGACGTTGCGCGGAGCGGCCTGGCGCCGATTGGCCTGGACTTCTGCTGCCGTCAACCCGCCGGCGTCCTGTGCCTCAGGTGAATCCACCGCGTTGAATACCACCGTCAACGACGAGGAATCATCAAAGTCATAACGCAGCTTGCTGTTCCACAAGGTCCGTTTGTACGCCGATTGCTGGCGGTAGCCGTCCAGCTGCGTATTGGACAGGCTCACCAGCCAGTTGGCCTTGCCGGTCTGCCCCCCCGCCTTGGCCTGCGCCAGGCTGTAGTCATAACTGCCAAAGCTCAGGCGGCCGGAAACGAAGGGTATTTCAGGCCCCTCTTCGGTACGGATGTTGATCACACCGCCACCGGAGGCTCCATAGACCGCCGACACGGGACCACGGATCACTTCGACCGACCGGGTCGAGCCCAGATCGATGGAATCGACGTTACCCTGCCCGTCCGGCATGGTCAGCGGAATGTCATCGGCAATGAGCATGATGCCGCGGATGCCGAAGTTGGCCCGCGCCCCAAAGCCACGAATGGAAACACGCAGGTCCTGGGCAAAGTTGTACCGGTTCTGGGAAAACACACCCGGAATGTTGACCAGCGCCTCGTCCAGGCCCAACTGTTGACGCCCAAGCTGGATTTCATCCTGGTCAACCCAGCCAACCGCCAGCGGCAGCCGTATCCACTCCGTCGGAATGCGCGTGGCGGTGACGGTTACTTCATCGAGTAAAGAACCACTTTCGCCCTGGGCCTGCGCCAATGGCGGGCAGAGCAGGCATGTGGCCAGCAGGCAGCTTTTGGCTAAACCATTTATTTCCATTGCGTCACGCGCATCCCCATCAGCCAGCCACGCGGGGCATCCGATCCAACAGGGCGATAAAGCGCGGATGCCCCCGCAGCCCGTCGAAATCCGAATCGTGCTCCACCCATTCGCGATAGATGGTGCCGGCGGCCCCCAGTCGGCGTTCGAGCAGCTCCAGCGTCCTCTCGTAGCGGCCAGCCTGCGCATAGCTGCAGGCGGCGTTGTACAAGATGGAAATATCGCCGGGTTCAAGTTCCAGTGCGCGTTCCGTCATAGCAAGACCTTCCTCCACGCGCCCTGCGTTTACCAGCTGGCCGCCACCCAGGCTCAATGCGCGCAGATCGTCGGGATTGAGCGCAAGACGCAGCTCGACTGCAGCGATGGCTTGCCGGGCGGCAACCTTGGCTGCCTCCGAGTCAAAATTTTGGAGTGCCCCGGACATCAGCGCAAGGCTCTGGAACTCATCAGGCTGGGTGGCGTGCGCTTTGGCCCACAAGTCGGCCGCTTCCTGAAACTTGCCCTCAACCAGGCGCGACCGGCCGTAGAGATACAGCGCATCATAATTCTGTGGATCCAGTTCCAGGGCCCGTTCGAATTCACGGGAAGCCGCGCTGAAATCTCCTTTCAGGGACAAGGCGAACCCGCGCGCTGAGTGGGACTCCGCCAGGTTGGGGGCCAGCTCCAGGGCTTTCCGGCTGGCATGATCGGCTGCCTCGAGATGCTCCGGAGAGCGGTCGAGCCACTGGGCAATCATGCCGTGGGTATCTGCCAGCCCGGCGTGAGCGCGGGCGAAATCCGGATCGATTTCGATGGCCTTGCTGAACATCTGCAGGGCAAATTTGAAACCGGCTTCCGTGACCATGTGAAAATATTGTCGCCCGCGCAGGTAGTAGTCGTAGGCCTCGACGTTGTAGGTTGACGATACACCTTCAGCATAGTCCACCGGCTCAAGATTCATGGCGTCCACGATGCAATGCGCGATTTCTGCCTGTACGGCAAAAATATCATTGAGCTCCCGGTCAAAACTGTTCGACCAGACATGCGCGTCGTTGCTGGCGTCGATCAGCTGCGCAGTGATTCGCACGCGGTTGCCGGCACGCCGGATGCTGCCTTCCAGCACGATTTGCACCCCGAGCCGGTCGGCAATGGCGCGGATATCCAGGGAACTGCGCTTGAAGGTGAATGAAGTGGTCCTGGAAACGACGCGCAATCCAGGCTGACGGGCCAGCAGGTTGAGGATTTCCTCGGTGACCCCGTCGCTGAAAAACTCATTTTCCGAATTTTCGCTCATGTTGGTAAACGGCAGAACTACTATCCCGCGCCGTTCATCGGCTATTTCGAGTCGCCTGTTTGCGGAGTCTTCAACCTTGGGCTCAAGGTTCTGGGTGATTGCAAGTTCAGAGCCGGAGTCAGTAGTTGAAGTGTCACGCCGCAGGCCATCGGGCGAGGCCTCAAAGGCCCATGCCAGCACCAGGGCAATGGGAAACCCGATCAGCGTCAGCACCACGACCAGCCGTGTACTCCACTCCGGCAACAACAGGGCAGGGAACGTGGCGGTGGAGACCTGCACCAGCACCCAGGCAACAAGGGCATAGACAATGGCTACCCGCACGACTTTGCGGCGTTTCAGTTCTTGCCAGAACTTGACGATAGATTCAGCCATCCGCGGTGGTCCGGGTTTTAGAAAGTTCCCGCTATGATAGCAAGCGCCAAGGCTGATAACTAAGAAGCATGATGAATACCACTTGGATCCCTTTCCCGGGTTGGCAAAATTGTGCGGTGCCCCGATCGGGGACAGGCGGGCAAGCGAAACTGCTACACTGGCAAGAGCCATTCATTTTCGGAGAAGAGAGCATGAGCAGTAAAAAAACCAAGGCAGCCGGGATCGACATCGGTATCAGCGCCGCCGATCGCGAGAAGATCGTGCGGGGGCTCTCGGCCCTGCTGGCGGACAGCTATACGCTGTACCTGATGACGCATAATTTTCACTGGAACGTCACCGGGCCGCAGTTCAACAGCCTGCACCTGATGTTCATGGGCCAATACACCGAGCAGTGGAACGCCCTGGACATCATCGCCGAACGTATCCGCGCGCTCGGCCACCCGGCGCCCGGCACCTACAAGGAATTCGTTAAGCTGGCTTCCATCATGGAGGTCGAAGGCGTACCCAAAGCAAACGACATGATCCGCCATTTGGTTGCTGCCCAGGAGGCCACCGCGCGCACCGCGCGCAAACTGTTTCCGCTGGCCAATGCCGCAAACGACCAGCCCACGGCGGATCTTTTGACCCAGCGCCTTGAAATCCATGAGAAAACCGCGTGGATGCTGCGCAGCCTGCTGGAGGATTGAATTCGGACGGACGGGTCATACGCTCACCTATGCCCTGATACGTCGCGCGCGCTGCGAATCTATCGCTTACCATTGCTACAGCAAAATGTGGCAGAATTGCCGCGAAAAGTTTAAAAACATTGAACATTCAAGGAATCCAGCGATGAAAAAAAGCACGTTTCTGCTCAGGCTGACGGCCACCTGCATGGTGCTGCTCGCAGCGACGACAGCGGTCCATGCGGCAGCCAGCCAACCCAACATCCTCGTCATCTGGGGCGATGACATCGGCAACCAGAACATCAGCCACAACAGTCGGGGCATGATGGGCTACCAGACGCCCAACATCGATCGCATTGCCAAGGAAGGCGTCGGCTTTACCGACTACTACGCGCAGCAGAGCTGCACCGCCGGTCGCGCGGCCTTTATCGGCGGCTCCGTTCCCCTGCGAAACGGCATGTTGAAGGTCGGTCTGCCCGGCGCGAAAGAAGGCTGGCAGAAGACGGATGTGACGATGGCCACGGTGCTCAAGGCCCAGGGCTACGCCACCGGGCAGTTCGGCAAGAACCACCAGGGCGACCGCGACGAGCATCTGCCTACGATGCACGGCTTCGACGAGTTCTTGGGCAACCTCTACCATTTGAACGCCGAAGAGGAGCCGGAGAACCTGGACTATCCGAAGGACCCGGAGTTCCGCAAGAAATACGGCCCGCGCGGCGTGCTGCATACCTGGGCCGACGGTAAAGGCGGCCAGAAGATCGAGAATACCGGTCCACTGACCAAGAAGCGCATGGAGACCATTGATGATGAAACCGTCGCTGCTGCGAAGGAATTCATCACTGCGCAACACAAGGCGGGCAAGCCATTCTTCGTCTGGTGGAACGGCACACGCATGCATTTCCGCACCCATGTGAAGGCGGAACATCGCGGTATCTCCGGGCAGGATGAATATAGCGACGGCATGGTCGAGCACGACATGCACGTCGGCGAACTGCTCAAACTGATTGACGACCTCGGCATCGCCAACGACACCATCGTCCAGTATTCCACCGACAACGGCGTGCATTACAACACCTGGCCTGATGCCGGCACCACCCAGTTCCGCAGTGAGAAGAACACGAACTGGGAAGGGGCTTACCGCGTCTCGTGCTTCGTGCGCTGGCCCGGACATTTCCTGGCAGACAAGACGCTCAACGGCATCGCCGCCCACGAAGACTGGCTGACCACCTTCGCCGCCGCCGCCGGTGCGCCAGACATCAAGGAAAAACTCCTCAAGGGCGTGGAACTCAATGGCCGCACCTACAAGAACCACCTTGATGGCTATAACCTGCTCGACTACCTCAGTGGCAAGTCGAAGGAGTCGCCGCGCAAGGAATTCATCTATGTGAATGACATCGGCGAAATCGTCGCGGTCCGCGTCGGGGACTGGAAGGTCACCTACATGGAAAACCGCGCCGAGGCCATGCCTCTGTGGCGCGAGCCATTCGTCGAACTGCGCGCCCCGCTGCTCGTCAACCTGCGCCGCGATCCGTTCGAAAAGGCCCAGCACAACGCGAACACCTACGATGACTGGTGGCTCGACCGCGTCTTCCTCATCTCGCCGGCCACGGACATAGTCGGGAAGTTCCTCATGACCTTCAAGGACTATCCGCCCAGCCAGACGGCGGGTTCGTTCAACCTGTCGAAGATGCAGAAACAGATCGAAGACGGCGCTGGCGACAATTGATGCCGTCCGTGAGCACATAGGTGACCGGGAGGACTTGTATCGAATAGTCGAAGGAAAAGGGGCCGGATACCATTTCGCATAAATGTATTGGGCCCCTTTTTTGGGCCCCTTTTTTGGTGGCCCGCACGGGCCACTCGTCTTTTGCCGAGTCAAACGATGAAAAAAAGTAAAATTCTACTGATTCTGGCGGCTCTGGTCTTAGCGGTCGCTTTCACAGCAACCACCGCGCTAGCCGCCGACCCATTGCCCTCATGGAACGACGGTCCTGCGAAAAATTCCATTCTTGAGTTTGTTGAAAAGGTCACAACGGCCGGTTCACCGGACTTCGTGCCCATCCCTGAGCGTATCGCGGTGTTCGACAACGACGGTACGCTCTGGTGCGAGCAGCCGTTACCCGTCCAGTTATACTTCGCCCTCGATCGCGTAAAGACGCTCGCGCCGCAACATCCCGAGTGGCAGACCCAGGAGCCGTTCGCCTCATTACTCAAGGGCGATTTGAAGACAGCGCTCGCCGGCGGCGATCATGCGCTGTTGGAGATCGTCATGGCCACGCACGCGGGCATGACCACGGTGGAGTTCGAACAAATCGTGAAGGACTGGATCGCCACCGCGAAACATCCCAAGACCGGCAAGCTTTACACCGAGATGGTCTATCAGCCGATGCTTGAAGTGCTGACCTACCTGCGGGCAAACGATTTCAAGAACTTCATCGTCTCTGGCGGCGGCATCGAGTTCATGCGGCCGTGGACGGAGCAGGTATATGGCATCCCGCCAGAACAGGTCGTCGGCAGCAGCATCACGACCCAGTTTGAATTGCGCGACGGTCAGCCTGTCCTCGTTCGACTGCCCGAGCTGAACTTCAATGACGACAAGGGCGGCAAGCCGGTCGGAATCAACCAGCATATTGGTCGCCGGCCCATAATGGCCTTCGGCAATTCCGCGGGCGACCAGCAGATGCTGGAATACACGCAGGGTGGCAGCGGCGCACGGTTCGAACTTTTGGTATTGCACGATGATGCAACGCGTGAATACGCCTACGGCCCGGCGCGCGGATTGCCAGACGTCAAGCTGGGCGCCTTCACACCGGCGCTGGATGAGCAGGCCAAAAAAGTTGGCTGGACCGTGGTCAGCATGAAGGATGACTGGCGGCAGGTCTTCCCAGCCGGGCCGGGTCCGGTCACGGCCATTGATCTCCTGTTGGAGCCGGACGCCACTATGCTGCAGCATGCCGCCGCCAACAATGCCCGCCTGCTCGGAGTTTTCCCAAACGGGTTTGCTCTGGATGCAATGCATCGTCCGCACATTACGCTGATCCAGCGTTTCGTTCGCACGGCGGATCTCGACCAGGTTTATGCCGCCGCCGGCCAAGTGCTCGCCGGCTCCAACGTGAAGGCAATGACGCTGGAAGCGTACACGTATTACTACATCCCGACCAAAGACAAAGGCCTCGCGGGTATTGTCGCAAAGCCCACGCCTGAGTTGCTCAAACTGCAGGCGGAGCTGATTGCTGCCGTCACTCCGTTCACGGTGGAAACCGGAGATTCATCGGCGTTCGTCACCACCCCTGAAGATCCGATTATCGACCCCTTTCTGATCGGCTACGTTTCGACGTTTGTGCCGAAGGCTTCCGGCGAGCATTACAATCCGCACGTCACCACCGGTGTTGCACCCCGGGAATACCTCGACCAGATGCTTGCCGAACCGTTCGAGGCGTTCACCTTCGCACCTGCGGGTGCGGCCGTTTACCAACTGGGCCAGCTCGGCACGGCGGCGAAAAAACTCAAGGAGTGGGATTTGTAGCGGTAAGGTGAGTTGCAAGAATGGCAAGGCGCCTGTTGCTTATTACTCTCGCTTGGTTGGAACCTCTGGAAAATGTTCACTGCGCATGCTAAGTTACATGTAACTAATGCAGGAGTAATGGTCATGACCCTTGGATCAAGTCCCAAGCCTTCCCGGGTGAAGGTGCGTGAACATCGGGAGCGCCTTCGTGCGCAGGGTCTGCGTCCCATTCAAATCTGGGTGCCGGATGTGCGTGCGCGCGCATTCAGGTCAGCGGCACATCGCCAGTCGCTGGCCGTTGCCGCCAGTGCCCATGCCACCGAGGACCAGGCGTTCGTTGATGCAGTCTCGGGCTGGGGCGATGAATGAGGCGCGGCGATATCGTGACTATCTCGGGCGCCAAAGGCTACGCGGGCAAGCCGCGCCCGGCCGTCATCGTGCAGGACGATAGTTTTGACGGCACGAATTCGATCACAGTGTGTGCTTTCACTACGGACGACACAGACGCACCGCTGTTTCGTTTGCCCGTCAAGCCAAATGAGCGCAACGGTTTACACGCAGCCTGCCGCCTTATGGTGGACAAGATCAATACCGTTCCAAAAACCAAGGTTGGCGAGCGCGTTGGAAGGCTTGATGACACAGATATCCTGCGGCTCAATCAAGCGGTTCTTGTATTCCTTGGATTGGCGGTTTCGCCGCGGGCTAAACGGAAGTCGTAAGCAATTTTTATTACGGGGAATGGAGGGGCAGTCTCAGACCATCCTTGGTCTGTTCCCGATCTACACCAGTTGAGCAATCAAGATTTGTGAGGTGAACCATGTTGATGACGAAGCGCAAACCGGCGAGCGTAGGCGAAATTCTGCTTGAAGAGTTCATGAAGCCAATGGGCTTAACGCAAGGCGCGTTGGCTGCAGCGATGGGCGTGCAGCGCAAGCACGTTAACGAGCTGTGCAACGAGCGCCGGGCCGTGACCGCTCCGACTGCACTCATCCTTGCGCGCGTGTTTGGCAACACTCCTGATTTCTGGCTGAATGTGCAACGGCGCAGCGATCTGTGGGGAGCTATGCACTCGCCTCGCGAACGTGAGCGAATCAGACGTGCTCGTCCGTTAGCTGTGTGCTGAATATTGGTGGAGCCGAGGGGGATCGAACCCCTGACCTTCGCATTGCGAACGCGACGCTCTCCCAGCTGAGCTACGGCCCCACGATAGTCGAGACTTCCGGTGCGATCAGTTTCACATCGGAAAAATAGGATGTGTAGCGTCGCGTGTCCCGAGTCAGCAGCGGATAGCGTGACACGGCAGCATGCGCACCGATGAAGAAATCGGCAAGCACGTTGTTTTTGGTGCCACCTTGCCGGCGGTAACGCACAAACGCCTTACCGGCCAGGAACAGGGCCGGGCGCGGCAACTCGATCATTGCCAGCCCAAGCTCATCGATGGTTTTGTCCAGCGCCTCGACGGTCGAGAAGGTCAGCGACAGTTCGGAGTAGATGACCGGGTTGATCGCCAGTCGGTGAACTTTCGATTGCGCGCGCAGTTGGCCGATTGACCAGTCCGCCCATTCCGGATCATTCTCCAGAACATCGACCAGCACGTTGGTGTCGACCAGCAACATCAGCCCTCGCCGCGCAGTAGAGTCATCAGGTCGTCAGTCCGCCATTTGACGTCGGCTTTGCCACGGGCAGATTCGAAGCGGTCGGGCTTGCGACCAGGCCTCGCGCCCACCTTATGGATCACGACATCACCCTCGCGATTGACGGCAAAATCAACGGAGCAACCGGGCGCCAGATTCAGTGCATCACGAATCTGCTTGGGGATGGTTACCTGACCCTTACTGGTGAGTGTCGTCGACATGCCATAACTCCTTTTGTATTACAGTAATTTTTATTGTAATACTCAGAAGGAACGAGAGCAATCGAAGTGAATGTCTTTGTCGCTACGGCCCCACGATGTTTGCGCGGCCCCCGATAATACGCCTAGCGCATCAGCCAGAACATCGCGACCACGTACAGCGCCCCCACCGTGAGCTGGGCCAGGGTGATCGGCAGTCCGTAAAGCAGGAAGCGCCCAAAGGTCAGCCGTTCCCCATTCTGGACAAGCCCGCGTTCAAAGGCGCCTTCCGGGTCGAAGATTTCTCGCCAGCCCGGCTGATGCAGGACCTGGCGATAGAGGTTCCACGCACCACCGATCCGAATGTGTTGCAGCACATGCAACTGAGCACCCAATTCAGCGGCACCGACGCCGCGCTGCAGCTCAGCTCCCTCAAACTGGAGCTGGATCAAAGCCATTTCGATGGTGAATTAAGCGTGAAGAATTTCGACCAGCCGGCCATCCGATTCGACTTCAAGGTGGATAGCATCGATATCGACCGGTACCTGGAACCATCGCCCAAGGATACTGACACGGCCCATGACGCAGCCTGGGACGTAGCGATTCCTAAAGACGAATTGCAGGATCGGGATCTGCAGGGCACCCTGCGCGTGGCGGCGCTGCGCCTGGCCAAAGTGGACTTCAGCGATGCGGTGCTTGGTCTCAAGCTCAGCCAGGGCAAGCTGCGCCTTAATCCCCTCACGGCCGGTTTCTACGACGGCACCTACAGTGGCAATGTCGGCCTCGATGGGTCCGGTGCAGTGCCGGTAGTGTCGCTGGATGAGAAAATTGATTCGATCACCTTGCAGCGCATGTTGGCCGACATCACGAACACGGAGTCTCTGTCTGGCACCGCGGTGGGATACGCACGTCTGACCGGGCGCGGCGCCTCCAGCGATGCCGTGCTCAGCAGCCTGGATGGCGATGTGGGTTTGAACCTCACCGAGGGAGCGTATGAAGGCGTGAACGTGTGGTACGAAATCCGCCGCGCCTATGCCCTGT
>Ga0315273_10011643_pt1 | contig 11252 bp, 8 predicted proteins | sample YL17G02_0_MG_FD_205753 | JGI IMG/M metagenome (GOLD analysis project Ga0315273, IMG submission 205753) | Sediment microbial communities from Yellowstone Lake, YNP, Wyoming, USA - YL17G02_0 | ecosystem: Environmental > Aquatic > Freshwater > Lake > Sediment | place: USA: Wyoming | collected...
ATTCGAGTTGTATCTGACTGTTAGCAGTGCAGATAACAATAGAACATTGATAAACTCGAGGCGGCATAACCGCAACCAAAAACACAAGCTCACCGCAGAGACCCAAAGAAACGCAGAAGAACATTGGGACGCGGATTCACGCGGATCGAACCTGGTTTTGCTCCCACCGCATGGGCTGCCTCCGGCAGACGTCATCTCAGCGCGCAGCGCTGGCCCATGCGGTGGGAGCAAAAGTTCGGCCGATCCGAATGCATTCGTTGATCCGCGTGAATCAGCGTAAATCCGCGTCCCATTATTTCTCAGCGTCAGCAGCGTCTCTGCGGTTTCAAAATCTATTTCCGCCGGGAAATGGTTTTCACACTGTCAGTGCAGCGCCGATGATTGGGATTTCATACCGCATGTCAGACCGTCAGCTCTTGACTACCTTGCCTACGAATTCGACGGCTCGCGCCCAGGCCTTTTCCTTACTGCCGGTGTTGGGATTGATGTACCAGGACTCCGCCCATTGAACTTTGGGATTGATTTCCCACGCCAGTGTCTGGCCCCTGGCATAGATTTTCCGCGTTGGCATGGCTTCAATCGGATGGTGCGTTTGTCTGGGGTCATCCGAACGCAGCACGATCAGGCGAGCCCCCTCGACCTCGACCCGGCACCCGGCATCGGAACAAAACGGCAGGAGGTCGTGCAGGACCGTGTAGGGGCGAAGCGGCATTTCATGAACTACTTCAGGATTCGGATCGAACTGGGGCTCTTGTTTCTTCTGACCTGATGATGCTGCAAGTAAAGTCATATCACGATCCCGGCAATAGGTTGATTGTTACGACGAAACACAACATGAGGGATCAGATTTTATTCCTAGGGGAAATTCCCTGTCAACCGAGAGATCGGCCATGGCCAAGATTTCATGATTCTGCGCGCCAACTGCCGGTTTTCCATTAGGAAAAGGCCTTTGGGTCTATTAAAATAATTTCCCTTTGTATCCACTCATTGCGGAGAGTTATGTCAGGGGTCTATGCCGTCATCATGGCCGGCGGACGCGGAGAACGCTTCTGGCCGTTGAGCACCGACGAGGCGCCAAAGCCCTTCGTCGCGCTCCTCGGCGGTTCGACGCTCATTCAGGATACGGTCGCGCGTCTTGACCCCATGGTGCCCCTGGACCGGATTTTCGTGTCCATCGGGGAATCGCACCGCAATATCGCCCGTGAGCAGCTGCCCCAGATCCCGGCGCAGAACTTCATCATCGAGCCGATCGGCCGGGACACCGCGGCGTGTCTCGGGTACTGCGCCCTCCATCTGGAGCGCGTCGATCCCGAGGCCGTCATGCTCGCGCTTCCGGCGGATCATTTTATTGCCGAGCCTCCTTCGTTTCGCAGAACCATTGAAAAAGGATTCCACAACCTCGCGGGAGCAACCGGGGTCGTCTTCGGAATCACCCCCACGCGGCCCGACACCGGTTACGGATATGTGCAGGCCGAGAAACCGATCATCCCGGCCGGCGCCTGGCCCGTGATCCGATTCGTGGAAAAGCCGGATGCGGCGAGGGCTGCAGAATATTGCCGGGCAGGCAACTTCTTCTGGAACAGCGGCATGTTTCTCTGGCAGAACCGCGTGCTGCTGGAGTTGTTCGAAAAGCACATGCCGGAAACCGGCCGCGGGCTGGACAGGCTCCGGCCGTTGCTCGGACGGAAAGATGCTGCGGCAGAGCGATTGGAGATATTTTCCGGGCTGAAACGTACGTCCATCGACTTCGGTGTAATGGAAAAAACATCGGGATTGCGCCTGGTCCCGGTGGAATTCACGTGGGATGATATCGGCAACTGGGCATCGCTGGAACGCGCTCTCCCACGGGATGACGCGGGCAATGTATCGCGCGGCGCGTTTGCAGGGATCGAGACGAACGGGTGCATCACGTTTTCGGACGGCGGGCAAGTGGCAGCCTTTGGCGTATCGGACCTGATCATAGTCCAGGCCAACGGCAAGGTGCTGGTTTGCCCAAGAAACCGGGCCGCGGATTTGAAGAAGTTTTTAACTACGCTGACAACAACGGATTGACAAGGGTGGCGGAGGGAGAATCCTCCACCATCCACACTGGAGAGCTGCAGAATGAGTTCGAAGATCAGGAAAGTGGTCCTCGCATATAGCGGCGGCCTGGATACATCCATCATCATCCCCTGGCTCAAGGAAAACTACGGTGCTGAGGTTATTGCCTTCGCTGCAGACATCGGGCAGGGCGAAGAACTGGGCGGTCTCGAGGAAAAGGCGATCAAAACCGGGGCGTCCAAGTGCATCATCGAAGATCTCAGGGACGAGTTTATCAGCGAGTTCGCCTTCCCCACCCTGCGTGCGGGCGCTGTTTACGAACGCAAATATCTGCTCGGGACATCTTTTGCGCGTCCGCTGATCGCACGCCGGCAGGTTGAAATCGCCGAACGGGAGGGCGCCGACGCGGTAGCCCACGGCTGCACCGGCAAGGGCAACGACCAGGTGCGTTTCGAACTGGCGTTCAAGGCCCTCAACCCGCGGCTGCGCATTATCGCACCCTGGCGCGAATGGGACATCAAGTCCAGGGAGCAGGAGATTGATTATGCCCAGGACCGCAAGATCCCCATCACCGCTACACGGGAGAAGATTTACAGCGAGGACCGCAACCTCTGGCACCTGAGCCACGAAGGCGGCATTCTCGAAGATCCCTGGAGCGAACCGGAAGAGAAGATGTATATGATCAGTGTTTCTCCGGAAAAGGCGCCGGACAAGCCGCAATATGTGGAGGTCGCCTTCGAAAGCGGCACCCCGGTTTCGGTGGACGGGAAAGTCCTTGGACCCGCAAAGCTGGTGGAGGCGCTCAATATCATCGGCGGCGCGCACGGAGTGGGCAGGACCGATCTGGTTGAAAACCGCCTGGTGGGCATGAAGTCGCGCGGCGTATACGAAACCCCCGGGGGGACGCTCCTGTTGGCGGCGCACCGCGAACTCGAGAGTCTCACGCTGGACCGCACCACCCTGCATTACAAGGACATCCTGGCCGGGAAGTACGCCGAGCTGGTCTACAACGGCCAATGGTTCACACCGCTGCGGTATGCCATGGACGCCTTTGTCGACTCGACCCAGGCCAACGTTACCGGAACCGTGCGGCTGAAACTCTACAAAGGGAATGTGATCACCGCAGGCAGAAAGTCGCCGTTCTCGCTTTATCGCGAAGACCTCGCCACCTTCGGCGAGGACATGATCTACAATCAGAAAGAGGCGGAAGGATTCCTGAACCTCTTTGGACTGCCCAGCAAGGTGGAAGCCTTGCTTGATCTGGCCGGCGTCAGGAAGACGGATTACCGCACCAGAAAAAGGACAACCCCGAAACACTGAGCCCCCCCCGGAGGCCCGAAAGTCCGATTATGGCAAAATATATTGTGGTTGCAGTCTTGGTGGCCGCGATTATCGGCGGAGGCGTCTATTATTTCGTGGTGAAGCGCCCCATTCCCGAAATGGTGGATGCGGGGGTGCCGCACTATCCGGGGTCAAAAAACGTCAACGCCGACACCTTTTCGTCGAGGCTCTCGCCGCGCGATCGCGCGCGGCTGGTCAAGGTCGTTATCCTGCAGACCGATGATCCGCCCGACAAGGTCATCGCCTTCTATAAGGAAACCCTGAAATCCAAGACCGAAGTCTTTGAGAGGAAAACTCGAGGCGTCCCGGGCGCAGTCATCCGCACCGACATCAACGGCAAAGGAAGACTCATCATGGTGACGGTCAACGAAGACGCCAACAAAACCGAGATTTCCATAGGCGAGATCACCGATCAGAAGCCTAAACCCTGAAGTTCGGATTGTATAAAATGCCGGAAACCCGGGAGATCCCATACCGAGATATGCCAGGCCTGTCGGCGCTTTTTCTTGACTACCTGGATCTTTTACCCGGGGCGCTCCGCTTCTACCAGAAACCACCCACAATCGCGGGGATCGAGCAGCTCGCCCGCGGAGACCTGCGGCAGATCGCCCGCGCGCGCAGCGGCCTGGCGGCTATCCTGGAACGGCAAAACAGCGCGCTGGGGGCGGGAAATCCAACCTTTGAGCGCATTCGGGAATTGGCAAATGCCGACTGCGTGGCGGTGGTGACGGGTCAGCAGGTCGGTTTGTTTGCAGGCCCGCTCTATACGATCTACAAGGCGCTGGCTGCGATCCGCCTCGCCGACGAACTCCGGAGCAGGGGGATCGGGGCCGTGCCGGTTTTCTGGATGGAGTGCGAGGATCATGACCTCGCGGAGGTCACACACGTCACGGCGATCGCTGCAGACTCGGCAATCCGCCGACTGGATTTCCGCGAATTCCTGTATGGCGATATCAGGGAATCGGCGCGTTCCGTCGGCACATTAACGCTGCCTCAATCCATCCAAAAGGTCACGGAGGAGTATGCCGCCCTCCTGCCGGATGGGAAATACAAGGAAAGTATCCGGTCTGCTCTGGAATCTGCATACCAGCCCGGCACAGGATTTGCCGATGCATTCGGCCGCTTCATGACACACTTGTTCCAGGAGCGCGGGCTGATCTTCTTCAATCCGGCGGATCTCGAGGCCAAGCGGCTGGCCGCTCCGGTGTTTCAAAAAGCCATCCATAGGACGGATGCCATTCATCGGCTCATTGCCGGACGCAATCAGGAATTGGCAACTGCCGGCTATCACAGCCAGGTGAATTTCTCGGATAACTCGACGGTTCTGTTTCTGCTCGAAGGGAACGAACGTCGCGCCGTGATCAGGGACGGCGCCGGCTTTACGCTCAAGAACTCCGATCATTCCTACTCCGCCGCCGACCTGCTGAGGCTCACGGAAGAGGCGCCCGAGCGCTTCAGTCCGAATGTCCTGCTCCGGCCTTTGATTCAGGATCGCCTTTTCCCCACGGTGGCTTACGTCGGAGGTCCGGCGGAGATAGCCTATTTCTCACAAATCGAAGTGCTCTACCGGTTGTTCGAGATGCCGATGCCTGTCATCTGGCCTCGCGCCTCTTTTACCCTCCTCGAACCGGAAATTCACCGCACCCTGGTTGAATCGGGAATCGAGGTCGCGGACTGTCTGCGTGGCAGGCAGGTGGTCACGGAAAAAATGAACGAGCGGGTTTCCCGATCGGGGATCAGCGCCGGCGTAAAGAGCCTGGGCGAGCAATTGGATCGCACCCTCGCCGGAATCCGGCCCGAATTGGTTTTCGCGGAAGCATCGTTGGGCGCCGCGCTCGATACCGCAAAGCGGAAAATGCTCCACAATGTCGAGGCGCTTCACGCGAAACTGGTTCAGTTCGAGGCCCGGCAAAACGGCGGATCCGGCCAGAAGGTCGACTTCATCCTGAATCACTGCGCCCCCAACAAGAGTCTGCAGGAGCGGGAATTCGGAGCGCCCGTTTTCCTCTCACGCCATGGTCTCCCTCTGCTGGACGCCATATACTCCGAAATCAAAGTCGAATCCTTCATGCACCGGGCAATCGTATTGGATGCAATTCAGTAATGGATGCGGAGGCACCGATGAGATCCAGACTCGCCCCCCTGCTTCTGGCCGCTGTCGCGGCCGTTGCGGCGCTGCAGGCCGAAAACCACAATACCTATCCCCTGCCCGAGGAACGCGGCACAGCCGGAATCATGGCTGCGTTGCAGAAGCTGCCCGTTTACGTCAGGGTTCTCTACACGGAGGCGCATCCCGACGACGAGAGCGCATCCACGCTGGCCTGGCTTGCAAGAAAAGCACATGCGCGCACCGCCCTGTTCTCGCTGACCCGGGGCGACGGCGGGCAGAACATCCTCGGCGATGAGAAATACGAAGCCATGGGGCTGGTGCGCACGGGTGAATTGCTCGAGGCCTGCAGAATCTATGGCGTGGAGACCTACTTCTCGACTGCCTTCGAATTCGGTTTTTCGAAAACCGCCGATGAAACGTTTTCCAAATGGGGACATGAGGCCACGCTCGAGGAAATGGTTCGATTCATCCGCACCTGGCGTCCGGCCATCATAATCTCCAGCTTCAATAACGATGGCAGCGGGGGGCATGGCCATCACCAGGCTGCCGGCATTGTGACCTTCGAAGCCTTCCGCGCAGCGGGCGATCCCAAGAGGTTCCCGGAACAGGGGCTGGCACCCTGGCAGGCAAAAAAACTCTATTATCGCAGTTCCGGCCGCAGCAGTTTCGGCGGGGCAACCGTGGAGGTACCGGTGGGGGATTACGATCCGGTGCTGGGACGATCCTATCGGGAGATCGGCTCGGAGGGCTACAGCAAGCATCGATCTCAGGGAAACGGCGCCGGCTCAGCACTGCCTGGAAAATCCAGCGACGCCTACACTCTTGCCGACTCGATGCTCGGCAGGAAGGAACGGGAATCCGGCTTTTTCAACTCGATAGATACCTCGCTCCAGGCAATTCTTGAACTCGCGGGCGAGCCGCGCGAAGCGATCAGCTTCCTTTCAGCGGATCTCCAGAGTGCCCAGAGGACTGCCGAAGATGCCCTCCGGACTTTCCGCCTGGACATTCCGGCGGAAAGCGCCCTGCAGGTTACCAGGGGAAGCGAGATCCTGTCGGAAGCGATGCGCAAAGTGGCAAAGTCTTCCCTGCCGCAAAGGACCAGGGATCTGCTCTTAAAGGCATTGGCGGAAAAACAGCGGGACTTCAACGATGCCGTCAGCGCAGCGCTGGGAATCTATGTTATAGCCAGGGCTGACGAAGCAACCGCTGTCCCGGGACAGAAACTGCCGGTAACCACCTATCTCTTCAATCGTGGTAGCGCATCCATTGAGGTGGATGGCATGAATGTAGTGACGCCGGACCCCGGGTGGACGGCGGAAAAGGGTGAGGCGAAATTCGGGGCCCTTGCTGCTGGAAGCTCCATTTCGCAGCGCGTCATCGTTTCGCTTCCGGATAGCGCCAGGATCAACGAGCCATTCTGGTACCGGGAGAGCCCCAAAGACAACCGGTACAGGAACAGGTCCACCCTGAATGTATTCGCGCCCTTCGATCCTCCGCAGATTTCTGCTTCCTTCACCTATTCGTTTGGCGGGACAAAATTATCGATTTCCGCCCCCGCAACGGCTCAGGCAGGAGACCCTCTCCGTGGGTCGGATTTCGTCGATGTCCAGGTTGTGCCGGCATTGTCGGTGAGTCTCAAACCCGAGTTGGCGGTTGTGCCGGTTTCGATTCAGAGCCAATCCCGCGAATTCCACGTCTCGATCTTAAACAACCGAAAGGATGGCGCAAGCGGCTCCGTGAGGCTGGTTATTCCTTCGGGCTGGAAAGTAGATCCGGCCGAATTGCCGTTTGCCTTTTCCAGGAAAAGTGAATCCTTCACGGCACGGTTTGTACTGCAAATTCCAGCGTCAGTCGCCGGAAGCTTCGCTGCCGAGGCGATCGCCGCTTCGGGGGGCAAGGAATACCGCAGGGGTTACCGCGTCATCTCCTATCCTGAAAACTGGACCAGAAACCTGTACTTCCCGGCAAAGTCCGGGGTGAGCGCCATCGACGTAAAAATCGCGCCGCGCCTCACGGTCGGATACGTCGCCGGAGCCGGAGACGAGGTGCCTGAAGCGCTGCAACAGTTGGGCGCAAAAGTACAGATGCTTTCCGGTGAGGATCTGGCTTTCGCCGATCTCAGGGGGTTCAATGCGATTGTCACGGGAATCCGGGCCTACAACGTCAATGACGGCCTGCGCGCGAACAACCGCCGCCTGCTCGATTATGTCGAGAAGGGCGGAGTCCTGATTGTGCAATACGTCCGCCCCCTGGGCAGGTCGGTGTCCTCCGGCGCAGCCTTTCCCTTCGGCCCTTATCCGATGAGCAATTCGGATGAAGACAGGATCACGGTCGAGGAATCTCCCATGGAAATCCTCGATCCAATCCACCCGATTTTTACCTCTCCGAACAAGATCACTTCAGCCGATTTCGACGGCTGGGTGCAGGAGCGCGGACTTTACTTCATGCGAGAGTGGGATTCGCATTACACCGCTCTGTTGTCGGGGCACGATCCCGGTGAGGGGCCGAAAAAGGGCGGGATGCTGGTCGCCCGCTATGGCAGGGGATGGTACCTCTACACGGCTTACGCCTGGTTCCGCCAGTTGCCGGCCGGCGTCCCCGGCGCCTTTCGCATCTTCGCCAACATGCTCAGCCTGGGAAAATAAAACCACGGATGAACTTGGGGCGGCATAGCCGCAACCAAAAATAAGAGCTCACCGCAGAAACCCAAAGGAAAGCAGAAGAACATTGGGACGGGGATTCACGCGGATCAAACCTAGTTTTGCTCCCACCGCATGGGCTGCCTCCGGCAGACGTCATCGTCCAGGATCCGCGTGAATCAGCGCAAATCCGCGTCCCATTATTGCTCAGCATCCTCGGCGTCTTTGCGGTGACAGAATTCTATCCCGGAGGAAAAGGACTTTCACATTAGTAGCGCGGAATTTATCCCCTGATATCCGTGGATTATCCGTGTCCATCCGTGGTTGCTTTTGAGGCCAGGCTGAGAAGGGTGCCCGCGGCCAGGACGACGGCGACGCCGACGACGTTGTAATAGAGCCAGGATATCGAGGTGTAGTAGGCCACGGCCATGACGGCCGCTTCGCCCGCCAGAAGGCCCCAGAATGCCCCGGTGCCGTTGCACTTTTTCACCAGGAATGCCAGCAGGAAAACTCCCAGGATAGGCCCGTAAAACAACGAACCAACCTTGTTCACGGCTTCGATCAGCGATCCCAGGCGGCCGCCGGCATAAATCGCGGCCAGCGTGGCAAAGACGCCCCAGAAGAGAGTTGCGCCGCGCGAGACCCAGAGATAATGGCTGTCGCTGGCACCGGCGTTGAAGTAGCGCCTGTAAAAGTCGATGATCGTCGCACCGGCCAATGAGTTGATTTCCGATGAGAAGCTCGACATGGCTGCGGCGAAAATCACCGCAAGCATGATCCCGAGGATGCCCGCCGGGGCGTAGTGGATCAGGAACGAGGGAAAGATGTAGTTCAGCTCATTCGAGGGAGCTTTGCCCAGCAACCGCGTGAGGAGGCGGCGGTTTTCATCTCTCACTTTCTGAAATTCGGCCTGGGTTTCGAGGTACCGTGCTTTCGCGGATTCACTCCGCGTGAGGTCGCCGGACCTGCGGGCGGCCTGAAGCTCCTGGGCCGAATTTCGCCGGGCGCGAAAAACATCATCATACCTGGCCTCAAGCTGCGTGTATTCAGCTCCGGCGCGGGTCAGAAGCATGCTCCGGTAGGATTCGTCGAAATTGAGCGGCGGTTTTTCAAAATGGTAGAAGACGAAGATGAGCACTCCGATCGCCAGGATCAGAAACTGCATCGGAACCTTGAGGAAGGCGTTGAAGATGAGGCTCAGGCGGCTCTCGGTGAGCGACTTGCCCGTAAGATATCGCTGGACCTGGCTCTGGTCGCAACCGAAATAGGACAGGGCAAGGAAAAAACCACCCACCATGCCCGACAAAAGGGTGTAGTCGCTTTTCAGGTTGGAAGACAGGTCGATGTTGTTCCAGTGGTGTGTCGCGCCCGCAAGCTGAATGGCATCCGCCATCGAGAAACCGGCCGGGAAACGCGCCGCCACCAGGGCGATCGCCACGAAAATGCCGGCAAACATCAGCATCATCTGCTTGGCGTCGATCATGATCACCGCCTTGTTGCCCCCGACGGTGGTGTAGATGATGGTCGTGACGCTCATGACGAGAATCGTCATGACTTCGCTCCACCCGAAAATCACCCCGAGGATGATCGAAGGGGCATAAAGGACGAGGCTGACACTCAGCCCTCGCGACATCAGAAACAGGAAACTCGTCAGGCTGCGGGTGCGGCCGTCAAAGCGCCGCTCGAGATATTCATAGGCGGTGAAAATGTTCGCCCGGTAGAAAAAGGGAACGAAGGTGAGACAGAGAACCACCATGACCAGCGGCTGGGGCAGGTAGAACTGAATGAAGGACATGCCCGAGCCATAGGCCTGGCCGGTTGTGCCGATGTAGGTGATGGCGCTGGCCTGAGTGGCCATGACCGAGAGCCCGATCGCCCACCAGCGCAGGGATCGCTTGCCGCGGAAATAGTCGTCGAGGTTCTGGTTTTTGCTCCCGTGCCGGAAGCCTTCCCAGAGGACGTATCCGAAATACAGAACAAGAATTATCCAGTCTGCCAGGCGCATGAGCGATTCAGTGGTTCAGAGCAGCGGTCATCCAGTAAAGGGCAAAGATCAGCACAAGCGTATAGATCACGATCGCTCCGTATATGCGATTCCAGTTTCCGCCGATGGGCGGCGGTTCGTCCTGCTCGTGAATTCGTTCCGGTGGTTTCATGGGACTCCAACATGATAGACGCTGTGACGGCACAATTCAAACCCGCAATTCCGACTGAGTCCTTTTGGAGTGCGGCGGCATGACGCCGCTTTGAATCGCCGCATTCGGATTGCGGATTGATTAATAATAGCGGCTACCGACTATGGGTGCTCTATCAGAACACTTCCCGGTCAGACAACGGCCCAGACGTCTCCTGATCCCAAATCCGCATTCCGCAATCCGAAATGTGAAAGCGGAGTCATGCCCTGCACCTCACACGCAATTCTGTCGATCAAAGGCCAGAAATGCGTCCCGTTAGGGACGCAAGGAAAATAGCCCGGCACTTCAGTGCCGGGGAACAGTCGAGCCACTCAGCCTCCAGTCCCGTAGGGACGGCTGAATTATCGTCGACCGCAGTTCTCCCGATTTTCCATCCCTTATTCCTTTTCAATCGTCCCTACGGGACTCGCTTTCTCCCCGCGGCATATTCCCGGCACTGAAGTGCCGGGCTACCTTCACAACGTCCCTACGGGACTTAAAATCGCCAATCTGACGTGCCCAACGGAAGAATGGGCAACGCAGGTGTGTCCACCACCAAATCACAAGATGCGTGTAAGGTACAGGTCATGCCGCCGCACTCCAAAAGGGGTGCTTCTTCAAAACTCCAACACGGCTTTGATGACGCCATCGGCCTTCTGCTGGACGAGGTCGAAGGCTTCCTTCGCCTTCCGGGGCGGGAATCGGTGGGTGAGGAGCACCCGTGCGGCATCCCGACGGCGTTCGAGGATGGACAGGGCTTGTTCGACGCAGCGATTCTGCCGTCGAACGTTTACGATTGTGATCTCTCGCCGCCGTGCCAGGTGGGGATCATAGGTGATTCGATCGACCTCGGGGATCCCGATCAGAACCAGCGTCCCGCCCGGGCGCAACATGCGCGTCGCGTCGTCGATCGACTCCTGGGTTCCGCAGCACTCGAAGGCCACTTCC
>Ga0315273_10011645_pt1 | contig 11251 bp, 11 predicted proteins | sample YL17G02_0_MG_FD_205753 | JGI IMG/M metagenome (GOLD analysis project Ga0315273, IMG submission 205753) | Sediment microbial communities from Yellowstone Lake, YNP, Wyoming, USA - YL17G02_0 | ecosystem: Environmental > Aquatic > Freshwater > Lake > Sediment | place: USA: Wyoming | collected...
AGCAGATCGAACCCCTGCTCCATGATCTGCGCGCTGATCTCCCCGGCGAGCCCTCCCGTCTTCCAGCCCTCGTCGACGATCACGGCCCGATGCGTCTTCGCGATAGAGGCGAGGATCGTGTCGGTGTCGAGCGGACGCAACGTGCGCAGGTCGACCACCTCCGCGGCGAGGCCATGCTCTTCTTCGAGCTGGGCGGCGGCGGCGAGGCACTTGCCGAGCGAGCCGCCGTACGTGACGAGGGTGACGTCGGAGCCCTCGCGTCGCACGGCGGCGTGCGTGATGTCGACGGCACGCGGCTCCTCGTCGATCTCGTCCTCGAGCGGGTAGAGGAGCGCGTGCTCGAAGATGAAGACGGGATCCGGCTCCTGCAGCGCGGCGAGCAGCATGCCGCGCGCATCCTCGACCGTCGCGGGCGCGAGCGCCTTGATGCCTGGGATGTGGGCGTACCAGACCTCGAGGCTGTGCTCGTGCTGGGCGGCCATCTGGCGGCCGCCCCCTGTTGCCATGCGCACGACGAGCGGGACGCTCAGCTGCCCGCCCGACATGTAGCGCAGCGTGGCCGCGTTGTTGACGACCTGGTCGAGAGCGAGCAGGCTGAAGTTGATCGTCATCACCTCGACGATGGGCCGCATGCCGCCGAGGGCGGCGCCGATCCCCGCGCCGACGAATCCCGACTCGGAGAGCGGCGCGTTGCGGACACGCTCGGGGCCGAACTCGTCGAGTAGGCCGAGGCTGACGGCGAAGGCGCCGCCGTAACCGCCGATGTCCTCACCCATCAGGAAGACGCGCTCGTCCGTGGCAAGCGCGTGGCGCAGCGCGGCGCGCACGGCCTCGCGGTAGGTGAGCTTGATCGTGCTCACCCAGCCCTCGCGGTCTCCGCGGGCGCGGTCTCCGCGGGCACGGTTTCGGCAGGCATGGTGTAGACGTCCTTTGTCAGGTCCTCGAGGGGCTCGACCGGCGCAGACTCGGCGGCAGCGATGGCCTCATCGAGCTCGGCGGCGATGTCGGCCTCGATGCCGGCGAGGTCGTCGTCCGTGAGGAGCTTCGCCTTGCGCAGGCGCGCCTCGAAGAGCGCGATCGGGTCGCGTTCCTTCCAGTGCTCGACCTCTTCCTTCGCGCGGTACAGGTCGGGATCGGCCATCGAGTGTGCCCTGAATCGGTAGGTGTGCAGCTCGAGGAAGCGCGGCCCGGGGCCATTGCGTACCGCCTCGGCCGCGCGTCTCGAAGCCGCCTCGACGGCGAGCACGTCCATCCCGTCGACCTCCTCCGCCGGGATGCCGTAGCTCTCGGCTCGTAGGTGGATGTCGGGCTGCGCGAGCTCCTGCAGGATGGACGTTCCCATGGCGTACTCGTTGTTCTCGCAAAGGAAAAGCACGGACAACTGCCAGAGCGCGGCGAGGTTGAGCGACTCGTGGAACTCGCCCTCGGCGACGGCGCCGTCCCCGAAGAAGCACGCCGTCACCCGCTTGCGACCCAGCAGCCGGTCGGCGAGGGCCAGGCCGACGGCGATCGGGAGCCCCCCTCCCACGATCGCGTTCCCTCCATAGAAGCGGCGGGAGACGTCGAAGAAGTGCATCGAGCCGCCGCGCCCGCGACTGCAGCCGGTCGCCTTGCCGAACATCTCCGACATCAGCGAGGCGGCGGGCAGCCCCCGGGCGAGCGCCTGCCCGTGCTCGCGGTAGGTCGCGACGATCGCGTCTTCTGGCGTGAGCGCCTGCATCACGCCGACACCGACCGCCTCCTCGCCGATGTAGAGATGGAGGAAACCGCGGATCCGGGTGAGGCTGTACTGCTCGGCAGCCCGCTCCTCGAAGCGTCGGATACGCAGCATCTCGCGCAGGAGGTGCAGGGAATGGTCGCGCTCGAGCGCGGGAGACCGCGCCGGACGCTTGCGACCGGTCGGCTTACCGGCCGGAGGGCTCACCTGGCGCCCTCCAGCGTCGACACGTCGCCCTCGGGCAGGCCCAGCTCGCGCGCTTTCAGCAGGCGGCGCATGATCTTGCCGCTCCGCGTCGTCGGGACGCTCTCCACAAAGGAGATCTCTTTCGGTGCGACGACGGCGCCGAGCCGCACGCGTGCGTAGCCGAGCAACTCCTTCTCGAGCTCCCGCGAGGCCTCGTAACCGAGCTTCAGCGTCACGAACGCCTTCACCACTTCGCCGGCGACGGGATCGGGCTTACCGATCACGCCGACCTGGGCGACAGCCGGGTGCTCGAGCAGAACGCTCTCGACCTCGAACGGCCCGATCAGGTGGCCGGAGCTCTTGATCACATCGTCGGCGCGGCCGACGAACCAGAAATAGCCGTCCTCGTCGCGGCGTACGAGGTCGCCGGTCAGGTACCAACCTTCTTCGAAGGCGCCGGCGTACCGGTCGGGCTCGCCGAGGTAGGTGCGGAACATGGATGGCCAGCCGGGCCGTAGCGCCAACTCGCCCTCTTCCCCCGCCTCCGTTACCTCGTCCACGCCTCCATCTTCGCGCCGGTGTACGACCCCGGCCTCGATCCCGGGCAGCGGCCGTCCCATCGACCCGGGCCGGATGTCCATGGCCGCGAGGTTCGCGACCATGATGCCTCCGGTCTCCGTCTGCCACCAGTTGTCGTGGAAGGGCAGCCCGAACGCGTCCTTGCCGAAGACGACGCCCGTCGGGTTGAGCGGCTCGCCGACGCTCGCGAGGAAGCGCAGGGCGGGAAACGAGTGCTCGCGCACGAGCTCGATGCCCGTCTTCATCATCATCCGGATCGCCGTCGGAGCCGTGTACCAGACGGAGACCGCCTCGGACTCGAGGATCCCGTACCAGCGCTCGGCATCGAAGTCGGCCTCGTCGACGATCATCGTGACGCCGTTCGAGAGCGGGGAGATGATCCCGTAGGAGGTGCCCGTCACCCAGCCGGGATCGGCGGTGCACCAGAAGACGTCCTCCGGGTGGAGGTCGAGCGCCAGCTTGCCGGTGACGTGGTGGGAGACGATCGCGGCGTGCACGTGCACGGCACCCTTCGGCTTACCCGTGGTGCCGCTCGTGAAATGGACGAGAGCAACGTCCTCGGCGTCGGTCGACCCGATCTCGTACGTGTCGCCGGCGGCCGCCATCAGGCGCCCGTAGTCGAGGGTGCCCGGCACGTTCGTCTCGGCGCCGCCCTCGCCGACAAGGATGACGTGCTCGAGCTCCGGCAGCGCCGAGCGGATCCCGGCGACTTTCCTCTGATAGAGCAGCTCGGTCGTCAGCAACGCCCTGGCGTGCCCGAGCGCGAGACGCGTCCGGATCGGTTCCGGGCCGAACGCCGAGAAGAGGGGGCTGAAGACACTGCGGTGCTTGAGCGTCCCGAGCGCTGCAACGTACAGCTCCGGGATGCGCCCCGCGAGCCCGCCGAGAAGATCGCCCGGCCCGAGGCCGAGCCCCTGCAGCACGTTTGCGAAGCGGCTCGTCTCACGCCCGAGATCGCCGTACGTGAAGTCGCGTACCTCCCCGTTCCTGCCGAGCCAGCGCAGCGCGAGGTGATCGGCGCGCACGCCCGCGGCGTGGCGGTCGACGGCCTCGTGGGCGATGTTGAGACCTTTCCCGCCGGGTAGGCCGTCGATCTCGGCTCGCGCGCGCTCCCAGAAGTCGGGGGTACGGGCCGCCTCGTAGTCCTCCAGGTTCGGGGTCACCGCCAGCGTGCTGAGGTCCTTGATGATCGTCTCGAATGCCACGGCTCGCCACCTCGAAACGCGTGTAGTGGTCGTCGTCAACATCTTCGGTCAGGAGTTCATCGGTCGGCATCGGAAGAAGCGCCGATCTCCCATTCGGGCAACTACGCAGCACGGAACTTCCGCGAGCGGGATCAGGGTGTTGCCGGATGCGCCGTGCGGTGGCGGAGTCGATGATCGTGGCCAACCGGTCATCCCTGGAGAGGAACAGGTCATGGAGATCAGGCACAAATTCTGGGTCGAGCAGCGCTCACACGCCGTCTGGGCCGTCGAACTGCACGACCGCACGGTGCACGCGTGCTACGGGCCGCTCACCCTGAACGAAGTCGACGAGGATCTGATCGAGAGCTTCGATTACTCGGTCGGCGGGGTGGCATGGATCCGGGAGAACGAGGATCACTTCACCTCGCTTGTGCCCCAGGTGCCGGACATCCCGGGCATGTAGAGATGGCGACTCCGACGCCGGAGTGACCGGCGCTGCGCGGCGAGCTGCTCGGCGGGCTCGAGCGTGCGCGGCAACACCGGCGGGCCTCTTCAGGGATCTTGCGTGCGATCACGAATTCGCGCTAGCGGATTCGAGATCTTGCGGGAGGGAAACGAGTCGGAGCTTCGGCCGGCGCCGTAGCTGCATGCCGACGATGGCGGCGACGACGAGCCCGGCACCGGCGAGCTGCGGCGACGTCAGATGCTGTTTCAGCACGACGGCCGCGAGGACAATCGTCACCGGCACTTCGACCGTGACGAGCAGCGATGCCGTCGAGGGGCCGACGAGCCGCACGCCCCTGAGGAACGACGTCACCGCGAACACCGAGCCGACGAGCGCCGCGACAACGAGGCAGACGAGCCCGGTCGGGCCGCCCACAGTGCCGAGTGAGCCGAGCACACCGCCGGCGACGAAGAACGACGTCGCGGCGCCTGCGGTCAGATAGGCAGCGAGGGCCATCGGATCCGCGTTCCGCAACAGCAGATCGGCGAGAAGGATGTAGACGGCATACGCAGCGGCAGAGCCCAACGCCATTCCGATCCCGACCAGATCCGGATTCACAGCAGCACCGCCGACGAGAGCGACGCCGCCAAAGATCCCCACGAGCGCAAGGAGACGGCGGCGCGTCAGGCGCTCACGGCCGATCATCGCGGCCACACCGACGACGAGCACGAGGTGTGCGTAGTGCACGAGGGAGGCGAGCGGCGCCGACGTCCGCTCGAGCGAGCCGTAGAAGAGCGCGGAGTCGAGCGCGTACACGACGGCGCCGAGCACGAACGCACCCAGAGCGGCCTTGGGGGGAACGTGAAGCACCTTGCGGCCGGCGATTCCGACGAGCAAGATGGCTGCCGCGAGGTACCGCCAGGCGAGGACGCCGGTCACGGCGGCGCCGTGGCTGTAGGCGACCTGGATCAGGATCGGAGAGATGGAGAACGCCACTCCTGCAGCGAGACAGAGGAGGGTACCGCGGAAGTGAGGAGCTCGAAGCCGGGCCATGCATCTAAATGTACGGATGGTTGTACAAAAAGCCTTCCCTGAGTTATCTTCTCTTTCTCAAGGTTTTTCCTATATGACAATCCAACAGCTCACCTACTTCCTTGCGACGGTCGACCATGGCTCGTTCAGCGGTGCCGCCCGCTCGCTCTTCCTCACGCAACCTTCGATCTCGGAGCAGGTGCGGCAACTCGAGGGCGAGCTCGGAATCGCTCTCTTCGCCCGGGCGGGACGTGGGCTCGTGCTGACCGAGGCCGGCCGCCGCTTTCGTCCCGAGGCGGAGCGCGTCCTCGCAGATGTCGAGCGTGCGAGGGATGCAGTCGCCGAGGTGCGCGACCTCCGAGGCGGCATCCTCGGGTTCGGAATGTTCGGAACCGCATCCGCCTATCTGATTGCCGACCTCGCGGCCGACTTCCGGCGAAAGTACCCCGACGTTCGACTCAAGCTCGTCGGCCTGAACTCGTCAGGGGTGGCAGACCAGGTGCGCAACGCGACGCTGGAGGCGGGTCTTGTCGCTCTCCCTGTCGATGACGCCGGCCTCGACCTTCGCGTGGCGCGGCTCGAGGAGCTCGTAGTCGTCAGCCGCGAGCCCTCACGCGTCGGAGAGCGGGTGACGATCGAAGCGCTCGCCGAAGCACCGCTGATCCTCTACGACGCGCAGTACGGAGCTAACGATCCGATGCGACGACAGCTGCTCGACCGCGCGCAGCGCGCGGGCGTCACGCTGCGGCCCGTGATCGAGGTCGAGGGAATCGAGGCCGCGGTAGGGCTCACGCGCCGGGGCCTTGGGGACACGATCGTCCCGCGGGCCGCGATCAGCCGCCAGGGCTCCCGCGGGCTGCACTTTGCCTCGTTCGACGAGCCGCTCTACGATACCTTTGCCTTCATCGCCCGTTCCAACGCCCCACTCTCACCGGCGGCGCGCGCGTTCATCGAAATCGTCGAGCGCCGGCTCGACCGCCTGTCCGAAGCGGCGCTGTACGCAGCGGGCACGTCCGAGACCGACTAGTACGCTCACGCGTGTGCTCAGCCCCGCCGTCGACAACCTCGTAGCGCAACTGACCCGGCTTCCCGGGATCGGCACCCGAACCGCACAGCGGCTGACCTTTCACCTGCTCTCGGTCTCGAACGAGGAGGCGCTCGCGCTCGGCGGCGCGATCGCCGAGATGAAGGAGCGTGTGCGCTTCTGCCGCGACTGCGGCAACCTGACGGAGGAGGAGCTCTGCACCGTGTGCACGGATCCGCGGCGTGACCGCACGATCGTGTGCGTCGTCGAACAGCCGGTCGACGTCGTGTCGCTCGAGCGGACGCACGAGTACCGTGGGCTCTACCACGTGCTCGGCGGCTCCCTCTCCCCGCTCGACGGTGTCGAGCCCTCGGATCTCCGGGTCGGCCAGCTGATGTACCGCGTCGAGCAGGGCGGCATCGAGGAGGTCGTGCTCGCCACGACTCCGAACATGACGGGCGAAGCGACGGCCGCCTACCTCGCCGATCGTCTTCGTGAGCGCGTCCGTGTGACCCGCCTCGCGAGCGGCCTGCCCGTGGGCGGGGATCTCGAGTACGCCGACGAGGTCACGCTGGGGCGGGCCCTCTCCGGCCGTCGGCCGGCGTAGCCCCAATCGTGCATCTGGCGCCGGCGCTGCACCCGTAACGCCTGCGCCCCCGGCCGCGCAGCGGCCCTCCGCGAAGCGGAGCCAGGCGCCCCTACGGGACAGCCGGCCGCGAAGGGCCGACCGCATCCACCTAGTGCGGCCGCCCACACCAACGAGGAGTTCACGTGGAACGTTCCGAGCGGCCGCACTAGGGGTATCCTCGCCCGATGCGCGTTCTCATCACCGGGTCGAGCGGCCAGATCGGCACGAACCTGGCGCTCCGACTCCTCGGTGACGGGCAACAGGTCTTCGGTGTCGACAAGCGCCTGAACGCCTGGACGGACGACTTTCGCTACCTGTTGCAGGACCTGTCCGGGCACTACGCGGCAATGGACGGGGGCATCGGCGGCGTCGAGTATCCGGCCGCTGACGTCGTCGTCCACCTCGCCGCACATGCCAAGGTGCACCAGCTCGTACGCGAGCCGGCGCGGGCGCTCGAGAACATGACGATGACGTTCAACGTGCTCGAGTACTGCCGGCAGACGCAGACCCCCATCATCTTCAGCTCGAGCCGCGAGGTGTACGGCGACGTCCACCGTTTCCAGACCGAGGAAGGAAGCGCCGATTTCGCGTACGCCGAGAGCACGTACTCCGCGTCGAAGATCGCCGGCGAGGCGCTCATCTACTCCTACGCTCGTTGCTACCAGCTGCCCTACATCGTCTTCCGCTTCTCCAACGTCTACGGACGATATGACAACGACCTCGAGCGCATGATCCGCGTGATCCCTCTCTTCACCCACCGGATCCTGCGCGGGGAACCGATCACCGTGTTTGGCGGCAACGACAAGGTGCTCGACTTCACGTATGTCGACGACTGTGTCGAGGGGATCGTCCGCGGCATCACTGGCCTTGCCGAGGGGAGCGTGCGCAACGAGACGATCAATCTCGCCTACGGTCAGGGCAACACGCTCGTCCGCGTGGCGGAGCTGATCGGTGAGGCGACCGGCAAGGAGCCCGACGTCACGCTCGCTCCGCCGCTCCTTGGTGAGGTGACCCGCTACGTGGCCGACATCGGCCGCGCCCGCGGGCTACTCGACTGGGAGCCGGCCGTGCCGCTCGACGAGGGGATCGTTCGCAGCGTCGCGTGGTTCAACGAGTGGCGGCAGGCGCATCCCGAGGAAGATCGACTGCTCGATCTCGACGGCACGGAGCTCGACTTCAAGGAGTGGCGGTAGGCGAGGGCGAGGCTTACGCTCGCACGGCTCTCCGCGTCGGGCGAGGCTTCGCCCCGCTGAGACGGGGCTACGCCTAGCCCCTACGGGGAACGTCTCATTACACTGGAGCCTATGTCCGGCCCCTGCATCGGTGTCGTCGGCGCCACGGGCGCGGTCGGCACGATCACACTCGAGCTGCTCGCCGAGCGCGGCTACGACGTGCGCGCGTTCGCCTCGGCGCGGTCGGCCGGATCGCGCCTGCCGTTTGGCGACGAGGAGATCCTCGTCGAGGAGGCGACGCCCGAGGCTCTGTCCGCAGGAGACGTCGACCTCTTTCTCTTCTCCGTTGGCACCGGGGCGAGCCGCGAGCTCGTTCCGGTCGCGTCTGCCGCAGGCGCGATCTGCATCGACAAGTCCTCCGCCTACCGCCTCGTCGACGGCTATCCGCTCGTCGTTCCCGAGGTGAACGCAGGTCGAGCGCTCGAGGCACTCGAGCGCGATCGAATCGTCGCGAACCCGAACTGCTGCACGATCCCCCTCACCTGTGTGCTCAAGCCGCTTCATGATGTGGTGCCCCTGAAGCGAGTCCACGTTGCGACGTACCAGTCGGTTTCGGGAGCCGGAGCTCAACGCATGGAGCAGCTGCGGGCCGAGTCGTCGTCCGATCACAACCTGGTGATGGACTGGTCGTGGGAGGGTGACGAGTCCGACGAGGAGTCGAAGCTCCGCGCCGAGACCCGCAAGATCCTTGAACTGCCCGATCTCGCGATCAGCGCCACCTGCGTGCGCGTACCGGTGCTCGTCGGCCACGCGGAGGCAATCTGGGTCGAGTTCGAGGAGCCTCTCTCGCCCGGAGACGCGACCGCAATCCTGAGCGAGGCTTCGAGCGTGCGGGTCCTGCGACTCCCAGAGTTTCCGACCCCGAGAGACGCGGCCGGCGGCGACGAGGTGCTCCTCGGCCGGATTCGCAAGGACGAGAGCTCGGCGAACGGTCTGGCGCTCTTCCTGGCCTGCGACAACCTCCGAAAGGGAGCGGCGCTGAACGCGATTCAGATCGCCGAGGTGCTGCTTGCCGGGGTCGCTGCTGCGTAGGACTGCGGCCGTCGCATTCGTCTGCGCGTTCGTTCTCGCGGGCAGCGCAAACACGGCTACCCGCCCCGCGACGCTGATCGCGGTCGGTGACATCGCCTCGTGCTCGTCCGACGGTGACGAGCAGACGGCTGCACTCGTCTGGACGCTTCGCGGGCCGATTGCCGTAATGGGCGACATCGCCTACGACAACGGCACTGCAGGGGAGTTCGCCAACTGCTTCGGTCCGAGCTGGGGACGATTCGTCCCGCGGATCAGGGCAGCGCTCGGAAATCACGAATACAACACGGGAACGGCCGCTGTCGCGATCGAGCTATTCCGGCTGCCGCAGAACGGGTGGTACAGCTACACGCTCGGTACCTGGCATGTGATCGTGCTGAACTCGAACTGCAGCAAGGTCGGCGGCTGCGAGCGAGGGGCGCCGCAGTGGCGCTGGCTCCAGGCCGATCTCGCTGCGCACCGGAACCGCTGCACGCTCGCCTACTGGCATCACCCTCGCTTCAGCTCGGGTGAACACGGCTCCGACGTGGCCTACGCGCCGTTCTGGGATCTGCTTGCGCGCGCGCAGGCCGACGTCGTGCTCCAGGGGCACGACCACGACTACGAGCGCTTCACTCCGCTGAGGGGCATCCGGTCGTTCGTCGTCGGCACCGGTGGCAAGGGTCATCGAGGCTTCACGACGCTGCGCCCGGGGAGCGTCGCGCGCAACAGCGACACCTTCGGCGTCCTCAGGCTCACGCTTCGCCCGACCGGCTACGACTGGGGGTTCCTGCCCGTTTCCGGCGGCACGTTCAGCGATGCCGGCACCGCGCGCTGCCGGTAGGGCGGGCGGTCGAGGCTGCGCCTACGGGGGAACCGGGGTGCCCGCAGGTACGAACGCCTCCTGCACGACCCGAAGCACCTTCGCGCGACGGCCCTCCTCAACCGGCGCGAGGCCGGCGAGCTCGAGGCGACACAACTCGACCCTTCCCTGCGTACGCACGGTGACGAACCCGAAGTCCTCGAGGAAATCCCGCGGGAATACGGTGCGGTGGACGAGGAAGCGCGCGGCCGTCCGCTCGCGCTCCGGATAGCGATAGGCAAACGCCTCGAGCGCCTTCGCGCCCTGGTCGCGAGCCTCGCCGATCGCCGCCAGGAACAATGATTTCTCCACCCACTCGGCGCCGTCGCCCGTCAGGTAGGCGCAGGTGACGAGCACGGCATCGTCCGAGGGAGGGCCGGCCGGTAGGTCCGCGGCCCTTGGAAAGAAGCCCGCCGGCCCGTATTGCATCGACCCGAGCACCGAACCGTCGTCGTCGTAATAGATCGTCCCCCACTCCCCGGAGTCCTCTTCGACGCGCTCGATCCAGCGCTCCTTCGACGCCGTCCTGTTGCCGCGCGACTGCCACCACACGCAGTCGCGGCAGACGGACGGGGCTGTGGCGATCGTGCCGCGCGTCAGCCCTGCAACGCGAGACGGCACGTCTAGTGGTCTTCCTCGGGATGAGTCGCCGGCCTGCCCCACAGGGGCGTCGGACATCTGCCCGCTACCGGGATGGGCATGCGCACATCCCCTACGCGCCTTCTGGCGGTGGGCCGATGTCGTCGACGATCACGTCGACCGTCGTCGGCGTCAGGTCGGCCATGCGCCCGAGATACTCGGCCACTCTCGTCTGGACGGCGCTGCCGACAGCCGGAACGTTCACGCCCCAGTCGACAGCCAGGTGAAGCTCGACGGCGACGACGCCTGCGTCGTTCGCCACCCGGACGCCATGGTGCCGCGGCCGCGTCCCTTCGACGAGCCCGCAGACCCCGTCGATCTCGAGCGCCGCATCGGCCGCGTAGCTCGCAAGGATGTCCGCCGAGATGAGCGAGTGGCCTTCCATCAAGGGGATTGTTGCACCCCGGCGCCGGCAGAGCGGAGGATGAGCTCCGTCACCTCCGGTCGCGCGAAGAACCGAAACGGCACGAACGTCGTGCCGGTACCCGGCGAAACGTGCAACACCCCTCCAGCCGAGGGATACAACCCCGAGACGAACCGCGCTCCCGGATGCGCAAGCGTTACCTTTCCGCCCGGGTACGGGAGGACAATCTGGCCAGCGTGGAGATGCCCCGCAAGCACGAGGTGGAAGGCACCGGGAGGGAGACGGCGCTCGATCCTTGGGAAATGGCAGAGCAGAATGCGAAGATCGGCGGCGGCGTCGGCGAGTTCCCAC
>Ga0315273_10011646_pt1 | contig 11251 bp, 10 predicted proteins | sample YL17G02_0_MG_FD_205753 | JGI IMG/M metagenome (GOLD analysis project Ga0315273, IMG submission 205753) | Sediment microbial communities from Yellowstone Lake, YNP, Wyoming, USA - YL17G02_0 | ecosystem: Environmental > Aquatic > Freshwater > Lake > Sediment | place: USA: Wyoming | collected...
TTTGTCAGCTGGATCGGGCCCGAACCGAAGGGATTTTCGATCATGCCCTCTTCGGTCCGTTTGTCCCCGACGAGGATCCTGTCCACACTTCGCTGCAAAGAGGGGAACACGCACTGGGTCGAGGCCTGGGTCAGCGATGACAATGGGAAGAGCTGGCAGTTTCTCAACCGCGCGGCAGAGTCCACAGGCGGTTCGCAGGGCAATCCGTCGGCGTTGATCAAATTGAAGGACGGCCGCCTGGCAATCGCCTACGGTTACCGCTCGGAGCCCTATGGCATGCGAGCCCGGCTGAGCAGCGACGAGGGTCGGACGTGGGGTAAAGAGCTGATCCTGCGCGACGATGCGGGTTGCTGGGACCTCGGTTATCCCAGGAGCGTTCAGAGGACTGATGGCAAAATCGTTACCGTGTACTATTACAACGACCACAAAGACAGTGAAAGATACATCGGGGCAACCATCTGGGATCCGGGGAAAGCAAAATAAAGGAGAGGGGGAAACGGCTGCGTCGCGTCTTGAAAGCTCGGGCGACCGGCTGGGAATCAGCATCCGAGTTTGCAGTACGCCCTTGCATGCCCGCACACGCGCTCGTGCGATAATGGGGCCATGGTGCATGAATCGAGCCATGATACAACCCACCCAGGGGCAGGTTCAAGGTGGAGAAGAAAGTGTGTCGGTCAAGGCGGATATCCTGGCGGCGCCGACGGGGCGCAGGCCGCAGCGCGTGCCAAGAAACATTCACCACGACCTCCTGCGCCAGGGCAGCCTGGAGCGGGAGATGAGGGGGAGAGGATTGGGGATCATCGAGAAAAGCGTGATCCCCTACCAGGTGGTAGCGAGCCACGTCGCGGTTGAAGAGCGCATGGTCCGGTCCACCGGCCGCCGCGACTGAACCACCCTCGCCTGGAAGGCGAGGGGTTCATGCTTTGTCCCCTGAAGGGGACCAAAAGGCTGCTCGTTCTTCTTGCTCTCCTCAAACAATATCTGGACACGAATTCACACCGATTGACACCCGCTGGGGACACTAAAGCTCATGGCGCCGACGAGCATCGACGCCACGTCATGCGGCAACAACCCCGATGTTCATCCTGTGTCGGCAATTGTCACGTTCCACTTCCCGGGACGCGCCGGCATGCCGCCGCTGAATCTGGCGTGGTAGGAAGGCACCCGGCCGCCTCGTCCGGCAGAGCTGGAGGACGACCGGCAGATGCCTGCGGAAGGCGGCGCCTTGTTCAAGGGCAGCAAGGGGACGATCCTGTGCGGCGTGTACGGCGGCAACCCGCGGATCATCCCTCAGAAGCCATTGACTCACACTGTTGCCGAGGCTCGCTTGCTCACCATCACCGCGCGCGAAATGCGCGTTGCGACCCAAATGGGCAACCAGGGTCACTCGGGCAACGGCGTGCGCGAGTTGTGCGAAATGGTGTGGGGCGGCGCTATCGGGCAGGTGCGCGAGGCGCATGTGTGGACCCGCCGGCCGGTGTGGAAGAATCAGGGCATGGGCCAACCGTTTCCGCCCGAGCTGGGTGATTTTTCCCCTGGCCGGCAGACGCGCCGGCTCATGGAGCGCCGGGTTCAGTTTGTTCGGGTGCTGATAGGTGGGCCGTCGGGAATCGAGCACGAGCTCCGCAGGAAGAGTGCCGGTGCGCTTGTGCCGGAAATCAACAAAGTGCGGGATTGCGCTGGCTTGCTCAGCGTTAATGACTCCGCTTTCGAGCAGCACAGAACCCGTTCCGTCGCATCCCGGGCGAGCAAGACAAGAATGCCCGTCTGACTCCGGCTCCAGCTGAAGACATAGTGTTTTTCGAGCGGGCCTTCCTCGGAGTTGGCGGGGACGGGGTGAATGTCGAGATCGTGTGAACTCTGTACTCAGAGAGGACGAGGTAATCATGCTTTCCAGAAATCCGATCCGTCGATTTGCTTTCCTTGTGGCTTTCGGGCTGGTGTCTGCCGGAAGCTCTCCTATCATTCCCATGATTCATGCTGAACAGGATGCCCGATTTCGATTGGCGATTGTGGGGTTGGTGCACAGCCACGGCTGGAGCCATCTCCGCAATATGGCAAAGAATTCCGGTATCGAGGTGGTCGGGATAGCCGACGCCAACGCTGATTTGCGGGAACTTGCCGCCAAAGCACTTCCGGGTGTTGCTCTCTACGACGACTACCGCAATCTGCTTGACGAGAAAAAGCCTCAAAGGGTCTGGTCTTTCGTTGAGAATGACCGCCATCTGGAGATCACTCAGGCATGCGCCGCGCGCGGAATCCATGTCATCTTTGAGAAGCCGATGGCAGCTACGTACCAGCCGGCCCGGCAGATGATGGATATCGCGAAGAAAAACAGGATTCAGCTGATGATCAACTATCAGATGGCGTGGTGGCCAACCAACTATGCGGCTTACGATTTTGCCAGGAGCGGCGATATCGGCAAGGTCCGGCGCGTTCGGTCCATCATCGGCCACGGCGGTCCGGCTCCCGGTGATGCCAACGACGCGCGGGGTCGGCGTTTCTGGACCTGGCTCAACGACGAGTAGCGAGGGGGCGGGGCACTGATGGACTTTGTTTGTTATGGAGCCGTGTGGCTGCGCTGGTATCTTGGGCTGCCGAGATCTGTCTACGCCATCACAACCCACACCCGGCCGGATGTCTACAAGACCAACACCAATGCGACAGTGCTGGCCGCATTCCCGGACAATGGCGTTGGGATCATTGAAGGCTCCTGGGATCTGCCCCGCAGTTTTCAGGACGTTGAGGTGTTTGGAAACAAGGGGAGCGTTTTCCTGACATCGAGGGGGATCGAGGCATACGTCGGGCGCGAAAAGAAGGAAGCGCCATCGCCCGCTCTCGAGGAAAACAGGCGAGACCCCGTTCCCTATTTTGTTAATGCGATTCGCGCGGGGAAACCGGTCGAGGGAATGGTGAGCCCTGAATTCAATCTGGATGTGATGCAGATTGTGGAAGCAGCCCGACTATCAGCCGGGAGCGGCAAGCCGGTATCGCTGCCATTGAAGTAACGGCAACGGACAGACTCTGGTTCTCTTTGGGGAGAATCACGACAAAGATTGCCAAAGGCGCCCGAACCGCTCCGGTGCGGTTTTATTGCGTAGAACAAGGATGGCCGTGACCTGCGCCGTGACAAGCCTGATCTCCGGCGGGACAAGCACCACCTCAAGAGAGATCTGAAGGACCGCCGGCGCGGCAATTAGTCAGACCGCAGGCTTGATCGCTCCAAAGAACGCGGCTCCAGTCGAAACCACGCCATCCTGGTATCGGCGCGCAGTGTTGTATGCCAGGCCCAGGTTGTTGATCGTGGCCAGGAGCAGGATCGATTTCCAACGCCTGTTTCAAAGCCTCGATGGCCTTGGGCAGGTCATTCGAGGCCATGAAAGCCCTTCCCTTTAAGAGAAGGTCATCCACGGCACTTTTTTGTTGAGGCTGGGATGGCGCACGTGAGCGTTTGTGCTCTCGAGGTGTCTATGGAAGTAGCGGCCGGGATATACGCAAAAAAGGGGTACCCCAATATGGGGCTAAAGCCCATATAATACTTATTAAAGGGAGTGATCCTCGATTCGGTGATCCATTTATCGTGGTCCGGCACCGATTCGGGATCTTCCACCGAAAGGAGCCGACATGAAGCAGGACGAATCCAAGGGATCGATGGACCGCCGGGATTTTCTAAAAGCCGCGGGCGCGGCAGGCATGACAGCAAACCTGTTCACGAAGAATCTCAAAGGTGCGAACGACCGCATTGCCCTCGCCTTCATCGGAACCGGGGCGCAAGGCATCGGCAATCTGCGCAACGCTTTGGCTGCCCAGGATCTGGCGCAGGTGGTCACGGTGTGCGATGTCTACCAGCCCCACCTGGAAAAAGCCGGCGCCGCCGTCCGCGCCCAGTATGGGTCGGATCCAAAAATGGTGAAGGATTTCCGCGAGATTCTCGCCGACAAGTCCATCGATGCGGTCTGTATCAGCACACCGGACCACTGGCATGCCCTCATGTCGGTGGAAGCCTGCAAAGCCGGGAAGGATGTCTATGTCGAGAAACCCGCGTTCGTCTGCCTGGATGAAGGGCCCCGCATGGTGGAAGCCGCGCGCAAATACAAGCGCATCGTTCAGGGCGGCACGATGCAGCGCTCCATGCCGACATTCCTGAAGGCCAAGGAGATTGTCGACAGCGGCGCTCTCGGGCAGATCACCTGGTGCAAGACCTGGGCTGCGAGCCTTGCCAAGCAGGAAGGTTTCGGCAGGCCTGCGGACAGCGACCCGCCCCCCGGACTCGATTGGGACATGTGGCTGGGCCCGGCCCCCAAGGTGCCGTTCAACGAAAACCGCTGGGGTGTCACCAAGGCGACCTTCCCCACGTTCCGATATTTCTGGGATTATGCCGGTGGGGCGATGACCGACTGGGGCGTTCATTTCATTGACCCGATTCACCAGTGCCTGGGCGAACCGATGCCCTTTGCCATTACAGCAATAGGCGGCAAGTTCTGGGTGAAGGATAATCTCGAAACCGCCGACACGATGACGGCGGTGTACCAATACCCCAATTTCATGATGACCTATGAACTGAGGCAGAGCTGCGCGACCCCGATGTTCGGCCAGGGCGGAGCCACCGGCATCATGGGAACCGAAGGCATGGTTGTGGTGACCCGGGGTGGTTGCTGGCTGAATCCCAACAAGGGATCCAAGTTCGAGCCCATTGAATTTACCGTGGGCGGCTCGAGGCCGGCACCAGGACAACCTCAGGGGATGGCAGCACCGGAGCGGCGACGGGTCAGCGATCACTGGAGGAATTTCCTGGATTGCATCAAGACAAGGCAGAAACCGACGAGCGATATCGAGAACCTCGTGCGATCGTCCGCGGCATGCATTCTCGGAAATGTGTCCATGCGCGCCGGGGTCCGGCTTGATTTCGACGAAAAAACCTTTACGGTGCGTCAGCCCGAGGCCCGGAAATTCACCAAAATCAACTACCGCGCGCCCTGGAAACTGGAGGCCTGACAGCGACTGCAGCGCCCGCGAGGATCGGCACGGTTCACACTCTAGCCCGGATTATTCATGAATCACAGTGTCGAAAAAGCTGAAGCGAAAAATTGTTGGACGCGGATGCACGCGGATTTGCGCGGATAGACCGGAAGAGCTTTTGCCGCCACCACAGGGACTGCCTCCGGCCAACATCCTTGCCCGAGTCCCGCGGGCTGTCGGGCTTCCACATCCTCTTGCCGACCGCACCTATCAGGAGGACAAACAAGACGCCGCCCCACAGGAGATACAAAGTACCCTTGATGCCGCGCACCAACTCATCCTGCAGGGGGTGAACTTCGGTGTGAAATCCCGCGTTGAGCAGCAGAGGCTTTAGCGCGGGCAGCTTTTCAAGGTTTGCGCGATTGAGGGCGTCAAGCTGTGCCTGCTGCAGGGTGGCTCCGGGTTTCAGGCGCCCGATCATTTCCCAGCTGTTGCTGTGGTATGCCTGCTTCTGTTCCGCGGTAAACGCCAGCGGCCGCCAGAGGCGTACTTTGGGATCGAGAAAGAAGAAATCCCCGGGCATCACCCCGACTATGGTATGCGGGTTGCCATAAATGCGCAGGTCTTTGCCGATAACGGACTGGTCGCTGCCATAGAGCTCCTGCCAGAGCGCGCAGCTCAGGATGACCTTGCGCTGGTTTCCTACATCGGCATTTTGTAAGGGCGACCTGACGGTCGCCCCTGCGTCAGGTTGGGACGAGCGGCCTTTCAGTCCCGTACAGCGGGACAAAGCACAAACCCCGCGCCTCCCAGCCGAGGGTGGTTCAGGTCGGGTCGCGCCGATCTGCGGGCCGCAAAACCCCGTTCTTGCGCGCAGATGGTGGAATCGCTTATTCTTCGCGGGCATTTTACCCGTCTCATCAAGGAGAGTCGCTTGGCGTATCAGTACATTTATGTGATGAAGGACCTGCGCAAGGTTTATCCACCCAACCGAGAAGTGCTGAAGGGGATCTGGCTTTCTTTTTTTCCGGGCGCCAAGATCGGGCTGATCGGAGCCAATGGCGCCGGGAAGAGCACGCTGCTGAAAATCATGGCGGGCGTTGTCACTGATTTTCTAGGCGAAGCGTGGCCTGCCGAGGGAGTCAAAGTCGGCTACCTGTCGCAGGAACCGCAGCTGGATCCGTCGAAAAATGTTCTGGGAAACGTGGAAGAGGGCGTGCGCGAAACGAGGGAACTGCTCAAGGCGTTCGATGACATCAATGCGCGCTTCGGCGAAGATCTTTCAGCGCAAGAAATGGATAAGCTGCTCGCGGAGCAGGCGCGCGTGCAGGACGCCATCGATGCGTGCAATGCCTGGGAACTCGACCGGACGCTCGAGATCGCAATGGATGCTCTCCGTCTTCCACCCGGCGATGCCGAGGTCACAAAGCTATCCGGCGGCGAGCGACGTCGCGTCGCGCTGTGCCGGTTGCTGCTGGAGCGTCCCGACCTGCTGCTGCTGGACGAACCCACAAACCACCTCGATACCGAGTCGGTCGCCTGGCTCGAGCGCTTCCTCAAGGATTACCCCGGCACCGTTGTCGCCATTACGCACGACCGCTACTTTCTCGACAACGTCGCGGGCTGGATTCTGGAACTGGACCGCGGAGAGGGCATACCCTGGGAAGGGAACTACTCCTCCTGGCTCGATCAGAAACAGGCGCAGCTCGCGCTGGAAGAAAAGCAGGAGTCCGCGCGCCGGCGCACGCTGCAGCATGAGTTGGAGTGGGTGCGCATGTCCCCGCGCGCCCGCCAGGCGAAGGGGAAGGCGCGTTTGAGCGCCTACGAACAACTGCTCGCCGAGGAGATGGAGGCGGAGAAGCGGGTCCAGGCTACCGATTTGCACATCCCGCCGGGGCCGAGGCTGGGAGATCTCGTGGTCGAAGCCGCGAATCTGCGCAAGGGATACGGCGACAACCTGCTGATCGAGGATCTTTCGTTCCAGCTGCCGCCCGGCGGCATCGTCGGCGTCATCGGGGCGAACGGGGCCGGCAAGACGACACTTTTCCGCATGATCGTGGGTGAAGAAAAGCCCGATGGCGGCACGCTGCGGATAGGTGAAACGGTAAGCATCGCCTATGTCGATCAAAGCCGCGATACCCTGAACGGCGAGCGCCAGGTCTGGGAGGAGATCAGCGACGGCAGAGACGTGGTGACACTCGGCAGGCGCGAAGTTCCCGCCCGGTCTTATGCCGCGGCCTTCAATTTCAGGGGATCCGATCAGCAGAAACGTGTCAAGGATCTTTCCGGAGGCGAACGCAACCGTCTCCACCTGGCCAAGGTCCTGAAGAGCGGCGGCAACCTGCTCCTGCTCGACGAGCCGACCAACGACCTCGATGTCGACACGCTGCGTTCGCTGGAAGACGCCCTGCTTTCCTTCGCCGGATGTGCGGTGATCATCAGCCATGACCGGTGGTTCCTGGACCGGATCGCGACGCACATCCTCGCCTTGGAAGGGGATTCGAAGGCGGTCTGGTTCGAAGGGAACTATCAGGACTACGAGGCTGACCGCAGGCGGCGCCTCGGGGCTCTCGCCGATCAGCCCCACCGCATCAAGTACAAACCCCTGGTCAGGGAATAATTCGCGATCGTGCTGCCGCACTCCAAATCTACTTGATCTCCTGATAGATCGATTCGACCAGCCTCGCCTCGTTGTCGCTGAACTCGCGCTTGGTGGAATCGAGGTCCTTGCCCTGCTTTTTCAGTGCAGCCACCTTCGACTGCATCTTCGTCATCTGGTCGATGTGCGCGCGCACGGCGGCGCGGTCCAGGATCTCCTCGTGTCCGCTGCAGAACTTTTCCGCGTCCAGTTTCTCCAGCATTTTCGAGAGCGTCTTGACATGCTCGAAGGAATTGCCCCCCTTGTAGCTATGGATGAGCTGCGGCCTGGTGACGAAGATCTGGTCCCCGACGAAGGCAGTCTTCTCGTCGGGGAAGTAGACCACGGCGTCACCCGTGGTGTGCCCCACGCCGAAGTAATGGAGTTGAACATTTTTGGAGCCCAGATGAAGATCCATCCGGTCCCGGAAAGTGATGCTCGGGATGAATGGCGCCAGTTCGGACTTGTTCCACTCCGACGGCTTGCCGTCCCTTCCCGGCAGGAAGAATTCTTTCCGGCAGTTCTCCTGGGCGATAAAAATCACGTTATCGGGGAAATAGCGGTTTCCCTGGACGTGGTCTCCATCGCTGTGGGTGTTGACCAGGTATTGAATGGGCCTGTCCGTCAGTTTGCGGATTTCCGCGCTGGTCTGTTCCACCGACTTCCGGTCCATTTTGGCGTCGATCAGCAAAACGGTCTTGTCCCCGATATAGGCGCCGCCGCGCGAACCCGCCCCGTCCAGGACTTCGTAAAGATTGTGCGAGATCATCTTCAATCGGACCGGCGGCGCTTCCTTCTGCTGAGCAGGGGCAGAACCGGACGCCGTCCAGGACAGGACGAACAGCAACGTCGTGAGAATAGACTTCTTCATTGCGGACCTCCCATGATTTATTTCCCGCCGAACACGCAAACCATGTCAGCCAAGATCCTACCAGATTTGCCCGCAATTTTCGGAACAGTCGTTCGGCCGCGGGAAAATGAGCGGCACGCCGTACAACGAAGAAATTGCTTGGCCTGGTTTCCGAGCCTCACCGTGAATTCGAATGCAACCTCGATCGCTGCCCATGTGGGGCGGGTCACGGCCCTCGCCCGGGGCACGACCCCCAGACAGGTGCAGTTCGGGTTGGGGCATTTTCGGAGCGGCAATCACGGGGCGGGCGGGGCGGTTGACTGGCGGATCAGCAGTCTGGGCTCCAATACCTTGACCGTGGCGGCTTTGCGGTTCGGCTTTTCAATCGCCTCCAGCAGGAATGTTGCGGCCATGCGGCCGAGCCCCTCGCGCGGCCAATCCAGAGTCGTGACAAACGGATTGGGATTGTGCTCGCCTTCGATGTTGCCGGCGCCGACAATGGAGATGTCCTCAGGCACCCGCAGCCCCGCTTCGCGGCAGGCGAAAATGGCGCCTACGGCCATGGGATCGTTGGCGGCAAACACCGCCGTCGGCCTGGGGGTGAGCTCCAGCAGCTGTTTCATGGCTTTGCAGCCGCTGTCAAAATTAAAATCGCCCGGAACCGTCCAATGCCCGGGAATCGAGATGCCCGCCCCCTTGAGCGCCTCGAGATATCCGCGATGGCGGAGAGAGGCGGGGCTGATGTCGGGACCATGAATATGGGCGATGCGCTTATGGCCCAGATCGATGAGGCAATTGGTCGCGAGCCGCCCCACGGCACGGTCATCGACTCGTATCGATGAAAACCGGTGCCTCGGGAAGTACCGGTCGACGAGGACGAAGGGGATGTCCATTTTCTCGAGCTCGGCCAGGGGACCAGGAGACTTCTCGGGCTGGACGGAGGCGACGATCAGCCCTGCCACCATGCTGCCGACCAGCATGGTGATCTCCTCTTTTTCCTTCGCGGCGTCTCCGCGCGAGTGGCAGAGAAGAATGTCGTATCCCGCCTTGTCCGCAATTTCCTCGACCCCGCAGGTGATCTCGGAAATGAAGGAGTGCGAGATCTCGGGGATAACGACACCGATGATCGAGGAGCGGCGAGTGACCAGGCTTCGCGCCCAGCGATGGGGTTGGTAACCAAGCCCCTGCGCACAGCGGATGACCTTCTGCTTCGTCTGTTCGTTGACCTCGGACTTGCCCGTCAGGGCGCGCGATACGGTCATGGCCGACAACCCCAGCTTCATGGCAATGTCCAGAATCGTTGCCCTCTTTTTGGGTGGTCTCGTCATGAGTCATCTCCTGTCCCGCGCATTCGGTAAACGGCCTCTCCCCCGGGATCGGCCGCGGCTGTTCCGGCGCTCCCATCCGATACATCCCAGGGCTTCGGAGAAAGAACTTGACACGGATTCTATGCGGATGCTTGAAGATTGTCAAATATTACGTTAACGTTAACAGCTGTTCTGTTATCGTTAACGAATCGGAGAGCGGGAATAATCCCGGCTCCCTGGCCGGCATGTCGGAAAAGAGGGAATCCTATGCGGCGTTGGGCGGCAACTCGATTGAAAACATGAAGAGATATGCCTTGCTGGGAAGCCAGATCGGCGCCAAATACCACATCCTCGAGGGCTTTGCGTATGGCTGGCCCGACGATCAGATCAGGGAACTGGTCGCGTACTCCAACCAGCAGGGCATCCGCAAGAAATCTTCAAGCTGCCTTTTTCACGCAGCGCGGCAAGCCGCTGGGGTAAATCCGGCTTAAGCATCTCTTTGGTTGCGGCTTGCCGCGCTGCGTTCATCTGCGGTTACGGTTTCTTTTCCCTCAATTTTACATAAAGTTTACAGCAAGGGCCGTCCACTGCGATTCCTTGCCGATCTTCAACAGCATCAGTTATTTGCGCCGTCCTGCTGACTGCGCCTTCTGGTGCTCGGCATCACGGGCTCTTTCCGGCATAATAAAAGCCGGAGCGCCCTGTATTATTTTGACCCTCCCTGACGTATCTTTACATCGAAGGACAACAGTACTCGGCATGTAGGACTCGGGAATACTGGTCGGGGCGCGGCAGCATAATCCCCCAGGCGCGACCACTCGGGCATGCACCCTGATAATGGGAGCTATGTGATTCGTATGAAGGAAAGACGAACTTGCGCTTCGCTGCGATTCTTCCTCCTCGCGGTAACTGCGCTCATGATGTATGTTCCGGGCCCCTTTTCTGCGGCTGCAAATCAGGATCCGCCGGAGGCGGGCCGGGCGCCCAACAGAATCCTCTCCCGAATGATGCTGCCCGGCACTCAGGAACTGCAGCTGATCGTTCAGCTGACGGAACCTTCGGTAGTGGAATGGTTGCGGGAAAATGATGCGCGCACTTCATCTCAGGCTCGAGACGCTCTGAACGAACACTCACGCATGGATGTTCATTCGACGGAGGCGCGCGCGCAACGCGGACGCTTGTCTCAATCCCAGAACCAGCTGATCACCAGCCTGTTGTCTCTGCCGGGGGCGCGGATCGAAGCCACCCTGGACACGGTTATCAACGCGGTGATCATCCGCGTTCCGGCCGAATATTACAGCCGCGTCCGCGGCCTGGCGGGTGTAAAGAAAGTCTACTTTTCACGGCCGCAGAAATTGCTGCTGGACACTTCGGCAGCCATCCAGAACGCCCAGGGCCTGTGGAACAGGGCCGGAGGCCATGTTCAGGCCGGACGAGGGATCAAGATCGGGATCATCGACACCGGCATCGACAACGCCAATACGATGCTGGTGGACA
>Ga0315273_10011647_pt1 | contig 11251 bp, 9 predicted proteins | sample YL17G02_0_MG_FD_205753 | JGI IMG/M metagenome (GOLD analysis project Ga0315273, IMG submission 205753) | Sediment microbial communities from Yellowstone Lake, YNP, Wyoming, USA - YL17G02_0 | ecosystem: Environmental > Aquatic > Freshwater > Lake > Sediment | place: USA: Wyoming | collected...
GGCGGGTCACGAGCCCCAGACCTCCTGAAGATACCGCGGAATGACGCTCGATTCCCGCGGACCGACCAGGATCTCCCAGCCGGTCTCCTCTTCCAGTTTTCCGCTCATGACGGCCACGTAGCCCGGGATGATCAGTTTGCGGTGCTTGACCTTGTTCTCCAGGTCGGCCGCCTTCATGGCCTTGGCGACGGTTTTCTCGTTCAACTTGTCGCCCGAGTAGGCCGTCAGAACGCTCGTGCCTTCCGTGTCCACGCAGAGGATCCAGGAGGGGATGCGGCTGGCCTCCACGTCGCTTTCGACCGTGTAGTAGGTGAGCGAGAAGTTCGTCGTGAACATGACGGGGCTGTTGTCCCCTGCCTCGCCGACGGCGTAGAGTTTCGGCTCGACCTGGACGGGCTTCTGCGGGTCCGTGTAGAGGTTCTGCCGGGCCGTCAGAATGGGCAGCAGCGCCCAGGGCTCGGTCGCCCCGACCACTACGATGCCCGCGTACTTCGCGACCAGGGCGGCGGCCCGGACGACCTGGGTCTCCGGTTCGCCTTCCGTCGCGAAGGCGATGACGGGGTGCCCGAGCGGGCGGAAGTTCTTCTTGAGCGCCAGTTTGCGGACCTGCGTCAGGCCCGCCATCTCGGCCCATCCGTTCGGCGCATCGAGCCAGAGCACGAGGTCTTCGCATCCGGCGGCTTTCAGTTTCTCCGTCAGGGCGGCCAGCGCATCGGCATCGGGCGCCCGGGCCACCAGCGGGCACTTGGCGCCCGCAGCGAGTTTGGCCATCGCCTCGGCCGTCTTGTCCGTGGCGGCACAGAGGAGCGGCCTGGAGTCCTTGACCTTCGCGAGGGCGGCCCCGGCCGCCTCGGGACTTGCGGCGACCAGGATGATCGCTTTGCCGGTCGTCTTGGCGGCCTCGGCGGCGGCGGCAAACTTGGCGGCGTCGCCCGAAGCGTTCATGACGGCCACGGCGCCGACCGGCATCGCCTGGCCGATCCGCTCGAACGAAAGGGCCTTGATCGCCTCGGCCCGGGCCTTCAGCGCCGACGCATCCAGCGTGTCGGCCAGCGTGACGGCCACGACCGTCGGACTGTGGAACTTTTCCTCGTGGCGAAAGAGGACCGTCTCCTGGCCGGTTGCGCATTCGGCCGGACCGGCGCCGAACTTGACGAGCCGCATCGGCGGCGCGGCGGCCGCAGCCAGCGCCTCGCGCGCCTGGGCGCTCGCGTCGGGACACTGGTCCAGGCTGACCTTCTTCTGCGCGAGGGCCATGGCAAAGGCCAGGCAGGTCGGCATGCCGCACTTCTTGCAGTTGGTCTTGGGCAGGAGTTTGAAAATGTCGAGTCCGCTGAGCGCCATGGCGACCGTGTCCTTTCCTGAACCTATTGTTTAACGCTTGAGACCTTGGGAGTCCACCTTTTGTCCTTAGTTGCGGGCGAAGAAATCCGGGTGAAGAAATCCGAATGACGAAGTCCGAATGACGAATCAAAAGGCAAATCCGAATGACGAAGGCAATAGCCCATCGCGCGTTTCGTCATTGCTTTTTCGTCATTCATTCGTCATTCGGATTTCGGATTTCATCATTTCTCCGTTCAGAACATCGGCTCCATCGCCAGGACGGGGTGCTCGACCTTGGCGAGGTGTGCGGCGACCTCTTCCTCGGTGGTGGCGACGGTTTCGTCGGCGATTTTTGCGAGGAACGCTTCGCCGCCCAGGCCGAGTTCGTCGGCTCGGGCGACGAGGGCGTCGTGCAGTTCCTCTTTCAGGGCCTTGGGCATCCAGACGATGCGCCCAAATCCCCCGTCCGCGCTGATGAACTTCGGGCTGACGATGTAGTGCTTGGAATGGCCGACGAAGCCCGGCGTCTGCCGACCGCCGCCCACCGTTCCCGCGAGGGTCGAGAACTTCATGCCGCACGGCGTCATGTCGGGGAACTCGCGCGGGGCGATCATGATGCCGCCCGTCGAGGGCAAAATGGCGGAGATGCACTCGAAGCACCCGCACGACGTCATGGGGTCCTGGATCATCGAGTAGGCGCTCATGCGTTCGATCGCGCCCTGGCTCTTTTCGTGGATGAACTGGTTGACGCGCTCCCACTGGCCCAGTTTCGCGTCCACGGGGGCGCCTTTCTGGATGGGCTGGTTGGGCCCGGCGGGGTTGATCTCGAAGGCCGCCCGGCCGTCCAGCCAGTTGTAGGCGCCGCAGAGGCCGGATCGTTGCGGCGTAATGATGCAGACGTGGTTCGGGGCGAACGATTGGCAGAGCGTGCACGAGTAGAAGATGTCCACGGATTCGTCGGTCATGCCGGCGATCCGGGCGTCGCGCTCCGCGAAGACCTTGCGCGCCTGCTCCTGGAGTTCCTTCACCTTCGCCTCGTCGGTATGGATTCGCACCTGGACTTTGTCCACGATGCTGGAGAAGTGTTCGTGGAGCATCGCGTGAATGATCTTGCCGATGTGCTCGAGCCGGAAGCCCGCCTTGTGCGCCTCCTTCGAGATGCGGACCCAGATGATGTCGCGCTGGCCCATGTGGAACAGGCCCTGGGCGTGGTTGAGGAACGTGTGGATCTGCCGCTCCAGGACCGGCTCGAAATCCGGCTGCATCTTCCGCCCTGCCACATCGATGACGACCCCCAGAGGCAGCCGATCGCCCTCCTTGACCGAATCGGTGTCCGTCCCGACGACTTCAACCTTGCCGTCCTCGACCTTGTCGGTGGGCAGGCTCCGCAGCCACTCGAACGCCGGCGTCCGCTGGCCGCCGAACTCCGCGTGCATGTCTTCCTTGCGGATGCGCTCGCCCTCGAACGCCGGACTGAACGCGACGGGAATCGGCACCTCGGCGATCTTGATCTTCAGGCCGCGGACCTCGATCGCCTTCTCGACGATCTCCTTGTGGGGAATGTTCGAGACGACGTGCTCGTACGTGCAGACGCCCGTCGGAAGGATCTGCGGGATGTCGGAGTCGGCAATCGTGGGAAATCCGAAGTTGATGGCGCCGGCGGCGGTGGCGTACCACTCGTCGGTCACCTTGCCGAGCGCGAGGACGAACGCGAAAATCCTCGCCTTGTTATAGAGCAGGTTCCGGCGGAAGTCGCCCGGCTGGACGCCGCCGAAACTCATCGCCGCACGCGCCGCAAAACCTAAAGCGTAGATTGCCGCCGAAATGTCCGGCCCGAAGGGCACCAGGCGCGTGTCCCAGCCCATCTGGACGCCGCCCTCCGCCAGTTGCTGTGAGAAACTGGTCCCGTTGTGGCTGGCGGCCATGAAGACGTAGAGGCTGCGCTCCTGCAACTTGCGGGCGATCGCCACAGCCGTCTCCACGTCCGGGGCGGCCCCCGCGATGGCCGCAAAACCCGGTGCCGTCCCGTCCACAAACTGGATGCCGCGCTCCCGCAGGATGACGTCGTCCGCCGCCCCCAGCCAGATGTCCCGCACGGGGTTCGGGCCGACGAGGTATCGGCACGCCTCGATGATTTCCTCGGCGAAGAGGGTTGCCATCCCCGCGTCCAGCGTGGGGCCCAGGTACGGCAGCCACAGCCGCTTCTCCACGGGCGGCGGGAGGAGTTCCCGGATCTGCTCCATCACCGGCCGAAAGTCCGACAATTTGCGGACCTCGTGGCCGGTCATGGCGTAGATGATGGGGATGAAGTACCCCGTGTTGGGGAACTCGACGGTCGCCTCCTCGCCCTTTTCCTTGATGGCCTTATCGAGAATCTCCTGGGCCTGTTTGGCGAGTTTGTGGGCGCCCCGGATGGCAGCGGTTGCAATGATTCTGGACATCTCCTGGCTCCTTCAAGTCCTTGCGAGAATGGGTCTCTCGGTCCTGGTTTCAGTGGGCTATTTCACTTCGAGTTTTCGGCGGTCCTCCATGTCGTAGAGTTTCCGTTCGCGCTCCTGGTTGATGCCCAGAGCGTCGCGCTTCGCCTCGATGTGGGCGTGGATGAGTTCGGCCGCCTTGACGGCGTCGTCCTCGACGGCCCACCGACCTCCGAACTCCGCGGCGATGTCCTCGAAGAGGTATTTTGCGACCTTGGACCCCGGCAGCACGGGGAAGAGTTTCTTGGCGAACACCACCAGCGCGCCCGACGCGACGAAGTACTGCCCGATCGAAATCGCCTTCTCGGTGATGTGCTCCAGGCACGCCCCCGCGACCGGCAGGTCGGAGAGGTCCTGACCCAGCCCGCCCTCGCGCACCATCTCGGCGCACGCGACGAGGATGCGGCTGTTATCGACGCACGAGCCGACCGCCAGCACCGGCGGGATGCCCACCGTTTCGCAGATTTCCCGCAGGCCCGGGCCGGCGAACTCGGCGGCCTCCGGCGTCATCAGGCTCTGCTTGCCGCACGCGATCTGCGCGCACCCCGTCGTCACCACGAGGATGTCGCGCTTAATCAGTTCCCGCATGAGCGTCGTGTGGCCGAAGTCGTGGCAGACCTTGGGATTCGTGCACCCGACGACGCCCACGACGCCGCGGATGCGCCCGTTGATAATGTTGTCGTTCAACGGGCGATAGGAGGAGCGGAACCGTCCGCCGAGCATGTAGTTGATCGTCTCGTGGCTGAAGCCGACGACGACCTCGCCCTTGTCCTTCGGGATGTGGACGGTCTTGCCCTTGCGGCACTTGAACGCCTCGATAGCCTTGCGGACGACCTGCTTGGCGACCTCGAGCGCCCGGCCCTCGTCCATCTGGACGTGCTCGACGCCCGGAAGGCGGGCCTTCTCGCTCGTCGTGATAAGTTTCGTGTGGAAGCCTTTGACGACCTCCGTCAGGCTCTGCATGATGCACTGAACGTCGACGCACATAAGGTCCACGGCGCCTGTCCCAATGGCGAGTTCCTGGGACAGGAAGTTCCCCGCCACCGGGATGCCGTGACGCATCAGCAGTTCGTTCGCCGTGCAGCAGATGCCGGCGACGTTCACGCCCTTGGCGCCGGCCTTCTTCGCTTCCTCGACGATCTCGGGCAGCGACGCGGCCGCCGCCACCATCTCCGAGAGGAGCGGTTCGTGGCCGTGAACCACCAGGTTCACCTGGTCCTCCTTGAGGACGCCCAGGTTGATCTCGCCTCGCGCCGGGGTCGGCGTGCCGAACATCACGTCCTGGAGTTCCGTTCCGATCATCGAGCCGCCCCATCCGTCGGCCAGGGCGCATCGGCTGGCGTGATGCAGGAGGCTCACGTAGTCCTGGTCCACTCCCATGGTCGAGCGGTGAAGCGATTCGACCACCTCGCGGTCGACGGCCCGCGGCGTGATGCCGAACTTCTTCCAGAGGGCCTTTCGCGCCTCGGGGGCGCGTTCGGCCATCCGCTGCGTCCCGTGCGACTTGCCGAACTCCGCCAGCATCAACTCGCCGAGTTCCTCGGCGATTTGTTTATCCTCGCGGCCGTCGGTCGTGACGCCCATCTCCTTGGCGAGCGCGAGAAGTTTCTTGCGGTCCTTGATGCCGTAGTCCGGCGCCTCGCCGCGGGCCATCGCCAGGAACGTGTGGGCCACGCCGCGCCCGTGGTCCGAGTGTGCGCTGGCACCTGCCGCCACCGCACGCAGGAAGTTCCGCGCGATGATCGTGTCGGCATCGGCCCCGCACACGCCGCGCTGCGGCCCCTCGCCGAACGGGTCGATCCGGCAGGGGCCCATGTTGCAGATGCGGCAACAGAGGCCGAGTTGGCCGAACCCGCATTGCGGCTCCTGGGCCTCGAGGCGGTCCCAAGCCGTCTCGATCCCCGCCTCGGCCATCCGCGCCAGCATCTCCTGCGCCGCCGGGTCGCACGACATCTTCTTCGGATCCATTCGGACTCTCCTCGGTTACGTTGCGGAGGATGACTTCGCCAACCGCGCGGCCGCGCCCCTGCGCCTGCACTTGGGACACAACCGTGCGAGCCGGCGAAATTCCTCCCAGTCGATCTTGGCCCTCTTGAGGGCTTCTTCGGACACCGGCAGGCTGACCACGCGCTCGCCGCACGCCTCGCACGTCAGCAACTTCACCCGCGCCTTGAACGGCGAGATCTCGATCTCGCCCTCCTCTTCGTGAATCCGGATCTGAATGGTTCCGACGGGACAGACGGCAGCACACGCGCCGCACGCGATGCAATCCTCGGATGGTTGCCGGAAGGGCGGGCTGACCGCGCGGTCCTGGCCGCGACCGGAAAAACCGATCGCCGCACATCCGAGGACCTCGTCGCACACGGCGGTGCACAGGCCGCACAGGATGCAATCGCGCTGACTCACCGTGACCGTGGGATAAGGGGTGCCCTCGACGCCCATGCGGCGGGCCATCGCCTTGAGGTCCTCGTTCTCGGGCGCCCGCGCCAAGAGCAGTTGCATCACGCCCGCCCGGGCCCGGACGGCCCGCTCGCTCGAAACGCTTACCGTAATATCCCGGCGGACCGGGTAATTGCACGCCGTCACCAGTTGCTTCCAGTCGCCGCGGTCCAGTTCAACCATGCAGACGCGGCACGTGGCGGGAGGTGAAACGGCCGGGTGGTAGCACAAGGTCGGAATCCACAGGCCGGCCTTCCGGGCGGCGTCGAGAATCGTCGCGCCCGTCTCCACCTCGACCTTCACGCCGTCTATCGTCACCGTGGGCACCGTACAGACTCCTCTAGACTTTAAGGACCGCGTCGAACGGACACTTCTCGAAACACGTCCCGCACAGGGTACACTTTTCCTGATCAATCACGTGGAGGACCTTCTTTTCTCCCGAGATGGCGTCCACCGGGCAGTGCTTCTTGCAGAGACCACAGGCCTTGCAGGCCTCCGCGTCGATTGCGTAACGGAACAGGCCCCGGCACTCCTTGGCCGGACACCGCTTTTCGAGGATGTGGGCATCGTATTCGTCGCGGAAATAGCGGATGGTCGAAAGCGCAGGGTTGGCGGCGGTCTTCCCGAGGGCGCACAGCGCGGTGCCCTCAAGCAGCACCGCCATCGCCTGGAGGCGCTCGACGTCGCCGGCCTCCCCCTCGCCATGGGTGATGCGATCCAGGATGGCAACCATCTGCGCGAGTCCCTCGCGGCAGGGCGTGCACTTGCCGCAGGACTCGTCCCGCAGAAAGTTCAGGAAGTACCGGGCGATGTTCACCATGCAGGTGTCTTCGTCCATGACGATCATGCCGCCGGAACCCATCATCGAGCCGAGTTTCGTCAGTTGGTCGAAGTCCACCTCGGCGTCCAGGTGCTGCGCAGGGATACATCCGCCGGACGGTCCGCCCGTCTGGACGGCCTTGAACGCCTTGCCTCCCTGGACGCCGCCCCCGATCTCTTCGATGATCCGTCGCAGCGTGATCCCCATCGGCACTTCCACCAGCCCGGTGTTGACGACGTCGCCGACGAGGCTGAACACTTTAGTCCCGGTCGATTTTCCGGTGCCGATGGAGGCGAACCACTCGCCGCCGCGGTTGATGATGGCGGGCACATTCGCCCACGTTTCCACGTTGTTGAGGTTGGTCGGCTTGTCGTGGAGGCCGTGCTCGACGGTGTGGACGTACTTGGCCCGCGGTTCGCCGGGCCGCCCCTCGAGCGAAGCCATCAGGGCGGTGGACTCGCCGCACACGAACGCCCCCCCGCCGCGATTGATCCGGATGTCAAACGAGAACTCCGTGCCGAGAATCTCTTCGCCCAGGAGACCCCACTCGCGCGCCTGTCCGATCGCCTGCCGCAAGTGCTCCACGGCGAGGGGATACTCGTTCCGAACGTAGATGTAACCCTGAGATGAGCCGATGGCGTAGGCGCCGAGGATCATCCCTTCGAGGACCAAGTGTGGGTTGCCTTCCATAATCGAACGATCCATGAACGCCCCGGGGTCGCCCTCGTCACCGTTGCAGATGACGTACTTGGGCATCCCTGGGGCATTGCGGCACGAACGCCATTTTCGGCCCGTCGGGAACCCGCCGCCGCCTCGGCCGCGGAGGCCCGAGCGTTCCACCTCCTGGAGCACCTGCTCGGGCGTCATCGTCGTAAGGGCCTTCGCTAAGGCACTGTAGCCGTCCGCACCGATGTAATCGTCGATGCTTGTCGGATCGATCACACCGTTCCCCGCCAGAACGATCCGCTGCTGGGCCTTGTAGAAGGGGATCCCGTCGGCCGTCCTGGCTCGTTCTCCGGTCGCCGGGTCCTCGTAAAGGAGCCGCTCGACCACCCGGCCGCCGAGCACCGTCTCGCGAAAGATCTCCGCGACGTCCGGTTCTTCCACTTGCTGGTAGAAGACGCCTGCCCCGAGTGCAGTCGAGGGGTCCCCGGGCTGGATGACCACGATGGGACCCCGCTGGCAGAAGCCGTGGCACCCGACGCACTTGACGGCCAGGACCCGCGCGTCGGTTTCCCGGGCCGCCTGGGTGAAAAGGTCATAGACTCTGCGCGACCCCTTGGCCGCGCAGCCCGTGCCGATGCAGACCCGCACGGACCTCGCCGAGCGGCTGCTCGACTTGAGCAGCCCTTCCCGCCGGTTGGCCAGGTCGGACGGGCTGCAAAGACGTTTACTCTCAACGACCGTCACGCTTCCGCCTCCGTTTCAGCAGCCTCATCCTCAGCAGGCAGGCCGCGGAGAATCTCCATCGCCGAGTCAGGACTCACGCCATCGTGGTACTTGCCGTCCACAATCATCACCGGCGCCAGCGCGCACGCGCCCACGCAATTGACCGGCTGAAACGTGAAGAGACCGTCCGGCGTGGTCCCGCCCGCCTCGACCTGGAACTCCTTCGAGATCCGCTCGGCGATCTGGCCCGCACCCTTCAGATAGCAGACCGTCCCCACGCACAGGGTCACCTCGTGCAGGCCCTTCGGCGCGAGGCGGAACGAGGAGTAGAACGTCGCGACGGCGTACAGGCGGCTGAGGGGCACGTCGAGCCGTCCGGCCAGCCGGCGCAGTTGATCCACCGGCAGGTACCCGCAGTCGGCCTGGAGATCCTGCATCATGGGGATCAGCATGCCTTCGTCGCTCTCGTAGCGATCCACGATGTCGGCGATGATCTGTTCTTCCGTTAGTTTGCTCTCGGCCATCTGTTTTGGACCTCACCCGGAGCCGCCAAGAAACTGTTTCAGAATCCGTTTCTGGCCCCGTCCCTCCATGCGGGTGCCACGCTTTCGCTCGCCGAAAGCGTGCGGCTCATGCTTTCGCAAGCGAAAGCATGGCACCCCATACGGGTTCTGAAACAGTTTCTAAACCGACTCAATCTTCACTTCCGCTCCGCGTTTCATCAGTTCGTCTGCAATCTCCCGGACAACGGTCAACTTCATGCCCAGTTCCCCCGGCAGGCTGGGGTTCTGGTGCGCCGGGTTGACGGCCCGCCCGACGATAAAATGCACGTGGTCCACGTCCAACAGCAGCCTAACCAGGGCGGCCGCGCCGTCGTTGCGGAACTGCACGGTGTGTTTGTCCGCGCCGGCTCGCAGCAGTTCGTTCGCTCGGGTCAGCGTCAGAATGCCCTCGGTGACCAGGTCGATGTTCTGCATCCGCGCCATCGGGGGCACGTCGGGTTTCATTGTCTCCAGGTCAACCTCCAGAGGCTGACCGAGATGGCGGGAAACGATTGTCGCCGTCGTTCCGCCACACACGATGTGCAGCCCTTGTCGCTTGATGAACCGCGCCAACACCCTTTCGTCCGACGCAGCCTCCCCCGGCGGACCTGTCAAAACCGTGGCGACAAGTTTGGTGCGGACCTTGATGACCGCGATGCTGACATCGTCGCCCGGAGCCCCCGCGTAAAGTTCCAGCACGGTCTCCGCCAGCCTGTCCGCCACACTTTGGGCGGAAAGATCAGGATGCGCGTGCGTCTCCAGGTACCTGGCGGCCTGCTCCCAACCCCAGCCCAGCGGATAGACGCCGCCGATCCCGGCGTTCAGAACCCCGTCCGAGACAAACACGATCCAGTCGCCCAGCCTCACTTTCACGACGGACTCGTGGATGCGCTTACCGCCGATCTCGCGCTCGTTCGAGGGCAGGGGTAATGTCTTGCGCCCACGCAGAACGATCGCCGGCGGGGTGTCGAACTCGACGAGACGCGCGCGGCCATCGCGGAAGAACTGCGCAATCGCAAACGTGCTGTACGCCAGTTTCCGCACCTGGCAGACCGGCAGGGTCTTACCCAGTGTCTCCACCACCTCCGAAAGCGGGAGTTCGTTTTCCAAGAGGTGCATGGCGATTCGCGTCGTCAGCGTGGCCAGGATGTTGGCCTTGACGCCGCTCCCCAACCCGTCGGAAAGCGCCAGCGTCACGGAATCCGAGTGGCGGGCGATGGCCAAGCTGTCGCCGCACAACTCCTCACTGTGCTTGCGCAATTGCCTCGTTCCCCACTCGTAGAAGAACCGCATACCCTATCGCTCTTCCTGAAAAAGGGACATAACCTTCACCAGCAGCACCTTGGTTTCAGCGGTGGCCTCGCCCAGGAGCCTGGCGATCTCCTGGGCCGTCTGCATCTGGCGCTCAATCACCTCTTGGGCGCGCTTGAGCGTCTGGGCCCTCAACTCGGCCAGGCGATGCCTCGCCTTTTCTTCTTCCGAAGTGTCAATGAAGATCCCGCAGTACAGGTCTTTCCCCTCGATCGGAAACAACCCCACGCGAAAACTCATGTCGTGTTCGGGGATCGTCTCTTTGACCATCAGGTTCCCGCTCGCAGCGATAACCCGTTCAAAACAGTCCGAGTGCACGAACTCCGACGCTCGCTTGCCGACGATCTCGTCGTCGCCGCAATGGAACATGGCCCGAAACGCGGGGTTCACAAAACGAATCCGCGTCTCCTTGTCCACTAACACAACCCCGTTGGGCGTGTGCTTGAGGATCGCGCTGGCGTGCGCCGCCGTGATTTGGCTGTCGGAGGATCTCATGGCGTCCCTCCTGGCTCGGCCGCAGGCCCTTTTGTCACGGCCGCCGGCACCCGTTCGCGGAACGTTGCGATCGCCTCATCCACGCTTCCACTTGTCAGGGGCTCGTCGTCGATCTGCCAATTCACCCCCTCGCCGCACCGTTCCATGCAAAACGAGCCTTTCAGCGCCACCTTGTCCGCCAGGCCGAGTTCTTCAAGCAGCCCGTTGAAACGCACAATGACCTCGCGCGCACCCTTCAGGTGGCACGAACTTCCCACGCACACCGTCACCGTGACCATTGGCGTTCCTCCAGGCCCGCCGAATGCCTGCGTCATCGCTCGCCGGTTTTCTGCGCGGCCTGAAGCATCTCGGCGGCCGCCTGGCGCTTCCGGCGGTTGTATTCCTCAATCTCCACGAACGCGAGCGCCCGGGTGGGACAGGCCGAGACACACGCGGGCTCCTTGCCGGCCTGCGTC
>Ga0315273_10011649_pt1 | contig 11249 bp, 8 predicted proteins | sample YL17G02_0_MG_FD_205753 | JGI IMG/M metagenome (GOLD analysis project Ga0315273, IMG submission 205753) | Sediment microbial communities from Yellowstone Lake, YNP, Wyoming, USA - YL17G02_0 | ecosystem: Environmental > Aquatic > Freshwater > Lake > Sediment | place: USA: Wyoming | collected...
GACCGTGTCCCCGAGCGATTCGAGGGCCACGACGTGATGACCGGGGCGGTCGACGGCTCGCAGGCCGTGGGCTCGAAGGCCGATCACGGCGCAGCCGAGGATCGCGTGGTACGCCTGCTCCAGCCTCGTTTCCGGATGGAGCAATGCGAGGGATGCGTCTTCGAGCCGCCGATCCACGGTCGCGAGGAGCCGGTCGATCTCGCCCGCACCGAGCGCCTCCGTGAGACTCGTCGTAGGCATAGCGCCTACAAGTGTAGGCGAAGAGCCTACGATGTCGAGTCGATGCGAGTGCAGGCACCAAACCTACACGGTCGACCCACGCGACATCGGGACGCGAGTCGTATCCAGGAATGATCTTCGTGCGCGACCGTGACCGTTGGCACCAACGCCGTGCTCTTTCGACGACTCGCGTCGCTGTCGGCCGTGGGCGGGTGTGGTAGGCTCCACGGGATTGCTGCAGGAGTGGGAGATGAACCTCGTCAACGTCGGCTACAAGTCGGTGAACTGCTACGCTCTCGAAGTCGGCGGAGGGTACCTGCTCATCGACGTCGGGATGCCCGCAACGTTCGGGGAGCTTGTCGCGGTTCTCAAGCGCAAGTCCGTCCCGCTGGAGAAAATTCGCTTCCTCGTGGTGACCCACTTCCATCCCGACCATTGCGGAATCGCGCAGGAACTGAAGAGTGCCGGCGTGACCCTGCTCTTGGGCGACATTCAGGAACGACATCTCGCCGAAGCCAATCGCGCGCTGGCCAAGTTCCCAGGCTACCTACCGATCTCGGATATCGGTAACGCGGTCGTTGCGACCGACAGCCGCGCGGCGTGGAAGGCGGCGACGGGGATGGATGGCGTCTTGCTTCACACTCCAGGTCACTCCGATGATTCCGTCTCGGTCGTTGTTGATGGAGCGGGCGCTTTCGTCGGTGATCTCCGACCGCCGGAGTCCTACACGGGGCAGGCGGCCGCGCTGGCCGAGAAGAGCTGGCAGAAGATCCGGGCAGCCGGGGCGCGGAAGGCCTTTCCCGCGCACGGCTGTGCGTTCGGCCTCGATATGTGACCGGGACACCCATCCCCGGCGCCCAAGATCAGCCAGGAGTTCGACAGGAACTCCCTAGCCGCCGAGCCGTGGCTGAGCAGCCATCTGCTGGAAGCGGCGAATCGTTCCGCCTTCCCAGTGACCGGCGCATGAGTTCCGCAGGAACTCCCAGCTGCTCAGCTCAGGCTGAGCAGCCCTTGACTCGATACAGCATCTGGCGGCGTCGCCGGCTACCGGACCAACTCACAGACGACATCTTCGAGAACAGCGTTCCTGGACGTCGAACCTGTTGGAGTTGCGATGACCTTGATCCCTGAAGCGCTGCCTATCCTGAGTACGCGGTACCGCTCTCTTCCGTACTCGAAAGGCTTCTCGCTCTGGAATCCCGCTGTCTCGGCAAGCTGCCTGAACACAAACACGCCGTCGTCTTGGTCGACGCTGCCAGTCACCAACCCCACCACACCGCCGTCTTGATAGATGGCGTTGGGGTCGCGCACGGAGATGACGCTCTCCAGTGGGCTTGCTTTCTTGAACCAACGGCGCACTGTCTCGGCGAGGTCGACCTGGCTTCTGCAGACGCTGACCACGCTTGCGATCAGAGCGCAGGCGATCGCCAGCACGACGATGGCATACAGCACCTTGAATACGACTTCCACCGGCCCTCCTTCGATCTCGCCAATGCCGTCTACCTGCGGATCACTTCGCTCGGGCAGACGATTCCCTTGTGTAGGCTTCCTGGATCCAGCACGGCTGCTCTGAGCCCCGGAGCAGTGCATTGCAGCATGGAACTGCGCGAGGCCGGACACTGTGCAAACGGTAGGCCGGCAAGAAGCAGCTCCCCGACCGTGAAGAGAATACCAGGGCGCCAAGGCAGCTGTGAAGCGAGAACGCCCAAGGTGCTGCTGGAGAGCTGCAAATGCCGTATCTGCCGACGATACAGCGGTTGTGGAGCCCATGGGAGCGATCATGGGGCGCGCGTGACGGTCGTCGAGCGGTGACGGCTAGTCACTGCGCAGCGGTCGCGAGGAGCATCGAGCCCATGCTACTCAGATCCACACATCAGAGAACGAGCCGCGCAGCGACTCGCAAGCTGTCCAGCGCCGCTGGACAGCCCACCATCACCCTCCGGACTTCCCTGGATGGCACAGATGACGGGGGCGGCATTTCAGAGTCGAGATCCAGCGCGCAGTTGCAGAGCAACTGCCAAGCGGCTCAGCGGACTGAGCCGCCGCGGACAACCCCAAGCTGCTCAGCTTCATGAGCAGCCAGCCACCAGCCTCGACGACCTTGAAGGAGTTGCGGCGGCAGCTCCCAAGCTGCCTCGGGTGGGCGAAGCAGCCGTCTACGTTGCGACATAGCGTCCTGGAGTCGCTTCAGCGACTCCCTAGCTGCCCAGACGAGCTGGGCAGCCACCGTCCCTGCACAAGATCCGATGGTAGATCCCATCGCCCGAAGTGTGCCGCAAAGGGCCAAGTCCGTCGGAGCCGATAGCCCTATCGCCTCGATGTTGACTGGCAGGGCACTCTTGCGCTCAACGGTGCACCGGCCGACGGACCCCAGAGGTTCCTCAGCTCAGGCGACACGACTGCGCAGGAAGTCGACGAGGACGCGCATGGCACGGCAATCATCCTCGTTGTACTCGAGGATCCGCTGCTTGATGGCAACATCCCGAGTGTCGACCCAGTCGTGATACCAACGCACAGACGCGGCACCCGAAGGCTCATGGTCTCGCCATTGGAAGCCAAGGAATGTGGCGATAGCCTTGATTCCGTAGCTATGCGTTGGCCATTCCGTTTTCGGCTGGACCACGTCATAGTAGAGGTCGACGACTCTGTCCTCTGCGAATACGCGAAGTACCTCCTCCTGGGTCACGATCTCCGGAAACCTCGTCGCGAGGCGGCAGAGCGTGGTCCGTTCGTACTTGGAATAGACGAAGATGGATGCGGGCGGCTGGCTCGTGAGGAGGTCCCATGCTGCTCCGAACGCCTCTCGCTCCGCCTCATCTGTAGGTTCGTCGGCGAAGAAGCTGTGGTACGTCTCGCTTGTTGGCTCCTCCGTACTGCGCTCCACGAAACCGTGAAGGTAGCACCTGTCCCGCATGGGGTCAGTCTCGACGTCGAAGTGGAGTTCCCGAGCATGGCCGGGGAGTACGACATGCCCTTTAATGATCGGAGTTGGTTTCTCTGCCTTCAGCAGTTGGGCGCGGATGTGGAGTCGCTCAAGCATGTCGAGTCCAATCCCTGGCACTATGCTTTTCCCAGCCACCTGCAGATCCACCTTCTGAGCGGAAGCAAGCGAAGCTACGCTGCTGAAGACAGCCCGTAGGCTATCGCGCCGAGATCGGCCGACCTCAGGGATCAAAGACAGGTCGTCGTGCTTCTTCAGTTCCTGCCTGCAGTGCGACCGCCAGTGGCATAGTGAGCACTCCCCGACGAGCGCGGGAGTAGTCGTCAATTCCGCGTCTGCGATACGCCGCACATCATCCAGCACATCGTGGTACTCAGAACGCATCGAGGACGTGACTCGTGGTCCACGTGGCCGATCTAGATCATAGATGACTTCATTCCCACGAACGTCCCAGATGAAGGGGTGTCCGGCGCCGAGGGAGCCGAGCTCATCCAGGACCGCTTCGTACAGAGCCAGCTGGACTGCATAGTGCTTCTTGGGCGTTCCATCCTCGCCTTCGGTCTCACCTTTGAGGCCCGCCCCGCTCTTGATGTCCCCGGCCACGTAGCCGCTCCCTGCTCGGCGGAGCAGGTCGGGCTCACCCAACAGGTCACCTGAACGGATCCGGCCTCCGTAGATGAGCGGCTCGCCTTGTGCCATAGCAATCCTTGTTGCACTTTCTCGCTGCGCCAGGGGGAAGGCGCGCAGATTCGCGAACGGCTGCGTCAGGGCTTGGATCGTCTCCAGTTCGAATGCCTGGCCCCTCTCCCAGAGGAGCTCCAGGAAGGGCGAGACCTTGTCGCGAAGGCCCCAGTCTCCGAGCACATCCAGCTCGACTCGGTGCGGACACCTGGTGTAGTCGTAGAGCATCGAAGCGGTGATCTCGGTGTGCATCACAGCCACTCCTTCGGTTTCAGGTACAGCAGCTCCGCGAAGTCCAGGATACCTTGGGCCAGTCCTGCCCTGCTTGTGAGTTCAATTCGCTCATGGGTCCGTTGCAGAGCCGGAAGCGGGCATGAGGAGCGTTGTGATGTACGCGCGTGCAGAAGGCAGATCCAGCATGCGCGACGCGTAGTCCTCAGCGAGTAGATCCTCGGAGAGGTAGCCGTCGAACTTGCAGAGGAGCTTGTTGGAGAGCCCCGTCGCCAGGGTGGTCGCACCAACGTCCAGGCTGCGTGCCTCGCGCAAGTGGTCTGTCAACTCCGTGGCTGCCGCCTTGTGGGCTCGCAATGCTACCGCCCAGAGCTCGACTCGGTGTCCAAGGTGCTCCATGAGTGCCTGCAGTGTGTAACGCACCTGGTCGCTTGTCCAGCAGAAGAGCAGTGCATCGCCGCCGCGTTCAACAATGAGCTTCTCTCGTAGTCCGGCCTCCCCGAAACACCTTCTTGCGCTCTCCAGGAGTCGCGCAGCTGTCTCGTCAAGATACGCTGGGACTTCATGCGAAAGGTAGACGTCGTGCATCTTGCGGCGGACGTGGCCGTCGACCGGCCACCCACCACCGTGGAACCGGGGCGGACGGCCTGCGGGCGACGGCGACAGAAAGACGATCCGCCGGAGCTCGTCCACCTGCTCCACGGCCCACCTCTGGCCTCCGAAGATCAGATGGAGGCCGACGCGGAGCGGAAAGAGAATGGGAAGCGAACCGAGGGTCTTGGTGCCAGATCGTAGCGTGTACTCCACTGGTGTGAAGAAGACTGCGAAGAAGTCGCGCTTCGATTGGAGCCGTTCTCCCACGGGGCCCAGCATGAGGACACCGGCCGACGACTGCTCGATGAGTCGTTGCTCGCCCATCTGCCGGAGAAGGCGGATGAACACGTCTTTTGTCACTGAGACGAACGGACCCTGTCCGCAAAGGCAAGACCATGCGTCCGAAGCGCCGACTCCCCCTCTCTCACCGATGAGCGCCAGGACTTGATGAAGCAGAGTGGAGAGGTGAAGAGCGCCGCGGTCGGGGGATTCGCACCAACCAGCAAGGAGCAGCTCAGTCTGGGCAATCGTCTGAACAAGCTCGATGTGCAGAGAGTCTTCGAGGTTCTTGGCGGACGCGGGGTGGGTCTCGACCACGAAGCATCTCAATACGGCCGGCCCTCCGCGGCGTCCCGAACGGCCTAGGCGCTGGCGAATGCTGGCAACCGAAGGAGGGGCACCAATCTGGGCGACGCTTTCTATGCGACCGATATCCAACCCCAATTCCAGCGTGCTAGTGCATACGACCGACGCCGGGCGCGACTCATCCCTGAGCTGCGATTCTGCGTATCCACGCAACTCTGGTGACAGTGAGCCGTGATGGGCGTGGAACTCGTTGGGCACGCGAAGCGCCTCGCACATCTGGCGGAGCTTGTCCGCATACACCTCGACGCCCTGCCGCGTATTCACGAAGATGAGGCTCTTCGACGTTCTCAACTTGCGGAACAGCAAGGGGGCCAACTCACTTGCAGGCTGCAGTTGTGGCTCTCCAGGCGTTGGTTGGGCATTGCGGCTCGAGGGGTCTGCCCTCTCATCTAGGTCCTCGGCCACGAAGGCGTGGAGTCTCATCTGCAGCCCGGCATGATCCTGTGACTGGATGAGAACCGGCTCGGGTCCTGAGGCACGGGGGCGCAGGAACGCTGCTGCCAGACCAAGGTCACTCAATGTAGCACTCAAAGCTATACGGCGCGCCGATTGTCCCAGGGCGACCTCCAGACGACGAAGCAAGCTCTGAAGCTGGACTCCTCTTTCCGAAGGCATGAATGAGTGAAGTTCGTCAACCACGACGTCGCTCAACGGTGCGAAGAGCTTGACGGCTTCCGCTCCCCGGAGGACGAGCATGGCTTCCAGTGACTCCGGCGTGGTCATGAGCACTCCGGAGATGGCCCTCTTCGCACGGTTCTTCTCCGATTCTGGAACGTCGCTGTGCCAACGGAACGCCTCGACACCTACAAGCTCAGCCAGCTCGCGCACTCTGCGGTACTGATCGTCGATGAGCGCTCGCAGAGGTGCGATGTAGAGCACGCGGAATCCGGCTCTCTTGTTGGGATCTACTCCAACCGCTGACAGCAGCGGCAGGAACACAGCCTCCGTCTTTCCCCCTGCCGTGGGGGCCGCGATGATGACGTCGCGCTGTTCGGCAGCGAGGATTGCGCGAATGGCCTCCTCCTGTATCTGGCGCAATGCAGTCCATCCCATTCTCCATATCCACCGCTGCAAGTTCGGATGGAGTTGAAGGAATGCCTCGCTTGATCGCTCAGTGTCCTCGGCCCTAGAGTCGGAAGTTCGCAAGGTCCTCGTCCCCGTTGGAATCGCGTGAGTCGGGATCCGGTTGCGAAAGGGACGCGATATCCGGTGCTGGGTCTTCGATCACGCTGGTTCCGGCTATTAACTGATGCCAATCAGCTTCCTTGTTCTGGTCGAGGATCGCGAGAAGGTCTACGAAAGCCTTGATCGTGCTCCTTGGGGTCCGGAAGTACGCTTCCCCGACACGCTTGGAGCAGTGCTCCATGAATGCTCGCAGCGCCTCGTCGGGGAGCAAGTACTTCTCGGGGTCCCCCGCGGCGTACACGTGGCGGATCTTCTGAACGAGAACGAAGACGTCCTCCGGTGCGAGATTCTGGAGTCGGATGACTGGCCCGGAGAGGTCCACGAGACCGTTCACTGCAAAGGCGTTCTCTGCGAGTCGCGAGCGGAGAGCCTCGTGGCTGCTGAGGCCGCGTCGGGGATCCTGGAGGAACTCGGGGATTCCAGCCAGGAGGAATCCGAGCCCGACGGCCGTCCCTTGAATGCTGTCGTTCAACATCCGCAGAATCTGCTCATAGCTTCCATTGCGGGCCTGTGCATTCTGGAGCATGTAAATGCTTGCCAGCTCGTCGATGCAGACTAGCAGGCCTGCGTAGCCGGCCTGTCTGCAGAAGCGCCCCATCAGCTTGAGGTGGTCGTAGAACGTCTGGTCCACTACGACGGTGCGAACTCCGAGAGCTTCCCTGGCTTCGGTTCGTGTTGAGTACTCCCCGCGCAACCAGCGGAGCGCGGATGCCGCAAGGTCCGCGTCGCCATCGCGGTGAGCTCGCCAGTACGCGGCTATCACCGATGCGAAGTCGAACCCTCCTACCATCTCAGAGAGGTCTGCGAGACGCTCCCGTATCACCTCTTCCGGATCGACTGTCCGCTTCTCTGCATCAGCAATCGCACTCATGACAAAGCGCTCCACGATGCCCTGCAGCGCGCCCCCGTCCTGAATGGTCTTGGTTGCCAATGCGCTCATCAGTTCTGAGTACAGCGCTCGCGCCTGTCCAGAGGTCGAGTGGAACCTGCGGTCCGCAGACAGGTCCGCGTGGGCTGTCACTAACTGCCTATTGAGAGCCATCGCCCGAACGAGATTCAGGAAGAAGGTCTTGCCTGATCCGTATTCCCCTATCACGAGGCGGAAGCCAGATCCTCCATCCGCGATGCGGTCGATCTCGCGTAGGAGCTCCCCGAGTTCATTCGCGCGTGCCACCTGGATGTGCTCCAGGCCGACTCGCGGCACGACGCCAGCACGCAGAGCCTGCAGAATCGCATCGCGGTCCCTAGCCCTAATCCGGCTGGACATACTCCCTCCTCAGTTGACCGGCGACGTCGGGGTCGATATCGAGGGGATCGGCCCCGAAGATGAGAGCCTCCCCAAACGCGTCTAGGGTTGCGGCATTGATCTCTTCGATTGCACCCGCTGCCAAGACCCCATTTTCAGTGCACAGTCTTTGCCATTCCGCGCCGGACATGGTCTCCAACATCGTCAGCGTTCTTGCAAGCGACGCAAGTGGCTCTCGTAGAGCCGCGAGTACACCGCTCCCGCCGTCACCGACTTGCTCGGCAGTATCCGACTCCTCCACATCCGTCCCGAAGACTTGAGAGAGGATCTTGAACGCGGCGTCCGACTCGACGCGCTTACGTCTTATCTTCTCGGGGTCCAGGACTAGAGTGGTATCAGTAGGAGATCCGGCCGGTCGGGGGACTGCATAGGAGAGTGACGTTCGAGCTGCGTTCTGCACGGTCACCGGAGTCTCCGGGTCACGTATGGCCTGCCCTGGGGCGGCGAGCAGCGCGTGGAGGCTCGAGTGAAGTCGGTCTCGTCCGAGGCCGATAGCTGAGTAGACCTTCTCGAGCGCCAGGATCTCCTCAGTAGAGATCCGACCGTCTGCCGCGGCCACGAGTAACAGAGCTTCGCCCACGGACGCTCTCTGCACGTCCGTGAGTGTGGAGATGAAGGTCCTCATGCCCTGGAGTGTCGGCGCGTCCTCTTGAATGAGGGCAACCCTTGCGTCCAGTCGTTTCACTTCCTGTTCGCTGAGGTCAGGGAACCGAGCCATGATCGCCGCGACCTCCTCCGGCGTGAATCCATCGGACTGTCCCACCAAGGCCGCGAGCCCGAGCAGAGAGGACGCCTGCGCGTAGCGGCCAGAGACGGAGGCATCGGCACCCGCCGGAAGACGGAAGACAACAACACGGGCAGTGGAAGGATACGACCGCGCTCCCAGTCGCACATCAGGTTCTATCCCGTATCCCAACTTCTCTAGAACGATCGCTAGGAGTTCGAGCTGCTTCCTCGACGGAGTGCCAGGCGGTTCCGTGACCCATATTGTGAAGAGGTCTCCGCACGCACACTGCATTCGCCCAGTTTCATCGACGGCTGACTTGAGGTGTGACAGCAGCCTTGCTGCCCGCTCGTTTGTCCCGCTGAGCAGGAGAGCGCTGGGCAAGTAAGCAGTCAGGTAGTCACGCATCTCTTTGCCGGTCTTCCGGCCAAGAGCGCGGCTGTACTCGTCAAGATCATTAGTGCACTCCTCAACGAGCCCGTTCAGGATGTCTGCGGGTCCTTTGAGCACAGTGATGTCGGGGAGTCCGGTCGTAAGACGCTGGGCGTTGCCCGAAAACGCCCGGCTTGCGGGACGATACTCGACACGAATCAGCGTCTTGTTCGGGCTGACCCTCATACCATGGTCGAACCGCCAGGTGTAGTACAGCCTGAACAGCTGGGCGAACTCCTTGCCGCAGCGGGTCACCGGCGTCCTTCGGAGGACTCTGGGATCCGCAAGTGCCCACGCGAGGGCCCAGTCCCCAGGGATTGGCTCTTGCGCGTGAACGATCTGACCAAGGCCGACTTTCAGCTCCGGCGACAGATCGATCGACCTGCGGATGTCACTGGGCAGCGGTAGGCGAGTCCCCGAGACCACTTCACGAAAGCAGGCAAGGAATTGCGTCAGCGAGCCGCCGTACTGCTGGAGTGAGCCAAACTGAGGGTAGATCTCGAGAAGACGTCGGAGTTCGGCGAGTATCGTATCCAACTCCTCGCTCCACGCATTCCTTTTCACCAACTCCTGCAGGACGCGTCTCTCTACGCCGTAGAAGAAGACAAAAACGTAGCCCTGGTCAATTTGGGGATCAGTCCGCCCTCCACTGAGCCACGCCAGGTAGCGGGCTCTTTGGGACGGAGACAGACCCGAGTACGAGGGCCAGTAGCTTGGGGCTTCGTCAACCGTCTGCAAGGTCCGAGTCACGGGCAGTCGGGCCTCGATCAGCGAGGGATCGTATGAGCGTTCGTCCGGCCGGCTTGCTGAGTCCTGAACGTATAGCAGCCCACACGTGATCCTGAACTCGTGTATGAGTAGCAGCTCACCTGGGGGCACCCAATGAGACGGGCTTGGCCGAACGTCGTCTTGAGCGCTTTGCGCGGGCCGGATGGATGAAGTCGCGGCCGGACCGGGCGCCTGGCCAGAGGTGCGGGGCGGCGCCTTTGTCACGGCCTTCCATATGAGGTAGATGGCGACGGCGATCAATGCGACGACGACTGCCCCGCCCGAAACGTCACTCGAACTGTGACTCATAGTGATTCCAAGGAAGCCGAGAAGCCTAGTTGGCGGCATTCTGCACTGTGCGACACCTCGCCCTTCGTCGGTTCTGATTGATGCTAGCGCAAGTCGTGGCATGTCACAAGACGCCCACACAGAAGTGCGGTGGTCGTGCGCGCACGCGCTGGTCAATGGGCAATGCGACTTTTGCCCCATTGTCGCCCGGACTGACGTAGCTGACGACATCTCAGCAACGTCCTCGTCTGCCAGCAGCAGGTCTTGCCTCATTGCGGCGAGAGGGTCGAGTCTTGCGATGATATATTCTCCAACGCCACGGGAAGCGAGACCCACAGGGACTCATGAAGCGCCGTGGACTGCAGACGGTGTATTCACCCGCCTACGGTCTTGCAGCGATGCTGCGGCCCCGCGGTGATCGTCAGCCCGAGGTGGTCGTGGTCAGGATCCGGGTCCTGGTAGCCGTGGAGCACGGCTTGCCGTTCCAGAACCTCGCGCGGCGACGGCCGAAGCACGGTGATCGTCATCCCGAACGTCTGCGATGGCCACGCGGATGGCGAGAGTCGACTGCCCCGCGCGATCGCGACACCAATCGCGACAAAGTGTCGCGATCTGTGCCCAAGGGGCAGGCATGCCGTGTCCCGGGTAACAGAATCCATCGTCGAGGCCGCCGCCCTCGGCTGGCTGGAAGAGCTTGGCTATGCAGTGCTCTACGGCCCCGACATCGCCGCGGGCGAGCCCTCTGCCAAAGAGGACGATCGCGAGGACCGTGACATCGTCCAAGAGGATCGGCTGCGGCCGGCGGCTCTCGGTCCGGGTTTCGGATGGAGAGCCTGACGATCAGCCGAACATGAACGTTACGATTGGCCGCTTACGAAACTGGCAATTAGCCGCCCATCCGAGTTACAATCAGCCGATGTCTACAGTCGACCTATACCCGAGGCTCGCCGCGGTGCCGCTGCGTGAGGCGCTCGCAGACTCGCCTGTCGTCCTGATTCACGGGCCGCGCCAGTGCGGCAAGACAACGCTGGCCCGTATGGTCTGCGATCCGCTCGGCTACAGGTACATCACCTTCGACGACGATGTCGCCCACGCCGCCGCCCAAGAAGATCCTGCCGGATTCGTCGACGAGCTGCCGGAGCACACCGTGCTCGACGAAGTCCAGCGGGTGCCGGCGCTGTTCACGGCGCTCAAGCGCGCCGTCGACCGCCATCGCACGCCCGGACGGTTCGTGC
>Ga0315273_10011650_pt1 | contig 11249 bp, 5 predicted proteins | sample YL17G02_0_MG_FD_205753 | JGI IMG/M metagenome (GOLD analysis project Ga0315273, IMG submission 205753) | Sediment microbial communities from Yellowstone Lake, YNP, Wyoming, USA - YL17G02_0 | ecosystem: Environmental > Aquatic > Freshwater > Lake > Sediment | place: USA: Wyoming | collected...
ATCGGTGTGAGACTCACTGGGAGTGCAGAACCGACTCATACAGGTCGGCCATCCGGCGGAGAAACCGTTCCTCCGTGAACTCGGCGGCCACGCGCTCGCGGGCCGCTTCGCCGATCTTGCGCGCCGTATCGCCGTCTTTCAGGACTTGGACGATCGCCTGAGCGAACCCCGCCGCGTCGCCCGCCTCGACGAGCAACCCCGTGCGCCCGGGCTCGATGGCGTCGCGATTCCCCGGGATATCGGAGGCGAGCACGGGCACACCCCAGGCCATGGCCTCCAGGAGCGAGTAGGGCAGTCCCTCGTACCGCGACGGCAAAACGATGGCATCGAAGGCGGCTGCCAGGTCCGCCGCATCGGTCCGCTGGCCGAGGATCCGCACAGGCAGGGTCTCCGACCACACACACCCTTTCGCGGCGCGCTCTCCGTTCAACAATGCGGAAAAGGCGTCGGGGCCGACCCTTGGGACGAGCGAGAGCAGGTGACCCCGGTTGTCCGCCGCACCGACGAGGAACACCGCCGCTCGGGGAAGTGTCCGCAGGGCTTCCATCGCCGCCGAAAGAAAGGTCTGAACGTCCTTCTGCGGGGTGATTCGCCCGATGAAGGCGAAGGCGGGCGTCGCCTCGTCGATGCCCAGCTCCTGGCGGAAACGGCGTCGGGCCGCCTCGGGTGCCTCGGCGGGCATGCGAACGCCGTTGGGGATGACGACGTACTGCTCGGCGAAACCGATCCGGGCCTCGCAGGCCAGAGCGCGTTGGCTCTCGGTCAGCAGGACGATCCGGTCCGTCCAGCGCGCGGCACGCCGTTCCAGCCATCGGTAGACGCCGGTGAGCCGGGTGTCGACGCGCTGGAACGGAAATGTGTGCGGCGTGTGGATGACGGCGGGGACGCCAGCTCTCCGTGCCGCCCAGCGGCCCAGGAAGCCCGCCTTCGAGGCATGGGTGTGGACGATGTCGTAGTGCTCGGCGGCCATCCGCCGCGTCAGTTCCCGCAGCGCCCGGAAGTCGGCGAGCGGACTCGGCCTGCGCACCATTCGGATCGGCGCGACGCGGATGCCCCTCGCCCGCAGCTCATCGAGGCTTTCCGTGACCGAGGGATCGCGCTCGACGGAGCAGGCAAGATGAAGCTCGAAGCGCTCCGGAGCGAAGCCGCGGAGAATCTGGAAAACGTGCTTCTGGGTTCCCCCGACATTGGCTTCGAGGACTTCGAGCACCTTCGCTCGTCCCATCGCATCACGCTCCTTCCGAAACGCCGTGCGGCATCGTACCAGAACCGGCGAAGCGCTGCAACGGCGGCGCTTGCCGATTTCCTCGTGTGGCCCTTGACTTCCCGTCGGCTCTCTAGTAATCTGGACGGCCAGGGCTGAGTGTCTTGCACCAGGGTACGCTTCCTCCCGCGGACAGGTTCTCCGAAGTATGGTCAACGGGGGAGATGTGCCCTGTGACCAGGCCGGCAGGCCGCGTTGGCCGGGGACGCCTCGCCGGAGGCGCGGGCCGCGCGATCCCTGCCGTGTCCGGGCGCTGCGACGAACCACTGCTGGAGGGCATGTGTGATGTCGAAGAGTCGCGCCAAGTGTCCGCGTTGTGCCCAGGTGATGGAGTATGAGGAGGGCGTCGCCGAGCGCCTCACGTGCTCGAGCTGCCAGGCGACGCTCGCACTTCCGCGCAAGCCCCCACCCGCTCCGAAGACGGATCCCCTGGTCGGCCAGAAGCTCGGCGAGTACGAGATCATCGAGGTGCTCGGGCGTGGGGGCATGGGCGCGGTCTACAAGGCCCGCCAGCCCTCGCTCGACCGCTTCGTGGCCCTCAAGGTGGTCAAGGCAGGCGACATCGACCCGTCCTTCCTGGGCCGCTTCACGCGCGAAGCGCGCGCCGCCGCCGCGGTCAACCACCCCAACATCATCGAAATCTACGCCATCGGCCAGCAGGGCGACTACCACTACATCGCCATGGAATTCGTCGATGGCGGCCATCTCGGCGCGCTCATCCGCCGCGAAGGCAAGCTCTCCGCCGAGCGCGCCCTCCCCATCATGAAGCAGACCGCCGCTGCCATCGCCCAGGCTCACGCCGCCGGCATCGTCCATCGCGACATCAAGCCCGCGAACATCCTGCTCCGCGGCGACGGCCTCGTGAAGATGGCCGACTTCGGCGTGGCCAAGCGCGCCCAGGGCGACGTCGCGGTGACGATGGAAGGCCACGTCGTCGGCACCGTCCTCTACATGGCGCCCGAAGTCTGTGCCGGCTCGCCCGGCGACGCCCGCGCCGACCTCTATTCGCTCGGCGCCACCTTCTACCACATGCTGGCGGGCACCCCGCCGTTCCAGGGCACCAGCATCACGCAACTATCCCTGCAGCACAACCAGGCCCCCGTCGCGCCGCTCGCGGAGAAGGTCCCGGGCCTGCCCCGCGCGCTGAGCAGCCTCGTCCATCGCCTCCTGCGCAAGAAGCCGGCGGAGCGCTTCGCCAGCGCCGACGAGGTCGTCGAGGCCATCGAACGGGTGGAGAAGACCATGGCAGGGGCCGTGGCGGACTCCGGCACCGCCGACGTTCCCGCGTCTCACCTGACCCGCGAGGCGCGCGCCGGTGCGAAACGCCAGGACCGCAACAGGATTATCCTCTTCGCGGGGCTCGGCAGCGCGGCGACGGTCCTCGTCCTCATCCTTTTGGCGATCTTTCTGGGCCGCGGCCGAGAACGCCCTGACCCCGGTCTGCTCGCGGTGGCGCCGGGCCAGCCGGGGACTCCGGCCCAGGTCGGCCCCAAGGCGGTGCCGCAGACGGCGACCGGTGCCCGGGCCGACCCGAAGGCCCCAGCCTGGTCGGCGGGCCTCAAGCGGGCCGACGAGAAGGCCGCGGCCTGGCTCACCGCCGAGCGCTTTGCCGACGCCGGCTCCGAATACGAGGCGTTGGCCCGGCGCTACGACGATGACGCGTTGCGTCAGACGGTGCAGGAGAAGCTCTCCGACATCCGCCGGCAGGCTGCCGACGCGTACCGCAAGACGTCCGAACAGGCCAAGCAGCTCGCAGCCGCGAAGGCGGCGGACAGGGCCTGCGCCCTCCTTCAGACCGTCATCGACCGCTACGGCACGGACGCGGAGGTCCGCGCAGCTCGGGCGCTGCTCGCGGAGATCAAGCCGGCCGAAGCGCCGTCCACTCCGCCCGCCGACCCCAAGGACTCTCCCGAGAAGAGCACCGACACCAAGACTCCCGCGGTGGTGGTCGCGCCCAAGGATGACCCCGCGAAGAAGGCCGATCCCGCGCAGAAGGCGGATCCGCCGAAGACGGATGACAGCAAGGGCGAGACGCCCAAGGTGGAAGTGGCTCGTCCTCCCGATGACACGAAGGCGCGCGAGGCCGAAGCCCGGCGAATCGCGGCCTTCAAGGTCGCGGAGGCCCTCATCAGAGGCTGGAACTACCGCGACGCCGACGCGGCGCTCGCCGAGCTGGCGAAGAAAGACCCCACCTGGGCCGACGCCGTCAAGCAGCGCCGCGACGAAGTGGCGCTCCTCGCCAAGCTCCAGGCCAAGATGATCGCCAAGATCAACTCCGCCCAGCCGCGCCTCTCCAAGCGCGCCCTGCTCATCCCCGGCGCCAACGGCGATCTCGAGGACGCCAACGAGACCCGCATCTCCCTCCGCCTCTCCGCCGATGCCGCCCAGGGCATGCCTTGGAAGGGCCTCTCCGCCAAATCCGCCCACCTGCTCGCCCAGATGGCCGTCGACCCGAAGAATGCCGACGAGTGCGTCGCGTCGGCCCTGCTCGCCTTGGCCTACGAGGACGTGGCGACCGCCGAGAAGGAGCTGGAAGCCGCGCGAGCCGCCGGCGGCCAGGTCGACCGCTACCTGCTTCCCATCGCGGACGCCGCGCTGGCCCAGGCCAACGCCCTGATCGACAAGCAGAGCTTCAAAGAGGCCGAGGATGCCCTCCTCGCCGTCGAGACCAAGTACGGCCGCGCCCCCTGGTTCGCGGCCCGCAAGGAATCTTTCGACACCGCCCGCCATCGCATCCAGGACACGACGGCGGAATCCGCCGCCGAGAAGCTCTACAAGCAGGCCGCCGAACTCTACAAGTCCAAGAATTACCTCGAACTCAAGCCCCTCGTCGAGAAGCTCAACGCCGACTATGCCAACAGCCGCGTCGTCACCGACGCCGAGCGCAAGCCGACCGTTGCCGAAATGGGCGAGGCCACCGAGACCCTCGGCAAAGTCCTCACCGTCGCCCGCGAGGGCAAGGCCGACCACCGCTCGATCCAGTCGGCGATCGACGCTGCTCCGCCCAAGAGCACCATCGTGATCTGCGATAACGGCCCCTATCCCGAGCGGCTGATGATCCCCCAATCGAAAACCGGGCTCACCATCCGCGGCAAGAGGGGCTGTTGGCCCATTCTCGGCGGCGCCGCCGCCGCCCAGCGCTCCTATCGGCGCCTCATCGACGTCGAGGCGGCCGACGTGACCCTCGAGCGGCTCGTCTTCGCTCTCAGGCCTCCCGCGCCCACCCGAACCGGCGGATACTCCTCCGTGGGGTGCGTCGAGATCAAAGGGCAAGTCAACTTCACCGCGCGCTACTGCATCCTCAGCACGGGATCGACCTACAGCGACTACATCATCGACGGCTCGGGCGGGCTCACCATCCTCGACCACTGCGTGATCACCAACACCGGCTCGGTCCGCGCCCCCCTCTACGCGAAGAACACCCTCTCCTTCGGCCGCTATCTGACGGCCTACTCCTACAGCAGCGGCCGGGAGGTCGCGCTCACGGTGGGCGATGGCCCGAAGGCCAAGTCGGTGCGCGGCGCGCGGTTCGAGAACTGCGCGATGACCCGCCTCGACAGCTCCGGCCCCAGCGACATCGAGAACTGCACCATCGCGGGCACTCTCCAACTCAATGGCGAGTCCAACACCGTCGTCGACTCCATCGCGGAGCAGGTCAACGCCACCAAGCGCGACTGCAAGATCGATTACTGCGACGTGTATGGCCGGAACCCGTTCGTCGACTTCGCCATGGCGGGCAAGCACTGCTTCAGCCTGCCGCCACTGATGATCAACCCCCGGAACTTGGATTTCCGCCTCGGGGCGGCCAGCCCGTGTCGGGGCCGGGCCAGGGATGGCGGCAACCTCGGTTGCCGCTACACCAAGGACATGGCCGAGATGTCGATGCTCGCCTTCGAGCTGAAGAACCGCAAGATCATCGACTTCAAGCCGCCCTCCGCCGATAGCAGCGGCATGATGTACTAGCCGCTCGCCTCGGTACTCCCCAAGTGCCAGCCCCCATGTCCCGGCGGGGGGGCGGCTGCGGATTTCCTTAGTACGCCCTTCCGCAAAGAAGGGGACAGAGAATAGCAGGCTCCCTCCCGAAGGTGTGAGACCTTCGGGAGGGTATTCCGCGGAGTCTTCCGGCCCCAGAACTCCCGGCATACCCTCCCGAAGGTGTGAAACCTTCGGGAGGGAGGAGACGGCTGCTTTTTCTGCCATTTGCTCTGGAAGAGCGGACCTAGTCTCCTCGTCAGCCTGTGCGTAAGTGTATATGTGAAGGCAGGTTAGGCTGTTGCGCAGAAACGCTCTAGGAAGCCCTACAATCGATTCCGGGAGGGCGCAATGACCTGGGGCTCATTGGCGGACATTTGTGATATAGTCCTGATTCGTAAGTATACTGATAGTCCAGACTTCGGCTTTCGGGCGCGCCCGGTGAAAATGAGGCGATCGAGGGCTGTACGGGGCTTACAGCGATTTGCTCCGGCCGCAGGGGACTGGTAAGATGGCGCGGGCAGGGAACACCAGATGGAGGCCAAGCATGGGCAAGGTCGGCGTCGGGCTGGTGGGATCGCAATTCGTCTCCTCCATCCATGCCGAGTCGGTCAAACGGGCGCCGCGGGCGGAACTGGTGGCCGTGGCATCTCCGACGCGGGATCACGTCGAGCCGTTCGCCAAGGCACACGGCATCCCTCACTGGTTCACCGACTACCGGAAGATGCTGGAGATGGACGAGGTCGACCTTGTCGTCATCGGCGCGCCGAACGACGTCCACTGCCAAATCACCTGCGACGCGGCCGCGGCGGGCAAGCACGTCGTTTGCGAGAAGCCGCTCTGCCTGAGCCTCGCGGAGGCGGACGCGATGATCGCCGCTTGCCGCAAGGCGAACGTGAAGCTGATGTACGCCGAAGAGCTGTGCTTCACCCCGAAATATGTCCGTCTCAAGAAACTCGTCGACGACGGCGCCCTGGGGAAAATCACGCTCGTCAAGCAGTCCGAGAAGCACGATGGCCCGCACGCGCCGCACTTCTGGGATGTCGAGCGCTCGGGCGGCGGCGTGGCCATGGACATGGGCTGCCACGCCTTCGAGTTCTTCCGCTGGATGCTCGGCAAGCCGCGCGTCCTCGACGTCTACGCCCAGATGAGCACCAGCGTCCACGGCGAGCGGACCCGCGGCGACGACAACGCCATCCTCATCGCCAACTTCGTAGGCGGCGCGACCGCCGTGGCCGAGGAGAGCTGGACCAAACCCGGCGGCATGGACGACCGCGCGGAGGTCTACGGCTCAGGCGGCGTCGCCTACGCCAACCTGCTCCAGGGCAATTCCATCCTCACCTACAGCTCCGCCGGCTACGACTACGCCGTCGAGAAGGGCGGCGCCACGAAGGGCTGGACCTTCACGATCTACGAGGAGGCCTGGAACTACGGCTTCCCCCAGGAGATGGCCCACTTCGTCGACTGCGTCGCCGACGGCATCGAGCCGCTCGAGACGGGCGAGGACGGCCGCGCGGTCCTCGAGATGATCTTTGCCGCCTATCAGTCGGCCGGCACCGGACGGAAGGTCAAGCTCCCCTTTCGCACCAAGGCCGCGAAGCCTTACGACCTGTGGAAGGGCCGCAAGTAGCGCCGGGAGGCAGGGCCGGTGGGACCTGTGGGACCCGTGGGACCGGTGGGACATTCTGGACCCCCGGGACCCACGTGTCCCACAGGTCCCACCCGTCCCAGTGCTTCCCGCGAGGGCACCGAATGAGACCGATCGCCGTCCTCACGTGTCTTGCCCTTCTCTGCGGCTGCGGCACTCCGGGGAGGCGGCCACTGGGCCTGTCGGTTGGGAGCGATGGATGCCTCCTCAAGGGCGGTGTTCCGTACCGCGGCATCGGGGTCAACTACTTCGATGCGTTTTCCCGGACTCTCGCGAATCCCGCCGACACGAGCTATCGCCAGGGCTTCGCCGATCTCGCCAAACTCAAGATCCCGTTCGCCCGGTTCATGGCCTGCGGCTTCTGGCCGAAGGACTGGAAGCTCTATCTCGAAGACAAGGAGCGGCATTTCCAACTCCTCGACGGCGTCGTGCGGGCGGCCGAAGAGAGTGGCATCGGGCTGATCCCGAGCCTCTTCTGGCACAGCCCGGCCGTGCCCGATCTGGTGGGCGAGCCGCGCGACCAGTGGGGCAACCGCGAGAGCAAGACCCACGCTTTCATGCGGCAGTACGTCCGGGAGGTCGTGACCCGCTACCGCACGTCGCCCGCCATCTGGGGCTGGGAGTTCGGCAACGAGTACAACCTCGACGCCGACCTGCCCAACGCCGCCCAACACCGCCCGCAGATCGTCCCTCAACTCGGCACGCCGACGAGCCGAAGCGCCCGCGACGACCTGAGCCACGAGGCCATCTGCGTCGCGTTTCGCGCCTTCGCCGAGGAAGTGCGAAAGCACGACCCGCATCGCCTCATCATCACCGGCAACAGCCTGCCTCGCCCATCCGCCTGGCACCAGTGGAAAGAGAAGAACTGGACACAGGACACCGAGGAGCAGTACGCCGAGCGGCTCCTCCTCGACAACCCTGATCCCGGCAACGCCGTCTGCATTCACCTTTACGATCCGACCGAGAAGCGATTCGGCCGCGAGGTCACGGCCGCGGAGCTTCTGCGCCGGACACGGGAGACGGCGGCCCGCGCGCGGAAGCCGCTCTTCGTCGGCGAGTTCGGCGCCTGGGTGCAAGGCCCGGCCGGCGAGGAAGCCGCGAAGGCGCGCTTCCGCCAGGTTCTCGCCGCCATCGAGCAGAGCGGCGTTCCGCTCGCCGCCCTCTGGGTCTACGACTTCCGCGGCCAAGGCCCGAGCTGGAACGTCACCCCGACGAACCCCCGCTCCTACCAGCTCACGGCCATCTCCGAAGCGAATCAGCGCCTGAGGCACTGATTCCCCCGAGGTAGAGGCCGGGTAGAGTTCCAGCCGAATCAACCACGGAGCGATTTCCGTTTGCCTCTGAGCCCCAGGGGGGCGTACTATGACAGCCTAGGGCGTTGCCCTCATCTTTGCCCATATCTTGGGTTCTATCTTGCAGCCCGCCCGGCGGGCGATCCCAGCCGTAGCCCAGGGCGACCGAAGGGAGCCCTGGGATCAAGGCGGACCTCGGCTCTTCCTCTCCCGGTTCTGAGCCCCCGAACGGGGGCGTCGCATGGGCCGTTGCGCGCGGTCCCCGAATGCGACGCCCCCGTTCGGGGGCCGACCAAGGCCACCCGTTCGATCGTCTCCGTTTGGAGTCCCGCCTTCAGGCGGTCTTCTTTTGGTTGCTCGCCAGGCGCGGCTCGGCCGGAGCCTCGCCCTCCCAAGGCGGCTCGGCCGGAGCCTCGCCCTCCCGCGTGGTCCCAAGCGGACGGCTGCGGCCCGCGCGGGTCTTGCGCCGCCTTCTGGGCTTCGAACATCGGGAGCGGCTTGTAGAGCGGGAGGCCGGGGTCCCAGCCGGGGTTCAGCGTGCAAGCGTAGGGCGGGATTCGCACGAGCTGGACGGCGAGTTTGCCTTCCTCGAACGGGTTGCACCAGATGCCGTCGCCCGCGTTGGGCAGGCGGGAGAAATCGCGGTAGCCCAGGTTGAGGTGTTCGAGCCCGAACCACGCGGTTTCGGCTGGCGAGAAGAAGGCGAGCCTGGGCCGCGCGAGGCGGACGAGGCTGTCGTAAACGTCTATGGCCAGCGCCTCGTTCCGGCCGACGTAGCTCTCGTAGGCGCGGTCGCCGTTGAACTCGGCGAGCTGGGCGGGGCGGGCGTAGTAGGTGCCGCCGGATTCCGCGACCATCAGTGGCTTGGTCGCTTCCTTGGGCAGCCACTCGGGCCGCGGCAGGCCGTGGCCGAAGTGCTTGCTCCAGACGGGCATCGTCCTCCGCAGATCCTCGTCGTCGTTGCACGAGAACCAGTCGCGGGTCGGGTCGAGCTGCCGTCCGCTCGCGCCCAGTTCGGCGAGCTGGCGGTACCAGGCCTCGGTTTGTTGCCGCGTGATGGCGTCGTCGTAGAGGAAGATTGCGAACAGCTCGTTGCCCCAGCTCCAGCCGAAGACGCTCGGGTGGTTGCGGTCGCGGCGGATCAGGCTGTGGTAGTGGTCGGCGTAGCGTTCCCAGGCGGCGGGCGCCTCGAAGTTCAACTGGAGCGAGCTGCCGAAGAGGGCCGTCTCGTCGAGCACCAGCAGCCCCATCTCGTCCGCCAGGCCGAGGCAATGCCGTGGGTGCGGTTGGGCGTACGGGCGGACCGCGTTGCCGTGCATGTCCTTGATCACCCGATACCACGCCCAGACGTAGCGGCGGGAGCCGATGAGCGGCCCGAACGGGTGCAGGAGGTCGCCGAACATCTGCACCTTCCGCCCGTTCAGGAGGAAGTCCTGCCCGGCGATCTTGCACTGCCGCCAGCCAAACCGCGTGTAGGTGCGATCCAGCGTGCGCCCCTCGGCCTCGATGGAGAGCACGAGGCCATAGAGATTCGGCGCATCGGGCGACCAGAGGCGAAGGCGGCCTGCGACTTGCTCGCTCAGCGTGAGGTTCCGTGTCTCGCCCGGCTTCACGGTGACCTGCATCGGCGGGAGATTCATCACCGGAGGGTCGAGCCGCAACTTCGGTTCCGGCGCGTCCAGGACGGCCTCTAGTGCCACGGTCGGCTTGTCCGACCGTGCCCAGGGTCCGACCGGGAACTCGGCACGGCTGGGGCAGTTCCGGCGCGACGCCGGTGCCGCGCCTCCAGTCTGGCGGCAAGGGCATGGGCTGGAACTGCCAGCGCCCGTTCGGGCGGATCTCATGGCGAAACGGCTGCTCGACGGGCTTCACCCATCCTTCCGCTGCCGCTAAGTCCCGGTCGAATCCCACCCGCGCGGTTGCGCCCAGCCCGCTTGATATAAAGGAGTAAGCCGAGCAGTCCAGAAACCGTCACGCCTTGGGCTCCTGAGGCCGGAGAAAACAGGAGGGCGCATCGTCCCCCCATAGTGGCCTTCCCCATGCGGATAGTCAAGCGTGGCTCGCCCTACCTCCCGATCTTGCGCCCTCTCAGAGGGGGGCGCAGGATAGACAAGATCGACAAGATCGGAGATATTGGGGGCAGGCCGTCAGCAATACACTAGATGTTGGGCCTCGCGCTCGCGCCAATCTTGCGCCCCTGGGGAGGGGGGCGCGAGACGGGCAAGATTTTTGAAGATTCTGTTCAGAAAACTCTTTACAAGTGCTTACAATTCGTTACAATTGATATAGCACCGGACGGATAGGCTCACCGCAGAAGGTTCTCACCCTAAAGGCAACGTGGTTTCTCCGAACGCGCTCGCGCGGCTCGGCGAGTGGCTTCGCGGATGGTGTCCCACCCGCCGCGAAGCCAGCTCGTGGCGAGCCATGGAGAAGCGGCCAAGCCCTGGTGGAACCGCAGGCACAAGGAGGCCACGCCGCGTTCCCCTTCGTCCTGCCCATCAGGCCCAGGGGGCATCCCCAGTCCAGCCGGTGCATTAGACTGCACGACGGTTGGGTCCGCCCAGGTGGTCGGCAATCCGCAAGCGAGGGAGCCTGCCATGAAAGACAAGAACCTCGACGCCCAGGAATCCGCTCTGGATCAGTTCGTGACCGAGGAGAAGGAACTGACGCAGTTCCAGCAGTTCGTGGATCAGGTGGTCCACCGCGGGCCGTGGTGGGCCATGTCGCTGGTCGTCCACGTCTTGGCCCTCTGGGTCCTCTACCAATGGCCAGTCTCGATGGCCCAGGACCAGATGGCGGCCACCAGTGCTCCGGTCCCGATTCAGGTCCTCGATACCCCAGCGAAGGACCTGGTCGAAACGGTTCCGCCCCCGGAGGAGAAGCAGTTCGTCAAGGAGCCGGTGTTCAACCCGGACGAGATCCGGCTCGACGTGGAGATCAAGGACATCCCGATCTCGGACGAGCGGATCAGCAAGGTGGAGGGCACGGGTGGCGGCGAAGGGGGCGGCAACGGGACGGGGAGTGGCACGGGCGATGGATCCGGGATCGACCTGGGTTTGAACCTTAAGGATGG
>Ga0315273_10011651_pt1 | contig 11249 bp, 7 predicted proteins | sample YL17G02_0_MG_FD_205753 | JGI IMG/M metagenome (GOLD analysis project Ga0315273, IMG submission 205753) | Sediment microbial communities from Yellowstone Lake, YNP, Wyoming, USA - YL17G02_0 | ecosystem: Environmental > Aquatic > Freshwater > Lake > Sediment | place: USA: Wyoming | collected...
ACTCCGTAACCAACTACCCCGGTGTGGACGGCTTCAACAAGCTCTCGGGTGTGGCGCCGTCGTGCAAGTGGGCCGGCGGAAAAGTGTTCAAGAATGACGGCACGGGCTCGGGCCTCGACATACACGAGGCCTTGGACGACATGGTGGTCCAGCGCGTCGCCCACAATATCAAAGTGGTTAGCATGAGCCTCGGCTTCATCGGCGACCCGGGCATAGAGACGACCTCTCGGACCAAGGTCAACAACATGGTCTCGAATGGGATAGTCGCAGTTGTCTCGGCCGGCAATGACGGCCCGGGAACAGCGGGATCGAACCTGATAGACGACCCGGGACGGGCCTCTCTCGCTCTGACGGTCGCTGCCTCCAACGACATCAACCAGTTGACCGATTACACCAGCAGCGGATTCTCCTCCCCAGGCTCCGACGAGGACTACAAGCCCGACGTGACGGCCCCCGGCGGCTCGGACTACTATTCCCTCATTCTCTCGGTGGACTCCAACGACGCCGACGCGGAGAGCACGTCATTCGCCGACGTGCGCGCCAACGACTACTACAACATCAAAGGCACGTCGATGGCCGCGCCGTTCGTGGCGGGTTCGGCGGCGCTCGTGATCCAGGCTCTGGAATCGGCGGGGTTGACGTGGAGCTACACGTCGAGCGCTCATCCGCTTCTGGTGAAGATGCTCCTTTGCGCGACGTGCACGGAGTCCAACCAGCCGCGCGAGGCCAGCTCGGGCACGAACCCGACTCTCGGCCGCGCCGCCTCTCCGAAGGACCTCTACGAGGGCTATGGGCTGATCAATCCGGATGCGGCGGTCGAGGCGGCGACCACGGCATTCACGTGTGGCACTATCAACGGCTCCACCAGCGGCGGCGTCCACGACAAGCGCGCCTGGGCGCGCAAGGTCACCCTCGCGGGCGGGATGCGCGTTGTTCTCAACCTGGCCGTGCCGCCCGGCGGCGACTTCGATCTGTATCTCTACTCCGGCACGCCGGACGCGAAGGGCAACCCGGTCATCAGCGCGGCGAGCACAAACGCGGGCAACGACACCGACGAGAGCATCAGCTTCAGCCCCGGGACGGTGGAAACGGCGTATCTGGTCGTGAAGCGAGTGAGCGGGAGCGGGTCGTGGTCCATGACCGGCTACGTGGACGACGACGCGCCGATCCCCGGAACCGCGACATCGCCCCAGTATGCGAACGCGACGCCGATTGTCGTGAGCTACTCGGGGGCGTCCGATGTCGGCTGCGCCGGGCTAAAGAAGGTCGAATTGTACTACAGGAAGGGATCGGGCGGAACGTGGACCAACTCCGGCCTCACATCGACGGGCGGCTCGGGCTCGTTCAGTTTCACTGGGGTGACCGGCGATGACACATACTACTTCGACCTTGTCGCGGAGGACAACGCGGGCAACCGGTCCGCAGCGGCGTCGGGAAACGGCGATTGCAGCACGATCTATGACGCGACCTCGATTCCGCTGTGCGGGATGGTCTACGACGGCGGCGGCGGGCCGCTTCTGACCGGCCATAGATACCGACTGACCTGCGATGTCACTGTGCATTCCGGCCAGTTGCTCAGCGCAATGCCGGGGACTCTTGTCATCTTTGACGGTTGGAGGATCACGGCTCTGGACAGCGCCCTCGGGTTCCTCGCGGGCGGCTCGCAGGCCGTTCCGGTATGGTTGCTATCATCGGACTCCGTCAACCGGTTCAAGTTGGCGGGGCAGTTCAGGCTCACGAACGGGGGAGCGATCAAGCTCCAATAGGCGGAATGGTCAATCACGAAAGCGCGAAACTCGGGAAAGCACGAAACGGGAGTTTGTGGGAGGCGTGGGAATGTATAGGCGAATCCTTTGGATACTAGCGGTGGTCTCGGCATTGACGGCGGCTGCACTGCCTGCTGTCGCTCAGGGCGTGCCGGGAAGCATGGCGTACCAGGGCAAGCTGGCGGATGCGACCGGCCAGACTGTGCCTGACAACACGTACCAGGTGCAGTTTAAGCTGCACACGGTCGAGACGGAGGGCACGGCGTTCTGGACGTCGGCCTTGCAGAGCGTGCAGACGAAGGGCGGGCTGTTCACGACCGAGATCAAGCCCATTACACCGGGCGACCTGGCGGGGAAGACGGATGTGTGGCTGGAGACGTGGGTTGCCCTGCCGCCTGCTGCGCTGGCGGCTCTGTCGCCCAGGGCGAAGCTCGCTTCCGTGCCGTTCGCCCTCGTGACTCCCTGGGCCGGAGTTGTGGGCGCGCCTTCCTCATTTCCGCCCTCCGGTCCGGCGGGCGGCGACCTGGCGGGAACCTATCCCGACCCGACCATCAAGGATGGCGCAGTCACGTCGTCAAAGCTGGCGGCGGGCGCGCTTTCGAGCTATACGGGCAACATCCAGAACCTGGCGAGCACGAGCGCCAACCCGGCCGTCGCCGGTTCGGTGGGAACCGGCAGCAGTCCGGTCTCCGTGGCACTGTCGGGCCGGTACGCCTACGTTGCCAATTACGGGTCAAACTCCCTCCAGGTGATAGACGTGTCGGATCCGGCCGGCCCATCCGTCGTCGGTTCAGTTGGAACCGGTAGCTCTCCCTTTGCCGTGGCTGTGTCAGGCCGGTACGCTTACGTCACCAATAACGCGTCGAACACGCTTCAGGTGATTGACGTGTCGAACCCGACCGGCCCTGCCGTTGTCGGTTCCGTTGGGACGGGCAGCGCTCCCTCTGGCGTAGCTGTGTCGGGCCGGTACGCTTAAGTTGCCAATTGCGACTCAAACACCCTTCAGGTGATAGACGTGTCGAACCCGGCCGGCCCATCAGTCGTCGGGTCCGTGGCAACCGGCAGCCATCCCTGGCCCGTTGCTGTCTCGGGCCGGTACGCATACGTTGCCAACTATCAATCGAACATCCTCCAGGTGATAGACGTGTCGAACCCGACTGGCCCCTCCGTCGTCGGTTCCGTTGGGACCGGTAGCGCTCCCTTTGGCGTGGCTGTGTCGGGCCGGTACGCCTACGTTGTCAACTGGACCTCAAACTCGCTTCAGGTGATAGACGTGTCGAACCCGGCCGGCCCCTCCGTGATCGGTTCCGTGACAACGGGCGGCTCTCCCTGGTCCGTGGCTGTGTCGGGCCGGTACGCCTACGTCGCCAACTCTGGCTCGAACACCGTTCAGGTGATAGATGTGTCGAACCCGGCTGGCCCCTCCGTCGTTGGTTCCGTCGGAACGGGCAGTTCTCCCCAGTCCGTGGCTGTGTCGGGCCGGTGCGCCTACGTTGCCAACCGAGCCTCAAGCACCCTTCAGGTGATAGATGTGACCGGCATCGAAACCACGGCGCTCAATGCCCACTCGCTCGAGGCCGGAACGCTGCAGGTGCGCGGCAGCGCGTTCGTAGCCAATCAGCTCTCAGTCGGCGGCGGGCTGAACGTCGGGCCGGGCGGCATCTTCAGCGGCGGGAGCGCCGCGTTCAACGGCGGCGCGACCTTCAAAGGCAACATCCAGGTGAAGAGCGCGAGTTCGGGGTTGGTCGTGGCCGAGATCGGAGAGGGGCTCGACTATGCCGAGGGGTTCGACGTCTCGAACTCCGATCGCGCCGCGCCGGGAACGGTGCTCGTTATCGACCCCGACAGCCCCGGCAAGCTTGCGGTGAGCACACGCGCCTATGATCGCAGAGTTGCGGGCGTTGTGGCTGGCGCGAACGGGCTGGGCTCCGGTGTCAGACTCGGAACGGGCAAGTTCGGTCACGATGTGGCTCTCGCAGGGCGGGTCTACTGCAATGTCGATGCGAAGTATGGGGCGGTCGAGCCAGGTGACCTCTTGACCACCTCGCCGACTCCGGGATTCGCAATGGTTGTGAGGGTCCACCCAAAAGCGCAGGGCGCGATCCTCGGCAAGGCCATGCAGCGGATGGCGAAGGGCGGGAAGGGGCAGATGCTGGTTCTGGTAACGCTGCAGTAGAAGCAGCCGCGCGCGAAGAAGGACTGGCAGGCGCACTCACGAAGCATGAACTATCATTGCTGAGTCGTGAGGGATGGATTGCGCATCGTGCTGATTCTGCTGGTTCTGCTTCTCTGCCTTGTGCTCGCCGCGTCGGCAAGAGCGGACCTCGTGCGCATCAAGAACGTCACCGACAAACCCGACTTCTCACGCCTGCCTCGTTTCTACACCTCCGACCCGGACTACGACGCCTTCGTCAACGAGTGGTTCATGCGCCATCTTTCGGTCGATGACCGCGGGGTCTACTATGGCTCTGGGGTCTGCCTGGGGATGGTGGATCACATGTGGGTGGTCGATTGGGACGCGTGGATGCTGCCGTGGATCGACCGGGGCGCGATGGGCAAGACACGGCAGGGAGGCAACGACGCGGACACGATCCTGACCACCATCAGCGACTGCGTCGTAGACAAGTACGGCTACGCATTCGGAGGCGCGCTCTGGACCGAGCCGAACAACTCTCTGGGGGGGTTCAGGGCGGTGTTCGGCTGGCCGTGGCCGAAGTACAACCGCAACACCCTCGTCAAACGCCCGACCGGGTGGGAGTTCATCGACCCCAATGACGGCGCACGAGACGAATGGACGGTGCGCGACATCGATCTCGCTCCCGGGTATGTCAACTTCTGCCTGGAGGGCAAGATCACGGGGTCGAAGCCGGAGCTGGTCAGCCCGAAGTTCGATGTGGACGTGTTTCAGGTGCCGATTGTCGAGATCGATATCGCGTTCCGGGGCGAGTCGCGCAAGCAGATCGATGGGCTGGTTGACGGTCTGAAGCTCTATTGGACCACCGATGCCGCCCCCCGGTTCTCCGACGACAGGATGGTCACGGTCGATTTCTGCGACCTGCCGCCGAAGGACTACACGGGCGACTACGCGCGGTCGGCATCGGAGACGGAGGTTCGGTTCCCGCTCTACTTCCCGATGTATCTGCATCCCGAGTGGGGGCGCGAGGACAGGCGGATCACGAGGCTCAAGGTCGTCCCGTGCGGCGCGGGCGCGGAGGGCGTGACGGTCTCTGTCAACTACGTCCGCGCGTCCTACGACGTCCGCCTGATGACAAGCAACGCGACCCTTATCAACTCGACCTACCGGTTCTGTATCTGGTCGGGCGACACGGAGTTCCTGGCGACCATGATGCCGAAGCTGCGTCGAGCGATCCTTTTCCTCAACGAGCACATGAAGGGGCGCAAGGAAGCGCTGGTGTGCAGCGACTGGATGGTCGGTAAGGATGGCCTCGGCGGCGATGAGGTCGGCCACGGCCAGATCGGAGGCTATTGGGACCTGCTGCCGTCGGGCCGGTTCGATATCGACAGCAGTTGCTACTATTACTATGCCCTCCGCGCGATGGCGGAGCTGGAGCGGGTGGTAGGGAACCGCGGCATCAAGGTCCCGGACGTGCAAGTCTTGGGCCAGGACAACAAGACGATGATCCTGTACCGCGAGACAGCCGAGGGGCTTGACAGGCTCGCGGACCGCGTCAAGGCGAAGATCGAGAAGGTGTTCTGGGTCACGGACAAACGGCGGTTCTGCAGGAACATCGACACCAACGGCAGGCAGCGCGACTACGGCTTCCTGCACCACAACGTCGAGGCGCTGATGTTCGGGGTGGGGACCGACTCCCAGCGCAAGGGCATCGTCTCGTGGCTCAACGGCAGCAGGATCATCGAGGGCGACACCTCCACCGGCACGGACATCTACCGCTGGCGGTTCGGGCCGCGGTTCTCGACCGTCCAGAACGAGAGCTACTACTTCTGGCCGTGGGTCCACGACCGGCGCAACTTCCCGCAGGCGGCGGGGAACTACGTCTTCGGCCAGCAGTATCAGAACGGCGGGGCCGCGCCGTTCACCGGCCTGTTCGACCTGATGGCGCGGTGCGGGACCGGGGATCAGGCCGAGATCGACAGGGCATTCGAGCGCACGAGGGAAGTGCGCAAGTGGTTTGACGACGTGAAGGCCGCCGGAGGCGAGGGCAGGGAGTTCTACCGCAAGTACTACGACGGCCACCCCGAGCGCGGAATGCAGCAGAGTCCGAACCCTGGCGGTCTCGGCCTCGACCACGAGTTCCTCTCCGACGCAAGTCTCGGCAGCGTCTTCCTCTTCTACGCGTTTCTCGGGATCGACTCGACCGAGGACGGCGTCATCGACATCCGCCCCGCGCTTCCGTCGCAGCTCGACAAGATCGGCGTCACCAACGTGTACTACCGCGGCAACTACCTCACCATCGAAGCCGGGAGGAACTACGTATCCCTTGAAGGCAGCGACATCAAACACGGCCATGGCCTCAAGGCGCGCATCACTCTCAGAAACCTCCCGAAGCGTTTCGACGTCATGGTTGATGGCAAGCCCTGCCGCAGTTACAGCCGCGGGCCGGGGCGCGCGATCACGGTCATTCTTGACTTGAGGCCAGCGCGCATCGTTGTAGGAGGATAGGCTCTCGAGGAGGCCAAGTATGGGACAGCTCAAAGCGTCAGCCGGAACGGTTGATCTCGGTCCACCGACAAGTGGATGGATGACGGGCTACGCGGCGCGGGTGGAGACGTCTACCGGCACCCACGATCCGTTGATGGCCCGTGCTGTAATGCTCGACGACGGCAAAAGCCGGCTGGCGGTCGTCTCTTGTGACGTCGTCGGGTTCGCACCGGAGGTCGTGGACCGAATGCGGCGACGAATCGAGGAGAAGTCCGGCACCCCGGGCGGGCACGTGATGGTCTGCTGCACGCACACACACTCCGGTCCCGCCACGATGCCGCTGCGTGGCCAGATGGGCTATGTCCACAAGGCATGGCTGCGGACGATGCAGACTAGGATAGTCCATCTGGTTTCCGGCCTCGTCAAGAAGCTCGAACCGGCGCGGGTGGCGGACGGCAAGACGATAGTCTCCGGCATCGGGTTCAACAGACAGGACCGCTCGAGGCCCGTTGATGAGGAGCTGACCGCCATCGCAATCGAGCGCCGGGACGGATCGTCGATCGCCACGCTTATCGACTACCCGACGCACGCGGTTGTGCTCGGCCCCCAAAACCTGCTCTACTCCGGCGACTTTCCCGGCGCCACGGCGCGTCAGCTTGACTGGCTCACCGGCGGCGTCGGAGTCTACCTGCAGGGAGCGTGCGGGGACGTTGATCCCGTTACCCAGATCGAGAAAGGCTGGGGGCAGGGAACCTTCGAGGACTGTGAGGCGATCGGCGAGCGTCTGGCCACTGCCGCCGTGGATGCGTTGAAGCCGGCCTCGCGGGCCACTGATGTGACCTTGGGGGCCGCGAGCCGAACGGTCGATGTGCCGTTGGACCCCCCGCCGTCGGCCGAAGAGCTGGAGAAGCTCGTTGCCCAGTTCAAGTCGGATCGCAGGGCGGCGATCGCTGCGCCGGTGCGCAACCGCTCGGGCGAGCTCACGGCGAAAACCATGCTCGCCTGGACGCGAAAGCTGCGGCATTACATGAAGCAGGACGGCGCGCCTACCTCGATCAACGCAGAGGTGTTCGCGGCGAGGATCAACGAGATTCGGATCGTCGGGCTGCCGTTCGAGACCTACACCGATATCGGCCTCGGGATCAAGGAAGGACTGAAGCCGCTCAAAGGCGTTGTCGTCGGCTACGCCAACGGCCTCTACGGTTACTGTCCGACCGGTTGGGCGAAGGACCAGGGCGGCTACGGGGCCGATGCATCGTGCCGCTGGTTCGGGGCATTGGTGACGGCGATCGGTCGCGGGGCCGATGAGCTGCTGATCGAGGCCGGAGTTGACCTCGCCCGCACGTTGTAGGAGGCGTCTCCGACGCCGACCGCTCCCGACCGTCGGGTTGTAGGAGGCGTCTCCGACGCCGACCGTCGGGTTCGGAGAACCCTCCTACAAAGGCTGAGGAAGAAGGGAGGAACCGCGGTTTGACCGACAAGCTCTATGATGTTGTCGTGCTGGGCGGAGGACCGGCAGGGCTCGCGTGCGCGATTTACGCGTCAAGGGCCAAGCTTTCCACAGTCGTGCTGGACAGGTCGGCCGGAGGGGGCGCGCTCGCGTCCTCCACCAAGATCGCCAACTACCCCGGCGTCAAGGGACCGATAACGGGCGAAACGCTGCTCGGTACAATGCGCCGACAGGCGCTCGGATTCGGGGCCGAGTACTGCAAGACGACCGTGGTCTCAGCCGACGCCCAATCGAATCCGAAAGTTGTGTACGCCTCCGATGGCGTCTACCGCGGGCGCGCACTGGTTATCGCTACCGGCTCTATGGGACGAACGGAGAAGATCGAGGGCGAGGAGGAGTTCATCGGGCGCGGCGTGAGCTACTGCGCCACGTGCGACGCGGCGTTCTACGAGGGCAAGGTCGCGGCGGTCGTCGGCCACGACGAGACCGCGATCGAGGAGGCCCTGTTCCTCGCCAGGTTCGCTCGGGAAGTCCACCTGATCTGCCCGAAGAGCCGGCTCTCGGGGCCGGTCGAGCTGCTGGAAGAGATCGAAGCGGCGCTGGGCATTATCACGCATCTCGCAACCAGCGCCCGCAGGATCCTGGGGGGGCAGTTCGTGACGGGCGTCGTCGTCAAGGGCAGGAGCAGGCCCGAGGAGATGCTGCCTGCGGACGGGGTCTTCGTGCTACTGGCCGGGACCTCGCCCGTCACCGAATTCCTGGGCGGCGCGGTGAAGCTGAGGCCGGAGGGGTGCGTTGACGTGGACTGCCACCACGTGACGAATGTGCCCGGGGTGTATGCAGTGGGAGACGTAACGTGCCTGCACCCGAATCAGGCCATCATAGCGGCGGCAGAGGGCGTCATCGCGGCGCTCGAGGTGGACCGTTTCCTGAGCGGCAGAGAGAGGGCCAAACCGGACTATACGTGATGGCTGAGTCGGTCGATCCGCGCAACAAGCTCAACGATCTGCCCAACACCGAGTGGATGATCCACACCAAAAGCGTCTGGTTCAGCAAGCCTCCTCAGCGCGACAAGCTCAAGGTGCAGCACCCGGCAACCTTCGCCGAGTCGGACATTGTCCGGCTCCTGGAGTTCTTCACCAAGCCGGGCGAGAGAGTGCTCGATCCATTCGTCGGCAGCGGCTCGACCCTGGTGGCATGCGCGCAGTGCGGCAGGAACGGAGTGGGCATTGAGCTCATCGAACACTGGGCAGAAGTCGCCCGCGCCCGGGTCGCGCAGAAGGACTTGCTGACCGAGCAAACGGTCATATCCGGCGACGCTCGGGACGTGATGCCGACGCTTGCGGACGAGTCGTTCGACTTCATCGTGACGAGCCCTCCGTATTGGGCGATTCTCCACAAGGACTGGGATCACAAGGTGAAGGCCGAGCGGAAGGCCAAGGGACTTCAGACGCGTTACAGCGACGACCGCAACGACCTGGGCAATCTGCCCTCATACGAGGAGTTCCTGGAAGAACTGGGCAAGGTTTTCCGGGAGTGCCGTAGGGTGCTCGAGAAGAAGCGCTACATGTGCGTGATCGTGTCAGACTTCCGGCACAAGTCGCGGTTCGTGGCCTATCACACCGACGTTGCGCGCATCGTCGAATCCGCCGGGTTCAGTCTCGAGGGGATCACGATCCTCGTGCAGGACAACAAGAATCTCTACCCCTACGGGATACCGTACGCGTTCGTCTCGAACATACACCATCAGTATGTGCTTGTGTTCCGAAGGGGGAGTTGACCCCGCGAAAGGTATGCGTCGGGAGGCTTTTTGCCCCGACGCATACCTTTCCCGCACGACTATGCATCGGCGCAGACAGCCATCCGATGCACAGTCGTGCGGAGCCTACCCGATCAGGATCGCCTGGGCGTTGTAGACCTTGCGCTTGATGCGGCCCAGGGCGTTATCGACAGACTTCGTGTTGCAGGCCAGCTCGCGCGCGATCTCGCAGTAGGATCGTCCGCGGTTGTAGCACGTGAGCACTTCCCACTCGAACTCGGAAAGCAGCCTCTTGAGTATCTCCCGCCGCCGTCGCGCATTCTCGCTCTGCAGAAGCAGTTCTTCCGGGTCCATCTCCACGTCGGAAACAAGGACCTCCGAAAGGTTGAACTCCGAGTCCGGTTCCTCGGTGCAGTAGTCGAGCGAGACGGCGTTGTTGAGCGGCGACTGCTTGCGCCTGGTGGCGGTCTTGATGGCGGTGATCACGTGCCGCTCGATGCAGATCCGGGCAAACGAGAGGAAAGATATCCGCCTGTCGGGCGAGTAGTCCATTATCGACTGCCAGAGCCCGATCATGCCGATCTGCAGTAGGTCCTCGCGGTCGCCGCCGGCAAGGAAGTACGACCGGGTCTTGGTGCGAACGAGGCCGCGGTACTTATACAGGAGGTATTCGGAGGCGCAGACGTCGCTGGCTTGGGCGAGCCCGACGATGTCCTGGTCGCCAAGGCCGTCGTAACGCGGAAGTGCCAGGTAGCTTCGCGGCTTCAACTTCTCCCTTTCCTCCTCCGAGCCTATGCACATATGTTAAAGTTTGGCGGCCAGGCTTTAACACCACCGGGCTCTTGCACGCGGGTGGAGAATCCACGCCTCTACCCTCCGCGCTGCAGAACTATGTGCAGGTTTTCGCCCACTACTTGCATTATACTGCACGCATGGCGATCTGGCAATCGGTAATTGTGCGGATTATCGGCTGCTACCTCAGAACCTCGTCCGCAGCACAGGGGGTATACCCGAAAAGCTCGGCGATGGCAGGGTGGACGACCTTCCCGCACGCTATGTTGAGGCCCTTGCGCAACTCGGAGCTCTCGCGCAGAGCCCGCTTCCATCCCTTGCCGGCCAGGTCGAGGACGTACCGGCTGGTGGCGTTCGTGAGCGCATGCGTCGAGGTGCGAGGGACCGCTCCCGGCATGTTGGCGACGCAGTAATGGAGGACGCCCTCCTCCACGTAGACGGGGTGGTCGTGGGTGGTTGGCCGGCTCGTCTCGAACACGCCTCCCTGGTCGATTGCGACGTCCACCACAACCGCGCCCGGCTTCATCGACCTCAGCATCTCGCGAGTAACAAGCACGGGCGTGCGCGCACCGTGCCGCAATACCGCCCCCACCGCCAGATCCGCGTCCCTCAGCACGGATCGGAGGCTATGCCGGTCGGACATGAGCGTAATTACGTTGGGGGGCATAACGTCGCTTAGGTAACGCAGGCGATCGAGGTTGACGTCGAGGACAACCACCCGCGCGCCCAATCCGGCAGCCATCCGCGCCGCGTTCGAGCCGGAGACGCCGCCGCCGATCACGGCCACGTTCGCCGGCGCTACCCCCGGCACGCCACCGAGTAGAATGCCCCGGCCCTCCATGGGCCGCTCAAGGTACTTAG
>Ga0315273_10011652_pt1 | contig 11248 bp, 8 predicted proteins | sample YL17G02_0_MG_FD_205753 | JGI IMG/M metagenome (GOLD analysis project Ga0315273, IMG submission 205753) | Sediment microbial communities from Yellowstone Lake, YNP, Wyoming, USA - YL17G02_0 | ecosystem: Environmental > Aquatic > Freshwater > Lake > Sediment | place: USA: Wyoming | collected...
GGCGCTCACCACGATCACGGGCTTGCCGTTCGAGTCGAGCATCGACATCGCCTGCTCGGGCACCTCGCGCAGCGTATAGGTGGTGACATCGCAGTAGGGATTGTCGGCCTTCGGCAGCCACATCTTGGCCGCTTGCGAGCTGCCGCAAAACAGCCCGAGACCTGCTATAGCCGCTACGAAGATCGGAAGACGCATGAGCCGTCCGCCATGATTCCCTTTCCTTGCAAAGAGTAACCTCATAGCCGGCACGCCCAAAGGGTTTTGTGTATCTGGAGCATGACCGCCATATTATGCCACAGCGCTCCCGGCGGGGATTAACACTACGGCAAAATGGCCGATAACTCAGTCTAGCCGGAGACCCGGGCCGCCGGGAATAGGGTGCAAGACACATGGATGTGAAGAGCGACACCGACAAGGTCTGCATCATCGGCGCCGGATCGTCGGGGCTCGCCGCCGCCAAGACTTTCGCCGAGCGCGGCATCCCCTTCGATTGTCTGGAGCGGGAGCACGATATCGGCGGCTTGTGGAACGAGGCGACCGACACCGGCGTCGTCTACGACACCACCTATCTCGTCTCGTCGAGGAAATATACCGGCTTCGAGGATTACCCCATCCCCGAGGAATATCCGACCTATCCCTCGCATCGGGAGACGCTGGCTTACCTGCGCGCCTACGCGATCAATTTCGGCATCCTCGACAAAATCGAGTTCAACGCGACGGTCGAGCGCGCCGAGCGGGCGCAAGACGGCTGGCGCGTCCAGGTCGCCGGCGAAGAGCGCCCGCGCTTCTATCGCGCCCTCGTCATCGCCAACGGCCATCATCATGTGCCGCGCGTGCCGGACATCCCCGGCACCTTCACCGGCGAGATCCTGCATTCGCGCGACTATCGCACCGTCAAGCAGCTCGCCGACAAGCGGGTCGTCGTGGTCGGCTCCGGCAACTCGGCCTGCGACATCGTGGTCGACGCCACGAGCGTGTCGCAGCGGATTTATCAGAGCATGCGCCGCGGCACCTATTTCGTGCCGAAATTCATGTTCGGCCGCCCGATGGATGGCATCATCAATTTCTGCGAGAAGATCCCGATGCCGCGGGGCTTGCGCAATATCCTCTATACGCATTGGCACAGGCTCATGGTGGGCAAGAACGCGCGCTATGGCCTGCCCGAGCCCGAGCATCGCATCATGGACACCCATCCCACCATGACCACGGTGCTGCCGCAGCTCGCCGCCCATGGCCGCATCGGCGTGAAACCCGACATCACCGAGTTCTCCGGCAACAAGGTGCGCTTCAGCGACGGGAGCGAGGTCGAGGCCGATCTCATCGTGTACGCGACCGGTTACGAGATCTCCATTCCCTTCCTCGACAACGGCCTCATCTTCGGCCCCGACCGCCGTCCTCTGCTCTATCTCAACGTTTTTCACCCCGAGCATGACGATCTTTTCGCCGTGGGCCTCATCCAGGCCAATGGCAGCATCTGGCGCCTGGCCGATTATCAATCGCAGCTCGTCGCGAGCTATCTCGTCGCGCTGGCCGAGCGGCATGAGCGGGCGACCTGGTTTCGCAGTCTCAAGACGCAAGGTCATCAGAGCATGGTGCATGGCTCATACGTGCAGAGCGACCGGCACCGGCTCGAGGCCAATTACTATGCGTATCGGCGCCTGCTGAAACGGCATCTGCGCCGCTTCGGTCCCATGGCGACGGCCGCGCTGAAATCGGGGCGGCTTTTCAGAACCTCATCGAGCTCAAGCAAGGCGCCGGCAAGGACTGTCTCCACGTCCGCGCCTTGAGCCGGCTTCTCGTTGACTATGTCCCCCCCGGGACTAGACTGAAACACCGGGGCCCAAAGTGCCGGGTTTGGCACGCCTGCAAGACGAGGATGGAGGCGTCCATGTCCAAGCATCTCGCCGCCTATGTCGTTGCGCTTGTCGTGCTCGCGGGCACGCTCGCTCCTGCCCATGCCGAGAAGCGCGTGGCGCTTGTCATCGGCAATTCCACCTATCAGCATACCGCGCAGCTCAAGAACCCCAGCAACGATGCGACCGACATGGCCGCGAAGCTCCGGCAGCTCGGCTTCGAGGTGATCGACGGCACCAATCTCTCCAAGGCGGAGATGGAGCAGCGCATCAGGTCCTTCTCCACCAAGCTCGACGGCGCCGATGTCGGCCTCTTCTTCTATGCCGGCCACGGGTTTCAGGTCGACGGCAAGAACTTCCTCGCCCCCATCGACGCGAGACTCAAATCCGACGCCGATGTCGATTTCGAAGCGGTCGAGCTCGACCTCGTTCTGAAGCAGATGGAGCGCAACAGCAGGGTCTCGATCGTGTTCCTCGACGCCTGCCGCGACAATCCGCTGGCGACCAATCTCACCATCGCCAGCCGCTCGCTACAGGTCGGCCGCGGACTTGCCCAGGTCGAGAAGGCCGTCGGCATGATGATCGCTTTCGCCACCCAGCCCGGTAACGTCGCCCTCGATGGCGAGGGCCGCAACAGCCCCTTCACCACTGCCTTGCTCGGTCACATCGACCAGGAAGGGACGACCATCAACGATCTGATGGTCGAAGTGCGCAAGGATGTGCTGGCGTCAACCGCCGGCAAGCAGGTGCCCTGGGAGAATTCCTCCCTCACCGGACAGTTCTTTTTCAAGCCGGCCGCACCCAAATCGACGTCCGAGCAGTCGGTCAAGACCGCAGCGCAGATCGCCGCACTTCGCGAGGATATCGGACGCCTCCAAACAAGCCAGGGCGCGCTCGTCCAGGCGCAGCAGGAGCAACTCGAGATCCTGAAGCAGAAGCTGCACGAGGAAACCAAGAAGGCCGTGAGCCCGCCTGGGGCCACCGAGACGGCAACCAGCCGTGTCATCGCGGTCGAGCCCTCGGCGCCGGACAAGGCAGCAGTTGAGACGCCGCCGCCCAGCAATGGGGACGCCGCTGCTGCGAGCGCCTCCGCCGAAACGGCAAAAATCGCCGCGGTGGACACTACGAGCGTCGAGCAATCGCCGGAAGCCAAACAGAGCCCCGAGCTTCCGCCCGGCGTCGACCTCGCGGCGCTGAGCCGGGACATCCAGACGAAGCTCAAGGAATTTGGCTGCTATGGCGGCGAGATCGACTCCTCATGGGGAAGTGGCACCAGCGGCGGCGTCGAGCGTTTCAACAAGCTCGCCAGTCTCGACCTGGATGAAGATGACCCCGCGCAGGCGACGCTCGACGCGCTCAAGGCTTGGAACGGAGCGCACTGCCCGGTCGAGGAGATTGCCCGTGAAGAGCCGGGGCCTTCCGCTCCTCCTTACGTCAAGAAAGCGCACCCCCGCGTGAAGCAGGTCGGGAAGGGCCCGAGATATATCCCGCCGCGGGTCTATCGGGCGCCGCCTGATCAGGGTCAGGGCGACTTCGAGACCGACGCCGTTCACAAAAATCTCCGGCCGGCCCGCTAGGGCTCGGCCTTGGCCTAAGATGTTCTTGGAATGTGCCCCGGACGCCGGCCGCCCGAACGCCCGAGCGCCCAGGCGCTCGCATTCATAAGGCCCCGCAAGTCCTTGCTGCGGCCCATGGACCGCCTTCAGCCTGGCCCGAACTTGGTACTGGAGCGGCCAAGCGCCATTGGCTAGGGTCTGGCACCTTGCGCCGGTCGGGCGCGCTTTCAGCTGGCGAAATCAAGCAACGGGATGGGTCCGCGTCTCCTTTATTTCCTCATCGTGGGGACGGTCATCGCCGCCTCGCTTGCGCTGCGTGTCTGGGACCCGGCCCCGGTCGCGAGGCTGAGGTCGCTCGCCTTCGACGCCTATCAGCGGGTGGACCCGCGCGCCTTCGATCCCTCGCTTCCCGTGCGCATCGTCGACATCGATGAGGACTCGCTGAAGCAGGTCGGCCAATGGCCCTGGCCGCGCACGGTGCTCGCCGAGCTCGTGGATAAGCTCGCCGCGGGTGGCGCGTCTGCGATCGGCTTCGACATGGTGTTCCCCGAGCCCGATCGCATGTCGCCCGCCAACACGCTCCGCTACTGGCCAAAATCCGACGCTCTGGCCGGGCTCAGGGAAGAGGTCGAGAAGCTTCCCTCGAACGACCAGGTCTTTGCCGAGGCGATCGGGAAGACGCCGGTCGTGCTCGGCTTCATCGCCGCCCCGCAAGGAACCTCGCTGCCGGAGACCAAGGCGGGCTTCGCCCATGGCGGCGACGATCCGAAGCTGTTTGCGCCGTATTATCCGGGCGCCGCCGCGAGCCTCAAAGAGTTGCAGGACAAGGCGCAAGGCGCAGGCTCGCTCAATTGGATTCCCGAGCACGACCAGATCATCCGCCGCATGCCCATGGTGATCCGGGTCGGCGACACGCTCTATCCCTCCTTTGCCGCCGATATGCTCCGGCTCGCCCAAGGCGCTTCGACTTATGTCGTGAAGTCCTCCGGCGCCAGCGGCGAGAAGGCCTTCGGCGAGAAGACCGGCATCGTCGGCATCAAGGTGGGTGAGTTCGAGGTGCCAACCGAGGCCAACGGCCAGATGTGGATCAGGTTCACCCCCGAGTCCAAGGATCGCTATTTGCCGGCCTGGAAAATCCTCAACGGCGAGATCGGCGCCGACGCCATCGAGGGCCGCATTCTGATCATCGGCACGAGCGCCGCGGGCCTACTCGATCTCAGAGCCACGCCGCTCGAGGCTTCGGTCCCCGGCGTCGTCCTGCACGCCCAGGCGATCGAGCAGATCCTGCAAGGCGTGTTCCTGCAACGGCCCGATTTCGCCACGCCCGCCGAGCTTCTCTACATCCTCGTGCTCGGCACCCTGATCGCCTTCCTCATCTATCGCCTGGGCGCGCTCGGCAGCGCCGTGCTGGGCGGCGCCGCGGTCGCCGCCGTGATCGGCATCTCGTGGTACGCCTTCGACGTCTTCGGCTGGCTCGTCGACCCGATCTATCCGGCCATCGCGCTCACCGCCATCTATCTCGCCGGCACGCTCGTCGTCTTCCTGCGCACCGAGCGCGAGCGGAACCGGGTGCGCCACGCCTTCTCCCATTATATGGCGCCGGCGCTCGTCAAGCGGCTGGCCGACGACCCGTCGCGGCTGAAGCTTGGCGGGGAGACGCGCGACATGACGCTTCTCTTCAGCGACGTGCGCGGCTTCACCACCATCTCGGAGGGCCTCGACGCCCAAGAGCTCACCCGCTTCCTGAATTCCTTGTTCACGCCCTTGAGCAACATCATCCTCGAGGAGCAGGGCACCATCGACAAGTTCATGGGCGATGCGGTGATGGCTTTCTGGAATGCGCCGCTCGACGACGCCGCGCATCCAACCCACGCCTGTAGCGCGGCATTGCGCATGATGGCCGAGATGGAGAGCTTGAACGCGCGCTGGCACGAAGAGGCGAAGGCCAAAGGCAAGCCGTTCAACCCGGTGCGGCTCGGCATCGGCCTGAACACCGGCATCTGCTGCGTCGGCAATCTCGGCTCGGAGACGCGCTTCGACTATTCGGTGATCGGCGACAATGTCAACGTGGCCTCGCGCCTCGAAGGGCAATCCAAGACTTATGACGTGGGCGCGGTCGTCGGCCAATCCACCACGGCGCGCGCGCCCGAATTCGCCTTTCTCGAGCTCGATCTCCTCAAGGTGAAGGGCAAGACCGAGGCCACGCGGATTTTCACGCTGCTTGGCGACAACGCGTTCAAGCAATCGCCGAGCTTCACCGCACTCGCCGAGCGGCATGGAGAGTTTCTCTCCCGCTACCGTGCCAAGGATTGGGACACGGCCGAGGCGCTGAGCCGCGAATGCGACAAGATGAACAGCTCACATCTCGACCAGCTCTACGCGCTCTATCGCCAGCGCATCGCTTATTTCCGGATCAACCCGCCGCCGTCCCAGTGGGACGGCACGGCCGAGGCCATGTCGAAGTAGCGCCGATGCCACATATTGTTCTCCTCGCCCTCGCCGCCGTCGCGATCCTGATGCTCAAGCACGCGATCGCCGATTTCTATTTGCAGACCCCGTATCAATATTTGAACAAAGGGAGGTACGGCCATCCGGGCGGCTTCGTCCATGCCGGCATCCATACGGCGCTGACACCGCTCGTCTACCTGGTGCTGGTTCCGGGCTCGCTCTTGATCGCCGGCGCTCTCGCCCTTGGCGAGTTCGTCCTCCATTATCACATCGATTGGCTGAAGGAGCAGGTCACCCAACGTAACGGCTGGACCACGCGCGATCCCGGCTTCTGGCACGCGCTCGGCACCGATCAGCTGGTGCACGGGCTGACCTATCTTGGCATCGTCGCCGTGCTGGTGATGGCCGCGGCGAGCTAAAGCAGGGCCGAGATTTCGCGATTGGCGAATTCGAGGCGGTCCGAGAGCAGCCTGATGATCAGCTTGTGCAGCGCCGCCGCCGAGGTGGGGTCCTCGGCCTGCATCCTGTCGAAGGCCTCCTGCGTCAGCCGGTAGATGACGGTCGGCCCCTCGGCGACCACGCTCGCCGTCCGCGGCACGCCGCGATAGAAGCCCATCTCTCCCACCACCGTATGCCCGATCATGCGCCGCAGCCTAATCGGCCGGCCATGCTCGTCGATGATGGTGACTGCGACGCAGCCCGAGGCCTGGAGAACGACGGAATCGGAAGGCTCGCCCTGCCGGAACAGAAACTCTCCGGCATTCAGCTCCTGGCACTGCATGTAGGAGGCGATCCGCGCGAAATCGACCGTGCCGCCGAATTCCGATTGCAGCCAGCTCTCGAAGCTGTGCGTCGAGGCGGCGCCCACCTCGTGATGCATCAGCAGCATGTCCTCGCACCACTCGATCGCCTCGTTGCGGCTGCCGAACACCTGATGCGGCCGCGTCGCGCCGAAGAAGCCCGCCCTCTCGAAGCTCAACCGCATGATGTCGCTCAAGCCCGAAAAACCGAGCGTCACGCCATGCTCCTCGCAATAATTGCGCAGCTTGACGAGGCTCAACACCGCCGAGGTATCGAGCCCGGGAACGGCGCTGAAATCGAGCACCACATAGCCTACGGGCTTTTCCCGCTGCCCCTCGATGGCTCGCTTGATGCGCTCGAACAGGCCGTTGGAGGAGCCGAAGAAGATGAAGCCGGAGAGCCAGAAGACGTGGACGCGCTTCCCCTCCTCGCGCAACAGGCGCGTCTGCTCCGGCGAGCGCTCGACATTGCTCGAGAATTCCTGGCGCGTGAGGTGGCGCCTGATCACGCCGATGCGGCTATAGCTCAGCGCGAACATGAGGCAGGCGCCGATGACGCCAACCACGACGCCCATGAAATAACCGAAATTGATGATGACCAGCGTCATCAGCCCGGTGAGCGCCCATTCCGTCCAGGAGCTTTGGGTCGGCGCTTCCCATAGCTCGAAGATGATCACGCCGCCGAGATAAGCGAGCATCCCGCCGAGAATGGCTTTCGGCACAATGCTGCCGACATCGGCGCCAGAGAACAGCACGATCGCGCAGACCAGCCCGACGATGGCGCCGGCCCACCGTGTCGTGGCGCCGGACTCGTCGAGCAGCAAGCAGCCATTCATCGACAGCGAGCCGCCGAAGCCCCCGAGCACGGAAGCCAGCAGATTGGCGAGGCCGTTGGAGCGGAACTCCTGGTCGAGGTCGCCGCTTTTCTGGCGCGCCACTTCGAGGCTCGACACATCGAGCAGAAGCGCGATGGCCATCACGCCGCAAAAGGAGCCGATCTCGGCGCTGCTCTGGGCGATCACGCCCCAATCGACCTGTTGGCCGATCATGGCGCTGAGCGGCCACCACAGGCTCAACTGGCCGAGGCTTGGCAGGAACCATGCGCTGCGCACGGCCTCGTCGTTGACCACGCCGAAAAGGCTCCCATCAAGAAGCGAGAGGAAGACGAAGAAGACGATCGGCAAAGCGAGGAAGTCAGGGACCCATCGTCCGAGCAACGGGATGGCGATGGCAAACAGGATCCCGATGACGATCTGGGGTGCGTAGAGCGGCGAATAGAGCAGCTCCCAGCTCGAAGGCGCGAGCGTGAGATTGGTCTGGGTAACCACCTCCATGCCGCCGGTGATGAGCAGCAGGCCCGAGGCGGCAAGGAAGCCGCCGATCACCGGGTAAGGTATGAAGCGGAGCCATTGCCCCAACTTAAGCGCGCCGGCGCCGTAAAGCAGGATACCGGTGAGCAGCGTGCTCACCGAAAGGGCGACGAGCACATTGACGATGATCGTGGGCGTGCTCGCCCCCTTGGCGGAGAGAGCCGTGGCGATCGAGGCCGCGAGCACGCTCATCACCGCAACGGCGGGCGAGTCCGGCCCGCCAATGACCGGCGAGAAGGTCGAGGTCACCGCGATCACCACGCAGGTGACCACGGTGCCCATGATGAGTCCTGCCAGCCCAAGCGGAAAACCGCCGGCGAGATCGCCGGTGAAGATGAGCGCGGCGAAGGAGATGCAATAGGCGACCTGCACCACCGCCGAGATGGAGCCCGCCATGGCGTCCCGCCCGAGCGTTGACGCATCGATGTTGCGCGGGCGGCGGAGCGCGAGATTCGCCAGCAGTGACAAGGGCCTGATGCGGGAGTTTGAGGTTCAGTCGCGCCCGATCATGGCTGGCGCCAGCCCCAATGGCAAGCCGGGAGGCCTAAACCGGCTCGCAACCCGCAGCACGGCGATGGCGAAGAACGGCGTTTCGTGCACCAGGAACAGGAAGGTTTTCTCGGTGATGGGAGCGACCTCGCAGGCCGTCTTGGCCCTGGCCGTCGCCGCCCGCGGCGAACCGTCGATAAGAGCCATCTCCCCGAAAATGCCCCCGCCCGACAGGGTCTCGACGATCTTGCCGTCGCGCTCGACCTCGACCTCGCCCGAGCGGATGACATACATCTTGTCGCCCTTGTCGCCCTCCGAGAAGATCACCTCGCCCGGCTGGAACTTGGCGGGAGGGAAACCTGCATTGGCGAGAAGTTGGAAATCGGTGGCAGCCAGCGTCATGCGCGCGTCCTCCTTGCCCATCCAGGGCATGCCGGGGGTAAGTTATGACGGTCCTGTGACGATACTATAAAGACTGCCTTACGCCGATCTTACCCTTGCCACCGCTTCGAGCCAGCCGCCATAGCGCGCCTCCCGCTCGGTCTCGCTCATTTTCGGCTCGAATTCCTGCGCCGGCGCCCAGGCTCTCTCAAGCTCTCCCACATCGCCGAAAAAGCCCACGGCCTGGCCCGCGTGATAGGCGGCGCCGAGCGCCGTGGTCTCAGGGTTCCGCGCGATCTCGACGCTTTGACCGAGAATGTCGGCGAGCCGCTGCATGAGCCAGGCATTGCCGGTCATCCCCCCATCGACCCGCAAGGCCGACAGCGACGGGATGCCACTGACCGCCATGTCTTGACGCATGGCGGTCAAGAGATCGCGGGTCTGGAAGGCGACCGCCTCGAGCCCTGCCGCGACGAGATCGGCCTTCGATGCGGCGCGGGTCAGCCCGAGAATGGCAGCCCTTGCGCGCGCATCCCAGAACGGCGCGCCAAGTCCCTGAAAGGCGGGAACGAGATAGACGCCGGAATTCGGGTCCGCAGCTTTCGCCAAAGCCTCGCTCTCCGCCGCGCATGCGATGAGCCCGAGGCTGTCCCGGAGCCACTGCACCGTGGCGCCCGCCATGAAGATGGCGCCCTCGAGCGCGTAAGCGCGCCTCCCTTCGAGCTGATGCAAGATGGTCGAGAGCATGCGCGTGGCCGAGGCCACTTTCTCCGCGCCCGTATTGGCGAGCACGAAGCAGCCGGTGCCGTAGGTCGCCTTGAGCATGCCGGGCCTGAAACAGGCCTGCCCATAGGCTGCCGCCTGCTGGTCGCCGGCAACGCCTGTGATGGCGATGGAAGCGCCGAAATGATGAAGCTCCGTGTGTCCGAAATCGCCCTGGCTGTCGCGCACCTCCGGCAGCATCGCGCGCGGCACAACCAACCGATCCAGCAGCCGCTCGTCCCACTGCCCGGACCTGATGTCGTAGAGCATGGTGCGGGCGGCGTTGCTCGCGTCGGTCGCATGCAGCCTGCCGCCGGTCAGCCTGAACAGAAGGAAGCTATCGATCGTGCCGAAGCACACCTCCCCTGCCCGCGCCCTTGCTTCGAGGCCCGGCACATACGCCAGCAGCCAGGCCAGCTTCGTCGCCGAGAAATAAGGATCGATGACGAGGCCGGTCGCTTCCGCGACATGCGCGCCCCAGCCTTCTTGCGCAAGCTCGGCGCAAAGCGGAGCCGTGCGCCGGTCCTGCCAGACGATGGCATTGGCGAGCGGCTTGCCGGTCGCCCTGTCCCAGACGACAGTCGTCTCGCGCTGATTGGTGATGCCGAGGCAAGCGACGGATTTCGGGCTCGTCCCGCTCAGCACCTCGCGGCCGACTTGGAGCACCGACCGCCAGATCTCCTCGGGGTCGTGCTCCACCTGCCCCGGCGCCGGATAGATCTGCGTGAGCGGAATTTGCGCGCTGCCGCGAGCGCGGCCCTGCCGGTCGAACAGGATGGCGCGGGTGCTGGTCGTCCCCTGATCGATGGCGAGGGCGAAGCTCTCCTCGCTCATTGTTGCTCTGGGCTTCGCGTTTGACTGACGATCCAGCCGCAATATTCGGCGCTGCCGCCCTCCGCCGGCAGCACCAGCAGCGCCGGCAGCTCGTAAGGATGCAGCCGCTTCGTCTCCTTCAGCACGGCCTCGGTCAGGCCCGCCCGCGTCTTGATGATCATGGCGACCTCGTTCGCCTCCTCGCGCGCGCCCTTCCACTCGAACACCGAGATCATGCCCGGAAACATGTTGACGCAGGCCGCGAGCCGCGCCGCCACCAGCGCCTCGCCGACGCGTTTTGCGTCGGCAAGTGCCGGAAAGGTCGTATAGATCAGGACCGGCCGGTCGTCGTTCGCCATGGATTCACCATTCCGCCCGCAAATAGAGGGACTTGCAATTGCGGGGCACGGTCGCATTTATAGTGCCCGCTTCTTAGGCCCGCTCCAAGCGCCTCGACAGGACCATGCCCCGCTTCGATAAAATCGCCTTCGTTGCCAGCGAGACCAAGGAGGCAGACGAGGCGCTTGCCAAGCTGACCAAGCGTTACGGCAATACCGCCGTCGCGGAGGCCGACGCGATCGTCGCCCTTGGCGGCGACGGGCTGATGCTGCAAACCATGCACGGCCATCTCAACAGCCATATCCCTATCTACGGCATGAACCGCGGATCGGTCGGCTTTCTCCTCAACGACTATCGCGAGGACAGTCTCAAGGAGCGGCTCAGGGCTGCCGAGATCACCGTCATCCACCCCTTGCGCATGACGGCCCACGACAAGC
>Ga0315273_10011653_pt1 | contig 11248 bp, 9 predicted proteins | sample YL17G02_0_MG_FD_205753 | JGI IMG/M metagenome (GOLD analysis project Ga0315273, IMG submission 205753) | Sediment microbial communities from Yellowstone Lake, YNP, Wyoming, USA - YL17G02_0 | ecosystem: Environmental > Aquatic > Freshwater > Lake > Sediment | place: USA: Wyoming | collected...
CCGACCCGCGCTCGCACCTCTCGCCGGCCAACATCGTCGGAACCTGCAAGCAGTGCCACCCCGGGGCCACCGCGGGCTTCGCCCAGTACCGACCCCACGCGGACCCGATGGACGTCGTCCACTACCCGATGCTCCACTACGTCTTCCTCTTCATGACCGCCCTCCTCATCGGGACATTCGGCTTCTTCGGCGTCCACACGTTCTTCTGGCTCTTCCGCTCCGCCTACCTCTACCACCACGACTCGAAGGCGTTCCGCGAGCCGCTGGCTGAGACGGCCAACGAGGAGTGGTTCATCCGCTTCACGCCGTTCGAGCGCTTCCTCCACTTCCTCGTGATGACCAGCTTCCTGCTCCTCGTCCTGACGGGCATGCCGCTGAAGTTCTACTACACCGCCTGGGCGAGGGCGATTTTCGCCGCGGTGGGCGGCGTCGAGGTCGCGCGCTCGCTCCACCGCTTCGGCGCCCTCATCACGTTCGCCTACTTCGGCCTTCACCTCATCGCCATGGCCCACATGCTCTGGCGCCGCCGAGGCGAGCTGTGCGACCCGGCGACGGGCCGCTTCTCGGTCAAGCGCGTCCTGGCGCTCGCCTCCGGCCCCGACTCGGTGATGCCAACCCTCCAGGACTGGCGCGACGTGGTCGCCCACCAGAAATGGTTCTTCGGCAAGGGGCCACGCCCCCAGTTCGACCGCTGGACGTACTGGGAGAAATTCGACTACCTGGCCGTCTTCTGGGGCGTCGCCATCATCGGCGCCTCCGGCATCGTCATGTGGGGCGCGCAGGCGGTCACCCACGTCCTTCCCGGCTGGACGATCAACATCGCCCTCATCATCCACTCGGACGAGGCGCTCCTGGCCGCCGGCTTCATCTTCGCCTTCCACTTCTTCAACGTCCACTTCCGACCCGAGAAGTTCCCCATGGACCCCGTCATCTTCTCGGGCCGGATCTCCAAGACCGAGTTGCTCCACGGGCGGCGGCGCTGGTACGACCGCATGGTGGCGGAGAATCGCCTCGACGAATGGCGCGTCAAGGACGAGTGGGAGAAGTGGAAGAAGATGGCCCACCCCTTCGGCTATGCCATGTTCGGCATCGGCATCATCCTGCTCGTCCTGATCGTCTACGCCATGAGCATTCGGCTGGGACATTGAGCCGTGCCACCGAAGAAGAAGAAATGGAGAAGAGGGATCACAGATTGCACAGATTTCACAGATGAGAAGCCGAAGAGAAGAGCGGTGGCCGGGGTGATGAAGAATCCCAGGCCATCCCGGTCTGGTGCCTTCTGGCTTCACCCAAGTTCCCATTCCGTTCTTCATCTGTGAAATCTGTGAAATCTGTGATCGCCCTTCTTCTGTTCCTGAAACCTGACTTGGGGGATCTACACGATGGAAACCGTTCGCGAGCTTTTGGACAAGAAGGGGCGCAAGGTCTGGTCCATCAAGCCCGATGCGCCGGTCTTCGAGGCGATCAAGCTGCTGGACCGGCACGGGATCGGAGCCTTGGTCGTGCTGGACCGGCAGAAGCTGGTGGGGATCGTCTCGGAACGGGACTACGCCCGAAAGGTGATCCTCAAGGACAAGTCGTCCAAGCGGACGCCGGTCAGGGAGATCATGACCCCCGACGTCCTCTGGGTCACCCCGGAGTGGACCGTCGAGGACTGCCTGGCGCTCATGACCGAGAAGCGGGTCCGCCACCTCCCCGTGCTGGAGGGCGACAAGCTGAGCGGCATCGTCTCCATCGGAGACGTGGCGCGCGCGACCATCGCCAAGGATGATTTCCTCATCGGCCAGCTCACCAACTACATCAGCGGCGGTTGACGGGGGCTTCTGCTGGAAAAGGATACACCGTGAGCAAGAGAACCCGGCAGTCGAGTGTTCGGGGCCTCCTCCTGGCCCTCCCTCTCCTGATCGGGGTCAGCCCGTGGGCGAAGGGAGCGAACGAGCTGGTGGGCCGCTGGGTGAACGAAAACCAGTTCGCCAAGAATGAATTTGTCTTCCTCCCCGACGGCCGGTACGCCGGGACCATGACTGCCGGCACCTACAAGACCAGCGACTCAGGCCGGTACGACCTCCAGGGCGACACGCTCTCCCTGCGCGCCCAGCGAGGCGGGGCCAGGCAACTCAAGGTCGCGCTCCAGGGCGACCAGATGGCCCTGAACGACGGCACCACCCAGATGGTCTACACCCGCATGCCCGGCTCGGCCGAGGCCGTTGCGGCCGAGGCCGCCAAGGCCGACCAGGCCCAGGGCCAGGAGGACGCCGCCTGGGCCGCCCGCTTCCCGATCGGCCCGGCCAGGCCGCAGCCCAACATCGCCGCGGGCAACCTGCCCGTGGATCCGCAGTCCGCCCGCGTCTTCGACGGCGCCATCGCTTTCACCGCCATGCAGCTCTACTACCGCCAGTGGAATCCCAACGTCACGTACCAGGTGACGGAAGGTCCCGATCCCGGGAGCGGCAAGAACGAGACGCGCTTCCACTTCCTCCCCAACGGCCGCTTCTTCTATGTGAACATCCGCTACACCCCGCAAGGCGCGGCTGAAGGCGGCCGGCAGCGCGCCCGCGTCGAGGTCACCACCTCTTGGGGCCGCTACACCATCGCGGCGGTCGCCCCGGGCGGTGAGCCCCTCCAGATGGAATCCGATTCCGGCGAGCGAATCGCCGTCGCCCTGGTCAGCGGGCGCAGGAATCTCCAGTGGGGACAGAACCTCTTCGGCAACCTCATCTGGGAGCAAGCGGCGTTCCAGCACTACCAGGAGCACGGCGGCCAGGTGGGCGTGGGTGTTCCCCTGCCCGCGGCGGCGCCGCAGCCTGCCCAAACCCTTCAGCCCGCCAACCCGTAGCATAGGAGATTGCCGATGGATCAGAGAATCCTGATGGTTGACGACGACGAGGGATTCCTCTTCGCCGCCGGACGCCTGCTCGAGGCCGCAGGGTACGACGTGACCACCGCAACCAGCGCCGCCGACGCTCGCACCAAGCTACAGTCGTCGCTTCCCGATCTCATCCTGCTCGACGTCCTGATGCCGGGCGAGGATGGGTTCACCTTCTCGGACCAGATCTCAGAGGACGAGAAGCTGGCAGGGATTCCGATCGTGCTCGTGACCGCCATGGCCGAGAGCCCGGGCCAGATGATGTACGCGCTCGAGCACGACAAGGGCCTGGCGGCGGTCGACATTCTTCCGAAATCGGCCGCGCACGAGAGACTGCTGGCGACCGTGGTCTCCGCTCTCGCCTCGCGGAAGTTGGAGCGGTCGGAATGAGCGACAAGCCTCTGGTTCTTCTCGTGGACGATGACCCGGGCTTCTTGACCGCCAACTCCTTGCTGCTCGAGCACGCGGGCTTCCGCGTGATCACGGCGGAGAGCGGGCGGGCGGGCCTGGCGGCCGCACGGGCGAACAAGCCGGATGTGGTCGTCCTCGACGTGATGATGGAGCGCCCCGACGAAGGCTTCATCCTCGCCCGAGCCATCCGCGCCGACCGCCGCCTCGCGGGCGTGAAGGTGCTCGTCGTCACCGCGGCGGCCCAGCGATACCAGATGCTCTTCGAGCCCGACGAGCTTTGGCTGCCCGTCACCAAGGTCATCGAGAAGCCGACGGCAGGCGACGAGTTGGTGAAGGAGATCGCGAACCTTCTCGCCGTGCCTCAGAACAGTGAGGGCCGCAAGTGAGCCCCGAAGTGATCCCGCCATGCCAGGCCGGCTGTCCCGTTCACACAGACGCCGGGCGATATGCCCGACTCGTCGCCGAAGGCCGCTACGATGAAGCATTCGACGTCATCACCCGGACGAACCCCTTCCCGTCCGTCTGCGCCAACATTTGCCAGCGGCTCTGCGAGAAGAAGTGCCGACGCGGCCAGATCGACGCGCCCGTCGCCCTGCGCGCCCTCAAGCGGTTCGTCGTGCAGCACGTCGGAAGACGTGAGAGCGTGAAAGCGTCGGAGAGTGAGAGCTCGAAGAACCCAGACACGCCCGGCACCGGATACGCTCTCACCCGACCACCCTCCCACGCTCCCACGGATCTCGGGTCGCGAAGCCGCGTGGCCGTGATCGGCGCCGGCCCCGCGGGTCTGACCGCCGCACGCGACTTGGCTCTCCTCGGCCACCGGGTCAGCGTCCTCGAACGCCTCGACCGGCCAGGCGGCATGCTGAACGTCATCCCGCAGTATCGCCTGCCGCGCCCTGCACTCGACGCCGACATCGACGCCATCCTCTCGGCGGGCATTGAACTGAAGTGCAGTTGCGAGATCGGCCGCGACGTGTCGCTCGGCGATCTGCTCGGCTCAGCAGGAGCTTCGCCCTCCCGGAGCTTCGACACGGTGATCGTGGCGACGGGGCTGTCGCGCAGCCGCGGCACCGCAGTCCCGGGCTTCGGCGCCCAGCGCTTCACGGCCGCCATCCCGTGGATGGCCGACATCTGGCTCGGCAACAAGGTCGACGTCGGGCGGCGCGTGGCGGTCATCGGCGGCGGCAACGTCGCGGTCGACGTCGCGCGCACGGCGCGGCGGCTCGGGGCCGACTACGTCGCGATGATCTGCCTCGAAAGCCGGGCCGAGATGCCCGCCGACCCGATCGAGGCATCCCTGGCCGAGGCCGAGGGCATCCACATCCTGCCGTCCCTCGCGCTCAAGCGCGTCTTCAATCACGAAGGCCAGATCGCGGCTATCGAGCTGATGGCCGTCCCCTCGGTCTTCGATGCCACGGGCCGCTTCGCGCCGACCTATGACCCCGCGCGGATCCGCACGCTCAAGGTCGACATGGTCATCCTCAGCATCGGCCAGGCGCCGGACCGAAGCTGGGCCGCGGGCAGCGGCATCCGCCCCAACGAGCGCGGCCGCATCGTGGCCGACCGGGATACCCACATCACGAGCAACCCGCGCGTCTTCCTCGCGGGCGAAGCGCTGCGCGGCCCGGGCAGCGCCATCCAGGCCGTCGCCGACGGCCACCACGTCGCCGACGTCGTCGCACGCTTCCTGGCGACCGGCCAAGTCACGAAGCCGCCAGCCGACCAGGCCGTGCCCCTGCCCAACTTCCCGCCGGACGTGGCCGCCAAGCTCCGAAAGCTCCATCCCGTCGCGACGGAGGCAGAGCCGTTTGCCTCGTCCGAGCCGTCGCTCGACGAAGCCGCGGCGTGCCGCGAGGCGGGCAGGTGCCTCGGCTGCCTCTCGGGCGCGGCCATCGACGAGACGAAGTGCGCGATGTGCCTCACCTGCTATCGGGTCTGCCCGCTCGACGCGATCGAGATCGGCGAGGCGATGAAGCCCAATCCCTCGCGCTGCCAGGCCTGCGGCATCTGCGCGTCGGTCTGCCCGGCCAACGCCATTCGCCTCACCACCTGGGACTCTGCACAGAGCGGATTTTCGATTGCCGATTGCCGATTGCCGATTGCCGATCCAGAATCGCAAATCGAAAATCGAGAATCCACGAACTCCGTCGCCGTCCGCTGCCGACATGCGGGTGCCACGGTCGGCTCGCCCGACCGTGCACGGCTGGACGAGCCAGCCGTGGCACTTCTCGATGTCCCATGCCTGGCCCGGCTCAAGGCCATCGACCTGCTCCGGCTCTTCCGCCAGGGCTACCGCGATGTCTCGCTCTATCCCTGTGCGGCGGAGAACTGCAAGTACGGCAAGGCCTGGGAGAACATCCAGAGCGTTGTGGAGTTCGTCCGCGGCATCCTGAGCCGCTCGTGGCCCGAGGCGAAGCTCGACCTTCGCGTGCCCGAGGGCGCCGCCGCGCAAAAATAGGGACAGTCACCTATTTTCCCGCGGCATCACCCCATCGACAGGGGGGAAGAATAGGTGACTGTCCCTATTTCCCAGGGCGCGGGGACGGGAGGGCGAAGCTCCGGCTGAGCCGCGCCGGAACAACGGTTGTCGGTTATCGGTTGTCGGTTGTCGGGTACTGGCAGAAGACAAGAAGAGCCAGAGCAGCCGCCGCGTGGGACCCGCTCTTCTCTTACCCCGAAAACCGACAACCGATAACCGAAAACCCGTTCAAGGACGAGGACGACACAGGAGTATCAGCGATGACCATTGTCCAACCCAAACCCCAGGAGTGGATCCTCGACCGGATCCGCCCGTTCCATAAGGTGGCCGTGCTCGGCTGCGGAACCTGCGCGACCGTGTGCTTCGCGGGGGGCGAGCGCGAGGTCGAGGAGCTGTGCTGCTCGCTCCAGCTCGCCCTGCGCGACAGCGACCCCGCGGTCGAGCTGATCGGGCTGACCTGCAAGCGCGTCTGCGACGGGGAGTTCCTCGACCCGATCCTCGAGACGCTCCGCGGCGCGGACGCCGTCCTCTCGCTCGCCTGCGGGGCGGGGTCGAACCTGCTCGCCGAAAAGCTCGAAGGCGTGCCGATCCTCCCCGGCGTCGACACGACGTTCCTCGGCGCCAACGCCGGCCCGGACCAGTGGAACGAGATGTGCGCCGGATGCGGCGACTGCATCATCGACCAGACGTTCGGGATCTGTCCCATCGCCCGCTGCGCGAAGAGCCTGCTCAACGGCCCCTGCGGCGGCTCGAAGGCCGGCCACTGCGAGATCAACCCGGAGATCGAATGCGCGTGGGCCAGGATCGTCGAGCGCGCGCAGGCCGCCGGCAAACTCGCGGACCTCGAACGCATCGCCGTGCCCAAGAACTGGGCCAAGGCCCGCGACGGCGGGCAGCGAAGGCTCAAGCGCTCGGACCTCGGGCTCCGCACCATCTGCACGGAGGACCTCGATGAAAGCTGACTCCAATCTCGAAAGGGTCCTCGCTGCCGGCCACTTCGCCGTCACGGCCGAACTCGGCCCGCCCATGAGCCCTGATGCCGGCGTCATCCGCAAGAAGGCGGCCATCCTCCGCGGCTGCGCCGACGCCGTCAACATCACCGACTGCCAGACCGCAGTCGTCCGCCTCTCCTCCATCGCCGCCGCCGCCATCGTCCTCCAGGAGGGCCTCGAGCCGGTCATGCAGATGACCACGCGCGACCGCAACCGTATCGCGATCCAGGCCGACATTCTGGGCGCCTGCGCCCTGGGGATCAAGAACTGCCTGTGCATCGCCGGCGACCACCAGTCGTTCGGCGCCGCCGGGAAGCTCAAAGGCCATCCCGGCGCCAAGAACGTCTACGACGTGGACTCCATCCAGCTCGTCGCCATCCTCAAGAAGATGCGCGACGAGGGGCTTCAGGAGGGCGGCGACCCGCTGGAGGCCCGTCCGAAGCTCTTCATCGGCGCCGCGGCGACGCCCATGGGCGACCCAGTCTACTTCCGCGTCGCGCGCCTGGGCAAGAAGGTGGCCGCCGGCGCGGACTTCATCCAGACCCAGGGCATCTACGACGTCAAGCAGTTCGCCGAGATCATGAAGGAGGTCCGCAACCGCGGCCTCCACGAAAAGACGGCCATCCTCGCCGGCATCATCGTCCCCAAGGGCGCCGCGATGCTCAAGTACATGAACTCCTCCGTCGCCGGCGTCTCTGTGCCCGAGGAACTGATCAAACGGTTCCCCGCGGCGAAAAGGGACGCCAGCCCCGCCGAGAAGAAGGAAATCCGCCGCCAGAGCGAGGAGATCGGCAAGAAGATCGCCGTCGAGCTGATCCAGCAGGTCCGCGAAATCGAAGGCGTCCGCGGCGTCCACATCCAGGCCATCGAGTGGGAAGTGGCGGTGCCCGAGATCGTGCAGGCGGCGGGCCTGCTGCCGCGGCCCGCCCTCGCGCCCGCGGGCTGAGCCCGCGGCCAGGTCGGACCTGTCCGCGCTGTCCGACGGATCCGGCTGATCCGAATGATCCGACAGATTCCGGACGCCCCCATGCCGCCTCGGAAGCTCAACTGCTGGGAAGATCGGAAGTGCGGGCGCGAGCCCGGCGGCTCGCGGATCGGCGAACTCGGACCCTGCCCCGCGGCAGTGGATACGACCTGCGACGGCGCCAACGAGGGGCAGCGCGCCGGCCGCCTCTGCTGGGCCGTCGCCGGCACCTTCTGCGAAGGGGAGGCCCAAGGCACCCACGCGCAGAGGATCCAGACGTGCGAGCGATGCGCGTTCTTCCGGCGAGTCAAGTACGAGGAAGGCAGCCGCTTCCAACTCCTCCGGCCCGGCATGGGCACCAATGACCCCGCCGAGCTCCACCGCCAGCTCAACCACGTCGTCGAACTGCTCTCGATCTGCCGCGACATCTTCGCCTGCCTGGCCATGCGGCCGCTCTTGAGCCGCCTCTCCCAGCACGCGCTCGCGATCACCCACTCGATCTCGGCCTCGGTCTACCTCGTCGCCCCGTCGCGCAAGGAGTTGACCCTCGAAGCCCACGCCGGCTCCGAGCCGCGCCCCGACCGCGTCGCTCTCGCCGAGGACAGCCCGGCCGCCGAGGCCGTGCGAGCCGGCCGCCTCTGCCACGGCACGCTGGCTCAGCCGGACCACGCCGAGCCGCTGCACGTCCTGACCCTCCCCGTGGGCGGCAACGACGGGCTCCGTGGCGTCCTGGAACTCGTCAAGCCCGACGGCTTCTCGTCCGATGACGAGTGGTTCATCCGAGAGCTGGGCATCATCGCGGGTCTGGGGATCGTCAACGCCCGCCACGTCGACGAGCTTCGCCAGCTCAAGCGATTCGACAAGGCGAAATCGCGATTCGTCGCCGTCCTGATGCACCACATCGGCTCCCCGCTGGCCACGATCGCCTGCTCGCTCCAGGCGCTCAACCAGCTCGGCGAATCGCTCAAGCCGGACGACCGCCAGAAGCTCATCGGCATCAGCCTCGACCGCATCAGCTCGATCCAGACCCTCTCGCGGCGGCTCCTCGACCTCGCCGCCATCCGCAACGGCACCTCGCTCGCGGCGATCCGGCCCGTCAACCCGGCCGAGCCGCTCCGCCAGGAGGTCGAAGCCCGCATCCCGACCGCCCGCGAGCGTGGCGTCCAGCTCGTCCTCACCGAACCCGAGGCCCAGCCGCTGGTGAGGGCCGACCCCGACGGGCTCCGCGTCGTCTTCGCCAACCTGCTCGACAACGCCATCAAGTACTCGACGCGGGAGGAGAAGCGGGTGGACGCGATGCTCCGTGTCGTGCGAGGATGCGTCCGCGTGTCCGTGCGCGACCGGGGGATGGGCATCCCGCCGGACGAGCAGGAGAGAATCTTCGAGGAGTTCCACCGCGCGAGCAACGCCACCACATCCAAGATCGCCGGCTTCGGCCTCGGCCTCGCCGCCGTCAAGGAACTCGTCGACCGCTACGGGGGCAAGATGGAGCTGGAGAGCACCCTCGGCGTTGGCACCACCTTCTCGATCGACTTCCCCATCGCCGAAAAATAGGGACAGTCACCTATTTTCGTGATGCATTCTCTGCCATGCTTGTGCTCCTGCTCGTGCTCTTGCTCCTCTTTGCCCTGTCGAGCGACCCAGGGCAAACCGAGCACGAGCAGGAGCACGAGCACGAGCACGGCAGATGGTCACAAAGGCCGGGAAAATGGGTGACTGTCCCTATTTTTCGAGCGACCATGGGCCGTGGAAATAGGTGACTGTCCCTATTTTCGGCCGAGCGAGAAGAGCTGCGAGCGGGTCCGCAGGTACATCACGCCGTCCGCAATCGCGGGCGTCGTGAAGCTCGCCTCCCCCAACGGCACACGGGCCAGCAGCTCGAACTTGTCGGAGGCGGCGAGGACGAACACCACCCCGTCCTTCGCGATGCAGTAGAGCCGCCCGCCCACCCACACAGGCGAGCCGTAGAACGACGCGCCCAGCCGCTCGCGCCAGATCGTCTCGCCGGTCGAGGCGTTGAGGCACGCGACGATCCCCTCGTCGCCCCAGAAGAACAGCCGGCCGTCCTTGACGAGCGGCGTCGGCACGAGCGGCACGGGCCGCTTCAGGTCCCAGGCGAGCTTCGGCTCGATCCCCTTCTCCCGCGAGCCGGGCCGCACGCCGACATAGCGCGTGCCCGCCGACCCGTTGCCGAATCCGGCGATCACCAGGCCCGGCGCGACCACCGGTGACCCGACGCAGCGGTCGCTGAAGAGGCCGGGCAACTCCCAGTTCACCTTCCCCGTCGCGACGTCGACCGCCGTGATCCCGTGCGCCGTGCTCGGGAAGATCACCTCGGGCCGGCCATCGACCGACGGGGAGACACACGGAGTCGAGTAGGCCGACAGCTTCGTGCGGCGCTCGACCCGCCATCGATCTTCCCCCGTCTTGCGGTCCACGGCGACGAGGAAGCTCTTCCCTGGCGGAATCGTCGGGTTCGGGCCGTACATGCTCGGGATGAGCTTCGGATCCTCCTGATCGTTCGAGAGCACCACCAGGCCGTCCACGATGATCGGCGACGTCCCGGTGCCGTGGCCGCCGACGTACGGCCCGAGGGTGCGCCGCCAGACGTCGCGGCCCTCCGCGTCCAGCGCCAGCAGGACGACCTCCTCCGGCGTCGACCAGGTGACGACCAGGCCGTCGGCATCGGCCGCCGGCGTCGCAGACATGTAGCTGTTGTCGTTGGTCTGGCGGAAGGGTTTCGACGGGAAATCGCGCTGCCAGAGCTTGTGGCCGTCGGCCGTGTCGAGGCAGAGGACAGAGCGCGTGGCCGTCGTGCGGTCACCGGACGTGAGGAAAATCCGCTTGCCCCAGACGACCGGCGACGAATGGCCGATGCCGGGCACTTTGACCGTCCAGTTGTAGTCCTTCTCGGTCCACTTGGCAGGGATCGTCGTCGCGTCGCTGACGCCGTCGCCGTTCGGGCCGCGGAACCGCGGCCACTGCCCCTCCGCGGCGTTCGCCCCGAAGGAGAGCAGCAGGCTGAGAACAGACAGAGAAAGCAGGCCATGGCCCATTGTGTCCTCGCTTCTCCTCCCTTCTCGGTTCCGCCCAGGCTCCTCGCCCCCCATAGGTGCTCACCGGCCCCACAGATGCTCACCCCCGAGAGGTGAGCATCCATGGGGCCGGTGAGCACCTATGGGGACCCCGCGCGCTGTCCTGTGCCTGCGGCAGCGCTTCTCTTCGCCATCGCCCCCGAGTATACTGTTGTGCCACAGTCCACGCAAGAACGACCACAACGGGAAAAGACCCATGGGTGACCGACGAAGGATCGTGCTGATCATGACCGACACCCAGCGGACCGACATGCTCGGCTGCTACGGCAACCGGGACATGAAGACGCCGCACCTGGACGCCCTGGCGAGCCAGGGCATTCGCTTTGACCGAGCGTACACCTGCCAGCCCGTCTGTGGGCCGGCCCGAGCGGCGATGTTCACGGGCACCTGGCCGCACTCGAACGGGAGCTGGGCCAACTGCCTGCCGCTCGACGCCACCGT
>Ga0315273_10011654_pt1 | contig 11248 bp, 9 predicted proteins | sample YL17G02_0_MG_FD_205753 | JGI IMG/M metagenome (GOLD analysis project Ga0315273, IMG submission 205753) | Sediment microbial communities from Yellowstone Lake, YNP, Wyoming, USA - YL17G02_0 | ecosystem: Environmental > Aquatic > Freshwater > Lake > Sediment | place: USA: Wyoming | collected...
ATTTTCTGTGGCTTTTAAATCCAGCCCCGATGATTTTGTACCCTGTGGCATCAGGTATATTTATCTGGCCAAAATAAGCAACTTATTGAATAAAAAAGTTGATGCGGAAAGATATTATGACTCAGCTCTGGTGGATTTGAATCTTGATCTTACAACCAATAAGAATATTTCAAACATCCATAGTCTGATAGGTATCGCATATGCTGGAAAAGGGATAAAGGATAAAGCTATTGCCGAAGGGAAGAAAGCGATTGAACTTACATTGGAAGATAAAAATAAAATGAAAGAAAGTGATATGATTATTAACCTGGCACAAATTTATACAATGCTCGGTTTATTCGATGATGCCATTAAGACAATTGAATATTTATTAAAGAATCCATCTAATTTTTCGACAAAGTTATTGCAACTCGATCCGGTATGGAAGCCTCTATATAAAAAACCGGAATATCAATTATTGATTAAAAAATATTCTGAAAAGTAAAAACGATATACAGACAGGCCTGAATTTATATGTTTAACTTAAAAAAGAAAATTATGGCAACAACGAAACCGCCAACACCTGTTCGTCCCTTGGACCCCGCATGGCTTTACGAATTTTTATCGGCCAAAAAACTAGACGAAAAAATGATTAAACAAATTGTGGCTGCCTTAGGTAGATATAATGAAGCATGTAATCTGGCAGCTAAAAACTTTGAAAAAGATCTTAAGAATCTCAATAAAGTATAAATTAAGATCAAAAACAAATTATATGAAAAGTAATTATAAATCAAATATTTAGAATAAGGATGTTTTTCTTTATCTGTTATGATGGCCTGTCTGTTTTAATTGCTCTTTAATGAAAATAAATACTGTCGTTTTTGTTGCCATATCGGATTATGATAACCTTGGTGTTGGATATATGGCCGCTTTATTGTCGGAAGCTGGATACAAAACAAAGATAATTGACTTCAGGGTCAGGAAATCGGAAATTCTGAAAATTCTGAATAAACTTGACCCGTTAATAATTGGATTTTCGATAATTTTTCTTAACCATATTAAACAGTTTATTGAGCTGATAGAATACCTGAGGAAAGGCGGAATAAAATGTCATTTTACTGCAGGCGGTCATTATGCCAGTCTGAAATATGGTGAACTTTTTAAAATGGTTCCTCAGCTTGATTCAATAATCAGGTTTGAAGGTGAATACCCGATGCTTGAACTTGCAAAATGCATTTCTAATGGCTCTGACTGGAGAAAAATTGCCAGCCTGGCATTTAAGGAGAACCAAAAAATAATCAGTAATCCGATTTGGGCAATGGAAAAGGACCTCGATATATTTCCGTTTCCTTCGAGATCTCGTATTAAAGAATATGCTTTTCAAAAGAAATTTACTGTTATACTCGCAGGAAGGGGATGTCGGAACAACTGTTCATTCTGTAATACAAGAGAATTTTACCGCCAGGCATCAGGTCCTCTAAAACGCATAAGAAAACCTGAGATGGTAGTAAGTGAAATGAACTATCTGTACCATAAAAAAGGTTGTTCGGTATTTCTGTTCCATGATGATGATTTCCCTGTCAAATCCAAGATTCATCCTGACTGGATAATAAGATTTTGCAGTGAATTGGAAAGAACAGGCTTGAATAAGAAAATTATATGGAAAATTAACTGCCGACCGGATGAAGTGGAGGAAAAAAGCTTCTCCCTTATGAAAAGAAATGGATTGTTTCTGGTATTTCTTGGATTGGAAGATGGATCAGATACAGGCCTCAAAAGACTTAATAAGAATATGAGTGTCGCTAATAGCATCAATAGTATTAAGATTCTCAAAAAACTTAAGATAGGATTCGACTATGGCTTTATGCTTTTCCAGCCCCTGACAATATTCAAGTCATTAAACGAAAATCTCGATTTTTTAAAACAAATATGCGATGATGGCTATACTCCGGTAACTTTTCTAAAGCTAATTCCATTGTATGAAACCCTGATAGAAAAAGAACTTTTACTAGCAGGCAGACTTATTTATTCAGATTTTATATGGGATTATGATTTTCTTGAAGAATCAATGAACCGATATTACAATTTTATCTCAGATTGTTTTAAAGAGTGGATGAGAAACCCGAAGGGAGTAGAAAATATCTCAAAATGGGCCAGAAATTATTTTTCTGTTTATGCCCATTTTTTTGATGATCGGCCCGAAGGGATCCAGTATTATCGAAAAATCAGAAGGATTATCTCTGAAAGCAACTTATTTCTGCTTGATAGCCTGAAAGAATTATCAGTCATTTTTGAATCGTATCAGGATAAAAAAGAAATACACCTATTGAAAACATACTCCTCAAGAATTAAATCAAAACATGATTATTATAAGAATGAGATCATAAACACAATGGCGAAATTATTAAGCTTTGTTGAAGATCGGAAATTAATTTCTTATACATAAACTTTGCATTTTTGATTGGTTGGTTTTTGATTTGTTCAGTTATCGGGTTTTTCATAACTTTATCAAAATGAACTGCTAGAATGCCAAGCATAATTCCAGGTTACGAATACGACATCTTCATCAGTTACCGCCAGAAAGACAATAAACACGATGGCTGGGTTACCGAGTTTGTTGCTTTTAATAAGATGGCAAAGGATGATCAGTATGGAAGAACAGGGAAAGTTGTAAATCAGGATCAAACTAAATAACAATACAAAATATAACCTTAAAATTTAAAGCCATGCCAATTCAAAGTCGTATGAACCGCAGAAAATTCACAAAAACAACTGTTCTGGCAGCCGCTGCCACAGCAATAGTTCCAGGTCTTATCTCTCAATGTGCTAAAGCTCCGGCACCCATTAAACGAGTATTCGGGAAACTGGGATTCGAAGTAACCACCATGGGACTTGGAGGACAGGCCTCTCTGCAATGGACACCCGAAGGAGTGGATCCTGTAAAGATCATCCTCAAGGCCTTTGACTTGGGTATTAACTATTTCGATACCTCAAATCTTTATGGTCCAAGCCAATCAAATTTTGGTAAGGCATTCAATATTAAAAACCTTATCCCTGGTTTGCCAGGTTACGATGAATCCCTTCGACATTCAATATTTCTGACTACCAAGACCCATCTTCGTTATGCAAAGGGTAACGGGGAAGTCAAGGGTGTCAACAATTGGACCAATGGTAAAGAGGGAACACATACAGTTGACGATCTGCATCGTTCCCTTTCGCTGATGTTTGGCGATGGAAAAGGAAATTGGCCGGAAGGAGCCTACATCGATTTGATGCTCATCCATAATCTTAATACCAGAGAAGAGGTTGACGCATTGTACGAAGGCCTCGATAATACAGATCCCAATGCAGAACGGATTGGCGCCCTGGCAGCTTTGCGGGATTACCGCGACGGAACAAACCTGACAGGGTTGAATTCCCGTAATGAAAAACTTATCCGTCATATCGGCTTTTCAGGTCATTTTGATCCTTCAGTCAATATGTACATGATCCAACGTGATCGCACGAATCTCCTGGATGCCATGCTGGTGGCTATCAACGCAAACGATAAGCTAATGTTTAATATGCAGCATAATGTGATCCCTCTTGCCGCATCTAAAAACATGGGTATAATAGCAATGAAAGTATTTGCCGACGGAGCCATGTATACCAAGCCTGCAGAATGGTCAAACACACCGAACCATGTTGTTCGCACTGTGGGCAGCGAATCATTGCCGAGCCAACCACTTATTAAATATTCACTTACAACACCCGGCATACACCTTGCTATTATCGGAATTGGACATATAAGCGATAAAGATGAGGAGTGCCAGCTTACACATAACCTTGCTGCTGCACAAATTATACCAGACGGATTAACTGAATCTGAAAGAACAGACATTGAAGAGATGGCGAAAAAGGTAAAAGAGGGTAAAACCAATTATTTCCAGACAACAGCTTTGCCTCTCACTCCTCCAAAGGAAGTATCCATTGTTCAGAACAAAGAAAATAATTTACGTAATGCTTCAATAAGCTGGAATACTGCCTATGCGGGAGATGCTCCGATAAAAACTTATGAAATCTGGAGGGACGGGGTTAAGATCAAAGAGATTCCTTTTACTCCACAGATCTCAACTGATCCTTTCGCTTATTCAGAAGTGCTAAAAGATAAAACTGCTCATACATATATTCTGAAAGTGGCTGACATTAAAGGAAGAATAGCCGAATCAACACCGGTTACTCTTGAGAAAATGGGATGATTAATGAAAAGTTTAATTAATAAGGTATTTATTCTTGCTATAGTATTTGTCCTCTCTGGCTGCGTACAAAACACCGGCAAAATTATCGGTATTAAAATCTATGATTACAAAGGCGATTACTTTGCTCTTACTGAGAAATGGAAAGAGATGGGTATCAATACATCATATATCAGTACTGATCTGGCTGCCAACGACACATTCAGGCAGTCTTTGAGAAAGAATAATATCGCTACTTATATTATTTTACCTGTTTTTCAAAATCCTGAAATCCTTAAGCAGGACAGCAGCTTATATGCTGTCACCAACAGGGGTTTAAAAGCCAAAGACGACTGGGTGGAATTTGTATGTCCTTCAAGGAAAGTATACCGCAATTCTATAATAGCAGAGCTTGCAGATGTAATAAGAAGATTCGATCCTGATGGAATAAGTATCGATTTCATCCGTCAGTTTGTTTTCTGGGAGATGATTTATCCTGACCGGAAACCAGAAAGTATTGATATGGCCTGTTTCTGCGACAGCTGTCTTACTAAATTTTTGCAACACCAGGGTATTTCTATCCCGGATACATATCAGACTACCACACAAAAAGCTGATTATGTGATAACCAATTATCCAGAAAAATGGAACAGTTTCAGGTGCGAATTGATTGCTTCAATGGTGAAGGAACTGGCAGATAAGGCCAGACAGATAAAACCGGGTCTGAAGATAAATATTCATGCTGTTCCATGGAGAGATAGTGATTTTGGCGGAGCAAATATCCGGGTTGCAGGGCAGGATTTGCGCAAGATATCCAGTTATGCAGATTTTATCTCCCCAATGTGTTATTCACAGATGCTGAAACGCGATGCAGGCTGGATATCTGATGTGGTGACCGATATGGATAAACGGGCTCCGGGAATAATTCTGCCAAGCATCCAGGTGTATCCGTATTATATTGACCGGCCATTTACAGTGGAGAATTTTAAAAAGTGTGTGGAGGAGGCTTTAAAACCTCCGTCTCGCGGAGTGGTATTCTTTTCATGGCCGCTGTTTGAAAAGGATCCTTTAAGGATGCAAGTTATAAGGGAAGTTGTCAATGGCAAATAAACGGTATTTGTTCCACATTTCTTTAAGGCTTCGTTTCCAGGTCATCGTATTATTAACGAATCAGAGCCACATAGTGGCGAAATGTTTGTAAATTAAATTTTACAGGTCGCTCCTACGGAGCTATATTTCAATTAATTACGACTAATCTACAAACAGATCGTCCCTACGGGACTAAAGAGATTTAAAAATACATGGCCTAATCTAAACCACCTAGCGGCGACCTGTTTGTAGAAATATGCATGAAATAATAGATTCTTTAACCACATAGTGGTGACCTGTTTGTAGATCATATTATTTGTAATGGGATATAAGCCACGTAGTGGCGACCTGTTTGTAGATCATTGTATTTGTGATGGGATATCCCACATAGTGGTGTCCTTTTTGGAGAAAAAGCATTTGAGCCTGTATTTAAGCCACGTAGTGGCGACCTGTTTGTAGAAAAATTCTGAGATTAGAGATCCTTTAACCACGTAGTGGTGACCTGTTTGTAAGACATTTGAATAGTAGAATTCTGGGCTATTTAATTGCAATCTGTTTTATTTATTTGACATATATCGTATACTTTCCTAACTTTATCACAATGAACAGTTAAAATGGCAAGTATAGTAGAAGGTTACACTTATGACGTCTTTATCAGCTACCGTCAGAAAGACAATAAATACGATTGCTGGGTAACAGAATTTGTTGACCATCTGAAACAGGAACTTGAGGCTACATTTAAAGATGAGGTGAGCGTTTATTTTGACATTAACCCGCATGACGGCCTTTTAGAGACGCATGATGTAAATGCCTCCCTGAAAGAAAAGCTTAAGTGTCTCGTTTTTATTCCGATCATTTCACGTACATATTGCGATTCAAAATCGTTTGCCTGGGAGCATGAATTCAAAGCATTTGTTGATCAGGCCGCCAGGGATCAGTTCGGTCTGAGAGTAACACTTTCGAATGGAAATGTGGCAAACAGGCTTCTTCCGGTCAGGATTCACGACCTGGATATTGCTGATATTAAGCTTTGTGAAATGGTGATGGGTGGAGTGCTTCGCGGAATTGATTTTATTTATAAATCTGCCGGTGTCAACAGACCATTAAGATCAACAGAAGATAATCCGCAGGAGAATTTAAACCACACCTTTTATCGTGACCAGATTAACAAAGTAGCCCTTGCCATAAAGGACATTACTGAAGGTATGGAGGGTTCTGCTGCTTATGACCAGGTAAAAGACAAAATAAATCTATCTGAGGAAAGCCTGGAGAAGAAGAAGCTTTACATAGACAAATCTGATCAGAAAGAAAAAAGTAACCCAAAAAAGAAAAACACTTTTCTGAAATTCATCAGATTAGTTTTCTCCAAACGATCTTCAACCCAGTTTTGATGATGAACTGAAATAAGAAGATCCACTTCTACATCCTGATTCCCACAATCAGTATATCATCCACCTGGTCAACCTCTCCCCGCCACTCTTCAAATTTCTTTTCCAGAGCTTTCTTTTGTTCCGGCATTGGTTTGTTATGAATAGTATTTAAAAGCTTCTTAAAGTTCTCCGACATGAATTTTTTCCTGCCTGCTCCTCCAAACTGATCAACATAACCATCGGTAAACAAATAGATGATATCATCCTTCTTAAACACCATTTCTGTATTTGTAAACGATTGATCTTCCTCTTCATAAATTCCAATTGGCATACTGTCTCCCTTAAATTCTTTTAGCTCACCATCGTGGATCAAGTAAAGAGGACGAAATGCTCCTGAGTACTGTAATTTATTTTTACTGAAATCAATTACACAAAGAGCCATCTCCATACCATCTCTTGCCTCATCATTTTTCCCGGTCTGATGAAGCGATTTAATCACCTGCCCGCAAAGCTGGTTTAATATCTCATTTGCCCTTATTGTAACAGCTTTATTTACTATCTCATTTAAAAAGGAGACACCGAGAATACTCATAAAAGCTCCCGGAACTCCATGACCTGTACAGTCAGCAACTGCAATTATCACCTTGTCGTTCTTGGTTGCCAGCCAGTAATAGTCGCCACTGACAATATCCCTCGGCTTGCTTAAGACAAAATATGATGGCAAAAGTTTTTTAAGCTCTTCATCCGGTGGCAGCAGGGCATGCTGTATCTTGCTTGCATACTGAATACTGCAGGTAATTTCCTGATTCTGAGCTTCAATCTTTCGCGTGCGGTCAATTACTTTTTGCTCCAATGTCTGGTTTGCCTCTTTAAGATCTTCAATCAGTTGCCTGTTCTGTTCCCTGAGATGATATGTTTCGAGTGCTTTATCAATATTCATCTTAAGCTCTTCCTTACTCCACGGTTTTGTTATATAGCGGTAAACCCTGCCCGTATTGATAGCCTGTATTATGGCTTCAATATCACTGAACCCTGTGAGTATCATACGGATACAGTCGGGGTATTCCGGAATGATTTTTTCAAGGAACTGAATTCCTGTCATCTCCGGCATCCGCTGGTCGGTGATTATCAGCTGTATCTCATGTTTTTTGAGAATTTCAAGGCCTTCTGCACCTGAAGTTGCCAGGTGAACTTCATAATCGCGTCTGAAGGCAGAATTGAAGACAGTGAGATTATCCTGTTCATCATCGACATAAAGAATCGGGGGTAGAGATTTTGTTTTATCCATCGTGTTTGTTGTTTATGACTTACTTAACTTAAGATGCAGGGTGCGGGGTGCAAGGTGCAGGGGCAGGGTACAGGATAAGGTTCATCAAACACCTTGCATCCTGCAACACTCAACTTACTATTCGAATTAATATTAAAAATGTAACTTTCATTCTTCTGTTTGTTTTACCGGAATCGATATAATAAACTCCGTTCCCTTTCCTGTTTCACTTTTTACACTAATATTCCCTTTGTGTTTTTCAATTATACTCTGACTGATTGAAAGTCCCAATCCCGTTCCTTTTCCAACCCCTTTCGTAGTGTAGAACGGATCAAAGATCTTCTCCCTGATATTTTCAGGAATTCCAGGTCCGGTATCCTTAATGCTTATTTGTATAATTCCTTTTGATATTGAGGTCTTTAGTGTAATTGTTCCTTTATCATCAATTGCATCGACAGCATTCGAAAGAATATTCATAAATACCTGGTTAAGCTGACCCGGGTAACATTCAACTAGTGGCAGGTCTCCATAATTTTTAATTATCTCAATCTTGTTCTTGTATTTGTTATGAAGCAGGATAAGGGTGGAATCCAGCCCTTCGTGTATATCGGCTATTTTCAGAATATCTTCGTCAAGCCGGGAGAAGGTCCGGAGTCCTCTGACAATTTCTGTTGTACGGTTTGTTCCGTTCTTAATGGTTTCGATCAACTTATTGATCTCCCTTATTGCCTCCTTGTATTCAACTTTTACTTTCAGCTCTTCGATTTCTTGAAGTTTCTCCGATACATTCTCAGATGTGATTTTATGATAGATATCAAGGACCTGCCTTATCTCGTCGAGGTTAGTAGATAAAGAATCAACTCCGGCGCTGATAAAATTAACCGGATTGTTGATCTCATGTGCTATACCGGCAACAAGCTGACCGAGAGAAGCCATTTTTTCTGATTGAACCAGCTGCGACTGAGCCTGTTTGAGGTTTTCCAGAGTCTTTTGAAGTTCATCTTTCTGTTGATGCAATTCCTTATTTATCTCTTCGATCTCCTGTTTTTGCTTTATTACCTGAGCTGTACGTTCCTGGACTTTAAGATCCAAATACTTTTTGGCTTCGAAGTTCTGAAGCATAGCGCTCATCTGCTGGGTGAATACCATGAATGAAGGGATCAGCTCCTCGCTGATCTCATCATAATAGGCCTTTTTTTCAATGGAGACACCACCTGTAAGCATACCATGAAGATTTCCATCCTCATTATAATAAGGTGAAAGAATAACTTTGAATAAACCCGTTTTTCCGAATGGAACTGAATCCGGTTGTACCTGTTCGAGGATCACTTTCCCTTTTTTGAAGAATCCTTTAGCGGATATCCAGTCGTTATCAACCTGACAATCCACTATAGCTTCATCATCATGTCCGAAAGAGGATTGAATAGCCAGAACATTCCGGTTCTTATCATAAACAAAGAGAGCGCTGCACTCTACCTCGAATGTCTCGACAACTGATTCAACTGTGATGTTTGCAAAGTCTTCAATGCTCTCCGCATTAATAACTCTCTGGCTGTAAGTTTGTATTGCTTTAAATCTCGAGAGATCGCGGTCAAGCTTGCTGCGTGCATCGACCAGGTCCTGTTCGACCTTGAGGAAACGGATGATCTGCGCCTGGAAATCATCGCATTTGGTTTTTAGTTCTTCGTATGTTGGTTTGGTTTCCATATTAATATATGCCCCTCAGTTTTACTATTTTATTTGATTCCGGTTACCGGCTACCTGTTACCGGTTACCGGCTTTTACCTGTAAATCACAAACAATGAAGAAGATATCTGCTGGAACCATGCTTCTCCGCCGAGCATAACAAATTCGCCAGCTGAATACAATCCAAGCCAGGGAATATTTTCACCTTTGCAGATTGGAGATTGCATTCTGTTGATAATTTCATCTTTAAGAATACGGTCAAGACTGAATCTTCCACGTAAAACGCAATCAGCATGAAATACTGCTAATGGTTTTCGTCCGTCCAGTTCATTCACAATTTTCTTCACAATCCAGTCTACACCATCAAACATCGTCTTTTCATTTCTTTTTGTCAGCCACAATTTTGTTCCTTCATGGCAAGCTATTGGCAGGATAATGCTGTTGTCATCATTTTTCCCTATACTAACCAAAAGAAGATATCTACTGCCATTTTCTTCCCACAATCCTTCAGGAATCTCTCTCGCAAATCCGGATATTGTCAACATTTGCATGGATGTAATAGTCTCAGGAACTCCCAGTGTTTCAGTTAATATACTCCAGGCAGGTTTACCGTTAAACTCATAAAGTATATAGGAATCAGATTTTGTTACTTCAAAGGTCATCCCTTCAACTACATTGAATCCATGATTTGCATGATTTATAAATTTCAAAGTTGGATCAGCATAACCGATCATTATAGCTCCACTTTTAATTATCTCTTCATCAAAGAACTGAACACTCTCCATTGCCAGATCTGATGTTTTCATGTTAGCCATTGAAGTCATTGCGCAACCTCCTGAAATGGGAATATTCTTCCCAAAAACTGATTTAATACCATCCAGTGCTGATTCAATTGGCAAGAAATCATTAGCTCCTGCCGGAAGAAATTGAATCATACTAATATTCGGGTTCATGTTTTTAAGTTCAAGGGCCATTTCACGAACTGCTTCATACGAGTTACCCCGTGCATTTGACCTTCTGCACGTAAGTGCAAACTCACTTTCTGGTCCCTTAATCACCATGATAGCAAGCGCTTTCATCGACTCGTCAGGTCCACTCTTACCAATAACTCCACCTCCGGTACATCCGGCTATTCGGGCGCCAGGTGATAGTTTACGGGCTTCAGTAAGAAGATCTTTGAAGTTATGTCCCATGGCTGCATAAATAATGATGAGATCACAATTGAGGTCTGGCTCGCCCTGAAGGGCATTTTCAAGACATTCGGTGATAGCTCTTTTTGAGTTCACGATGTTTGTACTTGCGGAGAAGAATTGAAGCATGGCGTTATCTATAAATTACGAACAATGAAGTTGAAAAATTATGAAACCAGTTTCGGTTGCCTATCCTGCATATTTCACCCCCTGAATACAATCCAAGCCATGGAATATTTTCACCTTTGCATATCGGGGATTGTATCCTGTGAATCAGCTCATCCTTAAGTATACGGTTGAGACTAAATCTTCCTCTTACAACACAATCAGAATGAAAAACTGCAACCGGTTTAATATCATTCATTTTATCTGCTACTCTCTTTACCATCCAGTCGACTCCTTCAAACATACTTTTCTCGTCACGCCTGGTCAGCTTAAGTTTTGTACCTTCCG
>Ga0315273_10011656_pt1 | contig 11246 bp, 6 predicted proteins | sample YL17G02_0_MG_FD_205753 | JGI IMG/M metagenome (GOLD analysis project Ga0315273, IMG submission 205753) | Sediment microbial communities from Yellowstone Lake, YNP, Wyoming, USA - YL17G02_0 | ecosystem: Environmental > Aquatic > Freshwater > Lake > Sediment | place: USA: Wyoming | collected...
ACGACGCTCGGGTTGGCGAGCGTGCTGATGATGATGTTGTACTGCGGAACGCCGGCGAGATCCCCGGTGAACTGCGCATCCGGGTTGCGGACCGAGAGGCCCGTCCAGGTGGCGCCATCGAGCGACCCGTTGAACTGCGAGGGCAGCACGAGTGTGGTCGCGTCGATCGAGACGCCGGTCGGTCCGGTCGGCGTATTGCCGAGATTCAAGATCAGCTCGAAGCCGTTCTTGACGAACGCGACGACGAGGTTGCCGTTCGTGTAGCTGAACGCCGATGCAGGCGAGGAGGCAAAGAGTGCTCCTCCCGCGAAGGCGATGCCGAGGAGGACTCGGCGCAAGCTGCTGTTGCGAATCATGTCGTGGGGTCTCCTGTTCAGGTTTCGTTGCATCCGCACGTCGGATGCGATGTCTGTCCAACGGCGCCGTTTATAACTGGTGGTGGCGCACAGAAGTGGGTCGTCACTCAATCGTGGAGGAACGTCCGCGCGTTGGTACGAACAGACGTCTCCGCTGCGGAGGACGTGGTTGAAAACGCGTGCAGCGTGGCGCTCTTCACAGAGACGTTGCTCCGTCTCCGCGCTACGGGGTTGCATGTAGCAGCGATTCGAATGACGGTGGGCACGCGCGCGTCGAACGCAGCGCGAGGTGGATTCGAACGAAGTGGCCGCGGACCGCCTTGCGTGGCGGCATTCACGAAAAGGTCAACGTTCTGACCGATCGATGCGCTTCAATGGCGACGAAGCGGTGTCGCGACGGCGGATTCGACGCTGCAGCACGCGGACGAGCACGACCTGCGCGAACGCGCACGCGACCGTGAACTTCGCCGCGGCGCGGCGTATTCGTCGCATTTGAGAAGAAACGGTGTTTGCGGAGCGCGAACCTAGCTAGAGACGATTCTTGTCGTCCTTGGGATCGCCGATCACGCGCGAGGTGACCTGGATCATCACGGTGCGCTGACCGCTACCGCTGCCGTTGCCGACGGCGCTGGCCTTCTGGAAGGAGTCCGCCGCCGTGTTCGCCTGCTGGCTGAGGCTCGACAGCTCCGAGCTGGCCTTGCTTCCGCCGCTGTTCGAGCCGACGCCCGCGCCAGCGCCGGCGACGATGCCGCCTGCCGAAAGACTGGCGCCCTGGGAGACCGATCCACCGGAGACATTGATCGAGCCAGAAGCGCTGATGTTGCCGCTGATCGAGCCACTCACGTTGATGTTGACGTTGGTGCCGGAGATGCCGCCTGCACCGCCGCCGACAAGACTGCCACCGGCGTCGATGCTGATGGTCGTGCCCGTGATACCCGCTCCGATCTTGATGTCCTGCTTCGCAAAGAGCCCGATGCTGCTGGTCGCGAAAATTCCGCCGCCCTCGTAGTTCACGAGTACGGTGCCGGACGGATCGACGAAGACACGCGGGCTCGAGAACGGAGAACTCACGCCCGCATCGATCGAACCGTCACGGCTGTAGACGGTGATGCTGCTCCCCGAGAGCGCGGCGAGAGCCAGACCGCCAACGCTGACGTCTTTCTCCGTATCGATGCCGATCGCACCGCCGCCGGACGGATTGGCCGGCCGATCGCCGAAGCCTGGCACGCGAAAGAGTGTCACGATGCCACGACGGCCGGTGAATCCCGCCGGCGGGCTGCCGGCCGTGATCGCTCCGCTCACGCTCTCGACGACGAGCCTGCTGCCCTGATACGTCTCGATCGAGCCGCGTCCGTTCAAGCGGATGTCGCCGTTGGCCGCGACGATCACGTCGGCGCTGCCGAGCAGCAGCGTCGGATTCAGCGCGTTGCCAATCGCGTTGATGCCGCGCGAAATCTGCGCTTGCGCCGCGGGTACCGCCGCCGCGAGTTCGATCGCGCCACCGCGCCCACTCGGAACGTACGGTGTCTCGCCGGGCGTCAGCAGACCGTCGCCGCCGCCGGGCGGGATCAATCCGCGCTTCACGAAGATCTCGGGGCTCGCATCGCCGGCATACAACCGCTGCGACTCGTCGATGCTGGTGAATACGCCCGTCGCGCCGAGCCACTCCGAGCGATCGACGTGACCGTCGCCGTTGCGATCCCCAGTGCTTTCCGCGGGATCGATCACGCCATTCGCATTGCTGTCGGCTTGCGGCGCGTTCGGCAACACGCCGACGAGCAGCTTCGCGAAACCGGGTCCCGCGACCTGCAGTCCGGACAGGAGATCAGGCGCAACGCCCGGCGCCGCGGAGCTTGCGCCGAAGCTCGCGTTGCCGATCGGCACCCAGAGAACCGTCTCGTCCGTGGACTTCGTGTGCTGTGTCAACAGCGCGAAGTCGGCGATGGACCCATCGACACCATCGTCAGGTGTCCCAAAGCGACCGTCGAGTCCCGCGTCGCCGGTGAGCGCGAAAGCTGGTTTTGCCAGGTCGATGCCGACGCGCTCGAAGCCGCCGACCGCGCGCAGGAAGGCGCGAGTCGGGTCGTCGGCGTGCGTCGGACCGCTGCCGAATGTGCCTTGCTCGCACGCCACGCCGGAACGGCAGGAGGACAAGTAGCTCGCGTATTGGAACGAACCGCTAAAGCTGCGCGCGTCGATCCCAGGTGCCGCGTCCGACTGCACGATGCGCGCACTCGTTCCGCTCCCGTCGCGCTGCCAGATTTCCGCGGTGGACGGCGTCGCGACCGTGCCGGGAGCCGGATCGGGTCGCAAGCTCCCATTCGCATCGGAATGCAGCTCGCGGTACAGCGCAGGCGTGACGGAGGCGTTCGTCGTGACCGCATTGATCGAGATCGAGACCTCGTTCGGATCGACGCCTTCCGGGAGCAACGATGCGTCGACGAGCACCAGACGTGTGCCGGCCGGCAGTTCGCCGGCGGGGCCGAGCACGTCGGCGCGCACGATCGGATCGTCGCCGGTCTGCGTCTGCGGCCCCTTTCCCACTCCAGCTAGAGCGATGTCGGCGCCGCCGGCGAGCTGCGTACGGTTGCTGACCGATTCGATTCCGGGCACCGACTGGACGAGCGACGTCACCTCGCGCGGGAAGGCATTGCCATCAGCGCCCGCTTCGACGGCGCGCACGCGGGCCGTGATGGCGGTCGGGCGCGTGGTCGGCGCGAGGTTCACCGCATGATCGACACCCTCGATGGGCACCGCGAGCGAGAGGCCGAGAGCAGGCGCGTCGATGCCCGGCGTCTTGGCGCGCACCGCGACCGTGACCTGCGACTGGCCGGGAAGAACGCTCACCGCTGCGCTCGCGACGATCTCGTAGCGAACACCGCCGGGACCGACGAACTCCGTGTTGCCGGGAATCGAGAGCGCCTGCTTCGCCCCGCCTCCGGCGATGAACAGGGTCACTTCCCCTTGCGACAAGCGCTGTTCAGGAGGCAGCAGGATCGCATCCTGCAGGACCTCGTAGATACGACCGTCGGACGTGGTGATCCGCGTGCCCGACGGCACCACGACGAGCTGCTTTCCCGCGCTTGCCGAGACCCGGAAGGTCACGCTTCCGAGTGACGCTTGCGCGGGCGTGCGCGGGCGCACGTTGACCTCGGTGGTGAGCGCATACTCGATGCCTGTGCGCGGGTCGCGCAGTTTCGTACCAGCCGGCAGCGAGAATGCCCGATCACCCGCAGCGCCGAGCGTCTCGAAGAGGATCGACAGCTGCGCGTTGCTCGCAGCCACGAAGCCCGCCGTTCGCACCTTGCCTGCGACAGCCAGATCGAGACCCCCGCGCGTCGACGGATAGATCGTGAAGTCGTTGAGCAGCACCAGATCGCCGCGTTCGGTCTCGATGCGCACGTTGGGCGGCAGTACGCGCACCAGCTGATTGGGCTGCGGCGTCACCGACTCCGCCGTCGGAAGATCGATATTGTTGCCGACGAGGACCACATCGCCGTCACTCGAGCGCAGCGTCACGCCGTCGGTCTCGCGCCAGGTCGGGACCGCTGAGACACCGGTCGAGGAGTTCACGGCCGGCGAATAGACGAGCGACGGGTTCTCGATCGCCCGGATCGCGATGCCGTTGCGGCCTGCACCGAACACCGAAGCCTCTACCGAGTCGACCGTGACCGGCCGCCGAAGCGTCCCGAACCAACCCACGCGCGGGTCGAGAACGGCTGCGGTGGAGTCGACGATCCCGTCGTCCACGCGAGCCAGATCGAGCGATTGCGCCGTGACGCCGTTGCGCAGCGTGTAGCCAGCGCGGAACGTGGCTTCTCCGTTGCGAACCATGTAGTCACCTTCGATCGCATCGCCCGCGACGACAGTGAGGCGGCTCTCTGAAGCGCCGTCGAGCACGACGTTGCGCTCGATCCCGAAGATCGGATCGAGGACGCGCACCACCGGTCGACCAAACACTCCGATGTGGCTGCCGTTGTACTGGGTGCCGAGCCCCGCAGCGGTGCCGCCGCTGCGCGTTTGATTCGACTCGCCCGTTCGCACGCTGCCGCCCGCGACGATCGTCACGTCGCCTCCCGCTTCGGTGCCGATGCCGAGGATGCCGTCTCGCACGACGGGGAGCGGATCGAAGTTCGGCGGCACGAAGTCGGGCGGCAAGCCAACCTCGGAGGCGAGATCCTTGTAGCCCTGCGGCGAGAGATTCGGCCCGGGTTCGACCCAGCGGTTGCCCACGCCCGAATCCACGTCGCGACCTGCCTGGATCACGATGCTGCCGCCGTCCGTCACCGTCGTCTGGCCCTGCGCGTCGGTGCCGAGCACGCCGCGCGTGCGGATCGCCGCGTTGCCCTTCGTATTGGGGTTCTCGACGAGCAACACGTCACGGCCAGCGGTGACGGCGATGTCGCCCGAGCCGTTCTCGATGACTCCCTCGTGTGTCTCACTGCCCGCGCGGAAGCGCACGTCGCGGCCGACCGCAACGTCGATCTTTCCGGTCTCGTTCGTGAGGCCGCCGCCGTTTCCCACCACGAGATCGCCGGCCGCGCGCACGGTCAGGTCGCCGTGCTTGAGTGCGACCTCGCCGTCGTTGGCGCGCAGCGTGGTCACGTTGCCGCTCGCGTCGGCATTCGCGCCCGAGAGATAGACGCTGCCGTCGGAACCGGCCCTGGTAGCGAGATTGTCGGAGGACGCGAGATCGGCGCCCGCGACGAGATTCACGTCCCAGACCTTCTGCCCGCCGGCGCCCGTCCCGTCGTCCACGATCTTCGCGCCGCTGCCGAAACTGATGTGGCGGCCCGATCGCAGCGTCAGGCTCTGGCGCGCCGCGGTTCCGTCGCCATATTGCGTGTCGTTGCTGAGCGAGACGACGGCGTTCGATGCGACGTCGATGCGCTCGTCCGCTTCGGCGACCACTTCGCCGGCGCCGACGAAGCTGGTCGAACCGTCGATCGTGAGCTTGGTCGGGTCGATCAAGACCCTGCCGCGCTTCGAGCCAGCCTTCGCGCCCGCGCGGAACGTGCCGCTGAGCGCGACGTTTCCCTTTGCAGAGAGTTCGGCCTTGCCCGCATCGCCGCCGGCAGTACCGCCCGAAACGTCGATCAGAGCGCCGTCGTGCATCGCGGCGTCGCTTTCCGAGTACGCGAGCACGTCGCCGCCGGCGCCTTCGCCGGCTCCTCCCGTCGCTTCGGTGCGGCTTCCCGATTCGAGTTGGAGGTCGCGCGTCGCGTAGAGTTCGATCTTGCCCTTGGTCTCGCGGACGGCATTCGCTTGCACGATGCCGCCCTGGCGCACCGTCTCGGCGCGTATCTTGGCGAAGCCCCCGTTCGCGACGAGCTTGCCGAGGTTCACCGCTTCGCTGCCAGGCGAACCGGGTGCGGTGTAGAGAATGCCGAGCCCTGTTCCGCTCGGATCGTCGGTGAGCGTGACGGTCGCGCCCGCGGCAAGCAGCACTTCGCCTTTCGGCGTGGTGATCACCGCGTCCTTGCCGTTCGCGATGCGTGGCGCCACCAAGTAGACGAATCCGCCGTCGCCCGCGCTGATCTTGCCGTGGTTCTCGATCTTCGCGCCGTTGGCTGAGGTGGCGGACGCGTCGTAGCCGCCGAGCTTCATCAGGTCGTCGGCCGAAGTCGTCGCCGCAAAGCCGCGCGTGTTGATCGTCGCCGACGAACCGAACAAGAAGCCGTTCGGGTTGATCAGGTAGACGTTCCCGTTGGCGTTGAGTGCACCAAAGATCTGCGACGGATCCTGCTGCAGGATGCGGTTGATCGCAGTGGCAGTGGCGTTCGGCTGGTGGAAGTTGGTGACCTCTCCCGGCGCGATGTTGAAGTGCTCCCAGGAGAGCACCGCGCCCTGCGACGCCTGGTGAACGTCGACCTGCGCAGTTCCCTGGCCGCTGATCGTCGCAGCGCCGCCCTGGACGACGCCTCCGTTCGGATTGGCGAGGGCGGTGTTCGAATACACGAACAGCAGCACGAGCTCGATCCAGAGGTTCGCGTGTCGCTGCGAGCGGCGGCTGGAGGTTGCCATGGTGTGGATCCGATTCAGCGCGGGTAGAAGCGCACGGTTACGGCGCGCGCGCGGTTCTCGGGCGGCGCCGGTACGCCGCGCGATTGCACCGAGCTCGCGGCGGCTAGCAGTGCCTGGTCGTTACTCGAGTCGCCCGACGACTTGGCAAGCCGGAAGGACGAGACCTGGCCACTGCCCGAGACTGTCAGCTCGACTTCCGCGGCTCCAAAATTCGTCTGGGGCTGCTGGTACGCTTCGCGGAACAGCCGCGTGACACCGGCGTGGAATGCGCCCTCGGGCCCGTCGAAGGAGCCACCGGCAAACTTGCCAGTCCAGTTCGCACCCGGTGCACCGCCCCCGATCGTCGGCGCTGCGGCGCCGCCCGACGGTGGTGCAGCCGACACCTGCGGGAGCTCCGCCTTGGGCGCCTCCACGGGCGGCGGCGGAGGCGGCGGCGTCTCGGCGACTTCCTTCTCCGGCTCCGGCGGCTTCTCGGGTTGGAAGAGCTTGATGTTGTAGGTCTTCGCGAAGTTCTGGCCGGCGCCGGTCTTCGCCATCCACAGCAGGCCCAGCCCGAAGAGTGCGTGGATCCCGACCACGATCAGGAAGACGCGGCCGAAATCGAAGCTCCCGCCGCCCCGCGTTTCGCCGATTGCACCGTGGTGTTTCACTGGACCTCCGTCGCGAGCGCCAGGTTCTCGACCGGAACGCTCTTGATGACGTCGAGCACCTTTACCACCTCTTCGTAGACGAGCGCGCGGTCGGCGCGCAGGATCACGGGCAGACTCGGGTTCGCGACCTTGAACAGGCGCAGCTTCTCTCCGAGCTGGAGAACCTCGATCGGTTCGTCGTTCAGAAACACGTTGGCCGACTTGTCGATGCTGACCGTCGCGACCTCCGTCTCCACCTCTTCTTTGTGATCCGAGGTCTCGGGCAGCTTGACGTCGATGCCCTGCACCAACGCCGTGGTGGTGAGGATGAAGATCACCAGCAGCACCCACGCCAGGTCGAGGAGCGGGGTGATGTTGATGTCGGCAATGACGCCGCTGCCTTTGCCGGGGGGCTTCATGTCAGTGGGTGGTCGCCAGCGAGGACTCGGGCAGCTCTCGGCGCGAACCGTCCGATTCGCTCGAACCGCCGGAGAGGTAGTCGATCACGAAGGTGGCCTCGAGTTCCGAAGCGAAGTTGCTGAGATCGAGCTGGAGCGCGCTGATCTGGGTTGAGAGCATGTTGTATGCGAACAGCGCTGGGATCGCGACGATCAGACCCAGCACGGTGTTGACCAGCGCTCCGGCCACACCGGGCGCCATCGCGGAGAGGTTCGCCTGCCCCGCTTGCGCGACGCCCGAAAAGACTTCCATCACGCCGAAGACGGTACCGGTGAGACCCACGAACGGACCGCCCGAGATCGCGAGCGCGAGGATCACCATCCCCGCGTTGAGTCGCACCTGCTCGTCGCCCATCGCACGTTCCATCGCGGCCCGCACAGCTGCGAGCACACGGTGCGGCGCGCGTCGCAGGCCGTTGGTCGTGTTCTTTGGGGCAAAGCGCGTGAGCTGGTCCTGCATCTCGCGGCAGGCGTAGCTGTAGAGTGTGTAGGGAGGCGCGCCCTTGTAGGGCGACGTGACGCCTTCCACTTCCTGACCCGCCAGCTCGAACGGGTCGTCGGTCGCCGCAAATGCGTGGTAGAACTCGGTCGCGCGACGGCGCTGCTTGCGCAGTCCCAGCGCCCGCCCGACGATCACCGTCCACGACGCGAATGACATCAGTCCGAGGATGGTCAGCGTGACCATCCCCTCGGAAGTCATGTGCTTCAGCGCGAAGACGACGGCGGACTCGTGTCCTTCCATACAGGGGGCCTCCCATTCGTGACGCCGGCCAAGGTAACCACGGGGAAGATGCGTTCGGTGACCGCCATGTGACGTTTGTCGGGTGGATGCTTCACAGCTTCGACACACGAGCGTCAGTAGAGAACGCCTTCCCAGACACGCCCCGACTCGGGCGGCTCGAAGCTCGGACCGACGCGCTCGGCGAGGTCTGCACGCTCGAGCACCACTTCGAGCATGTCGCGGCGCATCTCCGGCGTGAGTCCGCGCACCTGGCTCTCGGCCGCGGCGCGCGTTCGCTCCTCTGCCGGGTACGCGATGGGAAAGAGCGTGCCCCGATAGGCGTCTTGGACGAAGTGCTCGACGAGGACGGCGTCGGCGAGACGCTGCCTCTGCGCAGCCTCGCGCGACCACTCGCCGCGTTCTACCTGGGCGAGGCCAACCGTCTCCGCAACGCGCGCGGCCTCGCTCTCGAGGACTCCAATCTCGGCGGCGAGTCGCGAGTCGCCGGGCAGAGCATCCGCGCGCTCCGCCGTGGCTCCGGAGTAGCCCGCATCCAGCGTCGGGCCCACAGCGGGAGAGAACGCGAGCGATGGCATCGTGGGACGCGCATTGCTCGCCTGTTCGCGGAGCGCCGGAGTCGCGGGCGCGGCGGGTTGCTGCGGCGCCGAAGCGGGTTCGGGAGCGTTCCGCCCCGCGTGTGGAGCCGCATCGTGCGACGGCGGCGCCACCGCGTGACGTTCGCTCTCGAATCCCCCCAACAGGACGGCCGCTCCTAGCGCCGCAGCGACGTAGCAAATAGCGAACACCCACACGCCAGCACGCACGCCGCCGGGAGCGGGGCGCGGACTGCGTCGAATCTCGGCTGCGCTGCTCTTCACCGGCAAAGAGCATCGCGGCTCGCGCCGGCTTCCGCCGTCACATTTCATCGACGCTTCGCGGAAGAATCCATCGCTTCACCAATTCGCCACGCAGGCTGCCGGATTCCTTCACCGGCGCGTCGCAGCGCTGCGCTTTTCTGGGTCTGCAATGATTGGCACCAGGCGCATTCTCGTCGCGGACGGCGATTCGCTGTGGCGGGCTCGCATCGCGGAGGGACTCGCGAGCCCGGCGCATGAAGTCATCGCGGTGGGCGAGGGCATGGAAGCACTCGCCTTCGCAAAACGCGAGCCGACGGACCTGCTCGTCACCGATCTGGTGCTGCCAGACACGACCGGACTCGGGCTGTGTCGCTTGCTTCGCGAAGACGCGGCGCTCGATCATGTCGGCATCCTGATGCTGGCGACGAACGCATCGGAGATCGATCGCATCCTCGCCTTCGAATGCGGCGTCGACGACTTCCTCGCCAAGCCCTTCTTCGCCCGCGAGCTGCTCTCGCGCACGCTGGCGATTCTGCGACGCAGTGCGCCCGGGCGAGAGACGTCCGGGCGGATCATGTCGGAGTACCAGCCGGCCGTAGCGCTGCACCCGAACTCGGGATCGGTGCTGGTGGCCGGCGCGCGACTCGAGTTGACACCGCGCGAGTTCCAGCTGCTGTCGGCGTTGATGCGCGAAGCGGGGCGCGTGGTCTCGCGACTCCAACTGATCCACCTGGTCTGGGGCGGCGACTCGCAGCAGGCCGAGCGCGTCGTCGATGCGCACATCAAGGCGATCCGGCGCAAACTCGGCAGCGCGGGCGACTGCGTCGAGACCGTGCGCGGTGTCGGCTATCGATACGCCGAGTTAGATGAAGCTCGCCGCTCGCTGTTGGCTCGCTACGCGGGAAACGGGGGCGGAGCTGCGGGCGATTGATCGAGATTCATTGGCGGCCGCGAGCTCGGTGAGCTCGCCGCTCGCTGTTGGCTCGCTACGCGGGACGCGGTCTACTCGTGCAGTGCGAACGCCACGAGGGCGTCGCCAGGCTCCGACCAGCCGTGGCCACCCGCCGCGACGACGATGAACTGCTTGCCGTCCTTGTGAAGCCGGTAGGTGATCGGCGTCGCGTTGGCGGTGTACGGCAGCCGCGCGCTCCAGATCTCGTCGCCGCTCTCGGCGTCGAACGCGCGCAGGAACTTGTCGGTGGTGGCGCCGATGAAGACGAGGCCGCCTGCCGTCGCGATCGAGCCGCCTAGATTCGGCGCGCCGAGCGGCAGCCACATCGGGAACGGCGCTTGATCGCGCGTGGTGCCGAGCCGCGATTCCCACAGCAGCTTGCCGCTCTTCAGATCGACCGCCTGCATCACACCCCACGGCGGCGGATTGCACGGCGCGCCGAGCGGACCGAGCAGCGGCGAGATGCGCAGGCCGTACGGCGTGCCCTTCATCGGCGCGAGCATCTCCGGATAGTGGACCGACGACGCGTCGAGCTTCTCGAACTCCGCGCGCGGCAACAGTTGCACGACGCTCGGCACGCGCATCGAGTTCACGAAGAGAACGCCGCGGGTCGGGTCGATCGAGACGCCGCCCCAGTTCGGTCCGCCGGCGTTGCCCGGATACTGGATCGTCGGCTCGAGACCAGGCGGTGTGAAGATCCCGTCCGAGCGCATGCCGGCAATCGTCTCGGCGCACTTCTTCTTGTCCCACGGCGTGAAGCCCCACGCGTCCGCCGGCGTGAAAGACTCCGGCGAGAGCGGCGCGGGATGCGTCGGATACGGCTGCGTCGGCGACAGCACGTCGCCCGGGACGCCGCCCTGCGGCGCGGGTCGCTCTTCGACCGGATAGAGCGGCGCGCCGGTTTCGCGATCGAGCAGGAAGAGCCGACCCATCTTGGTGATCTGCGCGACGCCCGCGCGACCGCCGCCCACACCGTCCAACTGGAACAGCGCCGGCTGCGCCGGGACATCGTAGTCCCAGTGATCGTGATGCACGGTCTGGAAGTTCCAGCGCACGGCACCGCTGTCGGCGTCGAGCGCGACGACGGAACTCGAGTAGTGATCGAGTCCGTGGCGCTCGCCGGCGTAGTAGTCGGGCGCGGCGTTGCCGGTGGGCACGAAGACGAGGCCGCGTTCGGCATCGCCGGAGAGGATCGACCAGACGTTCGGCGTGCCGGCCGTGTACCGGGCATCCGCGCCGCGCGCGACCT
>Ga0315273_10011658_pt1 | contig 11246 bp, 7 predicted proteins | sample YL17G02_0_MG_FD_205753 | JGI IMG/M metagenome (GOLD analysis project Ga0315273, IMG submission 205753) | Sediment microbial communities from Yellowstone Lake, YNP, Wyoming, USA - YL17G02_0 | ecosystem: Environmental > Aquatic > Freshwater > Lake > Sediment | place: USA: Wyoming | collected...
GCGTCGTGTGGCGAGCACAGGCATCCCTCAAGAGGCGCAGGCAGACCGCGGGCCTTGCAGAGAGAGACGAGAACCGCCGCCCGGATGTTCCTCGGGGAGCGACCCGTGAGATGATCGGCGCTCGGAGGTCTTATGCGCATCGAACACGTGCCGTTCACCATCGTTGACTGGAAGACCGTCGAACCCACGCAGCATCCCGGGGAGCAAGGCTGCGCCGCCTGGCGGACCTTCGAAGCCGGGAACATCAGGATACGAACCGTCGAGTACAGCCCGGGCTATCTGGCCGACCACTGGTGCAGCCGCGGGCACGTGCTCTACGTGCTGGAGGGCGAGCTGGAAACCGAACTCAAGGATGGCCGCCGCTTCACGCTGACGCCGGGGATGAGCTATCAGGTGCAGGACGACGCCGAGCCGCACCGGTCGTTCACCAGGACCGGCGCAACGCTGTTCATCGTGGACTAGACATCTTCCAGGGCCGAAGTCGTGACGATTGAAGCACGTTTCACGCGACCGCCCTGGAATCTGTCTTAGGCCCCTTCGGGGCTCGACACCGGACTGACGGTCCCGTAGGGCGGGGCTTAAAGGCCCGCCCTGCGAAGATGTCGTGGCCCCGCGTGGCGCGGGGCCGGCCACACTGGGAGCGGTCGGGCGCGCGCCTGAAGCTGTTGCGCGGCCAACCCGGTCATCGGGCCTTCCGCGGGCCAGACCACCTCCCCGGCGCGGGTCACGAGCAGCGCCGTGATGCGGTCTTCCGTGGTGGCACGAAATGGTGCCAGACCCCATTTCTCGTCACACCTGCATCACGTGCAGCGCCCGCGGCGTCTTCCACCCGCCCCGGGTGAAGTCCGGGAAGTTCACGGCGCGGCTCTTCGACGCCACGGATCGTTCGCTGAGCGGCGTCACCGCGCTCCAGGCCGCGGCGTCGTACACGTCCATGTCCAGCGGCCGGCCGTGCCGCAGCGCGTCGATCAACCGGAAGTCCTCGATGTAGTCCATGCCCCCGTGGCCGGCGCCGCGGGCCTTGTCGGCCTGCGTCGTCCACAGCGGATGGTCGAACTCCGGGTACTTGTCCAGCGTGTCCCACGCGTCGTTCTTGCTGCGCCCCTCGATGTACACGCGGTCCGGGTACTTCTCGAAGATGCCGGCGGTGCCCTGGACGATGTGGATGCGGCTGTACGGCCTCGGGCTGTTGGTGTCGTGGTAGAGCGTGATCACCTTGCCCAGCGCCGTGTGAATCAAGGTCACGTTGACGTCGCCCAGCGCGTACTTCTGTTTCGCCTTCGCGCTGTCGGTGCCGAAGGCCTTCGCCGCCCACAGGTTCAGCCCGCGCGCGGGGCTGCTCATCGAGACGAGGCAGGCGAACGCGTCTCCCCGGTTGATGTCCAGGCACTGCGACACCGGCCCGAGGCCGTGCGTCGGATACAGGTTGGCGTTGCGCCTGATCGCGTGCGCCAGGCGCCACAGGCCCTCGCCCTCGTTGCTGAACTTGATGCCGCGCAGGTCGTGCAGGTAACCCGCTTCCGCGTGCAGGATCTCGCCGAGCAGCCCCTTCTTCGCCAGCATGAGGCACAGCATCTCGGGCCGGTCGTAGCAGCAGTTCTCCATCATCACGCAGTGCCGCCTGGTCCGCTCGGAGGTCTCCACCAGCTGCCAGCACTCCTCGAGCGTGGTCGCCGCCGGCACCTCAGTGGCCGCGTGCTTGCCGGCCTCCATCGCCGCCACGCAGATCGGCACGTGCCACTCCCACGGCGTCGCGTTGTAGACCAGGTCGAGGTCGTTGCGCTCGCACAGCCGCTTGAAGTCGGTCGGCCCGCGCGAGTAGCCGTCCGGCGTCTTCTGGCCGGCCTCGACCACCCACTGCTGCACGCGCTGCACTTTCTCCTCGACGATGTCGCACACCGCGCGGATCTCGACGCCCTCGATCTTGAGGAGGTTGCGCACGTGCGACGAGCCCATGCCGCCGACGCCCACGTACCCGATGCGGACCGGGTCGATCGGCGGCACCTTGAAATCGAGCAGCGTCGTCGCGGCCTCCGCGCGGGTGCCCGTCACCGCGATGGCCGCGCCCAGCCCGGCGCCGACGCCGGCGCGGATGAAGTCCCGGCGGTCCAGTGCACGATCGTGTTCGCCGTTCATAAGGTCACTCCTTCACATGGGAGGTCCGCCCACTGGCTCGCGAGGGACACCTCATGTCGCCACGCACGCGAGAGTCGCAGCAGTATAGATCGGCATACAATGCTCGCGCGACTTGGCCCCCGGAGGTTCCTCGATGACCCGTACGCCCTTCCTCGTCGGCGCGCTCGCATTCTCGGCGTGGATGGCCGGGCCGGCCCAGTGGACGCCGCAGATCTCCCCCACCCGCGAGCGGCTGCGCGGCGTCTCGGCCGTGTCGGCCACAGTGGCCTGGGCCAGCGGCAACAAAGGCACCGCGCTGCGCACCACCGACGGCGGCACCTCGTGGCTCAGCGTCGCGCCACCCGCCGCGCAGGATCTCGACTTTCGCGACATCGAAGCGTTCGATGCCCGGACGGCGTACGTGCTGTCCATCGGCCCCGGCGATCGGTCGCGGATCTACCGCACGACGGACGGCGGCGCGCGCTGGGCGCTCGTCTTCACGAACGGCGATCCCCGGGCGTTCTACGATGCCATCGCCTTCTGGGACCGCACGCACGGCCTCGCCTTCGGCGATCCCGTGGATGGGCGCTTCACGATTGTGCGCACCGATGACGGCGTCACCTGGACGCCCGTCGGCCGCGAGGGCATGCCGGAGGCGCTGCCCGGCGAGGGCGCGTTCGCGGCCAGCGGCACGTGCCTGGTCACCGGCGGCACGACGCGCGCCTGGTTCGCCACCGGCGGCGCCGCCCGCACGCGCGTCTTCCGATCGGCCGACCGCGGATCGACCTGGCAGGTGGCCGACACGCCGCTCGTCGCCGGCACCGCCTCCGCCGGCGCCTTCTCGCTGGCCTTCGCCGATGAACAGCACGGGATGGTCGTTGGTGGCGACTATCGCAGGGAAGGCGAGCCGAGCGACAACCTCGCGATCACGGGCGACGGCGGGCGTACCTGGACCACGGGGAAAACGCGCCTTCGGGCGTTCCGCTCGGCCGTTGCGGCGTGGCCGCGCGGCAAGGGACGGGCATGGATCGCCGCCGGGCCGGCAGGCGCCGACTGGTCCGACGACGGCGGCCAGACGTGGGCGCCCGTCGAAGGCGAGGGCTTCCACGCCCTGAGCGTCGCGCGCCGCGGCGCGGCGGCCTGGGCGGTCGGCGAGCAGGGTCGCATCGCCATCCTGCGCGCCCGGCCCCTGGACATCTTCCAGGGCCGAAGTCGTGACGATTGAAGCAAGTTTCACGCGACCGCCCTGGAATCTGTCTTGGGCCCCTTCGGGGCTCACCGCCGGGCTGACGGTGGCTCTGGAAGATGTCGTCGCCCCACGCTTCGCGAGGCCAGCCAACAAGGCTCCCAGCGAAGCGGAGCGAACCGCCGTCGTGCTGGGCGGTTTGAGGCGACGGCTCGCTGGACAGCCCGGGGTGGAAGTCGCGCACGGGCTGCTAGTAGGGACGAAACAACGGATCCAGAATCGGAACGTGCAAAATTCCTGATGATAACCACTCCAGGGATCTTGTTCTTTCCGTTGTTTCGTCTTCCTAGCAGGCCGTGCGGACTTTCACCACGGCCTGCTAGGAGCGTGCCTGAGACAGATTCCAGGGCGGTGCGCAAGACCTTGCTTCACTTGTCGCGCCTCCGGCCCAGGAAGACGTCTAGACGATGCCGAGCGCAGCCAGGCGCTCGGCGCTCACCTCGCCGGTGTCCGTCCACCTCTGGTACGCGTAGTAGGCGTCAAGGGTCGCCTCGTGCGCGGCCGCGTCCACGGCCTTGCCCGCGTGCGCGCCCTCGGTGAGGGGCACCGCGAGCTTGGGCGGCACGTAGGCGTCGTACGCCCGCCCGCGTCCCTGGCGCGCGTTCGCGTGCCGCTCGAGCGCGTAGATCCGCCGGCCGCACTGGAGCAGCGTGTCGAAGCTGTAGTCCACGCTGGTGAGCGCGGCGTACATCGCGAGGAACAGGTCGCTCGTGATGTCCCCCGAGAAGAAGTCGCACAAGCCGATCGCGTCGATGAGCGCCTTGCCGGCCTGGCTCTCGGCCACGTAGGCGGCCAGTGGCGCCGGGCCGCTCAACCCGTCTTCCTCGGCTTGCACCGTCCACGCGTAGGTATGATCGCCGCGGCCGCGGTTGGACGTGGCGTAGGCGGCGAACATCCCCGGGAACACCTTGGGTTCGATCCCCGCGTAGCCCAGGCCCGCGTACGCGGCTGTGGCGCACGCCGCGATGGCATCACGATCGGCCGCAGGGCGACACTGGGCCACCCTCTCGATCGCAAGATCCGGGGGACACGCCAGCAGGACTCCGAGTTCGCTCGACCCGTAGGCGATCGCCTCCGCCGCCTGCAGCATGCCGTCCACGCTGCCGAACACCGGGGCGCCCGGCCAGAGGTCCAGGAACCCTCGCTCGGTCCACTCCATGGCGCCCGACATGACGCTGCCAAACGTCATCGTATCGAGTCCCAGGTCGTTGCAGAGGCCGTTCAGGTGGAAGATGGCGGCACGATCGAGGAGACAGCAGTTGATCCAGAGCGCGATGGTCTCGAACTCCGGCCGCACGCCCTCGCCCGCGAACGGCCCGAAGTCGACGTGCGCCGTGCGCGAGCACATGACGTGGCGGCAGCGGTTGCAGACCGCGTGGCGGCCGGCGATCTCGAGAAACGCGTCGGTGCCCACCTGCGCGTACTCGGCCGGTTGGAAGTAGCCTTCCTGGAAATTGCGCCACGGCAGGTACCCGCCCGCCTTCCCCATGTAGCGGCCGTCGAACGCGCGATCGAGCCACCACGTCGTGCCCGTCGTCGGTCGGAACGACGCGGTACGCTGGCGATCGGTCGTGCGCGCCTTGACGAGGTCGTCCACCTTGCGCGCCAGGCGCTCGAACGCCTTCGCGTCGAACGCCCGGACCTTGCGGGCGCCGAGCGCGGTGATCGCGACGAGGTTCTTCGAGCCGAACACCGCCCCCGCGCCGCCCCGGCCGAAGTTGCGATGCCGATCGCCGGTCAGGCACGCGTAGGCCACCTGGCTCCAGCCCGCCGGCCCCGCCGCCATCGTGGACGCGCCCGGGTATCGGCCCGACAGCCGACTGCCAGTTGCCGACGCGCGTCGCACCGTTCGCCGGCCGGCCACGGTCTCGAACAGATCGTCCTCGGCGTCCGCGATCTCGACGCCCGCCTCGGTCACCAGCAACCGGACCGGCCGGTCGGCCCGGCCGTCCACGATCACCTGGTCGAACCCGCAGCGCTTCAGCATGTTCGGAAACACGCCGCCCGCGCTCGAGTGCGTCAACAGGCCGTGGACCGGACGATGACCGGGCACCCAGGGGGCGGGACGGGGCGAGCGGGTCAGCGGACTGAAGAACGAGCAACTGCCGCGACCGGCAGTCGCGACGGGCGTGTCACCCAGCGGGCCGCTGCCGATGACGAGGCGATTGCGTGGAGAGAGGGGATCGATCGGGCCAGAACCGGCGTCGAGATGATCGAGCAGCAGGCGGGCCTGCACGCCACGTCCGCCCAGGTAGTCCCGGCACACGCGGGCGTCGGCCCGCTCGACGCGGACGCGGCGCGTCGTCAGATCGACAAACGCCCACGTGCCCTGGTATCCGAAGAACGCGCTGGCTTCTGACGGCATACGCACCCCGGGGGACGGCAACCGGCTGGGATTCTATCTGCGTGCGCGATATTTCTCCACTAAACCAATCCGATCGGCGGCTGGCGGCGTCTAAGGAGCAGAGTTGCTCCCGCACGGAAGGCCTCATGCTGAAACGTCTCGTCGTGTCCCTGGCGGTGTGGTTCGTGGTTGCCCTGTCTGCCGCCCCCTGCCTGGCCCAGTCCGCGCCCGGCGCCTCCAACTCCCCCGGCGACCTGCCGAAGGTGTTCCTGGACTGCGTCAGCGCGTACTGCGACTTCAGTTTCTTGCGCACCGAGATCTCGTTCGTCGATTTCGTGCGGGACCGCACCGATTCGGACGTCCACGTGCTGGTGACCTCGGAAAGCACGGGCGGCGGCGGCGACAAGTACACACTGAGCTTCATCGGGCAGAAGCGGTTCGCCGGCGTCGATCACCTGCTGCACTTCGTCTCGTCGAACACGAACACCGACGACGACACCAGGCGGGGGCTGGCCAACGTCATCAAGATGGGGCTGATGCACTATGTCGCGGATACGGCAGTGGCCTCCGAGATCCGCATCACGCGGCAGAAGTCTGCGGACGCCAGCAAGCAGGCGGCGCCGGCGAAGGACCCCTGGGACTACTGGTTCTTCCGGACCAGCGTGAGCGCCTCCACCAACGGCGAACGCGCCACCAACTCGATGTACCTCTCCGGCTCGGTGGGCGCCAACCGCACGACCGACGCGTGGAAGGTCGATGCGTCGGCCTACGTCAGCTACAACCGCAGCCGCTACACGTTCGATGACGGCTCGGAGTACGTGAGCATCTCCCGCAGCCTGAGCTTCAGCGCCCTGACGGTGAAGAGCCTGACGCCGCACTGGTCGGCGGGCAGCCGCGAGAGCGTGTCGCGTTCGACGTACCTGAACCAGCGGCTTGCGATGCGCGTCATGCCGGCGGTCGAGTACAACATCTATCCCTACACGGAATCCACGCGGCGGCAGTTCACGTTCAACTATGCCGCCGGCGTCGTGCACTACCGCTACGACGTGCCGACCATCTTCGACAAGACATCCGAGACGCTGCCGATGCACTCGGGGGTAGTGGCCGCCTCGTTCAAGCAGCCGTGGGGCTCGGTGTATTCGTCGTTCGAAGCCTCGCAGTTCCTGACCGATACTTCGAAGAACCGGCTGAACGTCTCCGGCATGGTCAACGTCCGCATCTTCAAGGGCCTCTCGGTCCGCCTGTCGGGCGACGTCTCGCGCATTCGCGATCAGATCGGCCTGCCGCGCGGCGGCGCCACCCCCGAGGAGATCCTCGTGCGCCGACTGCAGCTGGCCACGTCGTACTCGTACTACGCGTCGTTCGGGTTGAGCTACAACTTCGGCTCGATTCACAACAACGTGGTGAACTCGCGCTTCGAGTCCGGCGGCGGCGGCTACATGATGTACTACTGACGCTGGGAGCCCGGGTCAAAGCGCAATGGGGTCGGGAGTAATTAGCCGGATTACAGATCTGTATGACGATTTTGTAATCCAGCTAATTACTCCCGACCCCATTTATTCAAGATGTCTAGCGGGAGAGCTGGAGCACCAGCGCGGCCGAGAGGATCGTGTCCGCGCGGGAGAAGCCGGGCACCGGGCGATTGAGGTAGCTCAGCTTGTCCGAGAACTTGAGCGCGAACTGGCGCGACAGCCCCACCGTCACCGAGAAGCTGTTCGTCAGCCGCCAGTCGCCCGCCTGCTGCAGGTTGCCCGTTACGCGCGTGTCGTTGTTCAGGCTGGAACTGCGCGAGATCGTCCACGCGTAGACGGCGGAGAGCACGCCGGACGGGAACGTCGGCGAGGGCCCGGAGAACCGTGCTTCCCGCGTGTAGCCGAATCCGAGATCGATCTTCATCGAGTGCGCGCGCTTCCGGACGACCGGGTACGCGAACCCGGCGTCCGCGGTGTAGCGCTCGCGGATGCCCGCGAACTCGTCGCGCACGAACGCCTGGTGCCCGTACGCCTCCAGGCTGTTGGCGGCGCGGTACGACTCGCGAAGGTCAAAGCCAAGCGATTGCGCGACGGCCCCCGTGGCCGTCTTCGTCGAAACGAAGCTCGCCTTCATCGCGGCCGTCCACCGTTCGCCGCGGTACCCGAATTCCCCGCCGGTGCCGATCGTCTGGGTGCTGGCGTTGCCCGCCGTCGCGATGAACGACAGCTGGGCCTTGCCGTCGAAGCGCGGCGGCCTCTCCGATTCGCGCGTGAACTGCTGCCGCACCCACTGCGCGCCGATGGTGGCCACCGGCATCGACTGGCGCAGCGCCAGTCGGAAGTGCCCGTCGCCGCGCACCCACACGCTCGTCACCAGGCTGCGGAACACCACGGGCCGGCACGTCTCGGGATCCTGATACAGGGTGAGCAGGAAGGACGTGCCGACGCTGTCGCCCAGCGGTCGCACCGCGAACTGGCCGATGTCGAACCGCGGCCCCCAGCACCCCGAGGCCATGGTTCTGAGCCACGTGGCCCGGTCCACGTCGGGGCTCGCGCGGAGCACGAAGCCGGGCGCCACGAACCGTTCGAGGCTCTCGCGGTCCTTGCTTGCGCTCGCGTTCAGGATCGATCGCTCGAGAGCGAGGAACGTCTCGCGGTCGGGCGGCAGCGCCTCCTGCGCACACACAACGCCCGGCGCGGCAAGCACGAACACCGCCACCAGCACCCGGCCGCCGAGACGCCGCATCCGTGCCTGCGCCACGCGTCAGTACCCTTCCGCCAGCCCGTGTTTGCGCGGATCGAACAGCCCTTCCCAGCCGCGCTGCCTGGCGCCTCCCGCCCCGGCCCGCTCCGCGCGCTTGATCGCGGTCAGCGAGCCGGTCCCGCCCGGCTTCGTCGCCCACCCCTTCGCCTCCAGCACCCTGACGACGTCCGCCGGCACGCCGCCCTTCTCGTATTCCAGCACGTCTGGCATCGCCTGGTCGTGGATGCGCGGCGCCCCCACCGCGTCGGCGAGCGACATGTGGTAATCGATGGCATTCACGACGGCCTGCACCACGGCCGTGATGATGCGCGGCCCGCCGCGCCCGCCGACGATCATCCAGACCTTCCCCGCCGAATCGAGCACGATCGTCGGCGCCATCGCCGAGAGCATGCGCTTGCCGGGCGCGACGGCGTTCGACGTGCCCTGCACCAGGCCGAACTGGTTCGGCGTGCCCGGCTGCACGGTGAAGTCGTCCATCTCGCTGTTCATGAAGAACCCGCCGCCGGGAATCCACACGCCCGATCCGTACAGGCTGTTGATCGTCGTCGTGATGGCCACGGCGTTGCCCGCCCGATCGACGACGCAGTAATGGGTCGTCTCGCTGGACCCGGCCTTCACCGGCTTTAACGACGCGGTCGGCGTGGCGTGCGCGTCGCTGATGCCCGCGCGCAGCGACCGGGCGTACGTCTTGTTGATCATCCTGGCGATGGGCATCGTCATGAACGCCGGGTCGCCCATGCTGGAGTTGCGATCGACGAAGGCCCGCTGGAACGCCGACGACAGGCGGTGCAGCGCCAGCGCGCTGTTCCACGGGGGCACGTCCCGGTCGCCTTCGAGGATGTTCAGCGTCTCGATAACGGTCACGCCGCCGGACGAGGACGGCGGCATCGAGAGGAGCCGGTACCCACGATAGGTCCCGGCCAGCGGATCGCGCCATTCGGGCGTGTAGGCGGCAAGGTCGGCGGCAGTGATCAGCCCTCCGCCACGACGCATCTGCGCGGCGATGGCGTCGGCCACCGGCCCCTTGTAGAAGCCGTCGGCGCCGGAGTCGGCGATCCGTTCGAGCGTTCGCGCCAGGTCCGATTGCTCGAGGCGCGCGCCGACAGCGGGCGGCGCGCCGCCGGGCAGGAACAGGCCGGCGCCCGCGAAGCGCCTGATGAGATCGGCGTTCTGGGTGATCGACATCTTCAGCGTCTCGTCCACGACGACGCCGTCGCGGGCCAGCCGGATGGCGGGCGCCATCACCCGGGCGCGCGTCAGCGTGCCGGACTTCGCGTGCAGCGCCAGCAGGCCGGCCACGCTGCCCGGGACACCCGAGGCGCGATGGCCGACGAGGCTCTGGTCTGTGGGCTTGCCGTTCGCGCCGATGTACATGTCGGGCGTCGAGGCGCGAGGCGCGACCTCGCGGTAGTCCAGCGCGAACGTGCGGCCGTCGGCCATGCGGGCAACCGCGTAGCCGCCGCCGCCGAGGTTGCCCGCTTCCGGGTACGCCACCGCCAGGGCGAAGCCGACCGCGACCGCGGCGTCCACGGCGTTGCCGCCCGCCTGCAGGATCTCGACGCCCGCCTTCGTCGCGAGCACGCAGTTGGAAGCGACCATCCCGCCCGGCGCGAACGGCGCCTGCGCCCCCGGGCGGTAGGCCCATTCCTGCGGGAACGTCGTCATCTCGACGTTGGACGGGCGGCCGGCGGCCTGCTGGGCGCCAGTGGCCGTGGTCGAGGCCTCACTCAGGCCGGCCAGCACGACGGCGGAGATGGCCAGCGCACGAACGAGCGCGGAGCGAAGTGGCATCGGCGCGACTCCCGGAGCAGCGAAGTGCGGCCCATCATATCAGGCGGGCATTTCGCGGGCGACACGAGCTGACCGGCGAGACGCCGGTCCCACAGCACTCTGCGCGTCTGCTTGACTGCCATCACCGAGGGCGCGTACCGTACGCGCACCATGATGCATCTTCGCCCAGTCGCGCTCGTCACCGCCTGCGTCGCGTGCGCCGCCCTGCTCGGCGCCCGGCCCGCCGCCGTCATCGCCCGCAACGTGATCGTCATCACGTACGACGGCGTGCGCTGGCAGGAAGCCTTCGGCGGCGCACAGCCCGACCTGCTCGACGAGAAACTCGGAGGCGTCTCGGACGTGGACGCCACGCGCAAGCGCTTTGCGCGGGCGACGCCGGCCGAGGCGCGCCAGGCGGCAATGCCGTTCTTCTGGAACACGGTCGCCGCGAAGGGGCAGGTGTTCGGCGATCCCGGCCATCAGAGCCGCGCCCGCGTCACCAACGGCCTGTGGTTCTCCTATCCGGGCTACGCAGAGATGCTGGTCGGCTTCGCCGACCCGCGCATCGACAGCAACGACCAGATCCCGAACCCGAACGTCACGGTCCTGGAGTGGCTGAACGAGCGGCCAGGCTTCGCGGACCGTGTCGCGACCTTCGCCTCGTGGGAACTGCTGCCCTTCATCGTCAACACCGCCCGCAGTCATCTGCCAGCCAACGGCGACGGCCCGCCGATCGCGAAGCCACGGACGGAGACCGACCGCCTGCTCAACGACTTCGCGGCCGACGTGCCGCCGTACTGGGGCGCGACCCGGTTCGACGCGCCAACCATGGCCGGCGCGATCGAGTACCTCAAGCGCGAGCGACCGCGCGTGCTGTACGTGCTGCTGGGCGAGACCGACGAGTGGGGCCACGAGCGCCGCTACGACTTGTACCTCGACGCGATGTGGCGGTCGGACCGGTTCGTAAAGCGCGTCTGGGATCTCGTGCAGTCGCTGCCCGCCTACAAGGACAAGACCACGTTGATCCTCGCCACC
>Ga0315273_10011660_pt1 | contig 11245 bp, 7 predicted proteins | sample YL17G02_0_MG_FD_205753 | JGI IMG/M metagenome (GOLD analysis project Ga0315273, IMG submission 205753) | Sediment microbial communities from Yellowstone Lake, YNP, Wyoming, USA - YL17G02_0 | ecosystem: Environmental > Aquatic > Freshwater > Lake > Sediment | place: USA: Wyoming | collected...
TTAACGTCTTCATTATCTTTGAACGGGAGAAAGCCCAAGCTTAAACTGAAGCCGGTGTTCTTAGAATCAAAATCCGGATATTCCATATCCATCTTGAAAAGATCGAACCCCGCAGAAATTTCTTTGTCAAAAAGATAGGGGTTCGAGAGGGCAAGCCGGTAGCGGGGGTTTGACCCCACTTGCGCCATGACTGTGGCCTGCAGGCCTTTTCCCAGAAAATTACGCTGAGAAACCTGAAAAATACCCACGATACTATCGACGGAACTGTACCCCGCGCCCGCGCTGATCATACCGGTGGGTTTTTCTTTTACATTCACTTCCACATTCATTTTGTTCGGTTCACTTCCTTTTTGAGTATTTATCTTTATGTCTTCAAAGTATCCCAGATTGTTTACCCGCTCTCTGCTCTTTTTGAGCTTTTTGTTGTTATAAAGGTCTTCTTCTTTTACCCGTAGTTCCCTCCGGATTACTTTATCCCGGGTTTTTGTGTTTCCCGTTATTGTAATTTTTTCAAAATAAACTTCTTTCCCTTTGGCGATATCATATGTCAGGTCAACGGTTTTATTGTCAGCGTTTATTTTCGTCAGAGGCGTGATGTCCACAAAAGCATACCCATACTCCCCATACGCGTCAGTGAGGGCCGCGATGTCCTTTTGGAGTTTTTGGCGACTAAAGACCTCACCTTTGGTGACCGTTATCTGCTTCTGGAGGGGCGCTTTCGTTTCGATGAGGTCACCCCCGATTTTAACGTCGCTTACGCGGTATTGTTCACCTTCTTCAACGGGGATCGTGATGTAGAACCATTTTTCATCATGCGTTACTTCTGGTTCTCCTACCTTAACATCCAGGTACCCGAAGTCATAGCAATAGGCAATGATTCGATCGCGGTCGACCTTAAGCGCATCTTCTTTAAATATTCCGGTGTTCATAATAAAAGAAAGAAGGTTTTTTTCCCGGCTTTCCATCACGCTTTTAATGTCATCAGCCTTCAGTTTTTTGTTTCCCGTAATTTTAATTTTTTTAATTTTCATGGTATGATGTTCCACGATTTGAAACACCAGCGCAGCTTGTTCGGGGCTCACGTCTTCGGTTTTGTATTCCACTAAGGTATTATTATAACCTTTTCCCTCATAGAATTTTTTTATCTTTAAGGCATTCTCCTTAGCTTTCTTGTAATCCAGGATCGTATGCGGCTTGATATCAATTTGTTTTTCGATGTCCGATGCGTTTACCTCTTTATTTCCGGCGATTTTTATTTGGGCAATTTCCGGGTTTTCCTTTACGACAAAAATAATTTTTTTCCCCGAAGGCTCATCAGTGCTGTCAATTTTAATGTCGTTAAAGAAACCCATGTTGTAAATAGTGCGGATATCCGCCTGAAGCTTTTCGGGAGAATAGACATCGCCCGCTTGGGTTTTGACCTGGTCGAGGATAGCGGCATCTTCGATCAGCCGGTTTCCCTTGACACCGATATCCACAACAATGACTTTGCCCAAAATCTTATTGCTTACCTGTTTTGCAAAAACCCCGACTCCATCAATAAGTCTTTTTAAAGAATTTTCCTGGTATGACTCTGAGAGGGTTGGTTTATCAGCCGAGATGCCAACGAGCTTGGCATCTAAGGTTATGGAATCAACTATTTTAATGATCGTGCCGATGATAACCCAATCTGCCCCGGTTTCCATTCCCAGCGTTCGCGCGTTATTCTCATCCACGGTGGTGATTTTTAACTTTTTTAGGGCCCCCGAAACAACTGACTCATCGATCGTTTTTATGCCTTCCTCGGCATCGAGCCGCGAGGAAAGCAGGTGGGGCAAGGCCTGGGCAACATAGTCTAAAGGTACCTGACTCTGAACCTGGAAAGGAGCAACCAAAACAGTCACGGTCCTTTCTTCCGAAGCCCGGAGAGAAACGTGCGCGCCGATTACAAGGAAAATGATGGCTATGAAGATGACTATTTTTTTCATGCTTCTCCTTTTACGGGGTGCGTATCCCCAATTTTTATTCCATCTTTCAAAGTAATTAAGCGAGAGGTTTGGCTCGCTAAACTTTCATTATGGGTAACTACCACCATCATGATTTTTTCTTCAACATTTAATTTAAAGAGGAGATCAAAAATTAATTTTCCGGTTTCTGAATCGAGGTTACCGGTTGGTTCATCCGCCAGGATAATTTCAGGGTTCAGCACCAGGGCCCGGGCGATTGCCACTCTTTGTTGCTCACCTCCGGAAAGTTCGCCTGGTTTATGGTGAATCCTTTCTTTAAGACCCATTTTAATGAGAATGGTTTCCGCTTTTTCTTTGGCTTCCCGGGTTTTTATTCCTCGAATAAGTGCCGGCATCATGGTATTTTCTAAAGCAGAAAATTCCGGAAGAAGATAATGTAACTGAAACACAAAGCCAATCTTTTGATTCCGAAATTGAGCTAACTCTTTATCATTCCAGGAAAAAACATCTTTTCCCCGATAAACGACCTCGCCTTGTGAAGGCCGATCGAGAGTTCCCAACACGTGGAGAAGAGTACTTTTCCCTGCTCCGGAAGTTCCAACGATCGATAAAAACTCTTGTTCATAAATGTCAAAACTTATATCCCGTAAAGCACTGACCTGCTTTTGACCATTTCTATAAGTTTTACAAACATTGTGAATCGCAATAAGTGGTGTTTTTGTTTCCACCTGATTTCCTCTTCTCGTCCTTATCCATAGCGCAGGGCCTCAGCGGGATCGAGCCGCGAGGCCTGCCAGGAGGGAAAAACCGTTGCAAAAAAGCTTACGGTCAGGGTTATAACAATAATCAGCGTAATATCAGTAGGGTTAATTTGAAAAGGAACCTTATCAATATAATAAACATCCGGAGGAAATACATTAATATGGAAACGTTTTTCAAGCAAATTGGCTACTGTCTGGATATTTTTTCCCAAAGAAAGTCCCCCGATTGTTCCCAGTAACGTCCCGAAAATCCCAATCACCAGGCCGTCAATCATAAATATTTTCATAATGCTCGAAGCCTTTGCCCCCATAGTTTTCATGATCGCGATGTCTGAGGTTTTTTCCATAACCACCATAATCAATATGCTGATTATGCCAAAGGAGGCTACCAGAATTATAAGGACGAGGATAATAAACATGATAATTTTTTCTATCCGGAGGGCGGAAAACAGATTTTTGTTCATTTCCATCCAATCACGAGCCTGGTAAGAAAACCCCAGTTTTTTATTAATATCTCCGGCAATGGTATGGGCTTCATAAGGATTGGAGACTTTTACCTCAATTCCGGTAACTGCCTCCCCCATCTGAAAGAATTGTTGGGCAGTAGGAAGAAAGATGTAGGTCCATTTGGTGTCGTATTCATACATTCCAGAATCAAAAATGCCCACGATCCGAAATTTTTTCATCTTCGGCACCATCCCCATAGGGGTTTGCTCACCCAAAGGAGAGATTACGGTTACTTCATCGAGGTAAGAGAGGCCGAAATTTTTTGCCAATTCTTTTCCGATAAAGATTCCCGGCAGGTTGGAAGCATGCGGAGGTAAGCCGGGAAGACCGGGATGCATGAGATTATCGAGATTTCCCTTAATAAGGTTTTGTTTTAAGTTAGTAACCTGACCCACGGTCTCGGGGTTGATTCCCACGAGGACAATACCGGAAACAGCGGCCTCCGAGGAAAGCATGGCCTCAGAATAGACAAAAGGGGTCGTGGCCATAACCCCCGGGATCTTCGCAACCTGCGAAGATACGGAAGGGTAGTTCTCTATGCCCTTGTCAAACTTAAAGATCCGGATATGGGCATTCGTGCCGAGAATTTTTCCTTTCAGGTCGTTTTCAAATCCGCTCATGACTCCCAAAACAGTGATAAGGGTCATTACTCCAATGGTAACGCTGATAATAGAAATAACGGTAATAATAGAAAAAAATGCTTGTTTCCGTTTTGCCAGCAGATATCGTAGGCTAACGAATAATTCAAACTTCATTTTTAAACCTTTAGCTCCGGTCGTAAAAGGGGAAATAAAATGACATCCCGGATTGAAGGGGAATCGGTCAAAAGCATGACCAGACGATCAATCCCGATACCTTCACCAGCGGTTGGCGGCATCCCGTATTCAAGGGCGCGAATATAATCTTCATCAATCTCGGGAGGAATATCCGAATCTTTTTCTCGTTCTTCCAGTTGCTTTAAAAAACGTTCCTTTTGATCCTTCGGATCATTGAGTTCAGAGAAAGCGTTCGCAATTTCTCGGCCGGCAATGAAAAGTTCGAAACGCTCAACCTCAGAAGGATCGTCATCCCGCCGCCGGGAAAGAGGCGAGACTTCTACCGGATAATTAATGACAAACGTTGGTTGGATCAGCTGAGGCTCAATGATGGCCTCAAACAGGTCGGTATGGAGTTTCCCGATCTTTTCCTTGTCAGTTGTCGGGACAGAGTGAGTTTCCAGATAGTTCCGCATTTTTAACGGATCCTGCAAAAAATCTGAATCAAATCCACCCACTGAGGTAAGCGACTCTCTTAAGCTCATCCGTTTCCAGGGAGGAGTAAAATCCAGTGTTTCCCCTTGGCAAGGTATTCTGAGGCTTCCGAATAACGACTTTACAACCCCTGCCAGCATTTCTTCAGTTAAGTCCATGAGATCTTTATAGGTGGCATAAGCTTGATAAAATTCAAGCATAGTAAATTCCGGGTTGTGCTGGGTAGAAATACCTTCGTTGCGAAAACTTCGGTTGATTTCAAATATTCTTTCCATTCCTCCAATTACCAGTCGCTTGAGGTATAATTCCGGAGCAATTCTTAGATAGAGGTCCATTCCCAGGGCATGGTGATGGGTTTTAAATGGTCTTGCGGTTGCTCCCCCGGGAATAGGATGCATCATCGGTGTCTCTACTTCAAAAAAATCACGAGCAAGAAGAAAATTGCGGAGCGCTTGAATAGTTGCGCTTCTCAGTTCAAATACCCGTCTGATTTCGGGGTTCATGATTAAGTCAAGGTATCTTTGCCGGTAACGGGTCTCAACATCAGTAAGACCATGCCATTTTTCCGGTAGCGGCTGAAGAGATTTAGAAAGGAGACAAATTTCTTCCACCAGAAGGGTGAGTTCGTTGGTCTTGGTGCGAAAGGGCTTCCCTTTGATGCCAACAAAATCGCCAATATCTAACCCCTTAAAGAAATGAAAAAAATTATTGGTTGATTCCTTTTGGATAAAAGCCTGAAGCTTTCCGGTCCGATCTTGGAAGTGAAAAAAAGCAGCTTTTCCAAAATTCCGGACCGCCATGATGCGACCAGCAAAAGAATAAGGTCCTTTTTCCTGTTCTAAGGTTTGCGCATCAACTTCTCCAAACATTTTCCGGAATTGGGAAATAGTAGTATCAACCCGGAACGTATTGGGATAGAGGTCTACTCCCTCTTTTTTCAATTCTTCTAACTTCTTGATTCTTTGCTGAAAAAGGATGTTGCTCATTGAAGTAAGCTAAATTTCTAAAAAAAAATCGGGAAATCTTTTTAAAGTTAAAACAATTATTCATATTCTAATCCTCGTAGAGAGTCAAGAAAAAGTTCTTTTAAACCAAGCGGGAAGCACAGGACAAAGGATAAGGAACGAGGGGCGAGGAAAAAGGATCAAGGAGAAAGGGTTAAGAGTTAAGCTTTAAGATTTAAGGGGTAAGAAAAAAGGAACGAGGAAATAGGATTAAGATTTAAGGGTTAAGATTTAAGTTGAAAGTTTGAATTTCCTTAACACTTAACCCTTTTATCTTACCCCTTCATCCCTTAACCCTTAAAACTTTAAATGTTTAGTCGATTGCGCCTGCCAACGTAAAGATGGGAAGATACATAGCAATAACCAGGGTTCCAATCGTGGCCCCTAAAAACAATATCAAAAGAGGTTCAATCATACTGGTTAAGGCTTCCACCGCAGCATCGACCTCCTCATCATAAAAGTCAGCGATTTTGCTGAGCATGGAATCTAAGGCTCCGGTTGATTCCCCAACCGCAATCATCTGGACCACCATAGGGGGAAAAACTCCGCTTGTGGTCAAAGGTTCAGCAAAAGTCTTACCTTCTGAAATGCTTTTTCGGGTGTCATCAAGGGCATTTTGCACTACCCTGTTGCCCGCAGTGCGGCTCACGATATCAAGGCCATCCAAGATAGGGACACCACTGCTGATCATTGTGCCCAAGGTTCTGGTAAACCGGGCAATGGCTACTTTCCGGACAAGGTCACCAATGATCGGAGATTTTAAGATAAAACTATCGACAAGCAATCGGCCCTTTGGAGTTTTGTAGAACTTGGCAAAAAAGAATGAGAACAATCCAAGAACAAAGAGCATGGGGATTATTCCCTTGGCAAACCAATTGCTGAAATTAATAACCATCCGGGTAAAAGCGGGGAGTTCTTTGCCAAATTCAGCGAACATTGTTGCAAAAATAGGGATGACAAAAATAAGGAGTACGGCAACAACGCCCACAGCTACCGTCATAACAATGGCGGGGTAAAGCATGGCGCCCTTTACTTTTCTTTTAAGGGCCGCGATTTTTTCCATGCTAACAGCGAGCCGCTGCAGGATGGTGTCGAGAATACCGCCCACTTCTCCGGCCGCGACCAAATTAACATAAAGCTCATCAAAAACCTTGGGATGTTTTTTAAGGGAATCAGCTAACGTGGAACCACCTTCGACAGTTTCTTTAATATCAATGAGGACACGCTTGAAGGATTTATTGACCTGCTGTGCAGCTAAAATTTCCAGGCCCTGAACAAGAGGAAGGCCCGCGTCAATCATGGTAGAAAATTGACGGGTAAAAAGAACCACGTCTTTAATGTTGATTTTTTGCTGCCGGGCGCCTCCTAATTTGTTACTGAAAATACTTTTTGGTTTTGAGCTGACCTTGGTAGACGTTATCCGTATTCCTCGCAAGTAGACACGGACTGCAGATTCATTCGGAGCTTCATATTCTCCTTTTTTCACACTTCCAGTTCGGTCTTTACCCTCCCAAAGAAATACTGGCATAAGCCCTCCTCTTTTTTTTATTTCTTTTACTGTTAACGGGGTTGAAACTAAAGTTGAAGCGTTCGTAAAAAATCCATCTCAGCCTTTAGCTCATAGCTCATGGTTCGTAGCTCATAGTAGATACCTAAAAACAATGAGCCACGAGCTATGAGCCAAGATTGTTACCGAGTTGGCTTCCGGGGGGCCATCCCCGCAGAAGGGCCAACCTGTCCTTGGCTAATTATCTGCCGGAGTTCATCAGGATCAGAACTTCGGCCGAGAGCATCCTCAAAAGAGATAACTTTTCGCAAATAAAGGGAAGCTAAGGACTGATTCATGGTCTGCATACCAAACTTCGTCTGCCCAACCTGCATCTGAGAGTAGATTTGATGTATTTTGTCCTCACGAATGAGGTTTCGAATTGCCGGGTTGGGAATCATAACTTCGAGGGCTAATAACCGGCCTGTCCCGTTTAATTTTGGAATGAGGGTCTGACATAACACCGCTTCCAGCACAAAAGAAAGTTGGGCGCGTACCTGGGGTTGTTGGTAGGGGGGGAATACGTCTATCACTCGGTTAATGGACTGAACACAAGAATTAGTGTGAAGCGTGGCGAAAGCAAGATGACCTGTTTCCGCAATGATGAGGGCCGCTTCAATGGTTTCCAGGTCTCGCATTTCACCAATCAGGACCACATCCGGATCCTGGCGGAGAATGTATTTTAAGGCATTCTTAAAACTTTTGGTGTCTGCTCCGACTTCTCGCTGATTTACCAGGCACCCTTTGTGCTTATGAAGGTATTCAATGGGGTCTTCAACGGTGATGATATGTTCGTGCCTTTCCCCATTAATTTTGTCGATCATTGAGGCTAAGGTAGTCGACTTTCCGCTTCCGGTTGGTCCGGTAACCAAAATAAGGCCCCGGGGTTTTCTAACCAATTCATCCACAATCGAGGGGAGGCCAAGTTCTGCGAAGGTCAATATTTTATAAGGAATGAGACGAAATGCAGCTGCCGGCGCTCCGCGCTGCAGAAAAATATTTGCCCGAAATCGGCTTAACCCCTTTACTCCAAACGAGAGATCAAGCTCGTTTTCCTCTTCAAACTTATGTTTTTGGGATTCAGTAAGAATACTGTGGCAAAGTTGTTTGGTGTCATTAGGGCTGAGGATGGCAGCATCCATGGGAACCAGTGTCCCGTTGATCCTGAGCTGAGGCGGGCTTCCGATAGTGATATGCAGATCTGAAGCTCCCCTTTTTACCATTTCTTTCAAAAGATCATGTAAATTAGCCATGGCTATATCCCTGTGATTTGGTTGATTTAATCAATCGTTGTCCCCGATCAAACCAACTATTTTTCAAAAGGTAAATAGAGAAAAAGAAAAGCACGTTATCTTTAAAACATAAAGCATTTTATTAACTCAGGTGCTTATTGTCAAGTAAAAACAATCGCGTAGAAGGTAACGGGGTGCTTTTACAAAGTAATAGTTTTAATTACCGCGGCTTTCCGCTAAAATAATAATTTTTATAATAAGAAAATCGACAATAAGAATGAAAAAAATTGATCTTAAAAACTTGAGCCCTGCAGATTTCGAAGGCTTTGTTTTGAAACTCGGGTGGGAGCCCTATCGAGCAGGCCAGATAATGTCCTGGATTTATCAAAAGGGAGTAGCGGAAATTGATTCCATGACCAACCTTTCTCTTTCTTTGCGCGAGGAGTTAAACAAGGTTGCTTCTTTATCCTCTTTAAGGCCCAGCCAGGTTTTGGTGAGCGAGGATGATACTAAAAAATATCTTTTCCCTTTGGAAGACGGCGGGGTGATTGAGAGCGTGCTGATACCGGAAAAGGGGCATTTTACTCTTTGTATTTCCACTCAGCTGGGGTGCTCGCTCAAATGCCGGTTTTGTTATACCGGCAAACGGGGACTGGTCCGCAACCTTACCACGGCTGAGATTGTAGGCCAGGTGGGAGCGGTTTTGACGCATTCAGGAAGTAAAAGTAATATTAAAAATATTGTTCTTATGGGAATGGGCGAACCTTTGAATAATTACGAAAATACCTTGAAGGCCCTGGAAATAATTTTTCACCCCCGGGGGTTTGATTTTTCCCATCGCCGGGTTACCCTCTCGAGCGCGGGCTTGATTCCGGAATTAAAGCGCCTCGGAAAAGAAAGTCCGGTTAATCTGGCAATATCGCTGAATGCCGCGGATCACGAGACCCGGAGTTTTCTCATGCCCATCAACCGAAGGCATCCTCTTAAAGAGCTTCTCGCTGTTGTAAAGGACTACCCCTTGCCCCATCGCAAAAGGATTACCTTTGAATATATCCTTATTGCCGGGGTGAACGATGCATTACGCGACGCAGAAAAACTGGTTGACCTTTTACGCCCCTTGCGGTGTAAAATAAACCTGATTCCGTTTAATGAGCATCCGGGAGTCAGTTTTAAAAGACCGGAGCAGGAGAAGATCGCTGCCTTTCGGGATTTCCTGGTTTCTCACGGGTATACCACGATCGTGCGTGAAAGCCGGGGAAATGATATTTTGGCTGCGTGTGGTCAGCTCGGAGGAACTCATGGGTGAAAAAAAAGACCCTACTAAACTGATCTGCAAAAATAAAAAAGCCCATTTTAATTACCAGATCGAGGATACCTATGAGGCGGGCATTGTGCTTACCGGGACAGAGGTAAAGTCATGCCGCCAGGGGCAGGCGAACCTTACCGACAGCTATGGCCGGGTTAAAAACGGAGAGGTGTTTCTTCACGATGTGCATATTAACCCTTACTCCCACGCGGGGTTCGGTCAGCACGATCCGCTGCGCGTAAGAAAACTTTTGCTTCATAAACAGGAAATAAAAAAACTTATTGGCAAGACCAGGGAACAGGGATATGCTTTTATCCCGCTGAAAATGTATTTTCGCAACGGCAAGGTTAAAGTCGAGATGGGTCTTGCCCGGGGAAAAAAACTCTATGATAAACGGGAGGATATAAAAAAGAAAGACCTGAGACGGGAAGCTGCTTCTGAACTGAGAAGAAAAAGCAAGAGGGGTTGATTTTTCGGAAAAAAGCTTTATACTATAACAGGAAAAACAAAAGGGGGGCGAAATGGCTTCGACGGGGGTAATTGAGGCCAGAGTTGCATACCGAGATTTCACCATCTCGTTAAACTGGTGAGAATAAACATAATCGCCAATGATTATAATTACGCCGTAGCTGCTTAACGCAGCTGCCGTCTCTCTCGTTTTCTCCTGTGGAACGGGAAGAGGCGTCGAATAACAGGATAGCCTCATTTCAGTATCCGGATGGTGTGAGGTGAAAACAACCCGGATGAGCGCTTTTATCATCCTGTCTCGGGGAGTATAAAAGTGCTTAATAAAACCGAGACTGTGTATGGAGATACTCTGAGCTGAATGCTTTCGGACGGGGGTTCAACTCCCCCCGCCTCCATTAGTAGGTAATCCAACAAAGTCCAAAGAAGTACAAAAACCCGTTAGAAATAGCGGGTTTTTTGTTGCTTTTTGTCCCATGACGTGTTATGCTGTTCATCAAAATCCGGTTAATTTAGGTACCTAATTTAAGCTGAGAGGTACCCAAAAAAATTAGCAGGTACCCAAAAAAGGAGATTTCATCATGCCGAAACGAATTATTCCTTTAAGTGACATGAAGGTTCAAAAAGCCAAATCGAAGGACAAGCCAATTTCGTTATTTGACGGCGGTGGTTTATATCTTCTGATAACCCCTTCCGGTGGTAAATTGTGGCGGTTTAAATATCGTTTCAATAATAAAGAGAAGAAACTCGCTTTTGGATCATACCCGGAAATTAGTCTGCAAGATGCCCGTCAAAGACGTGAAGATGCCCGGAGGCTTCTGGCAAATGACGTTGATCCAGATGCCGTTCGTAAAGCGCAGAAGCAGGCAAAGACCGAGGAAACGGAGACGTTCGAGGTCATTGCCCGTGAATGGCATACCGCTTTCACGCCGTCATGGACGGCGAGGCATGCCGCTACGATCCTGAGCCGCTTGAATCATGACTTAATCCCCTGGTTAGGATCGAGGCCAATCAATGAAATAAAAGCGCCGGAACTGCTTTCCGTCTTGCGTCGGGCCGAGAGTCGGGGGGCGCTTGAATTAGCACACAGGCTAAGAGCTATTTCCGGGCAGGTTTTCCGGTATGCCGTTGCCACGGGAAGGGCGGAGCGTGACCCGTCCGGTGATTTAAGGGGAGCAATACCCCCGCCAAAAGTTAAACATCATGCGGCAATAACAGACCCTAAAGA
>Ga0315273_10011661_pt1 | contig 11245 bp, 22 predicted proteins | sample YL17G02_0_MG_FD_205753 | JGI IMG/M metagenome (GOLD analysis project Ga0315273, IMG submission 205753) | Sediment microbial communities from Yellowstone Lake, YNP, Wyoming, USA - YL17G02_0 | ecosystem: Environmental > Aquatic > Freshwater > Lake > Sediment | place: USA: Wyoming | collected...
AATACCGCCGATCCTACGGCAATGAGCGCTGCAAGCACCGCCTGTAGATAGGTAACAAACAGCGTCCACTCGTGATGATATGGCGGACTAAACATACAGTACCTCCACTACTCTCTGCGCGCTAACTTTCATCTTACTATCTCCTTTGGTTTTTCTACCTCGTGAACATTGACAATTGAACTCCAGGTCAATTGCCGTAGTGTCTCCTCTGCTTCTAGGGTCTCCATTACGGCAACGTCTTATGCCGTCGTTGCATCCTTCACTGCAAGCCTAGCGTCTTGTTCCTGCTTACTAGCCTCGGGCGTAGGCCTTGTAGTCGTACATGATATCTGACATCTTAATACTCCTTTGTATCTACGTCTAGAGAGGTCGCCTTTTGGCCCTTTAGTCGGTACACAATTCTGAGAATGAGATCTCTTTCTTCATCTACTCTACGAAGCTCGTCGTGGAGCTTCTCCAGTAGCGTTTCCGTTACATCTTCCCGTGAATAGATCCTAGGCTCGTGATCAATAGAAATGGTGGGAGGCACCTCTCCAACACCAAAAACGAGATCGTAGGTCAGTTCCTTCTCCGCGAATCCTATTTGGTAAAACGCGGCGCCCGAGACTCGCCCATCCCGATACACCACAGCGTAGTCATACGTCTGAGCGTTTGTCATCTAGATCTCCCTTCGCAGCGATCACATAGTTATTTGCTACCAAGAAACTTGGCACTAGCTGCGTTACTAGCTTCATCGTCGCCGCTCTGTACACTAACAAACTCAAAGTTCTCCAAGATAGAGAAGACAAGCCCCATCTCTCGTTCTACCTTTTTATGATAGTCTTGAACCGCCTGCAGCATCAGCGCGGTGGCACGCTCTCGCGTCATAAAGCGGGGACGGTTCCTAACGCTGTACGCCTCCTCGATGGCACCGTCGCTCCAAACTAAAGTGACCTTCGGTTTGCCATCCTCCGTGGGCACCTCGATCTGATAGAGCGCGGCCCCGATCAACCTCTCTTCTTCATTTGCAATGATCTCAAAATCAAACATTTAAAATTCCTCCCAACACATTTTAACATAATCGATTAAATCGTTAACAGAAGGAATGTCAGCTCGCTGACATTCCTTCTCTCTTAAGAAGCTTATGAGGTGGGCGGGAGCAAGCTCCCAGCAGCCCACCCCCCGCAGCCCCCTTGAATTATACCATCATATTTTTTTTTCTTAGATGTTAAAAACAGCATTTTTTCTTAGAATATGATCACTTTTTAAGCTATGAGTTTTAAATCGGTGACTTTTTTGTCTAATTTAGTCTGTTTTAAGGCTGAATAATTAGTTAAGGATTTTAATGGCTATTTTTTAACATTTGAACCCAAAATTGTGGTTAGTACCATTTTTGTTAAATTTCCAGTTTTTAAACTATCATCTAAAAATTCCGAAATATGTTTTACCTTAGTTGCTAAAATTGTATCTACATTACTATCAGTATCTACCTGTAACCAAATTGAAGTTACACATTTTTTCTGGCCTTGTCGATCTAACCGCGATTCTGCTTGATCTACATCACCAGGTGTCCAACTTCTATCTACTAAAATAACAGTTGAACCTGCGACAAGATTAATACCAACTCCACCGGTGCCATAAGTACAAACTAATGCTTTCTTTTCCCCATTCTGAAATCTGTCAATCATTGGTTGTCGATCTATTTGTTTAGTATCTCCACTCATGAATTCACAGTTAAGCTCTTGAGAGATTTTATAACCAGGGGTCTTGTAACACACAAACAAAACTACTTGATCTCCTTGTTCTAAAACTTCTTTGGCTAAATCCACTGCAGTTGCTACCTTTGCCATAGAAGCTGCGAATCTTAAATGTCCCGTCATCACTAGCGCTTCTGACGTAGATAGGACTAATCCTTTGGCAACCCGTTTCTTGTATTCATCTTTTAGTTTAGCTAATACCTTGTAATAGGTAATGGCAGTTTCACCCTCTAACTCAGCTGTTCGCATTACTCTAATCTTACCAGGAAGATCTAAGCATTCTGCCTTGGTTCTTCGCAGAACTACATCCTTAGTCTTGACATGCAGTTCCTTTAAGTTTGTTGCCCCTGATGTATCCCATCTAGAAAAACGAGTGGGACCAGCGGCACAGTACCTCTTTTCATACATTGTCTTGTTATACGATAGCGGATGTTTTAATGCTTTAAGAAGAGGATAGAGGTTAGTGGGCCGACCATTCTTCATTGGTGTGCCCGTTAAAAGAATAAGCCCAACGCACTGTGGATGCCAAGCCAACTCTAGCATTGCCTTGGTTCTCTTGGCTTTAAGACTCTGCGCATAATGTGCTTCATCAGCGATAAGGACAAATGGATCTTCAGACTCAAAGTTTGGTTTTGCCCAGGAGACTGGTGGAACAATATCAACACCCGCTAGCGTTGCTTCTCTCTTCCAGTTCTCTTTTAGAGATACGGGAGCGATAACTCTAATTGTCGCTCCTAATCTATCTTTCAGTATCTTTCCAATCACTAACGCAGCATAGGTTTTGCCTAAGCCCATATCGTCAGCTAATAAGATACCGCAGTTACTACCGGCAAAGAAAAACCGTACTGCTTCTACTTGATGTTTGAATGGGGGACGAGATGCAGTAGAAAATGCCCTGTCAATCTCTGCATCTGTAACGGAGATCTTTTGCCGTTTTGGAATGTGTTTTTCGAGTGAGCTATCAATCTCAAACTGGGGTCTTAGTAGCCGATCAACCTCATCGGAGATGCGAAGAGGAGCGTACCACAGCTTTGTTGGAGGATCGTATTTACGGGCGGACAGCGACCGAACGATGGACAGGGCGTCCTCGCTAGGCTTACCAGAACCGTCAAAACGAATAGCAATACTTTTGCCTTCTACCCATACCTTTCCTAGCATACGAACCTCCGACTAGTAAATTACTTCTACTTTTCCAATGAAACGGTCAACGAATTCAAACTCGTAACTAGTAATCTCACCCTTATCGGCCCACCGGACGACGGTAAAAGAGGACTCGTTAATCGTAAGCTCTCCGATTGCACGAAGGTTCCGTTCGCGATTAGTCACAACAACAAAATCTCCGGTTGCGTAACTAGAGGCCCCAGCTACCACAACTGTACGCCCAGCGAGATCTCCCCACTTACTCTCTGCCGGAATAGCAATAGTCAAAAGCTGTCCGTCTCTCATGTCCGGTTCCTTTCTATCTCCGCGATCACGCGCCAGTAAGCTTGAATGCCATTTTTAGAGTATCTGCGGTCAGTGGTCCGATGCGATCAGCGATCGGATTTCCGACGGCGACACTGTAGCTTCGAACATGCGCGCTGGGATCCGCCGTGTAGACCCACACCGCTCCATTTGCTAAAGACTCAGCTCTTTGCTGATATTCCCAACCGTCTGGATAGCCCAGCGCAGTAACCTTAGCACGAAGATCGCTCTCATCTTTTGTCATTGTTATCTCCAATCAAAGCAAAAGCCCGAGATTCGTGTGAACCCCGGGCTGTGTAAGCCACATCAGTCCAAGACGACCCGGTCAACATGTTTTGAGATTATCTCGATCTCCCAATAGGCCACCTTGTGCTTGCCGTCACGAGCCATCTCTTCCGCCGCCTCACGCGCCACCTTGTCAGTCTCGGCCACGACATCGTAAAACACCTGTCGGACATTTTTCTCGTCCGTTCCGATTAGGTGAAACAGCCGATAATGGACCTTGGGAGTGGGTTTCGGCTTTATAGATTTTGCCATCTCATCCTTCTTTCTTCTGTATACTAAAAGCCCGACATTCTTTTGAACCTAGACTTACTTACCAAAGGGCCAATCCGGAGTCACAAGATGTCTGGCCATCTCATCCTTCTCTGGCTGGTTCGGATTGAAAAACATCTGAACAAAGCGCTCCCGGTAACTAGGGATCAGACTCTCGGTTCTATCCGGTCCCTGTTCGATACCATGGTTGGCCATATAGCCCTTCAGTCCGTGGTCACCGATTACTGTCCGCTTAGTCTTCTTCAGCATATCATCCTCCGAAGTGCAAACAAAACAAAGCCCGGTATCCTTTCGAACACCGGGCCTTACGAACCCACTTACCTACTAAAGGGCCAGTCCTTGTCCAGCAAGTGTTTCTTCATCTCGTTCGCCTGCGTCCCGTCCATGGTGAACAGCCATTGTTCGTACCGAACCCTGTAGCTGGGCACCAGATTCTTGGTGAGCTCCGGTTCCTGCTTTTTCGTAACTGGTAAATGAGCAATCGCGCGGATCCCCGGCAGAAAGTGAAACAGATCCTTCTCCACCTTTGTGATACGATGCTTGTGCACCGGCTTATTCAGCGAATTACTCCTTGTCATCGTCGGCCTCATCATCTTCAGACTCTTGTCCGTCATCATCAGTGAGATCATCGTCCTCATCTTCTTCGTACTCATCATCGTCGTCCGGCTCAGTTGGAGCAGGCAGCTGGGCAACTGCGTGGATCCCCGGCATCGCCGTAAAAAGCTCATCCATTGACTCACCCAAGGAGATGACCATACCGAGCATGGTCATGGGTCTGGCAATCAGGCTATTCTGATCACCAAATGCCTTCAGTGCATCCGCGATCGCGGTTTCGCCCTTGGTCTGCGCCGCAGCCAGTAGCGGGGTCACATCCATCCCACTCTGCTGTGCCTTTGACAGCACCGCGTTAAAGCGGATCGCAAACGCTGGGGAGAGCCACATCGTGATCTGACCAGGACGAGCCTGCACAACCTCGAGCAGGTAGCCCGTCCCCGTAAAGTCATAGGGCCGGCTGTACTCGGTCAGTATCGAAATGTCTGTCTGAGTGAGCGGCTCAGGTTCGTCACCTTCTTCCTCTTCACTCTCTTCCTTCTTCGCCTCGGGATCCTTGCCGAGCAAATCTGCTTCCTCAACTTCGTCCATCACAGCTTCGGCACTAGGAGCGGGATCGTCCGTGTTCTTTATATAGTCCGTCTCCGTGTGCGGTATACCATTCCCACTGAAGGTCGGAGACGTTGTTCGCCGGTTCGCCACGAACATTCCGCACACTTCACCGACTCCCTCGATGCCACCCAACTCGAGAGTGCATGTGATCTCTGTCTCGTCACCAACTTGCACCGCATTCACCAACCGTAAACACCCCAGACACTTATCATTCTTGACATACATCGGCTTGGGCATCTTGAATCTCCTTCTTTCAGATCGTGGACCGAACGAAGCGGAAGATCTCTTCTGAGATCATCGGACCCACCACTGTGGGGTCAACTCGGAACACGGTAAAACATGCCGGTACCTCCATTGTATCGTAGCGTCCTACATTCAACAGGAGCGCCTGGTATCGGCCGTTCTGGCGAAATGCCTGGATCTCAGAAGCCGAGCGCCAGTCATACACCTCACCATCCGTGATCATGATGTCCAGCACATGCGCGTCGACCGCGCCATGCTCTAGGTTCCACTTGGCCAGCAGCTCGCAAAGCTGGGTCATAAGAGTCGAGCTACCACGCCAGTTAGGCGCGTGCCCACTGCTCAGCTGTTTGAAGATCTTTTCCGCACACGTCACATCGCGCTGAGTTCCAAAGGCGCTATCAAAGTATGCCGCTGGATAATCCAGCGCAGGGTGCGTCAGGCACGCAACGCCATCACCACGATGTCCGGCAGCCCAGATCCACATGCTATAGTCAAATACCTGCACTGGCAATTGCTGAGCTACCTGACTCAGCGCCAGGTTCAGCACGCCGGCTGCCACGGATGCGTCACGGATTGGCTTTCCGTATGATGTTCCGAACATTGATCCGGATACATCCACGCCAACATTTATGCGCAACCGGGTGCGACTCATCCGCGTTTGCTCTTCCTCCATGCCGGCCCTCTGAAAATATTGGCCGACCACATCGGTCATCTCATCCCCCTCATGCTGATCGTCAACGGTCTTGTTGCCGATCGCCGAATAAATAGCACCGACGATATCGGTCGCCAGGCTATACGCTCTCTGCTCCAGTGTCAAGGTCCTTCGAATCTTCAACTTTGCCATGGTTGTTCTCCTTGTCAAGATTGTGAACTACTCCGCCAAAAGCATAAGCTTCTTGCTTCTACGAGACACTACATCTCTCCACAAGCGTTTGGTTTGGACCGTTCCAGCCCTACCTTCCTCTCCAAGGTGGAATCGATTCCAGCAACAACCGAGTTCATTGGTACATCGTACAGCGATACGCCATCCAGAATATCCGTCCACACGTCCAACAACCGGATGTCGGTGACCAAACTGTATGCCCGCTGTTCCAGAGTCAACGTCCCTCGAATCTTCAACTTTGTCATGTTTGCTCCTCTTATTTACATTATAATCGATTATAGTCGTTTTGTCAAACCCACCTTTACCGATAGCGATTAACGATCTCTGCTACCTTGTTCATATCCAAAGTGGAATCGATTCCGGCAACAACCGAGTTCATCAGTGCATCATACAGTGATGCGCCATCCAGGATATCTGTCCACGCATCCAGCAATCGCCGGAGCGTGATGTTGTAGCGGATGCCCTGGTGTGCCGTTAAGTTCGCCACCTGCATAGCGAACTCAATCATTCGTTCAGCCTCTGGCACCTCCATCTCAACGCCATTGGCCTTGAGCATCTTCCTCAGCACCGCCTCTGTGGGAAACGGAACCTTGAACGGATAGAGGCGATCCTTCAACGAATCCGGCAGGGGCTTGGTGCCCACCAGACCAGGATTATAAGTCAGACAAAGTCTAAAGTCCGGATGGACGTTGTACGCCACGCCATTAATTGTCACACGCCTGGGCGGGGCCAACAGGCTATTGAGGAAGACCATCACATCAGCCTCGGCGGCATTGGCCTCATCAATCTTGGCCCAAGCACCGCGAACGGCGGCCATGATAAACTGGGCGACTTGGTAGGTACCTAAGTCTTGAATGCTGCCCACCATCGAACGAGCACGCAAGCCACCCTCTGCATTGATGTTCACCAATGGTATCCGGCAACGAGCTGCCAACACCTCAAATGCACTCGACTTACCAATACCGGGAGGGCCCGCAATTAGAATATGCTTATGGTGAATAGTGACCTTGCTAATCAACCGGGTAAACCACTCCGGCTCCAGAAAGAATGGATACTCTTTGTCGAGGTCGACCAGCGCTGGAAACTCTGGCCAAACAATCTGGGTGGCCTTGACATTGATTACCGTTCCAATACCAGCAACCGCTTCAATGGTCAGCGGAGCAGTTGCTTCGACACTGATCTGCCCAACCGGCAGCGGCTCAGCGGTCGCAACTGGGCGTACCAGCTTAGATTCAATGCGCCGAATCGTTACCAGTCCACCAACCGTCTCAAACCGTGTGCCTGGGATTCGGGTCTGGATCTTCTTGAGGATTGTGGCAATCTGACGAGTAGTCTTATTCATCACGGCTTCGAGCTGTGACATCGACTGTGGCTGGAGCTGGAGCAGCTCCAAAACCTTCTTACAGTTCTTGTCAAGCTGAACGCCAGACTCAGCACCCGCCAAACAAATCCTCTTCCCCCGTCGGAGAATGGGAAAAACATCCGCAAAATTAGCAACGTCGGCCATACGCACCAAGGTGTTAACTGGCATGTTAAGTGCCTTTGCCAGTGTGCGTATTTCTTCAGATCCACCGCGTGCTTTAAGTGCGGTAACCACAGCTTCAATATGATTGTTCATTTCCCATTCTCCTTTTCAAAATTGCTCAATGGTATTGAACTGTTATACCGACTTTTCTTTCTTTGGCTTTGCCGCTTCTTTTGCAACGCGTAGTTCCTGCAGAGCAGGTCGCAGCACCTTCTGCGTAAAGTTCTTGCGACTAATAACCATAGCGCGCAAACCCGCAGCCATCCCAACTGTGAACTTTCTCATCACAAGCACAGCGGCTGTCTTACCAATCACCTTGGTCAACTTGACCATCAGCGCCTCGAGATCCAGTGCTTCGATGTGAACCTCCGTCTCACCGGAGACATAGGCTTCGTAACTGAAGCTCTCTGGTTCAGCCCACACACTCACAAATGCTCTTCCATCCTTTACCTTCACCGGTCCATTAAATCCAAACATCTAATCCTCCAAAGAATTACCGATCCTCCGAGTTATTAAACTACTCGTAAGGTTTATCCTATTTCTTATATGTATTATAGTATATTTCAACAGTTTTGTCAAATGGACTTAAATGGAAAACCCGAGCGCTGGACCATTCCAATGCCCGGGTCAACAACTATTTCCACTTGATCGAAGCGTAAGGGTCACCTTCCTTTCGCGCCTCTTCAACCTCTGGTGTGGACTTGGCAATGAACTCCAGCTGCGCCGTATCCCAACCGGTGCGCCCCCGGCTGTAGACCGAGCTCACGCCTTCTCCGTCAACCGTTTTCCCCAACTCAATGGTCGCCTCTTTAATCTTACCCTTGAGCTCTTCCATCCTTTTGGCCACTGCCGCAATCTCCGGTTCGTACTTGCTCTTCACTGCGGTCACGGCCTTTGCCACCGGCGCCGTCGCTTGGTCCATAGCTGCGGTATAGGCCAATTGAATCATCTCCAGCTGATCTCTCATCTCCGCCAACCTTACCAGTCCGCGCTCCACCTTTTCAACAGTCACTCCACTCATATCAATCTCCCTTCAACTAAAACAGCTCTTTCCTATACAAATTATAATAGATTATGTAGAAATTGTCAAATCAATGTTTAGCACCGTGGCGCGGCCTTGATCAAGTGGTTCGATCTGGCGTCTGGCCCAATCAACTAAATAGCTCACCGCCAACTTCTCCCCGATCTCACGGTGCGAGTTATCAAACAATCCATCGTACCTGTACCCTATGGTGCCACTCGCAACTAGCCGGTAAACGTCATCAATATACAAGTTTACAAGGCACCAAAAGAAATTCTCAGCCATAGCATCGAATTGATTTAGTGCCATGCTACGAACCGCAGCTCGGCGCATAATGTAATACTCGCGCATCTTATCCCCTACTGTATGTGCGTCATAGCAAAGTCCGAACAGCTGATCCCGTCGATCTTTCTGAAGCTGTGTGAACATTGCTAGTACCTGACGGGAAAGTACCTTTTGAATCTCTTCTAAGCTAGCAGTTGGTGAATCTAGCTTAAGCAAAGGTGCACATGCTGTTCGGCGCACAACGTCGCTAACTGTACAACCCCACTCTGCGGCGCGCTGCCTTAGTATGCTCAACTCTGCATCCGAAAGACAAACATGCAGATCATACGACTTGAGCTCTGACACTGGTTTCATGGCTAAATCCTTTCTGGTTCCACCCGCTGATGAATATCAAAATGTTGTTTACGAGGAAGGCCCAGCGTATAAGGTGTACCGGACGCGTTCCAAAGGTGACAAAGCCAGGTATACGCTTCACTAGGTCCACGCCGTACGTTGTAGTTCCAGTAGTAGTAGCGTCGAGCGTAGCGGCGAATATGCGCCCCACTGCCATACTTTCCGCCGTTGTACTTGACGTACTCAACATATACAGCGTAAAGCGTACGCGCGTTTGTAGCTAACTCTTTGGCCTTATTGCAGAGCTTTGCGTACAGACCGTAATCCACAAAGGTCCATTCTTCGTCCATTAGGTTACGCTTCAGTAGCATGAATCGCTTTCGCATAGGTTACCTCACAGCTGTCCAGAACCAAAAGCTTAGACCGTACGGATAGCCGCGCATCGAGCTTGCATTTGCACCATGCGCAACAACCGCCGCGCAGAACTCCAGAGGATTCTCGGTGCAGTGGCTCTTGCCCAAAACGACCTTCACCCAGTCATCCTCATCCCAAGTATCTGTTTCCCAACTACTTGACAGATCTGTTGGGCACTTATCTTTGATGATTACATACTCCCCACGGATATACAGACGCCAACTCTCTTCAGTAACCGGTCGGAGCTCTTCCATCGCCTTACGAAGACTATCAAAGCGAACACCGTCAGGAAGAAGAATCACAGGGTTGTTCATAATCGATTACCTTCTATTCGTTATGTGACTTGACGGTGGATACCCCACCGTAGGTCCTCAGCGTTCGTTCTGCATCCAGACGCCGGAGTGCCTTATCAACTTCAGGATCGCGCCGGAACTCCCAGCAATCGAAGCCAGCGGTAATCAAATCTACTTCGACCTCTTTTGTGCAAACCAACCTAGCACGCGTGATTAGCTCCTCCATGCTCTTTCCAACAGCTATCGGTTTGGATTCAGCATCTTCTTCAGAACCTTTATAAGCACGGCAAACGAACTGGCGAGCTTCAAGCTCAACTCGATCGGCCTCGGTGAGTTCTACGATATCAGACATGATTATTCTCCTTCAGTAAGTAACAAAACTGCGCAGGGTTACTATTCAATTTCCTACTGCTCTGCGTATAGCCTGCAACTCTCGTTGAAAGGCGGCATCCTTTGCCGGACAAACTAACCTAGTGATCTTTCCTTTATGCGTAATCTCTACTGCGGTTATCCAGTTCTTTTTGTACTGCTCAAAGAGAATCTGATCAAGTTCATCGACTGGAATAGCCATGACAACGTGCTCTAGGCAATGAAAGGTAACAAACTTACGATTGTCCATGTTCCTTCTCCTTACAAATCCGACCTGCTACACAGTCAATACAATATGCCTTCATCCGCTCATCTGCTCTACCGATCATATCCTTTTGGTAGTCCTGATCGCTACGTGCAGCATCTGGATCAACGCGGCTCTGCGTCCACATAATCGTATCGTGCAGACAGTGAACGCGTTCTCGCTCGGATTTGAGATTGTTCCAAGTGGTCTCTAGCGCTGCAAGGAACTCAGTAAGCTGGCCCTCGTTGACAGGAACTGGAGCAACAAGAATCTCGCTCCATTTGACCTCGAGCTCATCGAGCTCATCGAGATACGTCATTCTTGCCACCTTTCGTTGTGCGCATCTTGTAGATGTCCTTAGTCACTCCAATCTGAAACCAGCCATCTGCGGCCAGAAAAGTAAATCCAAATGGGCGTGCCACCATCTTTCCAAACTGGACCTGGGTGTTCTTTTTCATCCAGCTACTTACCTCTTCAGCGTACGTATTGACAGGAGATTTTTCTTTTTCCCAACGGGCATGTAAAGCAAGCATCGTTGGCATTATCTTCTTCCACACCTTGGGACCTGTCGTCTCCTTTGTACTCATATTCTTTCTCCTTTAGCTCAGGTGTCTACCAACCGGTAGCATCCAACCGCATGCACCGACGCTTGCCCCTCTGCGTCTTTAGCGGATGTATGCGGGCGGAACGAAGATCAGACTTGACTCTTGCGGCGG
>Ga0315273_10011663_pt1 | contig 11244 bp, 16 predicted proteins | sample YL17G02_0_MG_FD_205753 | JGI IMG/M metagenome (GOLD analysis project Ga0315273, IMG submission 205753) | Sediment microbial communities from Yellowstone Lake, YNP, Wyoming, USA - YL17G02_0 | ecosystem: Environmental > Aquatic > Freshwater > Lake > Sediment | place: USA: Wyoming | collected...
TATGATATGCGGTGGTCTTGTCAATATCCTTTTCATTGAACAACGTTGTGCGTGCACTAGACTTGTTCATTCGTAGGATCTCAGCAAGCAGCGGGCGATTTTGTTCAGTGAAGGGTGCCAAGATCAAGACTGGAGACCCATTGATGACATCCAACGTCATCTCTGCAGTTCTGTCCCTGATCTCATACCTCTTCAGATGTTCGAACGACACAAAATTCCTTTCATCACGAGGCAGGCGCATACGGGAACGTGGAGAAACTGATAGAAGTGCCAAGCACCGGATCTTCAAACGCAGTGCCTTTGAGATTCACCTTCACCGTTTGATCAACTGTGAGTTCTTTAGAACCATCGCCAAGACTAACAGAAGGGATCTCTGTCATGATGGCACCATTGCCATTTCGCACACTGAATTCAAGAGTCACACGATCGTTGTTACGAATGGAAGTCACAACGTCTTTGTTGGTGAATAACACCTGAGCTTCTAGCGAAACTTCAAGATTGCCAACATTCATGAATGCAGCACCCAACGTGCCAATCACTTTTTCAGGATTCACGTTGTTGTTTATTTTCAACGTGGCACTCTTGAAATAGGTGGTGAGAGCAGTCTCATCAATCTTGGTGATACGCAATCTCAGAATATCAGACGACGTGTTGAACGCAGTCTTATCAACTGGTGCGATGGGAGTAGAAGCATTCGTCTTGCGACTTCCAGCCGCAACTGGCAAGTCTGTGTCGGTACCAAGGAAGCCCAATGTGACGGTGGACTTGCTCGTCAGGGGCAGGTTGAACGAGAGTTGATCACAGTAATTGCCCTTGGCATACTCGTATCCGTCATTGCCGGCGGAAATAAGATCCTTCCACGCAGCTTCGAAGTGATAGCTGCGCTCCAGGAAGCTGGCACTGTCCACAGCGACGTTGCGGATGAACTTGCCAAAGAAGATCTGCACAGTCTTGGCAGTACCAGCGTCGGCGCCAATGGCAAAGGACCTCTTGTCAAGAGTCAACTTGGCAATAGTGATCGCCGTGATTCTTGCCCACCCGCGCTTGGTATTGTCGATGAACTGAGTACCAGCAGTCTCTCCGCCAACCCAAATCCACTGACCAACAGTCAGGCCCATGTTGGCGACAAAGATACTGGCGGCCGAGTTGAGATTGCCCGAAGCGTCCAGGCTGAGATCGCCAGCGGCACCCTGCACACCGCAAACGGCGACCTCTGCGTTGGTGGGTGGAGTTTCAGTGACTAGTCCCGTGGTCTTCAGCACTGTCGTAGTAGAACCAGCAGTCAGTACTTTGAGACCATTATTCGCGGCATTCGTGAACCCACGCATCAGGATCAACGTGTTGATTGGCAACGCAAAGGCTGTTGCTGGAGTAGTGGTCACGTCAGTAGATGTAGTTGTACTGACCACTGTGTTGGTCTCGAACGGTCCATAGCGGAATGGTCCTGCTTCGGTGGCCATCACGAACGCAGGAAAGAACTCTCGCACAATGTCCATCGTGAGATCGTGCTCGAAGTCCACCTTACTGTCAAGATCAACAATCGTTCCCTGCTGAGCTTGGCGATTTTTGGTGATCGGTCGACGAGCCACAGTGTCGATCTTTGAACCGAAGGCACTGACAGTGTTGGGTTCTAGCAGTCGCCACACTGGGCTGCCAGGAATTGTCCCAATTACACCAGCAACTTCACGTGTGCATTCAAACGTAGTGAAGTTTGTTTTGACGTTCGCCATGATTCACTCTCCTCATTTCTCTTCATCGTACGTGAAGTTCACTGTCAGGGTTCCGGTACGAAACCCATCCTTTGTGTTGCCGCTGTCATTGAAGTCGGCATCAGTGTACCAAATGCCACCAACATCAGTGGCCTCAAGTCCGCTACGCACAATCTGTGCGAGAGCATCCAACCGTGCCATGCCTTTATCCACTTCCACACGAAACACCACAACCAGTTGCGCTTGGCGACGGAAAATCCTATTGGGCGCTGCTCCGAGAGTATGCTGCCCACCACCAACATGATTAATGAACACGTGAACAAATTCAATGAGACCTTCCGACGTGCCTTTCTCGTTTTCAAAGATGACTGGCACAGAAGGAGACGGATTCCAGATTGCAATGAATCGCTCATAGACAGCCTCGCGTGCCTGACCGGCATTCATGAGATCTCCACGTCTGCATACTTAGAAAGAGATCTTGCGATGGATGTCTGTACGAATCCTGCGCGCGCCTGTGGTGAACTTCCATTGTTAAGATCCACTATATAGGGAACATTGTTTGAAATGAACAACGTTCTACCAAAGGTGAATCCGCTCGCCACCATTGCAATGCCATTCTCTTGCTCGGTGCTGGATATGGCCAATCTAGAACCCACTGGGCTAGAACGAGGCTCGTCAATCTCAGCAATCCAGTTCACACTGGCCCAACCAGTTTTAATTGGTGTTGCAGCAACAAGTTCTTCCAGTAGGTTCAGGACCAAGTCTTTGGTCACCTGAGTACTGGCATATTTGAGTTCTCTGCTGACTTGCGCTGCATTGCCCATTAGTATATCGCCTGCACAAAGGTAGCTTTGGGAGTTGCGACGGCTGTTGAATCCTGCACTTCAAGAAAGAGTCCAGGATTCAATCCTGCCACTACCCAAATGGTGCGAACGTTGGTGTTCTGCATTTTCACTTTGACATAGCCAGCCGTAGTGACTGACAATCCACGACATGGACTTCTGGTTGTGTGCACAGTCGTTGTGGCATTCGGAACACCAGCTCCGTCTTGCGTGACAGGAATGAAGTCCGCAGGGATTGTGATATAACTAAGACGGTTCGCCATCTTCCTTCATCCTCAAGTAGCCAGTCTCGAACAACAACTTCATGCGACGCTCGTCAAACTTCAACCGTCGCCACGGGAAGGTCTCGCCAGGATCGAACGTCCGATCTCCAACCAGAAGTTTCTTCCTAACGATAAACCTTCCCGTGGGCGAGAAGGCCTGTCGTTTGTAACTGAACACGCCCGACATGACCAGGGTCCTTTCGTTTAGCCGATAACGCTGGCGAAAAAGAAACCGAGATCCGCGGTGACGACCTTCATGTCAAAGGCCATCTCGATCTCGATACGATCCGCCTTGTTTTGCTGCAACCGGAACTTGCTGATAACCTGGCCCATAGTGCCAGCACCAGTCAACCCAGTCCAGGAGAACGTATAGCCCGAGGCTGGTGTTTCCAACCCAGGGGCCGAAGGACTGTAGGTCAGCAAGGCGTGCTTGCCACCAATGAACGAATGTACATTGGTCTGATTTTCCTTCGCAGTGTTCTGAATGGACCGCATGACCAGAACAGTCTGAATCTTGAACAGGGCAGCCAACTCTGCCTCGCTGATCATTGCCGGCGATCCTGGCATCTGACCATACTTCACGCGATCGATGATGTCGGGATGGTTAATCAGTGTCTTGAAGACACGATAACCCAGCGTCAGGTGAGTAGGCTCAAACCCCGTGAGTTCAAGCATACTGGCCTTGGCTTCCCAGATATCTTCGATCGGTGTGCTGTTGGCCTGATCCCACTGCAGCACCTGAACACTGGTCGGTCCGCTGGCCACACCAGTCTTGATACCAGTCCAGATACTCGTGGTGAAGAAGTTGGTAACAAACAACTTCTCCTTCTTGATCAATGCCTTCATGGTGCACAGTTTCGTGGCTTCGCGATCAGGTGCTAGGACACTATCGCTATTGGCACGACGCTGGTCACCAATGTCATGATGGAACGCATACACCCGCGCAAAGTACGTGGGTGTGTTGTCCACCGTGTATGCTCCGCCCGAGCTCTCAGTTCCGTCAGCTCGTTCTTCCATGTCGTCGCGGTTGAAATTACCACGATCAAACGTGTAGAAACGATTGCCCTGTTGTTCTACAGGCACGTTCGGAAACACCCGAGAGGCGACGAAATTCGTCTCAGTCTGGTGCAGTGCCACAGAGAGATTTGTCAACGGTACATTGACATGTACATCTCCCTGCAATGGACGCTGCGGCATAGTAGTTCACTTCCTTTCATTCTTCAGTCACGATCGAATGGTGGTCGTCTACCACCACTGCTTACACTAAAATCGGCTTGCTGGAGAACAGATGCATGGTGATCACGTCGTTTGCAACGCCACCAACCAGACAGTGACCCCAAACACGATTCGTGGTTGCTACAGCCACAAACTTGCCCGCACTGTCCGGTGTGAGGTCCGTGCCAGCAGTAACAGTACCACCAGCAATGACCTTGACCACACCACCGATGGCCACCGACACCTGACGACCAGCAGCACTGGCCTCAGTGTACAGGACGCCAATGCCCAACTCTCCGGTGCTGGCAACCACTGCCTGACCACTAGAGATCTTCACAGCCAGGTACTGCTTGTTGGTGAGATCCGCACCCGCAGGGTACGAATATTCCAAATGAGTATTGTCCAATGCCATTTCGTTCACCCTCCTTTCTCACTGAAGATTAGAGACTGGCCTCGTACGCTGCTTCACCCTCTGGAGTCTCCAGCACAGCGGCCTGGGCCTGCTCGAACGTCATCTTCGGATCTGCGGTCATACGCTTACGGGTCATGACCTCAAGTGCATTGCCTGTCGCACCAGGATCGCCCGTGGTGCGCACGCCGACCTTGGTGAAGGCAGCCTTGATGGCCTCGTTGCCTGCCTTCAGCAACGCAGTTGCTGAAGTCCGAGTTACGTCATCAGTGATCGTGCTGATTGCCTTCAGCACAGCCACCTTGACGTTAGCATCGCCAGGCAAGTTGCTGAGTTCAGTGTCCGCACGCTTGGTGAACATGTCGATCTCGCGAGCCTCGCGTTCCTTCTGGAACAACTTCTCCTGCTCATCGGCACGCTTGATCGCACTCACCATACGCTGGTCATCACTCTTACGAAAGGTCTCACCATTCGTTGCCGTGTAGACCACCGCATCGGCTTCTGCAGACTTCTGAAGAACACCAGCACGATCAGTCGCGCTCATCTTCAAGAAGTTATCTTGGTCCTTCGAATCCAGCTTCGCGAAATGAGACTTCTCAATATCGTTCAACCGACCAAAGGATTCAGCACGCTCCAGATCGGACTGGAGTTGCTCAAGTGTCTTCGCCATTTCATCCTCCTCTTGGGTTGCAGACTTCAGAATTTCAGGCAGACTTGCACCAGGAAGTGCTTTTGTGTAGGCTTGTCGTACACGCGCCTTGACTTTTGGCATTTGCTCAGTGCCAATCTGAACCTTCTTACGGAAGTCATCCCCCAACGCAAGCACGGCAGCCTTGACAATGCGAGGCTCCGGATCGCCACCTGGCGTGCTGGTAAGAAGGAACTTCCAGGTCGTAGGATCATTGGGATCTGGCACAAGTGCGAAATCCTCTTCTTTGAACCCACTGCTCTTGCCCATCAACATGTTGGTATCGAGTTCATCAATTGAAACCTGAATCATTGTGGCTACAGCAGCCGCAAATTGTTTCAATGAATCTCGCATAGCAATTATTGGCTCCGGATAACGATCCGGATTCTGGGCAATTTCATACACACTGTTGCGCAGTGCGTCGTTCAACTGCCACATGCTTTCAATTGCTTCACAAACTGTTTCATTGAGTTCTAGCTCAACCAGTGCCATTGCGAAGGCAGCTTTCGCAAATGCCTCACTCTGATCCATCTTCATCAGGACCGCAAGTGCTGGTTCCTGCGCGGGTTTGTCTACTGTTGAGAGAGCGCGCATTTTGAATTGGTGCAGGATTCTCTTGTCGGCCATCAGTCAACCTCCTCAGTGTACTCAGGAATCCGACGGCCACCGAATGAGAATCCCGTGTATCGACCGTCTTTGAATTTCTCAAGAATCTCTGGATCATCAGGCTTCACAGCAACCATGAGTCCGGTCATGTTCGACTGAATGTTGAATGCCTTCAGGATTTCCTCAGTGAGAGGAAAGCAAAACACGATCTTCCCATACGGAACTTCTGCCAAGCCATCAGAAGCATCCGTGTCTTCTTCATCAATCTCATGCATGTCACCCATGTCACGATACTTGAGCATATAGTCCATGGCAGCCTTGATGATGCCGTCTTCTGTGAGATGATCACCCTGAGTATCGAAGTACTCCTTGCCATCAATCTTGGAGACAAGACCCCATCCAAACACGAGACCCAGACTATCGTCCACCTTGAACGTGAACGTAGCCTTCTCATCCGTGCGAGAGGCCAGGGCATACGAAGAACAGAAATCAATGTCGTCCTGCTCAATCTTGGCAATCTCATAGGTGTCGAATGAGCAGTCCTTCTTGCCGGCAGCTTTGCGAATCATCTTCAGTTTGTATTCACTCTTGCCGATGACATAGGCATTCTCAAGATCAAGAACACCTTGCGAACTCACACCACCGGCACTTCTTGCTTCGTCGCCAGTGCCTGCCATGAATACAAGAGTGAGATCCTCTCCTGCCAACACAATAGAAGGAACCGTGATACGTTTCACAACTTCGGCAGCAGACAGTTTTGTCATGCCCAGGTTGATGAAAGGTCCAAGGTAGCTGTCAAGAAATTCGTCACTCTTGAAGCAACCTTCCATGTTCGACTTGATGCGGTCGTACTGTTTGAGAATCTTGTGTGACCAACGCAATCCCTCGACACCACCATTGCCCTCATAACGACCATCACGCCGTTTCAACACAGAATACAATTTCTCAACCTGAGACAGTGGCATTGGATTCTCAACGTTCACAACTGGTGTTTGACCAGATGCTTTGACAGCTTCAAGGACGGCAGAATTTGTACGCACAGTAATTTCTGGCATTGCGAACTCCTTCTGCTATACCTTATTCCGTATTGCCTTGGTCCCGGATGTGGTCTTCACTCTGACAGGACTGGCATTTGGATCCGATGTTTCAACAAGATAGACACAATATGGTGTGCCGTTCTTATTCACAAAGATCTGAGCTCCCATTCCAACAGGTGCATCGGCTGTAGCCACAAGACACAAATCCTTCACCGCACCTTGGAAGTATGCTCTAAGACCAAGAAACTGAGCCGGAAATGCTGAACCACTTGAGAGCGGATCTCTCAGGCGCACATCATAGGGGTTTGCTTCACCAGGATAAAGAAAAATATCCGTCATCACACACCCACCAGTGTGTCAACGGTGGTACCTGCCACATCAGGTGTGCCAACCTTGTAAGCAACAACATAATGTTGTCCAGGACCACAGACGAAACTGTAGTTGCCACTGCCATCAGACACAGTGTACGAAACCACTGAATCATCTTGTGTGCGATAGAGTGCTAGTGCACAGTTTGGCAACACGGCTCCGCTAGAATCTTTTGTGATGCCAGTCACATGAAATTGATACGTTGAAGCATAGGTTGCACGAAACATGAAAGGACGACGAGGACCAAGACCAGGAAAGATGAGACGAGCCTTCATCGCATCCATGTTTATCGGAGCGAATCGTTCACCAGCATATGTGTTCCTGGCCCGAACCATGATCCATGGACCCTTACCGGGCCACGTTGAACGTGGCCCGGCAGAGGGTTGACTGATCGGAAGAATACGTTCACCCAACCGAGTGGTCCGGAATGAACGATTCGGTCCTGGTCCTGGGCGAAACATCAGTTCAAAGCCTCAATCATGTACTGGTGCAACGTCATGCTACCAGTGGCAACAGTTTGCGTGAAGAACATATCCACGACCTGAGAAACCGTGGTGTCGAAGTTGGCACCCACTGCCGGAGCAGCGTTCCACGGAAGCTGTGCAACAAGCTGGCCCTTGGGCGGAGCAGCAATGGAACCCAAGATGTCTTCAGATGCCCACTGACCCTGCACAAACAAGTTGCCAGCAGTGCCAATCGCCCGACATGTGAGCAACCACTGCAGAGTCCAGCCCACGTTGGTGTGACCAGCAACAGTATCAAGCAAAATTGCCAACGAGTCAGCAACGACCGCCGCACCGAAACGCACATCGAATCGCGCAGTTCCCGGTGTCGTGATCAGCGAAGTGATACGACCTGACGCCGTGATGCGGATTGTCTTGCCCACTGTGCCAAAGAAATTGGCTGGCAGCGTATATTTCGCCGCAGCCGGAATACAAGAAGCGGCAGCAGCAGCTGTGAGAGCTGTTCCGTCAACTTGTGCAACGACAAGAGTTTCTTGCCAAGTCTGCAGAGACATCATTTCCTCCTAAAGATCTGTTCTCAACCAAATTTGCCCTACAGCTGGGCTTCCAGGGTCACTGGTTCTGTTTTCAATTCGCAATGCTGTGGCCTGTTGACCATTGAAGTTCACACTTGCTGTTGGGGCCGGAACATGATCAAGTGTGGAAAAGTATGAAATGATATCACCATTGTTACTCATGGCAACATCACCGTGAACACCATCCGGACTAAGGATGATATCGATCTGAGCCAACAAGTCTTCAGTGTACGTGGGCGGAACCAAATTGCTGTAGTTGTCAATGACACCAAAGGCACCAGGCATATCAATGAGTGCTTGATCACTCATCATGACACTCAAGGTTTGAGTTAGAACGCTGCGAACTTCACGATTCTGGTTGTCAACCAGCTCACCCATCAACAGCGTTGCTAATGCCTGGAATCTGTTCATCTCACCTGACATCCATAGATGGCCCCAGCAGGATCGCGGTCCACCTGAATAATCTTCTTGGTGCTACCATCTTCGCTAGTGACTTTGTCACCAATCTCTGGTAGAATGCCAGATGGAAGCGTAGCACCAAGAATTGATACTTTGAGATCGTTCTGCTGAACATTCTGTCCGTCAGTCAGTTCCTCGGCATACGAATCGGTGAACCCTTTCACCGTGTAGCTCGTCTCAGTCAAGGCCGGACCAGCAGTCAGTGCTCCACCAGTCCGCGCGCCAACAGCAACTTTGATCAGGATGATATCAAACAACAGTGGACCCATCGCACTGGCCAGTTTGCCCGCAATGTTCTGTTTGAAGATATCCTGACTCATACGATCCCCCGATTCAAGTCCGAGTCGACAAGATCAGACTCATAGATGGTGCCAAAGTATGGCTCACTGAATGACTGAGTACTTGATAAATAGAACCCAACCAATTCGCCTACGATGGTCGGGAATCTACCACCATCCGTCGGCTTGAAGAACTTGATCTTTGCCGATCCTGCCTGAAGCACTTCTATGTTGGCACCAGAATCCGTGGACGACAGAATGCTGGGATCCTGACTCAGCAACCAACCCAGTTCACATGTGGCATCAATGATGAACTGAGGAACTGTCACACTGCTGATGGCAGCTCCAGCCGGATCGATTACACCGGTCCGGGGCCAATCTAGAGCTTGCGCACCAGATGTCTTCGCACCCACCCAATCTTGCCGATCCAGCATTCTCGTGGCACTGATGAGCGATGCTTCTTTGATGGCAGTGGCGAGTACGGGCCATCCCTGGGCATTCACCGAATAGGCAAGATAGGTAGTGGCATCGGCCACGCTCACATAGCTGTTGGTTCCTACAACAAGTGCCATTATGGCGCTCCTGAGTCAGGAGGAATATTGGGATTTGATGTTGGTGGTGGCGGTGGCTTGTTCGCCAGTATCGCCTGATCCTTTGCCTCGGCCATCTGCTCGGCACTGGGGCGACTGAGGCCCAACACATCGCGCACGTCCAGCACAGCAGGATCATCGGGCAAGATCTTCGCTCCCGCCAGCGCCAAATCCTTAATGGCCTTGGTCATCTCTCCAGCGTCGCGGAACCTGATCGACTCAGGCCTCAGCTCGGGCTTCAGTGCATCGTCCAGGCCATTCAGCTTCCACAAGATGTCTACGATTCGTTTTCCGTGTACATCCGCCACATCTGTCAGCGAGCCATCTGCATTCAAGAAGAAGCTCTTGGTCTTGTCCTTGCTCATGGCATAGGAACCTTGACTGCTACTGCCCAGTAGCAGATGCTCACAGCTTAGGATGCGTGCAATATCGTACGTCTTCCTGTCAATGGCTTTGCCCAAGTCATTGAACAGTTTCGTGTCTACTGCAAGCAGATCCACTGCCCAATGAGGTTGATCACTGACAGCGGCAACAGCATCCTCATTGCGATAGGCTTGCGAATCCAAGAGAAGTCCTGTTGCCGGACCACGGATGTGATTGTCGATGAATGACACCACTCCTTCAAGAATTTTTTCCTTCTCGCTATTGGTAATGACTTCTCTCTTCTCCATGTCATCCAGGGCCATCAGCGGTGCCTTGACGACAGGAACACCACGCAAATCGGTCTGGAAGCCTGTAGCTTCCATCTTCTCATAGCTCTGCAGTTTGTTGGCATGGGGCGCAATGTGACGCAGCAGCCCTATGCCTTCGGGAGAATCACTGATGGCATCGTCCACAACATAGATCATCTTGTATGCGGGCAAATAGACTTCTTGGAAGTTCCAGGGATTCAGCTGCCACACGCCCAGTACATCGCCCGAGTTCTCGTCCAGGTTCCAGCGCCATATGGTGTGATTCGGACGCGGTTCTATGTCTTGCAGTCCGATCCACCCATCGGCATTCTTCTTTGCAACCCACTCCTGAATGTTGAACCCCGTTAGACGATACATCGCCGCATTCTTGATGACGCGTGACCAAGGAGTGTCCATGTTGTGTATGGTGTCCAGAACTCTTTGGGCAAGATCCTTAGCAGCCTGCGAATCATCTTTTGGAATGCAGGTCCAGTTGACTTGGCTGACGACATTGAGATAGTAGCGGATTGCGGCACTGACAATGCCAACGTTGAGGGTGATCTCACTGAATCGTAGCCAGCGCTTGTCTCCTACCAGGGTAGGATCTTTTTCCTTGTTGTCTAAGAACCCACCAAAGGCTGCTGTTCCGCTGGTGCCCAACCGTGCATATGCTTTAGCCATTCGCCGTCACCGCCCGGCTGGCACCTATGAGGATCTGATGTTTTATCACACGCAGACGATATCGAACCTCGTCGCCCACATGATCCTCGGCCTCTGTGTCCACATCGTCCAAGTCCTTCTCATCGCGTGGTAATACTGGAACGGTGCGAATAAATTGTGTGCACCGTTCCAGTATGAACAACCCCGGCTGGTCCTCTTTGCGATCCTTCGATGCCTTGAGCATCCGTCGTAGCTGTTCCCAGCCCTGCTTTCTGCTGCCGGGGCCCTTGTCCGCATGCTTCCACTCCACGCCCACAGTCTTCATGTCCCCCGCCACACTCTTCTGCGCCGCATAGGGATCAAAGATCTGCGTATCTGCAGGCCCAGGATAGACGTTGCGCAGGCCCCA
>Ga0315273_10011664_pt1 | contig 11244 bp, 12 predicted proteins | sample YL17G02_0_MG_FD_205753 | JGI IMG/M metagenome (GOLD analysis project Ga0315273, IMG submission 205753) | Sediment microbial communities from Yellowstone Lake, YNP, Wyoming, USA - YL17G02_0 | ecosystem: Environmental > Aquatic > Freshwater > Lake > Sediment | place: USA: Wyoming | collected...
CTGGGAGACCCGACGACTCCTGCCGCCCGAGGCGCTCGAGAGCGCCCCGATCTAGCGAGCCTCGACGGGTGCCGGCCAGGTGAGCCGGCGGCGCAGCCACAGGGCGACGTAGACGAGGCCGACGAGCACCGGCACCTCGATCAGCGGCCCGACGACCCCGGCGAGCGCCTGGCCCGAGGTCGCGCCGAAGACGCCGACGGAGACCGCGATCGCGAGCTCGAAGTCGTTCGAGGCAACGGTGAACGAGAGCGCCGCTGTCTGCGGGTAGGGGAAGCCCATCATTCTGCCGCCGGCGAAACCCATGATCCACATGACCGCGAAGTACACGAGCAGCGGCGCGGCGATCAGTATCACGTCGAGTGGCGCGGAGGTGATCTCGTCGCCCTGGATCGCGAACAGCAGTACGATCGTGAACAGCAGGCCGTACAGGGTGATCGGCGCGATGCGGGGAATGAATTGCTGCTCGTACCAGTCGCGGCCGCGCCGCCGGATCCCGATTCGGCGGGTGAGGAAGCCAGCGGTGAGCGGGATCCCGAGGAAGATCAAGACCGTCCGGGCGACCTCCCAGATGCCGACCTCGAAGCCCTGCGTATCGAGGCCGAGCCAGCCCGGCAGCACGGTCAGGTAGAAGTAGCCGAGCACCGCGTAGGCGACGAGCTGGAAGATCGCGTTGAAGACCACCAGGATTGCCGCCCGCTCGCGGTCGCCGAGCGCGATGTCGTTCCAGACCAGCACCATCGCGATGCAGCGCGCCAGTCCGACGATGATCACGCCGGTACGGTAGGCGGGCTGGTCGGCGAGGAAGATCCAGGCGAGCGCAAACATGAGCAGCGGCCCGACGATCCACGAGATGAGGAGCGAGGTGCCGAAGAAGCGCCAGTTGCTCACGCCGTCGTCCTGCATCCGGCCGATGTCCTCGTAGCGCACCTTCGCCAGAACCGGGTACATCATCAGGAGCAGCCCTGCCGCGATGGGCAGCGACACGGTGCCCACCTGCAACCGGTCGAGCTGGTCGTTCAGGCCGGGCACGAGCGTGCCGAGCAGGAGACCCCCCGCCATCGCGAGCGCGATCCAGAGCGGGAGGAAGCGATCGAGCATCGACAGCCGGCCGAGCACGGCCTCCTCGTCGGCGGCAGCAGCAGCGGCGGGACGATCGAGCTCCTGAGTGTTCATGCCGCGCGCTCCGTGACGACGGCCGGGCCGCGTACGAGCTCGCCCAGACGATCGAGTGCCCCGTCGGCCAACCGGTAGTACGAGAAGCGCCCGCGGCGCTCCCGCTCCAGCAGGCCCGCGTCGACGAGCAGCTTCAGGTGGTAGCTGACCGTCGGTTGCGCGAGCCCGAGCGCCGGCATCAGCTTGCAGACGCACACGGCGTCGTCGGCGCCCGCGAGCAGGTTCACTATCTGCACCCGGTGGCGGTCGGCGAGGGCTTTGAACAGCTGCTCCAGCTCCGCCGCCTGCGCCTTCGTCAATGTCGGCCGCACGAGCGGGCTGCAACAGTCGATCAGCGAGTCGGGGGGCATGAGGACAGACTATCTACTCATCGAGACTTCTCGATGAGTGGTTAACCGCAAACGGATGCCTCCTTCTACTCTCTGACGGGCTCCTCGTGGCGAACGATCACACGGCTTCACGCAGCCGTTGCTGCGTGGAGGCGGTGACTTCCCGCGGCAGCAGCAGCGAGAGCATCCCGGCGGTGAGGAGGAGAATGACGCTGGCAACGAGGCAGGCGGTGAGTCCCTCCCACTGGTAGAGCAAGCCCGAGAGCACGGTCCCGAGGAGGCGACCGGCGGCGTTTGCCATGTAGTAGAAGCCGACGTTCATCGCGACTCTGTCTCCCTCGGCATAGTGCAGGATCAGGAACGAGTGCACCGCCGAGTTGAGCGCGAAGATGACGCCGAAGACGAGCAGTCCTACGACGAGGACGACCGACGGGTCGACGTCCGACTGGAGGGCGATCGCTATACCCGCGGTGAGCGCGGCAAGGATGAACGCAAGCCAGGTCGCGGTGAGGCCGGTGGGCTCGCCGTGACCGCGTCGGCGCAGCAGTGACGGCGCTGACGCCTGCACGATCCCGTAGAAGATGACCCATCCGCCCAGGAAGGCACCGACCTGCCAGAAGCTCCAGCCCTCCTGCGTCCTTAGAAATACGGGAAGTCCCACGACGAACCAGACGTCGCGGGCGGCGAAGAGAGCCATGCGGGCAGCAGCGAGAACGTTGACGGCGCGGGTGTTCGAGAACATGTGGGCGAACTTCGCCTTGGCGCTGCCGCGCCCGAGCGAGCCGCGCATCATGGTCAGGACAACGACGAGAGCCGTTCCCACGAGTGCGGCAAGCACGAAGAGCGCGCTCCGGAAGCCGATCACCGTCAGGAGGAGGCCGCCGAGGAAGAAGCCGACACCCTTGAGGGCGTTCTTCGAGCCGGTCAGCATCGCGACCCAGCGGAAGAGCGTGTCGGAGGCGTCGGTGGGAACGACGAGCTTGACGGCGCTCTTGGAGCTCATCTTGGTGAGGTCTTTCGCGATGCCCGAGAGCGCCTGCGCGGCCATCACGTACGGCACGACGAGCCAGGAAGCAGGGACGAGAGCGAGCATCGACAGAGCCACGAGTTGCGTCGCCAGCCCGCCGACAAGCGTTGTCTTCAGGCCGAAGCGCGCTGCGAGGAAGCCGCCCACGAGGTTCGTGACGATCCCGAAGATCTCGTAGAAGAGAAACAACGTTGCGACCTGGAACGGGCTGTAGCCGAGGTCGTAGAAGTAGAAGAGGACGAGAACGCGGAGCGCACCGTCCGTGAGCGTGTCGGCCCAGTAGGCGCCGGTGACGATGGCGTAGTTGCGCAGGTCGCCGGAGCGGCGGCCAGCCGGCGAGTCCGCCGTTGTCATCGCCGTGCGCCTGGTCGCATCAACGGCCCTCGAGGCTCCGCGCCACGATCCCGGCGAGCTCGACGAGCCGGTTCGCGTAGCCCCATTCGTTGTCGTACCAGGCGTAGAGCTTCGCCTGCGTTCCGGCCACGACCATCGTCGAGAGGGCGTCGACGATCGCCGAGCGCGGGTCGTTGACGTAGTCGACGCTCACGAGTGGCCGTTCTTCGACCCCGAGAATGCCCTTGAGCGGGCCCGCGGCGGCTGTGCGCAGGAGGCTGTTGACCTCCTCGACGGTGGTCTTGCGCGCGAGCTCGAAGACGCAATCTGTCAGCGACGCGTTGAGAAGCGGCACCCGCACTGCGTGCCCGTCGAGCCGTCCCTCCAGTTCCGGGAAAATCAGCCCGATCGCCGTGGCCGATCCCGTCGTGGTCGGGATCAGCGACACGCCTGCTGCTCGTGCCCGACGAAGATCCTTGTGAGGCGCGTCCACTATCGTCTGCGAGTTGGTGACGTTGTGAAGCGTTGTGATCGAGCCGTGGCTGATCCCGATCCCCTCATGCAGCACCTTGACGATGGGCGCGAGGCAGTTCGTCGTGCACGACGCGGCCGTCACGATCGAGTGGACGGCCGGGTCGTAGCGGTCGCCGTTGACTCCGAGGACGACGTTGAGCGCCGAGCCGTCCTTCACGGGAGCGGCCACGACGACCTTGCGAACGCCGCGCTCCAGGAACGGGGTCAGCGTAGGGCCTGTACGGAATTTGCCCGAGCACTCCAGGACCACATCGACGCTGAGACTTTCCCAGTCGACACCCGCAGGCTCCGAAGCGTCTGACCAGCTGAGTTTGCGGCCGTGAACGGTCAGCGTCGAGTCATCGCTCGTGATCGACTGCTGCCAGTGCCCGTGAACGGAGTCGAACTCGAGAAGGTGGGCGCCGGTCTGCGGGCCGCCCCTGACCTCGTTCACGTGCACGAACTCCAGATCCTCGCGGCCCCAACCGGCGCGGAGCGCGAGGCGGCCCATGCGACCGAAGCCGTTGATGCCGACGCGCGTCGCTCGCTTCATACGATCGGGGTGACCGACGAAATCAGCAGCACGCTTGTTTCAGGTCGGCGACCGCCGCGAGCTTCTCGACGGCGTCGCGCTTCAACGAGAAATAGGCCCACTTCCCACGCTGCTCGCGCTCGAGCAGCCCTGCCTCCGTCAGCTTCTTCAGGTGATAGGAGACGGTCGGCTGACCGAGGCCGAGTGAATCGTAGAAGTCGCAGGCACAGACCGGAACGCCCGCAGTGGCGATGAGGTTCACGATCCGCACCCGCGCCGGGTCGCCGAGCGCCTTGAACAGCTCGGCGGTGGCGTTCATCTCCTCGTCGGTCATCACCCGCGCCGAGAGCGGCGCGCAACAGGCTACGGCCTCGAGTCCGGCGCTCACTGCGCCGGCCCTTCGCCTATCTCGTATGGCTCCAGCATCATCGGTTTTCCCATATTGGCGACTCTAATATATCGATCTGCGTCGATACATGCGGGAATCGCCTCAGAGGCCTAGCCCCCCTCGAGGCTCTTGCGCTTCCGGCCCGCGATCGTCTTCGCGACGATGTTCATCACGAGCACGAAAGCAATCAGCACGAGCGCTGCCGCCCAGGCAGCCGCCTGGTCGTCAGGTGACGGCGACTCCGAGAGCGTGAAGATGCGTATCGGCAACGTCGGCAGGGCGTTGTGCACGTCGAACGAGATCTGGTTCTGGGTGATCGACGACGTGAAGAGGAGCGGAGCCGTCTCGCCCGCGACGCGGGCAACCGCGATCACGACCCCGGTGAGAATGCCGCCGATCGCGGTCGGCAGAACGATGCTGTAGACCGTTCGCCACCGGGGCATCCCGAGAGCGAGACTGGCCTCGCGGAGATGGCGGGGCACGAGCTCGAGGATCTCCTGTGTCGCCCGCGCGACCATCGGGATCATCAGGATCGCGAGGGCCATGGCGCCGTAGACCGAGCTCTGGCCGTGACCGACGACGAGCATGCCGTAGATGAAGATGCCGACGATGATCGCCGGAACGCCGTTGAGCACATCGAGCATGACCCTGAAGAACGACGCAGCCTTCGGGCCCGCGTACTCCGCAATGTAGATCGCGACGAGGATGGCGATCGGGACGGCGAGAATCGTCGCCATCGCGACGATCAGAGCGCTCCCGATCAGTGCGTCGGCGATGCCACCCTTCTCCCCGAAGAGCGCTGCGGGCTTGGTGAAGAAGTCCATGTCGATCTGACTGATGCCCTTGAAGAGGACGGTTCCAAGCACGAGAGCGAGCAGCATGACCGCGAACAGCGCACTGAGAATCGCGACCGCTGAGACGGCCTTCTCCGTCCTGCGACGACGACGGAGGTTGCTCGATCCGGCCGTGATGTCGTACTGGTCTCTGATCTCCGCGACGCTCATCCGGCCGACACCCGGCGCGCCTTCTGGAACCGATTCACGATCAGCTGGGCGGAGACGTTCGTCACGAGCGAGATCACGAGCAGGATCGCGCCCAGATACAGGAGAGACTGCGCCTCGATTGCAGAGCTCGCTCCGATGTAGCTGCTAGCGATGCGGCTTCCGAGGGTGTCACCGGGAGGGAAGAGCGACTGGTTGATCGTGTTGCCGGCCCCGATCACCTGGGTGACGGCGATTGCCTCGCCGAATGCTCGCCCGAGACCCAGCAACACCGCCGCGGAGATTCCCGGTGCCGCATACGGGATCGCTACCCGGCGGATCGCCTCCCAGCGCGTCGAGCCGAGAGCGAGCGACCCGTCGGACAGATCACGCGGCACGCGGCTGAAGAGCTCTCTGCAGATGGCGGATGTGATCGGGATGATCATGATCGTCAGCACGAGCGCAGCCGGGAGAACGCCCGCCTGGGAGGGATCGCCCGAAAAGATCGGCAGGAAGCCGAACCACGTGTTCAGGAACGGCTCGAGGTGGCTCGCGACACAGGGCCCGAACACGAGGATCCCCCACAGCCCGAGCACGACGCTCGGAATCGCCGCTAGCAGCTCCACCATCGTCGCGATCGGCGCCGCCACCCGCCCCGGGGCGATCTCGGTCAGAAAAAGGGCGATCGCGATCGAGAGCGGCGTCGCGAGCAGGAGCGCGATGACCGAGGTGACGACCGTCCCGTAGATGAAGACGAGCGCGCCGTAGACGTTCGCGTTTGGGTTCCAGCCCTGTGTCCAGATGAAGGAGAGGCCGAACTCCTGGATCGCTGGCCAGGCGAGGGCGAAGACCTTGTAGGCGATGGAGCCGAGCACCGCGGCGACTCCGATCGCAGCGACAAGGGCGACGCCCTTGAAGAGGACGTCGCCGAACCGGATCCCCTGGCGGTCGATCGGCGCAGGCGCCAGGGGATCCGGGGTGACGGTGCTCATTCGGCTTCGTGGCTTAGATCTTCTTGATCTGCTTGTAGGCGAAGGCCTGAACCTGCTTCGGCAGCGGCTGGAAGAGCAACGGCTTGCCGTAGCTCTGCCCCTGCGTGACGGCCCAGAAGACCATCTTCCGGAGCTCGGCCGCCTTCGACGAGCCCGATGACACGACCACGTACGTGAAGGTCGAGATCGGATAGGCGAGCGGGTTGCCCTTCGCCGGGTTCACGATCGACAGCGCGCCGTCGCTCGTGATCTTGTTCGGCAACGTCGCCGCCGCCGCCTGGATCCCGCGCAGGCCAGGCGTCGCGTACTTACCTGATGCGTTCTGCATCGACGCGAAGCGGATCTTGTTCTTGAGCGCGTAGGCGACGTCGGCATAGCCGATCGCACCGGGGGTCTTCGAGAGAACTCCGGAGATGCCGGAGCTACCCTTGGCACCAAGACCAGCCGGCCACTGCGCATTCACGCCGACCCCGAGCTTGGACTTCCAGGTCGGGCTGACAGACGCCAGGTAGTCGGTGAAGTTGTAGGTCGTGCCCGAGTTGTCCGAGCGGTATACCGGCGTGATCTTCAAGTCCAGGAGACCGCAGGTGCCGTTGTTCTGGACGATCCTCGGGTCGTTCCACGTCGTGATATTGCCGAGGTAGATATCGGCGAGCAGCTTCCCGTTGAGCCGCAGGACGCACTTGAGGCCCGGCAAGTTGTACATCACGGCCGTCGCCGAAAGCGCCCACGGCACCTCGACGCATCCCTTGCACGCCGCGAACTGATCCTGGGAGAGCGGCGCGTCCGTCGCGCCGAAGTCAACCGTCTTCGCGGTGATCGCGGCGATGCCGCCACCCGAGCCGATCGGCGAGTACGAGACGTTGTAACCGTACGCAGCTCCAAGTGCCGGAATCCACTTGGAGACGAGCGGGAAGACAAACGTACTGCCCGCCCCCGTCATTGACGTGTCCTGGTTCTTCGCGGGCGCGGCCGTTGCGGCCCCGACGACGACTGCCACCGCGACCAGACTGGCCACGATGACCATGAGCCCAAGAGCTCTCTTCATGATTCGACCCTCTCCCTTGGTTGCCATTTTTTGGTTACTACCCCTGTGACGGAAGTGAGACGCCAGCATTCCGGTCAGGCTCTTCCGGATGGGGAGAGCTCCGGTGAGGAAGCGGTTGAAAACCGGTGAACGCATTCAGTGCGACGCGTCGGAGAACTCGTGGAACTCGCCGGTGACGATGAACGCTGTCTGCTCGCCGATGTCGACGGCGTTGTCGCCGATTCGCTCGATGCAACGGGCGACGATGATCATCCTCATCCCCCACTCCTGCGTCCCTGGCGTGCTCGCCAGCGAGAGCACCTGGTCGGCGACACGGCGGTTGGTACGGTCGATCAACTCATCGAGCTCGACAAGGCTTCGAGCGCGGTCGACGTCTCGGTGCTCGAGAGAATCGAGCGCAACGCGGACCATCTCCTCGGCGCGCTCACCCATCTCGGTCAGCCCCTCGACGAGCTCGTGGTGCGGCTCGAGCGCCGCTGCGAGCTTCGTCAGCTTTGCGATCGTCACGCATTGATCACCGACTCGCTCGAGGTGGATCGAGTTGTGCAGGATCGCGAGGACGAGACGGAGGTCGGTCGCGACGGGCGACTGCTGCGCGAGCAGTTCGCCGATCGACTTCTCGATCGCGTGGTACCGCGAGTCGACCTCGTCGTCGAACGCGATCACCTCGTCGCAGAGCTCGGTGTCCTGGGAAACGAGGACGTTGACGGCGCCGCGCAGCGCCCGCAAAACGACGGCGCCCTGCTCCTGGAGGCTCGCTTCGAGCCCGTCTAGGCTCGCCTGAAACTCAACCCGTGCCATGATCAGCCGAAGCGCCCCGTGACGTAGTCCTCGGTGCGCTTGTCCGTGGGGTTGGTGAAGACCTTCGTGGTCTGGTCGTACTCGACGAGGACGCCGTGGCGGCCACTCCCGTCTTCGTGAAGCTCGACGCTGAAGAACGCCGTCATGTCGGCGACGCGCGCCGCCTGCTGCATGTTGTGCGTGACTATGACGATCGTGTAGTCCGCCTTGAGTTGGTGAATCAGATCCTCGATGCGCGACGTCGAGATGGGGTCGAGGGCCGATGCCGGCTCATCCATCAGAATCACGTCGGGTTCGACCGCGAGCGCACGCGCGATACACAGTCGCTGCTGCTGGCCGCCGGAGAGGCCGAGCGCATTGTCCTTGAGGCGATCCTTGACCTCGTCCCACAGCGCGGCATGCCGCAGGGTCTGCTCGACGCGGTCGTCGAGATTCTTCTTCATCCCGAGAACGCGCGGGCCGAAAGCGATGTTGTCGTAGATCGACTTGGGGAAGGGATTCGGCTTCTGGAAGACCATCCCGATACGTCGCCGTACCTCGACAGGATCGACGTTCGCGGCATAGAGATCGCGCCCGTGGTAGAGCACGTCGCCTTCGATACGCGCTCCGGGGACGAGGTCGTTCATGCGGTTGAAGCAACGAATGAACGTGCTCTTGCCGCATCCCGATGGCCCGATGAAGGCGGTCACGAAGTTCTTGCGGACATCGAGGTCGACACCCTTAAGAGCGACGTTGCCGGAATACGTCACCGTGAGGTCGCTCACGGCAAACACCGTCTCGGCCCCGCGGCCGTCAGGAGTGGCGGCCAACTCCCCAAGCTTGCCGGAATGGATACGAGGCGTTGTCATGCTCATGAACCCAGGGGGAGTGTCACTCCCTCCTTCGCCCGCATGGGATCACGGGTGGTAAACGAGTTGTGACGAACTGGTAAACGAGCAAGCGCCGTCTAGAACACGCAGCGAATCTCGAGTCCCGCTCCTTTGCCGCCCGAAGCCTCGACGGTGCCGCCGGCCTGCCCGACGATGTGCTTGACGATCGCCAGCCCGAGGCCCGTGCCCCGCGAGGCACGGGCGTGATCGGACCGGTAGAAGCGCTCGAAGAGACGAGAGAGCTCCTCCTCGTTGACGCCGACACCGTCGTCTGTTCCGCGGAGGACGACCCTGCTGCCGTCGTGCTCGATCGCGAGCGTGAAGGAGGCGCCCGGCCCCGCGTAACGGATCGCATTCTCGGCCAGGTTCTGGCCGATGACCCGCAGCATTCGCGGTCGCATCGCAAGTTCGATTCCCGCATCACCCTCGACGGAGAGCGACACACCCGCCCGCGACGCGCGCTCCCCGAGCTCCGCCACGGCGACGTCCAGCTCGGAGCGCACGGGAACCGGGCCAAGCGAGACGACACGACCGCCCGATTCGAGCTCCGAGAGAAAGAGCACCTCGTCGATCAGTTCGCTGGCCGACTCGACCTCGTCCCGGGCGCGGGCAACCAGGGCATGGATGTCCTCACCGGGGAGCGTGGCCATCTCGAGCAACGAGAGGAGCCGGGCAAGTGGGGTGCGCAACTCGTGCGAGACGGCCGCAGTGAATCCCGTCCGCAGCTCCTCGTACGCGGTCATGTCGCCGACCTGGCTGAGATAGACGATCCGCTCTCGCCGACCGCGAATCTCGTACGGCACAACAAGCGGCACGATCCCGAGCTCCCCGGAGAGAACGCCGGAGGGGACTTTCTCTCCCTCGTCGATCCCGTCGATCGATTGCCGGGCCCGCCGGCTCGCGAGCAGCACCCTGTCGGCGTCGTCGACCACGATCACTGCCTCACGGCTCTCTTCGATCAGCATCCGGGCACGGCGGGTATCGTCATCCATCGTCGCGACGTTCTAACAGAAGCGGCCCCCGCGCTCGATTCTTCCGGGACGATTCGGGGGACGGGCGGTGTTCTTCACCACTCCGTTACCATCCGTTCACACCCTGACGGCCCCCGCGAGACCGGTCGCCGTCCATGATCCCACTCCATGCCGAAAGTCCTGATCATCGAGGACGACGACGTCATTGCCCACGGCATGGCGCGTCACCTGCAGTCCGCGGGCTTCGACGCAGTCGGCGTCGCGAACGGGGAGACAGGCCTCGCCCGGCTTCGCTTCGAGCGCCCCGACGTCTGCGTGCTCGACCTGATGCTCCCCGGCCTCGACGGCTGGAAGGTGATCGAGCAGGCCCGTAGCGAGGGCATCGGCACGCCAATCGTCGTCGTCTCGGCCCGTGGCACCGAGCACGACCGGGTGCACGCGCTCGAGATCGGGGCCGACGACTACCTCGTGAAGCCGTTTTCGATGAAGGAGCTGGTTGCCCGGGTCGGCGCCGCCGCCCGGCGCGGCACGCGCGCCCAGGATCCACGTCGCGACGACGAGATCGTGATCGAGGAGCTCCGTCTCGACACGAAGAACGTCCAGGCCTACGTCGACGGGTCGAGCGCCGACCTGACACCGACCGAGTTCCGACTGCTGTACGCACTCGCGCTCGAGATGGGCCGCGTCCTCACGCGCGACGAGCTGCTCCAGCGCGTGTGGGGCCGACGCGCATCGCATCGCGACCGAACCGTCGACGTCTTTGTCCGCAAGCTCCGCGAGAAGATCGACCACCGGTCGTCGGCGCATACCTTCCTGCAGACGCGCTACGGCGTCGGCTACAAGCTCGAGCCTGAACCAAAGGGCTGATCGCCAGGGGTCGAGGCCCGTGGCGAGGGGAATTGCGGAGCGCGATCAGGGAATTCACCGATGCCTGTGTTGTTGACGAACGGTTTCCTTGTACTGTCAACTACTTCAAGGAGTTCCAGTGCACAGATTCCTCGCGACGTTCCTGGCCGCTGCGGCCGCTATCACCGCCCTTGCTGCTTCGACTGCGTTCGCAGCAGGCGGTGGGCCGGTGGCCGTCACGCTCAAGGAGTTCAAGGTGGTACCGGCGCCGAAGTCCGTCACAGCGGGCAAGGTCGTCTTCACGGTCAAGAACGTGGGCAAGGTCGCCCATGAGATGGTCGTCGTCAAGACGAACAAGGCTCCGGGCTCTCTGGCAGGCTCGGGCTCCGAGGCAAGTGAGGTGGTCACGGTCGGCAAAGTCCAGTCGCTCAAGTCAGGGAAG
>Ga0315273_10011665_pt1 | contig 11244 bp, 9 predicted proteins | sample YL17G02_0_MG_FD_205753 | JGI IMG/M metagenome (GOLD analysis project Ga0315273, IMG submission 205753) | Sediment microbial communities from Yellowstone Lake, YNP, Wyoming, USA - YL17G02_0 | ecosystem: Environmental > Aquatic > Freshwater > Lake > Sediment | place: USA: Wyoming | collected...
GACCTGATTTTCACGCGCGCCGTGCCGGAAACCGTGCGCGAGATCTCCATGATCCGCCGTGACCTGATCTCCTTCCGCCGTATCATACATCCGCAGATATCCGTGCTGGAAGAACTGGAGAAGGAGAAATACCCCTTCTTCAAGGAAGACCAGGACGTTTACTTCGGCGATATCGCCGACCACATCCGCAAGATCTGGGATAGCCTGGAAGATAACAAGGAAGTGGTAGACGGCCTGTCCGATACCAGTAATTGGCTTACCTCGCACAGGATACAGGAGGTCATGCGCGTGCTCACCATCGTTATGGCGCTGATGGCGCCGGCAACCCTGATAGCCAGTATCTATGGAATGAATATCCACCTACCGGGCGGCATAACTTCGGGTGATTATTGGACCTTCGGGTTGGTAGCCGCCTTCATGCTGGCCACGGCGGGCGCCATGATCTGGTATTTTCACCGGAAAAACTGGATTTAACCCGGCAGCCGGGGTCGTGTGAGCAGGAAATTGACGTATTCTTACAGGTTTGTTTCAATCACCGGCCTCTTCGTCACCAGCATCCTGGCCGCCAATATCCTGATCGTCAAGCAGGTTTCTATTTTTGACCTTACGCTGCCCGCTGCCATTGTAATCTTCCCGCTCAGCTACATCTTCGGCGACGTGCTCACCGAGGTCTACGGGTACAACCGGGCGCGTAAGGTAATATGGCTGGGATTTTTCTGTAACCTGCTGCTGGTTGCCGCTATTTGGCTGGTGGGCATTTTACCTTCAGCGCCGGTCTTCGAAGCACAGGCTGCCTACGACCGTATCCTGGGCAGCACGGCGCGCTTTCTGTTCGCTTCTTTCCTGGCCTACCTGGCAGGCGAATTCATCAACTCTTACATGATGGCGCGTATGAAGGTGCTCACAAAGGGAAGGTGGCTGTGGATGCGGACAATTGGTTCAACCATTGCAGGAGAAGGCGTGGATACCGCCATAGTGCTTTCATTGAGCTTTGCCGGCGTTCTGCCCGCCGACATAATACTGAACATGATATTCTGGCACTGGGTGCTTAAGACAGCCTATGAAGCGCTGGCTACCCCGCTTACCTACTGGCTGGTCGTCTACCTCAAGAAAGCCGAAAAGCTGGATACCTATGACTATGGCACAAACTTCAACCCCTTGCGGTTAGGCTGAATAGGGCATAAAATTTGAGTGGAAGTGGAACCGAAGTTTATCGTAGATGCCAACGTGGGCAAACTGGCCAGGTGGCTGCGGATGATGGGATACGACGCGCTCTTTTTCAATGAGCAGGATGATGGTAAGATGGTCAAGCTGGCGCTGGCGCAACAAAGGACCATCATTACCAAAGATTCCGAGTTTATGAAAAGGCGGGCTGTTGCATCGGGCAGGGTGCCAGCGCTGCTGGTTATGGGTGATAATCCCGACCTGCAAATGCAGACTGTGCTTTACGCGTTACACCTGGGAAATGAGCTCAAGCCCTTCACCCGTTGCCTCGAGTGCAACGCTGAATTGACGGCCAGGGAGAAGGAAAAGGTCGCAGAGTCGGTGCCGCCGCGGGTTTACCAGATACAGGAGCAGTACATGCAATGCCCGGCCTGCCGGCGCATTTACTGGCACGGCACACACTGGCAGGCCATGAGCAGAAAATTAGTTGAATTCAGCTCTTCTCAAGTGCAGAAGGCTAAAGGAGCAAACCTATGAAGGTAGTGACTGCAGAACAGATGAGGATGATCGACCAAAAAGCCGCCAAAGCAGGTATCGCCAGCGAGTTCCTCATGGAGAACGCCGGAATGGCAGTGGCAGAGGAAACGCGAAAATTCATCCACTGCATAGCGGGCAAGACTATTCTTGCCCTGGCCGGCCCGGGCAACAACGGCGGCGACGCGCTGGTAGCAGCGCGTTACCTGCACGAATGGGGCGCTAAAGTAAGTATATATCTTTTAAGCGGCCGCCCTTCCGGCGACAAAAACCTGGCGCTGGCAAAGCAGCACGATATCCCTGTTGTGCAGATAGATAAAGATGCAAAATATGCCAGGCTCAAAGGCTTGCTTTCTTCCTGCGAAGTGTTGATCGACGGTATACTGGGTACAGGAAAGGCCAGGCCTATTGAAGGCAGCTTCAAAGAAGTATTCAGCCGCATCAACCAGGAGAGGCTCAGGCGGCCGGAGATGGTAATAGTGGCGGTCGATATACCCACGGGACTGAATGCTGACACTGGAGAGGTTGACCATAGCTGCCTGCAGGCCGACCTGACGGTCACGCTGGGACTGCCCAAGCCGGGCCTGTATAGTTTCCCCGGCGCGGAAAAGGCAGGCAAGATAGTTATCGCCGATATCGGTATCCCGGACGAGCTCAGCAGCGATATACAGGTGGAGTTGATGACCCGGCAATGGGCCAAATCGGCCTTGCCTGCCCGCCCGGCCAGCGCCAATAAGGGCTCTTTCGGACGCGTGCTGGCAGTTGTAGGATCTGAAAACTATATCGGTGCGGCCTACCTGGCCTGCATGGGCGCGGCACGGGTGGGTGCGGGCGTAGTAACCCTTTCTACCGCCAGGAGCCTTCAGCCCATACTTGCCTCCAAGCTGACCGAGATCACCTATGCTCCGCTGCCGGAAGTCGAGAAAGGCATGCTTTCCGATAAAGCGGCGGCCGCCATACTCAGTATCCTCCCCTATTATAAAGTGATGCTGATGGGATGTGGCCTCGGACAGCTTCCACATACTAAAAACTTCGTTAAGAATATCCTCTCCGGCCTGTCTGAGAAGGCGCCCGTGCTGATACTGGACGCCGATGCGCTCAATATCCTTTCAGAGATACCGCGATGGTGGAAACATGTGCCCGGTAGCACCGTCGTCACGCCCCACGCAGGTGAGATGGCCCGGCTGATGGGGCTGTCAGTAGAAGAGGTGCAGGGCAACCGCCTGGATTTGTGCAGGAGGGCCGCCTCAAACTGGCAGAAGATAGTCGTTCTCAAAGGCGCCTTCACAGTAATTGCCGCGCCGGAAGGGAGTATCATGATCAGCGGGGCAGCCAACGCCGGCCTGGCCTCAGCGGGGACAGGAGACGTGCTGGCCGGGGTCATAGCAGGCCTGGCCGGGCAGGAGATACCTCTCTTTCATGCCGCAGCGCTGGGCGTGTACCTGCACGCTGCTGCGGGCGAACTGGTGAAGAATGAACTCGGAGACACAGGCATGCTGGCTACCGACCTGCTGCCTGCCTTGCCAAAGGTGATCAAGGGGCTGAAAGCATAAACGATATTGGCAGCGGGGAGATGATTTACAGGTTCATTTATGTCATAATGGGTTACTATGTTATTAGCGATTGATATAGGCAATACCAATGTTACGTTCGGTGTCTTCGATGGGGAGAATATCAAGGCCACCTGGCGCGTATCAACCGCAATTCACCGCACGCCAGATGAATACGCCAACCTGATGCTCTCGCTGATGGAACGGCAGGGCATCTCGGCCGCAAAGCTAAAGGATGTCGTCACCTGCAGCGTGGTGCCTCCCCTGCTGATCATATTCGAAGAAGTCTGCAAGCGTTTCCTTAAGAAAGCGCCACTGGTAGTGGAGGCAGGCGTAAAGACCGGTGTGCGCATTGATATGGACAACCCCCGCGAGGTAGGCCCGGACCGCATCGTTAACGCCGTCGCCGCCCACCAGCTTTACGGCGGGCCTATTATCGTCATTGACCTGGGCACAGCAACCACCTTTGATGTCGTCTCCAAGGACGGCAGGTACATCGGGGGCGCTATCGCCCCGGGTATTGCTATAGCTACGGAAGCGCTCTTCACCCGCACCGCCGTATTGCCCAGGATCGAGCTGGCGCTGCCCAAGAAGGCCATCGGCAGGAACACCGTTGCTGCCATGCAGTCTGGTATAGTATTCGGTTACATAGGGTTGATCGAAGGGCTGGTATCACGCATACAGGCCGAACTGGATGAGAAGGCCACGGTAGTGGCTACCGGTGGCTTTGCCGAGCTTACTACGCAGGCAACCAAGGCTATTGATATAGTTAATTCGGATTTAACTTTGATCGGGCTACGGCTGATCTACAATATGAATAGAGGCTAAAACGTAGGGGCGTTGCTTTAGCTGCGCCCGTAAAGAGGGAAACTTGGCTACGAAAAACAAGACGATCGTCCTCGGGGTAACGGGCAGCATCTCCGCTTACAAGGCCGCTGACCTGGCCAGCCGTTTCACCAGGGAGGGCTTCCGCGTAGATGTCATTTTAACGGAATCAGCGATGAAATTCATCGCCCCACTGACCTTCCGCAATATCACCGGCCGCCCCGTGGTAACCACTATGTGGGACCTTGATTCGGAATTCAGCGTTGAGCACGTGGCACTGGCCGAGGCCGCCGATATAGTATTAATAGCCCCCGCTACGGCCAATATTATCGCCAAAATAGCCGGTGGATTAGCTGACGATATGCTATCCTGCACCGTGCTGGCCACCATGGCGCCGGTGGTAATTGCACCGGCCATGAATGATAATATGTGGGCCAACCCCATAACCCGGGAAAACGTTGAAAAGCTTAAAAAACGCGGCTTCACCTTTGTAGAACCCGCCTATGGAAGGCTGGCTTCAGGCAAAATGGGTACAGGCCGCCTCACCAGCGTGGATGAAATCTGCGGCATTACCCTGCTGGTTTTAGGCAGGAAGGGCGACCTGGCAGGCAAAAACATCGTGGTTACGGCCGGCGGAACGCAGGAGCCGGTTGACCCGGTGCGCTGCCTGACCAACCGCTCCTCAGGAAAGATGGGCTATGCCGTTGCCGAGGCCGCCCGCAACCGCGGGGCCGAGGTTACGCTGATCAGTGCGCCAACTGCATTGCTTAAACCAACCGGAATCAAAGTCATCGATGTTACAACTGCAGAGGAGATGTTGAAAGCTGTGCAGGAAGCTACGAAAAAGGCCGACGTACTCATCATGGCCGCCGCTGTGGCTGATTTCCGCCCGGCCAGGCCTTCCGGCAGCAAGATCAAGCGCCAGGATTTAAATGAACTAAGACTTGAGCTTGAAAAGACGCCCGATATATTAGCTCAGGTTAAGGGCGATTTCATCCGTGTCGGCTTCGCCGCCGAGAGCCACGACATCGTAGCCAACGCCAGGGACAAGGTGAAGAGAAAAGGCCTTGATTTAATCGTGGCCAACGATATCACCGAGAAGGACTGCGGCTTCGGCACCGAAACCAACCGCGTAACCATCATCGACAGCCAGGGTAAGGCCGAAGAATTACCACTTCTGCATAAAAACGTTGTAGCCAATAAAATACTGGACCGTGTGGTTAATCTACTAAAGAAAAAGTAAGCAACGCTTCCTCTGCTATACCTGGGCGGGGTATAATGTTGAGTTTGATCGCCCCGGTCATGTTCACCCTGTCGATCGGGATAGCGTTCATAAATGACGACCTGGCAACCTATTCGTGGATACTTGTATTTGTCTATTACATGATTGCCAGTAGGGTATTCAAGCTGCCCAAAGCTGACGGCGATATTTAATTGAACCGGGGTAAAACATGATTGATATACCTAAAGCCTATGAGTCAAAAGATGTTGAGCAGAACCGCTATAAATTCTGGGTGGACGGCGGCTATTTTACACCCAGGATCGACCCCCGGAAGAAGCCCTTCACCATAATCATGCCCCCACCCAACGTGACAGGTGAACTGCACGTCGGCCATGCCCTGACGGCCACGCTGGAAGACATCATGACCCGCTGGCACCGCATGCTGGGCGACCCCTCACTCTGGCTGCCAGGCGTTGACCATGCCGGCATCGCTACCCAGGTAGTGGTTGAGAAAGAGTTAGCTAAAGAGGGTTTGGACCGCCACCAGATAGGCCGCGAGAAATTCCTCGAACGCACCTGGGCCTGGGCGAACAGGTCGCGCAGCGCCATCACCCACCAGCACGAGCGCCTGGGCGCCTCCTGCGACTGGTCACGCGAGCGTTTTACCCTCGATGACAGCCCGGTCAAAGCGGTCAAGACTGCCTTCGTCCGCCTTTATGACAAGGGGCTGATCTACCGCGGCGAGCGCATTATCAACTGGTGTCCCAGGTGTCAGACCGCGCTCTCCGACCTGGAGGTGCAGAACAAGGACCTTACCAGCAACATGTGGCATATGAAGTATCCCTACGCAGACGGCAGCGGTTATGTAACAGTGGCCACCACCCGCCCGGAAACCTACCTGGGAGACGCGGCGGTAGCCGTGAACCCTGAGGATGAGCGTTATACCGGGCTGATCGGGAAAAAGGTTATCCTCCCCATCATCAACAGGACCATACCTATCATAGCTGACGAAGCCATCGACAGAGCCTTCGGGACGGGCATGGTCAAGGTCACGCCGGCCCATGACCCGGTGGACTTCGAGATATCCGAACGGCACAACCTGCCAGTCATACACATCCTCAACCCGGATGCTACCATGAACGACAACGCCGGCCCCTATGCCGGGCTGGACAGGTTCGAAGCGCGCAAATGGGTGGTAGAGGATTTCGAGAAAGCGGGCCTGATGGAGAAGATCGAGCCTTACTCGCACGCCATACCTCACTGCTTCCGCTGCTCTACCGTCATCGAGCCCGAGGTCAGCAAGCAATGGTTCGTTAAGATTGGGCCCCTGGCCACGCCTGCTATCGAAGCGGTCAAGGATGGCCGCATACAGATAATCCCCGAGCGTTTCATTAAAATCTACCTCAGCTGGATGGAGAATATCCGCGACTGGTGTATCAGCCGTCAGCTCTGGTGGGGTCACCGCATACCGGTCTGGTACTGCCGGAAATGTGGCGAGATGACCGTGTCGATCGATACCCCCACTAAATGCAGCAAATGCGGCAGTACCGACCTTGAGCAGGACCCGGACGTGCTGGATACCTGGTTCAGCTCAGGACTCTGGCCGCATTCCACGCTGGGCTGGCCCGACCAAACGGAGGACCTCAAGTATTTCTACCCCACCTCGGTTATGGAGACCGGCTACGACATCCTATTCTTCTGGGTAGCCCGTATGATCATGATGGGCATCGAGGACGCGGGGGACGTGCCCTTCCGCACGGTTTACCTGCACGGACTTATACGCGACGAGAAGGGCGAGAAGATGAGCAAGATGAAGGGGAATGTACTGAACCCTCTGACTGCCATTGACCAGTTCGGCTGCGATGCCCTGCGCTTCGCCCTCACCACCGGCACGGCGCCCGGCAATGACCTGAATATGGGTCAGCACCGCCTGGAAGCGGGACGCAATTTCGCTAACAAGCTATGGAACGCGGGGCGTTTCGTGCTTAAATCTCTGGAGGCGGAACCCATCACAGCGCGGGCCTTCATGGACACCTTTCTGAAAAAGCTGAAGGAGACCGAGGACCGCTGGATAGTTTCAAGGCTCAACCGTCTTGTCAGGGAAGTCGATACCCTGATGAAGGACTTCCAGTTCGGCGAGGCTGAAAAAGAGATACACGACTTCCTGTGGGGAGAATTCTGCGACTGGTACATCGAGATATCCAAGCAACGGCTGGGCAAGGCCAATACGCCTATGCCGGTGCTGGCCCACGTGCTGGAGACGTCCCTGCGCCTGCTCCATCCTTTCATGCCATTTATCACCGAGGAGCTCTGGCAAAACCTCAGGGAGCGCCTGCCCCAGTATACACTCAAAGCCCCCGCATTGATAATCGCCCCATACCCCAAGGCAAACGAAAAGCTCCTCGACCCTGAGGCCGAGCAGGTCATGGAAACGGTGATGGAGATCGTGCGCACCATCCGCAACGCCCGCGCCGAATACAAGGTCGAGATGGGCAAATGGGTTGAGTCAAGCGTCTATGCCGGCAGCCTTCTGTCCGATATAAAGGCCAAAGCTGCTATCATCGAAAAGCTGGCAAAAGCAAGGCCCCTGAATATCCTACCCCACAACCAGCGCCCGGCCAACGCAGAAAAAGCCATAGTGTATGTGTTGAAGGATGCCGACGTGGTTATCCCGTTGGCCGGCATGGTGGACGCCGAAGCCGAGAAGGCGCGCCTGTCGAAAGAGATGGAGACACTGGACCGCGAGATAAACCGCCTGGGCGGACGGCTTGCGGATGAACAGTTCACCTCGAAAGCGCCGGCTGCCGTGATAGAAAAGGAAAAGAGCAGGTTAAAAGAATACGAAGATAAGTTCGCACGTATGAAGGCCGAGCTCCAGCAGCTCGGTTAGACGCTGCGGCCGGACATTCTGCGGTACATCAGTGACAGAGCCTTCTTGGTATCGCTGGCGATCCTGGGTTTCTCGCTGGTCTTGACCCTGTACTTGAACAGCCAGTAGGTGAATTCTTTCATCTCCGTTAGAGTCAGGGATTTGCGTTGCGGGTATCTCATCTCTTTCTGGAAGGCATTGAGCAACACGGGTAATTCTGCATGGTAGACTTTGCGGTATGCCCTCTCAGCTTCCTCTGCTAACTTCAAAGGGACGATGCTGGCTTTTCTCACTTCATATATGCTGGCCAGCACCAGTGCCCGCTCTATTAATACACCATACAGGTAATTGAGGTACGCACGGTATTTGGCCGGACCCAGCGCCTGCTTGAATTCAGCTTCCGTTAGCTTAACAGGAGGCCGGTCGAAGAACAAAAGGTTGATAAGCTCATTTTCGGGTATCCCATCCTTGATCTCATCGCAAAGTCTTTCCGCCAGGCGCAGCCAGTCGAAGGCCTGGTCACCTATCAAGTACAGGTAGCGCTCACCGTTATAATTCTCCTCAGCGCTTCTCCAGAACCTGATAGCCTCAAGCAGGGCCAGGTACCAGCCTTTGCCGTTCTTAACCTCGTCTTTAAGGTGTTGTACGGCGCGGGCGTCGCCTGACAGGGCTGCAGCCTGCTCTTTATCACCTTCATTTTTTACGGATGCTTGATTATTCATACTTTCTTAGGAATGACTTCACCATATTCAGCGAGGAGAACTGATTATGTGTAAGCTCAGCCAGCACATTCTCCTCACCGAAGATCTCCTTCATTATCCGCTCCGGTTGCATGCCTTTATTGTAAAGCGAATCAACCTTGTTGCCCAATTCCATCAGATACGAGATCGCTTTATCCAGTTTTTCCATCGGCTCTGTGACAACATGAGTAGGAGCCGGGAACATGATGCGGGGATTAAGCGACCTCATTTTTCTCAGGTCTGTCAGCGTCTGCCACAGATCTTCATTGGGGCGGCATACTAACGGCCTTGTGCTAATATACAGGTCACCTGTAAAAAGCCACCCGTTCTTATCTTCGTAAAGACAAATATGGTCCTTGTCATGGCCCGGTGTATGGATCACGTCGAAACGGTAATTTTCCGTTTTAATGTAATTGCCCAGCGATTTGACCTGGCTCGGCACAGGGTATCCCCATACCTCCTCCTGGTAAGGATATAAACTGGCTGGCTTATTAATCTTATCAATAGCCAGTGCAGGGGCAAATATATCGACTTTATATGCGTCCTGCAGGAATTTATTGGCCGAGATATGGTCCTCGTGGAAATGGGTATTGATGGCCAGCTTCAGGCCTTTTTCTTTGAGAAAATCCCTTAGTTCTTCGGCTGTATAGGAGGGCCCTGTATCTATCAGAAGACCATCAACCAGGTAGGCACATACCCAGGTGGCCGGCGGTAAATCCGGGTAGCGGCTCATCTTTATCTGCAGGACTTCTCCATGGGATGTGGCAGTGATCATTGGATGTTATCTCCTCTTCAGGTATTCGAGGACTTCTTTAAGCGGCCTTGTATTCAGGACATTCTTCGCTTGACACCAGGCACGGCGCGCAACGCCGATGCCGAATTTCATAAAATCAAAATGATTAGTAGCATGGGCGTCAGTCCCTATTGCCAGCATTACGCCCAGCTCACGGGCACGGTAGGCATGCAGGTCCTTGAGGTCCAGCCGCTCGGGAATGGCGTTTATCTCCAGCGCCTTGCCGTATTTTACAGCCGCTATGAAAACTGCCTCCAAATCAACATCTACCGGTTCACGCTCCCCGATCTTGCGGCAGGTTGGGTGCGCTATGATGTCTACATGTGGATTCTCAATTGCGCCGATGATGCGGCGGGTCATCACATCTCCACTTTGCAGAAAGGAAGAATGGACGGAGGCAACCACGATATCCAATTCTGCCAGAACCTCATCCGGCAGATCGAGGCTGCCATCTGCCTTTATGTCAACTTCCACGCCGTTTAATAAATATATCCCGGGATACGACTGGTTTAGACGCCTTATCTCGGCAGTCTGCTGCCTGACGCGCTCCAGCTTCATAGCGGACCCTATATTGCGGCCGCTGGAATGGTCTGTGATAGCCAGGTATTCATAACCTGATGCCATGGCAGCCCTGGCCATATCCTCAATCGTATCAAGCCCATCGCTGCCGGTTGTGTGGGCATGTAAATCACCCTTTATATCTTTGATTTCTATCAGCGTTGGAATGGCATTTTTCTCAGCCAGGCTGATCTCGCCCATGTCCTCCCGTATCTCGGGGGGTATGTATTGCAGTCCCATGAAGCCATAGAAGGAACGCTCATCTGAGAATTTTATAACCTGACTGTTCTTTTGGTCGGTGATGCCGTATTCGCTCAGGCTCAGTCCCTTTTTCTGAGCCCAGGTGCGTAGCGCCACGTTGTGCTCCTTGCTGCCTGTGAAATGCTGCAACAATGAACCGAAATCCTCGTGATCAACTATCCTGAGATCGGCCTGCAGTCCCTTCGGCAATATTACGCTGGCCTTGGTAGTTCCCTGCGCAAGCACCTGCCTGACCTGAGGCAGCTCTACGAAAGCCTTGATGACCATTTCCGGGTCATCTGCAGTACCCATCAGGTCAATATCGCCAACAGTTTCCTTGAAGCGTCTCAGGCTGCCGGCTGCTGTGAGGTTGCGTACACCCGGCACATTTTGCATGGCTCTGATGACCTCCTCGACTACCGCTAAGGCCTCGCCCAGCGGTATGCGCCTGTCCTTTCGCCGGAAGGCCTCAACTGAGTGCATGATATTGGCAGCAGTCTTCTCGCCCAGGCGATTGAGACTTGCCACCCGGCCATTTTTTATCGCCTGCTCAAGCTGGTCAACCGAACCCACACCAAGCTCGGTAGTCAGCCGGTAAGCAGTTTTAGGCCCGATACCGGGGATATCCATCAGGATGGTTATGCCCTGCGGGAATTGCGCTTTCAGCTCCTCGAAAAACCTCAGCTTCCCGGTGGTGATTATCTCTATTGATTTCGCTGCAATAGCATCGCCAATACCGGCTATGTCCA
>Ga0315273_10011666_pt1 | contig 11244 bp, 9 predicted proteins | sample YL17G02_0_MG_FD_205753 | JGI IMG/M metagenome (GOLD analysis project Ga0315273, IMG submission 205753) | Sediment microbial communities from Yellowstone Lake, YNP, Wyoming, USA - YL17G02_0 | ecosystem: Environmental > Aquatic > Freshwater > Lake > Sediment | place: USA: Wyoming | collected...
ACGCTTCCGGGCGCCGGGTTCTCAGCCAAACGTCAAACGTCGGGCGTCAAACGTCCGGCGTCGCCCTCGACCTGCGGCACCTGCCTGCGGGCGTCTACTTGGTGAAGGTCGACGCGGCAGCGTCCTCGGTGCGGCAGAAGCTCGTCATCGAGCGGTAGCCGGCAGTAACCGGAACCGACCCGGGCGGGCTCATGTCCGCCCCGGTTGCTGGTGCATGTCCTTTGACGCGCGGTTGCGCCGGCGCTGCCGTCGTCCCCGAGCATCGTGGCATCCTGCTTGAGCGAACCGAGACCCGGGCGCGCGGTCGCGGCGAGACTCGACTCAGTCAGGCCCGGCCCGGTTCAGTGGCGACCAGGCGATGCCGGCTGGGGCCACGCCGAAACCGGTCCTGATTTGACTGGGACGGCGTGCGGGACTATAATAGCGCTCCGACGCACTAATCTACTCTAGGAGAATATCATATGGCACATAAGAAGAGTGGCGGCTCAGGTAAGAACGGCCGGAACAGTCCGGGCCAGCGGTTGGGCGTGAAGAAGTTCGGCTCGGAGTGCGTGACGACCGGCTGCATCATCATCCGGCAGCGCGGCACGCGAATCCTGCCCGGCGCGAACGTGGGCCGCGCCAAGGACGATACGTTGTTTGCCCTGGCTGACGGCACGGTGAAGTTCGAGCGCGTCAGCAGGGACAAGCAACGCGTCTGCGTGGTACCGACCGCAGGGTAACATGCGAAAGGGCCCGAGGGTCCTGGGGCGCCAGGGGCCCAGTGGTCACCTACCGGCCGTACTCACCGGACCCGGCGGTCTGCGGTAGACAGTAGACATGCGTATCAAGTGGCTTGGGCACGCGGCGTTTCTTTTGACCGCGGCGGACGGCACGTCCATCATCACCGACCCGTACATTCCGGGCAGCTTCAGCGGCGCAATCAGGTACCACCCGATTCGCGAGACCGCTGACGCGGTCACGGTCAGCCATCATCACCAGGACCACGACGGCGTTTCCCATCTTTCCGGCAAGCCGAAGGTGCTGGAGGGCAAAGGCACGTTCAAGGCCGGGTCGGTCAGTATTAGCGGTTTCGAGACGTTCCACGATGCAAACACAGGTGCCGGGCGCGGCCGGAACACCGTCTTCGTGTTCGAGGCCGACGGCTTGCGGGTCTGCCACTGCGGGGACCTCGGACACGTCCTGACCGCGGAGCAGGCCGCGGCAATCGGGAAGGTCGACGTCCTGCTGGTGCCGGTGGGCGGCACTTTCACGGTGGACGCCGCTGCGGCGCACGAGGTCGCGGGGCAACTCGCAGCCCGGGTTACAATCCCGATGCACTACAAGACCGACAAGCTCGGGTTTGACATTGCGGGGGTTGACGATTTCGTACAGGGCGAGGCGAATGTGAAGCAGGTCGGCGCAGCCGAGGTTGAGGTTAGCGCGGACCGGCTGCCGCCGGTGCCCGAAATCTGGGTCCTGGAGCACGCACTGTAGGACAAGTGAGAAGAATGAAGGGTGAAGAGTGAAAGCTGAAGAGAGGCGTGGATGAAAGAGATTCAGTTCGACACAATCAGGGACGTGGTCGCGAAGCTGTGCATTGACGCCAACTGCCTGCTGGGGGACGACGTGGTCCGGGCGCTCAAGGACGGCCTTGTGACCGAGGAGTCGCCGGCGGGCAAGGACATCCTGAACCAGTTGCTCGAGAACGAGCAGATTGCACGCAAGGAGATGATGCCCATCTGCCAGGACACGGGCTGGGCCGTGGTCTGGGTAGAAATAGGGTCAGGGGTCAGGGTTCAGGGCGGCGAGCTGTATGATGCGATTCAGCAGGGCGTGGCCAAGGGCTACAAGGACGGCTTTCTGCGCAAGTCCATCGTCGAGGACCCGTTGCGGCGGAAGAACACCGGCAACAACACGCCGGCCATCATCTACACCGACATCGTTCCCGGCGACCGGCTGAAGATTGTCATCCAGCCCAAGGGCGGCGGCAGCGAAAACATGAGCGAGGTGAAGATGCTATCGGCGTCGGACGGCGCCGAGGGCATTAGGAAGTTTGTCGTGGACCGGGTTGGGCGGTCCCAGGCCAATCCCTGCCCGCCGGTCATCGTCGGCGTCGGCATCGGCGGCACCTTCGAGAAGTGCGCGATGCTGGCCAAGCACTCGCTGCTGCGCGAAATCGGCTCAATCCACCCCGACCCATTCTACGCCGCGATGGAGAAGGAACTGCTTGAGCGCGTGAACAAGCTCGGCATCGGGCCGCAGGGCCTGGGCGGCCGGGTGACCGCGCTCGCGGTGTTCATCGAAGCGTTCCCGTGCCACATTGCGACGATGCCCTGCGCGGTCAACATCAACTGCCACGCGGCGCGGCACCAGTCGGTTACCCTTTAGGAGGTGAGCATGGCGAAGAAGATTACTGCCCCATTGACTGCCGAAACCGTGAAGGACCTGCGCGCGGGCGACTCGGTCCTGATTTCCGGAACCATCTACACCGGCCGGGACCTTGCACACGAGAAGCTGTTCGACGCGGTCAAGGCCGGGGAGAAGTTGCCGTTCGACCTTGCCGGCGCGGTCATCTACTACGTCGGGCCGTCGCCCGCCAAGCCGGGACAAGTCATCGGCTCGGCCGGCCCGACCACATCGTACCGGATGGACGCCTACTCGCCGCTGCTGATGGAGCAGGGCCTGCGCGGCATGATTGGCAAAGGCAACCGGACCCAGCCGGTGCTGGACGCGATGAAGAAGCACGGCGCGGTCTATTTCGCGGCAGTCGGCGGCGCGGCTGCTCTCATCGCCCGGACCATCAAGGCGGCCAAGGTCATCGCCTACGAAGACCTCGGGCCCGAGGCGGTGCGCGAGCTCACGGTCGAAGACTTCCCGGCTATCGTCATCAACGACATGTACGGCGGCGACCTGTACGAGCAGGGTGTCGCGAAGTACAAGAGGGACTAGCGCATGGCAGGCAAGGGACGCAGTGTTGGACAGGGGCCGCAGAGGCCAAGTCAGAAGTCAGAAACTGGAAGTCAGAAGGCAGAAGTCGTGGCAGCCGGAATCGCCAGTCGCGAGGCCCCTGACCCTTCCTCACTCATCACCATCTACGTGATGGGCGAGGCGTACCGGGTGCCCAAAGACCTGACCATCATGAAGGCGATGGAGTACGCCGGTTTCCAGTTCATCCGCGGGTGCGGGTGCCGGGGCGGGTTCTGCGGCGCGTGCGGCACGGTCTTTCGGACGAGGGATTCCTACAAGCTCAAGGTCGGGCTCGCGTGCCAGACCGTGGTCGAGGACGGGATGTTCCTGACCCAGATTCCGTTCTACCCGGCGAACAAGAAGCAGTACGACATCGCCAAGGAGCCGGCCAACACTCAGGTGCTGGTCCGCTTCTACCCGGAAGTGATGCGCTGCATCGCCTGCAACTCGTGCACGAAAATCTGCCCGCAGGACATCGACGTGATGGGCTACATCAATGCCGCCATCCGCGGCGACATCGAGAAGGTCGCAGACATGTCCTTCGACTGTATCATGTGCGGCCTGTGTGCGACCCGCTGCCCGGCCGAGATTGTCCACTACCACGTCGGGCTGCTGGCGCGGCGGCTGTACGGGGCCAAGGTGCAGAAGAAATCGCCGCCCCTGGCCGAGCGGATGAAAGAAATCAAGGCGGGCAAGTTTGAGTCCGGGCTGGACAAGCTCGCCAAGCTGACCGAGGCCGAGCTGTCGGCAATGTTCTACGACCCGAAGACGCGAGACGTGGAACCATGACGACCGGGCGAAGTCAGAGGTCAGAAGCTAGAAGTCAGAAGTCAGAAGTCGGAACTCCGGCCAATCTGCAATCTGCAATCTGCAATCTAGAATCTGAATTGTCGGGGGAGGTCTGATATGTATCCCGCTTCAATGCAGGAGTCAATCAAGCGGCTCGACGCGACGCGTGATGAACGAATCAAGCAGGCAAAGATCCCCCTGCTCGGCGCCGACGGCAAGAAGGAATTGCTCAAGGGGTTTCACCCCGATTATATCGAGGCGTCGATGCGGGCGCTCGCCCTCGGCCCGAACAAGGGCGACCGGACCCCGCACGAAATCGCCGACGTGCTCGAGGCGTGGCCGATCGTCGCCCCGGCGACGTTCGACCCCGAGCACCCGAAGTTCGACGTCGACGTGCTGATCATCGGCGCGGGCGGAGCAGGAGTTTCGGCGGCGCTCGTGGCAGCGGCGCGCGGCGCAAGCGTGCTCACCGTCACCAAGCTTCGAATCGGCGACGCCAATACGATGATGGCACAGGGCGGAATCCAGGCCGCGGACAAGGCGAACGACTCGCCGGAGCGGCATTACCTCGACGTGATGGGCGGCGGTCATTTCAAGAACATCCCAGAACTGGCGCGTGCGCTCGTCAGTGACGCGCCGGGCATCATCGAGTGGCTTGAAGAGATGGGGGTGATGTTCGACAAAGAAGCCGACGGCTCGATGATTTCGATTCACGGCGGCGGTACATCACGCCGGCGGATGCACGCGGCGCGCGACTATACCGGCGCGGAAATCATGCGCACCCTGCGCGACGAGTTCCGGAACCAGAACCTTGAACTGCTGGAGTACTGCGCCGCGGTCGAACTGCTGACCGACGAGCAGGGCACGTGCGACGGGGCGGCGTTCGTGAACCTCGACACCCAGGAGCACTTCGTGGTCCGGGCGAAGACGACAATCATCGCCACCGGCGGCTGCGGCCGCCTGCACGTCCAGGGCTTTCCCTGCACGAACCACTACGGCGCGACTGCGGACGGGCTGGTGCTTGCGTACCGGGCCGGGGCGAAACTCGCGTTCATCGACACCATCCAGTACCACCCGACCGGCGCGGCCTACCCGGAGCAGATTTTCGGCCTGCTGATTACCGAGAAGGTGCGGGGCGTCGGAGCCCACCTCGTCAACGCCGAAGGCAACCGGTTCATCTACGAACTGGAAAGCCGCGACGTGACCGCTTCGGCCATCATCCGCGAATGCAAGGGCCGGAACCTGGGCGTGGCAACACCGACCGGTCGCCTCGGGGTCTGGCTCGACACGCCGCTGATTGAAGTGCTCAAAGGCCCGGGTGCGGTCAAGAAGAACCTGCCCGCGATGTACCACCAGTACGAGCGGTTCGGTATCTTCATGGACAAGGAGCCGATCCTTACCTACCCGACCCAGCACTACCAGAACGGCGGCATCCTCATTAAGGACAGCGGTGAGACCGACGTGAAGAACCTCTATGCGGCGGGCGAAGTCGCGGGCGGAATTCACGGCCGGAACCGGCTGATGGGCAACTCCTTGCTCGATATCCTCGTGTTTGGCCGCCGGGCAGGCATCGCCGCGGCCGAAGCTGCCGGAACCCCGTCCCCCGTCTCCGGTCCCCCGTCTTTCAAGCACGTCGCCGCGTACGAGGCGGAGCTGAAGAAGGCGGCGGTCCCGATTGCCCGCCGTTCCCCGATGCTCCTGCCCGAGTACCGGCGGGCGGAGTTCAAGACGCCGTTCGCCTTCGCCGCGTGCCGCTGAACGCCGGGGCCCTTCTGTCCTAGGTCCGCCGGGCTGACGTCGCCGCGCTCCACCCCGCCGCCCCACCCGCTTGCCGGTGTCTTCCTTACCCGACCGCAGCCGCGCCATTCGTCCGTGCATGCGCCTGGAGCCGGCCTGCCGGTTGACACGCCGCAGCCGGACGGCTATCCTATGACAGACAAAAGGAGAAGTCATGAACAAAACAGTCATTGCCGCCGCCTTGTGCCTGCTCGTCGCAGGCGCCGGCGCCCAGTACCTCGAAACGACCATCTTCCTGCCCGACACGCTCGGCGGCGCCGGGACGCCGCAGGCGATGGCCTACAACAGCACGGCCAATCTCATCTACGCCGGCGGCTCGCCGAGCGACCGGATCGTCGTCATTGACGCGGCCACCGGCGCGCGCGTCGCCCGCATTCTGACTCCGCCCGGCGAGGGAATCGTCTCGCTCTGCTACAACCCGGCCAACAACAAGCTCTACGCCGCCACCTATATGTCCCCCGCCAAACTGCTCGTCATCGACGGCACGACGAACGACGTGCTTGCCACCGTGCCGGTGGGCGGCTACGTCTACGCAACCTGCGTCAACCCGGCGACCAATCAGGTCTACTGCACCAGTTCGGGCGGTGATTCGGTGACCGTCATCGACGGAACTACCAATGGCGTCGCCGCCACGGTGAAGGTGGGTGACTACCCGTTCGCGCTCTGCGTCAACACGACCGACAACCGGGTCTACTGTGCCGGGCTTTCGGACAGCTCGGTCACGGTCATCGACGGCGCCACCAACAGCGTGCTCGCCACGGTCGGTGTCGGCCGCTCCCCGTACGCCCTTTGCTGGAACTCCCAGCAGAACAAGGTCTACAGCGCGAATGGCACCGGCGGCAGCGTCACGGTCATCGACGGGGCCACGAACGCCGTGCTCGCCACGGTCGCGACCGGCAGCTCGACCCGTGACGTCTGCTACAACCCGACCAACAGCAAGGTCTATGCGGCCGCGAACGGCGCGAGCAAGCTGGTGGTTATCGACGGCGTGACGAACGACATGGACACATCATTTTCGGTTTCGATGGCCTTGGCGGTCGGCTACAACCCGACCAGCAACAAGGTCTACTGCACGATGCAGTACAGCCGCAAGGTGACCATCGTGGATTGCGCTGCCGACACCGTGCTCGGCACTGCCGCAGTCGGTTATACGCCGGGCCCGGTCGTCCACGCCGCAACGGGCAATCGGGTCTTCATCTGCAACCGCGACGCCAACAACCTGAGCGTGGTCGACGGCGTCGCCGACTCCACGGTCGCGACCGCATACGTCGGCTACTACCCGTCCGACGCCTGCTACGATTCGCGGCAGAACCGGCTCTACGTTCCCAACGCCCATGGACCAGCGGTCGCGGTCGTTGACTGCGCGACCAACACGGTCGCCGACGAAGTGACGGTCGGCCAGGACGTGTACTCGGTCTGCTTCGACAGCACGCACAACAAGGTCTTCTGCGCGGTGTCTGGGTCCGGCCGGGTTGCGGTCATCGACGCCGCGACCGGCACACTCGTCGACTCGGTGCCACTCGGCTACATGCCTCGGCGCGTGCTCTACAACCCGGCGGCGGGCAAGGTCTATTGCGCCGACCCGCCCGGCGATTCGCTCTTCGTCATCGACGCGGCGTCCAACGCGGTCCTCGCCCGGCACAATGTCGGCGACGAGCCTTGGGCGCTCTGCCTCAACACCGCGGACAACAAGGTCTACTGCGCCACCCGCTACGATGACCAGGTCAGGGTCATCGACGGCGCGAGCAACGCAATCATCGATTCGATCCCGGTCGGCGACGGCCCCACCGCGCTCTGCTACAACGGCACGGACAACAAGGTGTACGCGTCCAACTACGGGGACTCCACCGTGTCGGTCATCGACTGTGCCGGCGACACCGTGGTCGCGACGGTCGTAATCGGCCGCTACCCGTACCGGCTCACCCATAATCCCCAACACAACAAGATCTACGTCTCGTCCAGTACGGGAAACAATGTCACCGTGCTTGATGGCGCCGGCGACAGCATCATCACGAGGGTAGACGTCGGCCAGAGCCCGTACACCATTGCCTACAGCACGCGCACCGGGCTTGCCTACGTCGGCGTCAACGCCCGGCACCTCGTCCTCATCGATGGTGCCACGAACGAAGTGAGGAAGACCGTGCCCTCCGGCGTCCGGTCCGATGTGTTCGCTCTGAATCCGACCGGCGGCCGGGTCTACGCTATCAGTTCGTACAGCTCGAGCATCTCGGTCATCGTCGACGCGCTCACCGGCGTCGAGGAACCCGGGACCGCGGGCGCACGCCAGCCGCAACTTTCCGCCACCATCGCCCGCAACGTCCTGCTGCTCGGGGACTGTCTCCGCACGGGGACTGTCCCCAAGGCCTTCCTTCTGGACATCTCCGGTCGCAAGGTGCTGAGCCTGAAGCCGGGTGCCAACGACGTACGTTTGCTCGCACCCGGCGTCTACTTCGTGCGGGAGGCGGAAGCCGGCGCGGACATCGGCAAGGTGATTATCACCCGGTAGCGCGGCAGATGACCGCGGCGATTGAGGTCAGCGGGCTTTCCCGCCGGTTCAAGGCGTTCACCGCCGTCGACGCCATTTCGTTTGCGGTCAATCCCGGCGAGATATTCGGGTTTCTCGGCCCGAACGGCGCGGGCAAGACTACGACCGTGCGGATGCTCTGCACGCTCATACGGCCGAGCGCGGGGCGAGCTCAAGTTGCCGGGTTCGACGTGGTCCGCCAACACAACGACGTGCGCCGCTCCATCGGTATCATCTTCCAGGACCCGTCGCTCGACGACCGGCTGACCGCGCGCGAGAACCTGCGGTTCCACGCGATGATATACAAAGTGCCCAAGGCCGAAGTGAACGCGCGCATCACGCGTGCACTGGACTGGATGGAACTGGCGGACCGTGCCAATGACCTTGTGCGCAACTTCTCCGGCGGCATGAAGCGGCGGCTGGAGATTGCCCGCGGCCTGCTGCACGCGCCCCAAGTGCTGTTCCTCGACGAGCCGACCCTCGGCCTCGATCCGCAGACCCGCTCGCGCATCTGGGAACACCTGCTGAAGCTGCGGCAGGAGCGGGGCACGACCCTGTTCCTGACTACCCACTACATGGACGAGGCGGAGAACTGCGACCGCATCGCCATCATCGACAACGGCCGGATAATCGCGCTCGATACGCCGGCGCGGCTCAAGGCGCAGGTGCAGGGCGACTGCGTCCACCTCGAAACCGCGGACGACACGGCGGCCGAAGCCGAAGTGAAGCAGCGGTACGGCGTCGAGGTCGTGCGGGATGCGACCGGACTCCACTTCGAGGTCGAGAACGGCGCCGCGTTCGTGCCCGGGCTGCTGCGGGAGCTATCAGTGGCGGTGCGGACAGTGAGCGTGCGGCCGCCGACCCTCGAAGACGTGTTCCTGAAGATGACCGGCAAGGAAATCCGGGACGACGAAGCGAGCAGCCACGAGAAACTGAAAGGCCGGCTCAAACGGATGGGGCGAGCGTGGCGATGACCAGGCGAAGTCAGAACCTAGAAGCTAGAGTGCAGAGTGCAGAACTCCCGGACACTCTGACTTCTGCAATCTGGACGAGCGTGGAGATGACCGGGCGAAGTCAGAACCTAGAAGCTAGAGTGCAGAATGCAGAATGTCCGGACACTCGAGCTTCTGCAATCTCGCATCTAGCTTCTGCGCTCGACTGACCATGATCGACCTTGCGTGCATAAGGATGGTCTGGCAGCGGGACCTCATCCGCTACTTCCGGGAGAAGAGCCAGCTCTACGGGTCTCTGACCCGGCCGGTGCTCTGGCTGTTCGTGCTGGGCATGGGCCTGCGCGGTTCCGCCGGGCAAATCGGCAACGTCAACTACACCCAGTTCATCTTTCCGGGCATCATCGCGATGACCGCCATCTTCACCTCAATCCAGTCGGCCATCAGCATCATCTGGGACCGGGAGTTCGGGTTCTTGAAAGAGATACTCGTCGCGCCGGTCCCGCGCACCTCGATCGTCATCGGCAAAGGCCTGGCCGGGACCACGCTCTCGCTGGTACAGGGCTGCATCATCCTGCTGCTCGCGCCGCTGGTGCACGTGCACATCCCCCTGGCCAACATCGTGCCGCTCATCATCGTCATCGCGCTGCTGTCGTTCGGCCTGACCGGCATCGGCATCGTGATTGCGGCGCGGATGACATCGTTCCAGGGATTCGGCACCATTATGAACTTCATCATCATGCCGATGTGGTTCCTGAGCGGGGCGCTGTTCCCGGCGCGCAACCTGCCGGTATGGCTGAACGTGCTGGTACGCATCAACCCGCTCACATATGGCGTTGACCTCGTGCGGTGGTTAGTGCTGGGATTCTCCTACCACTCGCCTGTGTTCGACGCCGGGTTCCTCGTCGCGTTCGGCGTGCTCACCACCGCGGCCGCGGTCTTCTTCTTCAACCGCGGGGAGTACTAGCGACCTCAGCCGGCCATTTGACGCGGCGGCGCCAACAGGTAGAATCCGGAAGGTATAGACGATGCCGCGACACCTCTTCTTTCTCTTCCTGCTGGGCGCTGTGGCTTTCGGCCAGACGCGGGACACGGTCGTCTATCTTCCCGACAGCCTGACCGGCGCGCTCTATCCCGGCGCGGTGCTCGCGGTTCCCGACAGCGAGAAGATGTATGCAGCCGGTACCGGCGGGCTGCCTGCGGTCATCGCGTTCGACGCCGCGACCGGCAACCGAACCAGCCGGGTGAGAGTTGCCGGTGACATTGAGCGGCTCATCTGGAACAGCTCGTCCCAACTGCTCTACGCGCTCGGGCGCGAGACGCTGTCGGTCATCGACCCGGAACCTGATACACTCATCGCGACTGTCAGCTATGGCAACGGGCCCGGACTTGGTGCCTGGTCAGAGCCGGCGGGCGCGCTCTTTGTCGCCAGCCGGCTTTATGGGATGCTCGCGAAGCTCGACGGCACGAGCCACCAGTTGGTCGATTCGATTGCCGTTCCGCTGACCCCGGTTGACATCGTTGCGCACGCGGACCGAAGCCGGCTCTACGTCGCAGGCAGGCAGGATTCAGTGGCGGTCATCGACGTCTCGGCTGACAGCCTCGTCAGGTTCGTCCCGGTCGGCGACAACCCCGTTGACCTGGAACCCGCACCCGACCGCGACCTGCTCTACTGCGCCAACAGTACGGGCCGCTCAGTGAGCGTTGTGGACTGCGGCGGCGAAACGCTGGTTGCGACAATCACGATTCCGAGTCAGCCCCTTTCCCTGGCATACGACAGCGGGCGGGCGAAACTCTACTGCCTGGGCCGGTACCCGGACGCAGTGACCGTCATCGACGCGCGCAGCAACCAGATAGTCAACGCGATACCGTTGCCGAGCCCGCAGGCGATGGTGCTCGACCCGGCGCACGCGAGGCTCTATGCGGCGTCCCACTACGGTTTGCTTTCGATCATTGACATCGACGGCGACTCGCTGGTCGCGGAACTGCCCATCGGCAACGACTGCCCGGAACTCGCCGTTTCCGTCTCGGGCCGGGTCGCCGCGGTCAGCCGGGAGCGCGGCAACGTCACTCTCGTTGTCGGCGAGAGCATCGCGGGCACGGTCCAGGTCGCTACGAGCGGGCCGCGGGCGGCTTTGACGGCCGCTGGCAAGCTCTATGTGGCCGAGGAACGGGCCGGGCTCGTGGACGTGCTGGAACTACCCGGCTTTCGCCTGCTCAGGCGCGTCGAAGTCG
>Ga0315273_10011667_pt1 | contig 11243 bp, 5 predicted proteins | sample YL17G02_0_MG_FD_205753 | JGI IMG/M metagenome (GOLD analysis project Ga0315273, IMG submission 205753) | Sediment microbial communities from Yellowstone Lake, YNP, Wyoming, USA - YL17G02_0 | ecosystem: Environmental > Aquatic > Freshwater > Lake > Sediment | place: USA: Wyoming | collected...
CGCGGCAGGTGCATGAGGTCGAGCGTCGACACGCGGAAGAGCTCGCCCGCCCCTTCGGCATCTGCCGCCGTGATGATCGGCGTGTTGACCCAGAAGAAGCCGTGGTCGTCGAAGAAGCGGTGGATCGAGCGCGCGATCGTGTGCCGCACGCGCGTCACCGCGGCGATCACGTTGGTGCGCGGGCGCAGGTGCGCGACCTCGCGCAGGAATTCGAGCGTGTGCGGCTTCGGCTGGATGGGGTAGGAGTCCGGGTCCTCGACCCAGCCGACCACCTTGACGGCGGTGGCCTGCATCTCGAACGGCTGGCCTTTGGCCGGGGATGCCACGATGGTGCCGGTGGCTTCCACCGCGCATCCGGCCGTGAGGTGCAGGACCTCGCCGGCGTAATTGGCGAGCGTGTTCGGCGCGACCACCTGCACCGGATGAAAGCAGGAGCCGTCGGAGACGTGCACGAACGAGATGCCGGCTTTCGAATCGCGCCGCGTGCGCACCCAGCCCTTGAGCGTCACCGGGCCGTCTTTCGGCGCGCGGCCGGCGAGTATGTCCGCGCAGGCAATGGAAATCATGGGCAACCTCGGTTCTTGATGATGAGCGTCAGCCGTCATTCTATCCGGGCCGGCGGCGGCCCGACGAGGGCGGGTGGCCATCACCGGCGCATGCGGCGAACCCGATGCCTGCCCGCGATTGCCGTATCATCCTCGCCATCGATCCATCGACTGCCCCGTCTTGCACCTTTCCCTCACCCGCGCTGCGCGTGAATGACGCCGTCGCCGCCCCGTCCGGCCCGCGGCTCGTGAGGCACTCGACCCGGCGCTTCCGCACACGCCGTTGCGCGCGCCTGTTCGCGCCGACCCTGTTCGCGGCCGCCCTGTTCGCGCCCACCCTGTTCGCGGCCGCCCTGTTCGCGTGGGCGGCTCCCGTCACTGCCCAGATTCCCGGCCTCCCCAGCCTGACCGGCGAAGCGAAGGGGCCGGAAACCAAGGCCGCCGCGCCCGCCGAAACGCCGGAGCAGGCCAAGGCGCGCATCGCCGAACAGTTGAACGCCGCGCGCGAATTGCGCGACCGCCTGGGCGACGAAACCGCGACCGGGGTGCCGGAAGGGATCGGCGCCGAGGAAATCAGCGCCGCGCGCCAGGCGCTCGGCCAGGTCATCTTTTCCGTGGAAGGGCAACAGCGCGCGCAGCAGGACATCGCCGACGCGCGCAAGGCGCGCGCCGACGCCGAAGCCGCGAACAGGCAGTGGACGGGCTTCGCCGAAAAACCGCCCTACTCGATGCTGATGGTCGAGGACCTGCGCGAAGCCGCCGAGACGCTGCGCACCCGGATCACCGCGCTCGAGACCGGCGAGGCGATCGCCACCCGCGAGTCCGAGCGCTTTCAGAACGACCTGAAGCGAGCCGAGGCCGCGCTGCGGCAGGCGCGCGAGGCGGCCGCCCGCGCCACAGCTGAGCAGGCGCCGGTCGCGAACTGGCGCGCCGAGATGGCGCAATGGGCCGTGCGCGGCGCCGGAGCCAGCGCCGTGATGACCCAGCGCCGGGTCGAGGCCGCGGGCGAGCAGGCGCTGGCGGAGAAGGAGCAGCTGAAGCTGGCCGAGCGCAAGCAGGACGCCGCGCTGAAGCACCTGCGTTTCAGCGCCGACGACGTGGAGCGCGTGCGCAACAACGAACGCGGCCGTGCGGCCCGGATCGAGAAGGAACAGGCCGCGGCACTTCAGCGCGCCCTCCATGCGTCGCGCGAGCGCGGCGAGGCAGCCCGGGCGCAGGACGCGCTGCGCGCCGATCCCGCGACGCCCCCGGCGCGCAGCGGCACGGCGGAAGCGCGTCTGCGTGCGGCCGATGCGGCCGTCGTGTCGGCGCGCTTCGAGACCGACGTGCTGGACACGCTCGCCAGCGTCTCCCGCGGCACGCCGGATTTCTGGAAGCTGCGGCTCGAAGCGCTGACGTCGGACGACGCCGACACGCGGCGCGAGGCCACGGCGCGCATGCGCACGCTGGCCGAGCGCCTCAAGCCCTGGCGCGAGTACGCCGACAGCCAGCTCGCGATCATCCGCTCGGCGCAGCGCGAGCAGACGCTGCGCATAGCCCAGACAGATCCCGCATCCGAGGCGCTGCGCTACGAGAATGCGATCCAGGAAGCGCTGCGCCAGCGCGCGGCCAGTGCGCAGTTGCTGCGCGACAACCACGACAGGCTGGAGCGCACCTTCCGGCGCTGGCTGGCCGAGGCCGCCGAGGAGCAGGGGGAGCGCCCGTGGCGGGAACGCGTCGCCGACGGCTGGGCCTCGGTCGTCTTCGTGGCCCGTCAGGTGTGGACTTTCGAGCTGTTCGAAATCGACGACACGATCGAGGCCAACGGGCAGAAGGTGACGGTCTCGCGCGGGGTGACGGTCGGCAAGAGCATCGGCGCGCTGCTGCTGTTCGCCTTCGGCTATTGGGTCGCCGCGCGCCTTGCGCGGAAGCTGGAAGCGCTCCTCGTCCGGCGCTGCATCGTCCTGCCGGCACCGGCGCGAACCGTGCGCCGCTGGGTGCTGACCCTGTGGGGATTCGTGCTCGTCGTGCTGACGCTGAACCTCGCGCACATTCCGCTCACGGTGTTCGCGTTCCTCGGCGGCGCGCTGGCCATCGGGGTCGGCTTCGGCACCCAGACGATCATCAGGAATTTCATCAGCGGCCTCATCGTGCTGATGGAGCGCCAGGTGCGCGTGGGGGACATCGTGGAGGTCGACGGCATGACCGGCACGGTCACCGAAGTGAACCTGCGTTCGTCCACCGTCCACGGCTTCGAGGGAGTCGAGGCGATCCTGCCCAATTCGATGCTGCTCGAGAATCGCGTGACCAACTGGACGCGCAGCGATCGCAAGCTGCGGCGCATGGTCAAGGTGGGCGTCGCGTACGGCTCGCCGGTGCGCGAGGTCTCCGCCATCCTGAAGGAATGCGCGGAGCGGCACGGGCTGGTGCTGAAGGCCCCCGAGCCGCTGGTGCTGTTCGAGGACTTCGGCGACAACGCGCTGGTGTTCGGTCTCTACTTCTGGATCGAGATGAATCCCGGCGTCAGCGGCACCGTCATCATGAGCGACCTGCGCTTCATGATCGAAAAGCGGTTCGGCGAGAGCGGGATCGTCGTGCCCTGGCCGCAGCGCGACGTCCGCCTCGACGCGTCGCGCCCGCTGCAGGTCGAGCTGACGGCAAGAGCTGCCCCGCCGGCTCCCGGCACGGGCTGACCGCCGTCAGCCTCCGGTCGGGCTCCTGGCGGATGCCGCCGCAGCGCCCGCCTGCCGGTCGGCGAGCAGCAGTTCGCGCCGCACGAGCTCGCCGATGTCCGCCAGCAGGCCCTTCTGCCTCTCGTCGAGCTCGCGCGGCCGCGTATCGACAAGACAGACCGTGCCCACGCAACTGCCGTCCGGAAGGATCAGCGGCTGGCCGGCGTAGAAACGGACGCGCTCCTCTCCGGTCACCATGGGGTTGTCCGCGAACCGCGCATCCTGCATCGCATCCGGAACGACCAGGGGCGCGTGGCCGGCCACCGCGTGCGCGCAGAAGGACATTTCCCGCGGCGTTTCGCGTGGGCCATCGCCGTACCCCGACTTGAACCACTGGCGATCCCGATCGACGAGGCTGACCAGCGCGGTCGGCACGTCGAAGATCGCCGCCGCCACCCGGGTCAGGCGATCGAAACGCTCCTCGGGCGGCGTGTCGAGGAGGCCCAGCCGGTGCAACGCCGCCAGGCGCGTTTCCTCGTCCGGAGGGATCGGCGCCTTCTGCCAGCGGCAGGGGGTGCGCAGCAGCCACGAGCGCACGCGCGTTCGCAGGTACGCGACCGAAAGGGGCTTGACCAGCCAGTCGCTGACGTCCTCGCCGGCTCCCGCCGCGGCGTTCCGCTCGCTTTCGGCGACGACGATGATCGGCAGGTCGCCCTCGATCTCCCCGCCCCGGCTGCGCAGGGCGCCGCCGACGGTGGGTCCGTCCATGCCCGGCAGGCGATGCTCCAGGATGACCAGTGACGGGCGCTCGTCCAGCGCACGCGCGAGCGCCCGGTCCCCGTCGGCCTCGACGATGGCACGGATGCCGTCGGCGGCGACCGCTTCCCGCAGCGTCGCGGCCAGCACCGGATCGGCGACGCCGAGCAGCACCGTCCGCTCGAAGAACGCCGAGGGCAGCGGCGCTGCGGCGGACACCTCGCCCGTGAGGAGTGCCAGGTGCCGGTCCGGCTCGCCGTGCAGCACGAACTCCAGGCCCTCGGCCGCACCGAACACCTCCATCGCCGATCCGCTTGCCGCGACGCGCCGGCGGATGGCCGCCACGATGTCGTCGACGGCAGCGTCGTCGCGCCGCGGATCGTGGTGCGTCAGGGCGAGCCGGTGGACGCCGGCGCAGCGGGCGGCCTCCGCCGCATACTCGCCGGTGCTGTGGCCCCAGCCTTTCTTGCCCTCGTATTCCGCGGCCGTGTATTGCGCGTCGTGAATGACGAGATCGGCGCTGGCGAGGAATTCGACGTGCTGCCGGTCATGACCGTCGATGTCGATGTTGCCGTCGCCGGCCGCCAGCGACCGCGAATGCGGCTCGTGGTCGCAGGCGTACACCACGGCGGCCCCGTCGGCTTCGAGCCGATAGCCGAGCGTCAGCGCCGGGTGATTGAGGTATTGCGCCGTCACGCGGACGTCGCCGACGCGGAAGGTGCCCTCGACGATCTCGTGATAGCGGAGGGTGGCGCCGAGGTCGCGCAGCGTGATGGGAAAATAGGCGTACTGCATCTGGCCCGCGAGCGTTTCCTGCAGCGACTGCTCGAAGCCCTGCGGCGCGTAGATGTCCCATTCGTTGCCGGGGACGAACAGCGGCGTGAAGAACGGCAGGCCCTGGATGTGATCCCAGTGCGTGTGGCTGATCAGGATATGACCGCAGAGCGGGCGCGCGCCGCTCGCCATCAGCAGGTCGCCGAGACCGCGTATCCCCGTCCCGCAGTCGATGAGGACCCGCGTGCCGGACGCGGATTGCACCTCGATGCAGGAAGTATTGCCGCCATAGCGGACGGTGTCTTGACCAGGGGTGGCAATCGAGCCCCGCGTTCCCCAGAAGCGCACGCGCATTAACGGGTCTCCTCAGAGGCTGAGAGTTTTTCGAGCGTGCCCGAGCAGCGCGCCAGAAGGCGGCCGATCGAGGCGCAAAGCGCAGCCATAGCTCGGGCTATGGCGAGCATTGGCAACGACGAGCGGGCGTCTTCTGGCGTGATGAGCGGGCATGATCGAAAGACTCTCAGCCGCTCAGGCCAACCGCACGGTGCGCAAAGCCTACCCGACAAGTTTCGCGGCGCGGGCCAGCGCCTCCTCGTAGATCGCATCGCGGGAGAGAAACGCGAGCTCGCCGCACAGGCGGTCCGCGTCGCTGCGCAACGGGTGCCCGATCACGCGTCCGACGGTGCGCATGGTCCCGATGCGGGCCTCGGTCGCGAGCCTGGTGCCGCCGTCACGCAGCGTGACGACGAACGTCATCGCGCCGCCTTCGGTCGAGCCGGCCACCGACGAGATCGAGCCCGCCGCTCCGTCGCCGGATTTGTCCGGCAACAGCGCGAGCGCTACGCTGCGCGCGCCCTTGCGCACCCGGCACTCGGTGCCGTCGCCGGCGCGCATACTGGCGCCGTCGACTTCGAAGTCGAGCCTGGACGCCAGCCATCCGGCGAGCAGCAGCGCGCTGGCCGCGATCTCGCCGGGCGCGGCGGCAGGCGGGCGATACGAGATCGTCAGGCGGTCGATCGCGCCCAGCATCGGGCGATAGTCGGGCACGTCCCAGAAGCTCGCCAGCAGCGTGCGCCAGGAATTGAGGCGGCCCCAGTTGATGTCGCTGACGCGCATCCGCGGCGATCGCTGGCCGATCATCTGCGCGAGCCGCAGCAGGTCGGCATGCGGGTGATCGAAGACCGCCGAATCGATGACGACGCGGTCGGCCATCTGCGCCAGGCGGTCGAACAGCTTGTCTTCGTAGTGCGGGACGTCCTTCCACCAAAGGAAGACGGGAACGTCGGGCACCAGCAGCGGCGCGACCGCGGTGGCCGCCGTCTCCACCAGCGTCCCGCCGGCTTCGATGGTGACCTGTTCGCCGCAGATCTGCTTGCCGGCGGCGCCCAGGAGCCGGCAGCGCATCGAGACGTAGGCTTCGATTCTCGCTTGCGCCGCATCCCGGTCGGCGACGAGGATCAGCGTGCGCCCCGGGTGCCGCTCGTTGACCTCCTCGAGCAGCTCTTCCAACTTGTCGCCGTCGTCGGCTGGGGTCGTGTACACGACGAGGTTCAGCGTGCATGCGCGGGTGACGCCGGCATGAGCGGCCGGATCCCCGGCGTCGCCGGCGCCAGACCACATCGAAGCGAGCTCCTTCTCGATCCTGCCAATGTCGACGCCCTGCGACGGCACCAGCGTAACGGCGCTGACCTGTGTCTCTAGCGGCATGCTCGGAACCTCGCGGGTGAAGGCCGGTGGTTGATCGGACGTGGCTCGGTCATGATCGACTCACGGGCGGCGCCACTGCCGGCCGGCCCGCTCGAGCAGATCGTGCGTCGACTGCGGACCCCACGACCCGGCTTCGTAGTTGGGGAAGTCCACACCGCTCTTCGTCGCGGCCCAGCGTTCCAGGATCGGCATGACGATCTCCCAGCCGCGCTCGGTCATGTCCTTGCGCGCGTACAGCGTCGAATCGCCGAGGATGCAGTCGAGCAGCAGGCGCTCGTAGGCCTCGGCGAGCTGGACGCCGAACGACGACCCGTAGCGGAAATCCATGTTCACGTCGCGGATGTGCGTGATCTGCCCCGGCACCTTGGCGGCGAACCGCAGCGTGATCCCTTCGTCGGGCTGGATCCGGATGATCAGCTGGTTGGGCGTGACCTGGTCCATCGCCTCGGCGCCGAACAGCTGGTGCGGCGCCCTGCGGAACTGGATCGCGATCTCCGTCACGCGCTTGGGGCAACGCTTGCCGGAGCGGATGTAGAACGGCACGCCCGCCCAGCGCCAGTTGTCGAAGTACATCGTCAGCAGCGCGAACGTCTCGGTGGCGGAATCCTTGGCGACGCCTTCTTCCTCGCGATAGCCCGGCACGGGCTTGCCGGCGATCGAGCCCGCCCCGTACTGGCCGCGGATGCACTCGTTGTCCACGCGCTCCGGCGTGAACACGCGGGCGGCGGTCATCACCTTGATCTTCTCGTCGCGAACCGCTTCGGAGCCGAGCGACGCCGGCGGCTCCATCGCCACCAGCGACAGCACCTGGAACACGTGGTTCTGGAGCATGTCGCGCAGCACGCCGGCCGTTTCGTAGTAGCCGCCGCGCCCCTCGACGCCCACCGCTTCCGCGTTCGTGATCTGCACGTTGTCGATGTACTGGCGATTCCACAGCGGCTCGAAGATCCCGTTGGCGAAGCGCAGCGCCAGGAGGTTCTGCACGGTCTCCTTGCCGAGGTAGTGATCGATCCGGTAGATCTGCGACTCGTCGAGGGACAGGTGGATCTGCTTGTTGAGCAGGCGCGCGCTCTCGAGGTCCGAGCCGAACGGCTTCTCGATGATCACGCGCACCCAGCTGCCCGGCTTTGCCTTCGTGAGCCCGGCACGGCCCAGCTCCTCGACCGCCTGCGCGTAGAAGCGCGGCGCGACCGAAAGGTAGAACAGGCGGTTGCCGGCGGTGCCGCGTTCCTTGTCGATGCGATCGAGGAGGTCGGAGAGCTTCTTGTAGTCGTCGGGGTTGCCGATGTCCGACGGCAGGTAGTAGAGCCCCTGCTCGAACGACTTCCAGAGCTCGTCGTCGACCTTCTTCTCTTCCGAGAACTGGGCGACCGACTGCTTCATCTTCGCGCGAAACGCCTCGTCGGTGTTCGCCGTCCGCGCCTGGCCGACGATCGCGAATTCGGCCGGCACGAGGCGCTGCTGGACCAGCCGGTAGAGGGCAGGCACCAGCTTGCGTTTGGTCAGGTCTCCGGACGCGCCGAAGATGATCACGGTGCAGGGGTCGGCTGTCTTTTCCAGCCGGATGCCCTGGCGCAGCGGGTTTTCGATGGCGGTGTTCACTGTTTCTCCAGAAGGGCTTCCCACTCGGTGTGCACAAAACCCTGGCCGGGCTTGTCCGTCCGCTCGTACGTGTGCGAGCCGAAGAAGTCGCGCTGCGCCTGGGTCAGGTTCAACGGCAGGTTCGCCGTCCGGTACATGTCAAAGTAATTCAAGCTGCATCCCATTGCCAACACCGGCACGCCCTGCTGCATCGCGGTCGTCACGGCGAGACGCCAGTTGGGCTGCGCCGCTTCCACCCAGGCCTTGAAGTCCGGATCGAGCAACAGGTTGGGCAGATCCGGCCGGCGCTGGTAAGCCTGCTTGATCTTGTCCAGGAACTGCGCCCGAATGATACAGCCACCCTTCCAGATGCGCGAGACCTCGCCGAGATTGATGTTCCAGTTCCACTTTTCCGAACCGGCGCGGATCAGGTTCATCCCCTGGGCGTACGAGCAGATCTTCGACGCATAGAGCGCGTCGTGGATCGCTGCGATCATCGCCTTCCTGTCGCCCGTGCAGCTTCCCCGGCGCGGGCCGCTGATCTGCCTGCTGGCCTCGAGGCGCTCGTCCTTGCGCCCCGACATCGTCCGGGTGTCGACCGACGCGTTGATCGTGGGCACGACCACGCCCAGCTCGAGGGCCGTTTCGCTGGTCCACTTGCCGGTGCCCTTCTGCCCGGCCTTGTCGAGGATCAGGTCGACCAGCGGCTTGCCGGTTTCCGGATCCCTGACGCGCAGGATCTTGGCGGTGATCTCGATCAGGAACGACGACAGCGAGCCGCGGTTCCACTCGTCGAAAATGTCGGCCATTTCCGCGGCCCCAAGGCCGAGGACATTGCGCATGATGTCGTAGGCTTCGGCGATGAGCTGCATGTCGCCGTACTCGATGCCGTTGTGCACCATCTTGGTGAAGTGGCCGGCGCCCCCGGGGCCGATGTACGTCACGCAGGGGCCGTCGTCGACCTTGGCGGAGATGGCTTCCCAGATCGGCCGGATCTGCTCATAGGCCGCGCGGTCGCCCCCCGGCATCAGGCTCGGGCCCCACAGCGCGCCCTTCTCGCCGCCGGAGACCCCGGAGCCGATGAAGTTGAGGCCCTCGGCCTTCAGCGCCTTTTCGCGCCGCTCGGTGTCCTCGAAAAAGGAATTGCCGCCGTCGATGATGATGTCGCCAGCCTCGAGGTACGGCTTGATCTGGCCGATCGTCCAGTCGACCGCGTCGCCGGCCTTGACCAGCAGGATGATCTTGCGCGGCCGCTCGAGCGAGCGCACGAATTCTTCGGGCGAGCGGGTGCCGATGACCTGCCGGCCCTTCGTGCGCGCGACGAAGCTGTCGACCTTGGCCGGATCGCGGTTGAAGACGGCAATCGGGAACCCGTTGCGCTCGATGTTCATCGCCAGGTTCTCGCCCATCACGGCGAGGCCGATCATGCCGATCTTGGCGGTCCTGGCGGCTGGTTCTGGATTGGCCATCGGTCTCGTTCCTCTTTCGATATTATCGTTCGATGATTTCGCTTGTCTTCCCCTGGCGGCGCGATCCGGCACGCCGCGGAATCGGCGACCAGGTCATGCCGTCATTGCGCGCGCGCGCCGGAATTCGCGGTCGGAACACCCCGGATCATGCGCCCCCCTCTCCTGCGTCGACCAAGCCGCCTTTATACTCTTGAGAACGATTCTCGAAAAGTTCCGGGACTTCGACCGGGCGGAAACAGGCCGAATCGTCGCCGGTCGCGACCGCGGCCCGGGCCACGGCGCGGCGACCTCGGGAACGGCGGACGCCGGTCCGCGCCGGGTCAGCGCCCGGGCAGCCCCGCGGGCGGCGCCGAGGCGTGACCTGCGCCGGGAGGTGCGGCGCGCGGGCCGGTGCGGTGTCTCGCCAGATACAGCGGCGTCCGCGAGCGCGGCACCTTGTGCACGAAGTTGAAGCGCGCGACGTGGTAGCTCGAATCGAAGCCGAAGAAGTTGAGCTTCATCCGCTCGAGCTCGGTGGCGCGGTACGATTCGAGCGGCCTTGCCGCTTCGTCGGCCAGCCGGCGCCGATTCCGCTCCGCCACCTTGCCCGCGAATCCCGGATCGCGCGCGAGTCCCTGCGCGCGCCGCGCGACCTCTTCCCGGAACGCGGCCGGCGTGGCGCCAAAATGGCCGTCGATGAGACCCATCGCGGCGGCGCCGCGCACGCCGACGGGGAGCCGGCTTGCGCTGATGGCGCGCGCCTGCTCGGGCGTGACCCGGCGCGGCAGCAGATAGGTCCAGTACTCGGAGCCGTAGAGATTGCCCATCCCCTTGTAGTGCGGATTGAGGATGACGCCGTCGCGGGCGAAGACCTGATCCGCCGCCAGCGCGAGGAACACGCCGCCGGCGCCGGCATTCCCCTGCAGCGCGGCAATCGTCAGCTGGCGGTCGGTGACGATGACGTCGCGCACGAGGTCGTCCATCGCGTTGATGTTGCGCCACGATTCCTCGGCCGGATGCGGGTCGGCCTCGATCAGGTTGAGGTGGATGCCGTTCGACCAGAAGTCGGGGCCACCCATCAGTACGATCACCCGCGTCGGCCGGGACCGCGCGTACGCGTAGGCGGAAAGCAGCAATTCGCAATGCGCGGTGCCCATCGCGCCGTTGTAGAACGGAAAATGGAGGTAGCCGACCTCACCGTGCTCCTCGTAGCGGACCGGCCGCCACGTGGGGTAGCCGACGACCGCCTCCGGGGCAAGTGGCGCGTCCGGAACGCCGGCAAGGCGGTTGCCGAGCACCCTCGCCGCGGGCAGCTTGAACGCAGGGGCGCCCTCCCCCGCGCGCTTCAGGTGCGTGATCCAGACGGCGCCGTCGACGGTCACGCGCAGAATGGCGCCGTCGCGTTGCGCGATCACGGCGCCCGGCGCGCCGGCGCAAGGGCGTCCTTCACGATGCGCGTCGAACAGGTAGCAGGGCTCGCCGCCAACCGTGTCGAGGACTCCCGGGACGCCGTCGGCCGCGCGAATCTTGCGCAGCACCGTGTCCGTGTCGTCGGCGCGCCAGTCGATCGCGCGGTCCGGCTGGCGCATCGGCGGGCGCAACCGTCCGCGCACGCCGGGTCGCGCGCCATCGAGAGTCCGGGGGCGCCCACCCACCGCGATGCGCTCGAGCGTTGACCGGATCGCCGCCACCGCGGCCTCGGTCACTTCATTGCGGTAGAGGCTGCCCTTGGCCGCGTCGCGCAGCGGGAAATCCACGTTTGCCCAGATGTCGCCAGCGTC
>Ga0315273_10011669_pt1 | contig 11241 bp, 11 predicted proteins | sample YL17G02_0_MG_FD_205753 | JGI IMG/M metagenome (GOLD analysis project Ga0315273, IMG submission 205753) | Sediment microbial communities from Yellowstone Lake, YNP, Wyoming, USA - YL17G02_0 | ecosystem: Environmental > Aquatic > Freshwater > Lake > Sediment | place: USA: Wyoming | collected...
TGTTGAGAATGTGCTGGATGAATTGGGCCGTTTAGGGCAGCCGCATGTTGCCAATCAGATTCTGTCCCTTGACCTTGCCAAACAAGTGGGGCGAGGTTGGGGTTTTAGAGTTATTCCCCAGGAGAAGCCGGCGCCCCCGCCGGAAGCTCCCCCTCCCCCGACAGCAGCCAAAGCTCCGGCCAAAGAAAAAGGCAAAGATAAAGAGAAGGGCAAAGAGAAAGAGGCGGCAGCTCCGGCCGCGCCCCGCATCGTGGTAATTGAACGAGAGCGGAAAGAGCGCGAGCGGGAAGAGGAAAGGATTGCCGAACGGCGGCTCAAACCGCCGCCTACAACCGCCCCCAAGTTAGAGGAACTGCTTGAGGAAGCTCCCCCACCGGAGGAAGAGGAAATCGTTCCGATTGTACCGGTGGTGTGGAGGCCGCAGGTGCCGGACGATGCGCCATCGCGGCCGCCGGTTGTAACGGTAATGGGGCATGTTGACCACGGCAAGACGACACTGCTCGACCGCATTCGCAAGGCGAATGTAACCGCCTCGGAAGCCGGTGGAATCACCCAGCATATCGGCGCTTATCAGGTGGAAATGGCGGGGAGAAAAATCACCTTTATTGATACCCCCGGCCACGAAGCCTTTACCGCCATCCGGGCGCGCGGCGCCCAGGTAACCGACATCGCCATACTGGTGGTGGGCGCAGATGACGGGGTCAAACCGCAGACACTGGAAGCGATTGACCACGCCCACGCGGCGGAAGTGCCCATCGTCGTGGCGATCAATAAAATAGACCGCCCGGATGCCAATGTAGAGCGAGTGCGCCAGCAGCTTTTGGGCGCCGGATTGGTCTCGGTAAGCTTGGGCGGGGATGTGGAAATGGTTCCGGTCTGCGCAACAGATGGCACAGGCGTGGAATCGCTGCTTGATACCGTGCTGGCCTTGGCCGACTTGAAAGAATTGAAGGCCGCTGTGGATCGTCCCGCGGCGGGCACAATTATAGAATCCTTCCTGGATCGCCGAAAAGGCCCCGTGGCAACCGTAGTAGTGCAGGAAGGAATTTTGAAGGTCAGCCAAGCCGTGGTCGCAGGCCTGGCCTGCGGTAAGATCAGGCAGATGACCGATGAGCACGGCATGCCGGTGCGCGAGGCGGGCCCCTCAACTCCGGTATCTATTTCCGGTATTACGCCTGTGCCCCAGGCGGGAAATGTATTCCAGGTAGTGGAGAATGAAAAGCTTGCCCGGCAGATCGCCGAGCAGAGAAGGCTTTTGCAGCGCGAAGCCCAATTCAAAACCTCCACCCGCGCCTCCCTTTCCGACATTTACCGGCAGATACAATCCGGGGAAGCCAAGGAACTCAACATAATTCTTAAAGCGGACAGCCAGGGCTCGATAGATGCTATCGCGCAATCCCTGCTTTCTTTCCAGCATCCCGAAGTGAAACTGAACTTGCTGCACCGCGCGATCGGCGAAATTACGGAATCCGATGTCTTGCTGGCGGTGGCTTCAAACGGCATTGTTATCGGCTTTCAGGTTGGCGTGGATTCTCTGGCGCGGCGCAGCGTGGCGGATGAAAAGGTAGAAATCAGACTCTACCAGATAATTTATGATGTGATAGAAGATGTCCGTAAGGCCCTGGTGGGCTTGCTGCCCGTGCAGAAAGAGGAAGTCGTGCTGGGTGAAGCCGAAGTTAGAGCTCTTTTCCGCTCTTCCCGCATGGGCACGGTGGCGGGCTGTCTGGTGGTCTCCGGCAAAATGGTGGCCGGCGCGCAAGTGCGAATCCGGCGGGGAGGCGCTGTTATCTTCACCGGTGTGTTGGATTCCCTGCGACATGTCAAAGAAGACGTGCATGAAGTTTCCTCGGGCACGGAATGCGGAATTGCCATCCGTTCTTATAGCGATTATCGCGCGGGCGATCAGATAGAGGCCTTTGAAATTCAAGAGATACGCCGCCAGGTGCTATAGCACTTTACATCTCTATCATATTAGAACCCTTTGAATGTCTGGTTCGCTCAACGCATTACGCAAATGATGCATATCGGCGCCGAAACTTTCGAGTTGGAGATAACCGACGGCATCACTTTGAAGGACAAGCGTCAAGTGATACGCAGCCTTCTGGACCGTGCCCGGGTGCGCTTTCGCGTCGCCGCCGCCGAGATTGACCAACTGGATTCGCCGCGCTGGGCCACCCTTGCGGTGGTAACGGTAGCGAATGATCAGGTGCATGCCAACCAGGTGCTCGAAGCCGTCGCCCAACTCGTGGAATCCGAACCCAGAGTGATGGTGCTGGAACGCAAGGTGGAATTTATCTGATATATGCTCTGCTGCAAAGCATATTGAAGAGAATGTAGGTATTTATTGAGCCAGGCAGAAAAACATTCAATTTATCTCTAATTCAACGCTTGGCGGGGCGTGGCAACCCCGCCCTACATATGCTTTGCAACAGAGCAACTGAGAGCTCTGAACTGATAACTGAAATGCTAACCCAACGACAACAGCGACTTAACAAACAATTTCGGGAAGAGATTAGCGATATCATCCTGCGGGAGATGAATGACCCTCGTCTCAGGATGGTAACCATAAGCGAGGTGCGGATAGATGCCGATCTGGCGCAGGCCATCGTTTTTATCTCCGTCAGTCCTCAAACCCCGCAGGAGGACAGGCGACACCGCCTTGACAGTCTGAGCGTGATTATTCGCGCGGCGGGATTCATCCGCTCCCAGTTGGGCAAGCGGCTTCACCTGCGGCGCATACCGGAACTCCACTTTAAGCTCGATAATTCGCAGGAAAGAGGAGACCGCATCCTCAATCTATTGGACCAAATCAACCAGGAACCTCAGCATGATGAATAAGGCGCGTAAATCGGCAAAGATATCGCAAGCCTTGCAGCGCGCCGCCGACCTTATCTCCACGCATGATGCTCTTTGGATAGTGGCGCATTTGCGCCCCGACGGCGATGCGCTGGGTTCTCTGCTCGGCCTGGCGCTGGCCCTCGAAAAAATCGGCAAGCGCGTCGCCTGCCTGTGCGCCGATCCGGTGCCGAATAATTACCGCTTCCTGCCCGGCGCAGAGCGCATAAGCTCTGCTATTCCCGAGTGGCAGACGGAGTTGCTGGTGGCGGTGGATTGCGATGGCTTGAACCGCGCCGGCGCGCTCACCTCGGCGCTGGAAAAGATTCCCCACATTATTGATATTGACCATCATGCCACAGAACAAGCCTTCGGGGAAGTGCAGTGTGTTGATTCCTCCGCGGCGGCCACGGCGGCGATTGTCTATCGGCTGATTAAGCAGCTTTCGATTCCACTCGATGCCGATATTGCCAACTGCCTGCTTTGCGGCCTGCTTACCGATACCGGCCGCTATTCATTTCCCAACACTAATGAAGAGGCTTTTGCGGTCTCCGGCATGCTCGTGGCCGCCGGCGCGCAGCCCCCGCATATTGCCGGCAATGTCTATGAGAATCGCTCCCCGGCCTCACGTTTTTTGCTGGGAATAGCCCTCTCCAATCTGCAAATTGACCCAACCGGCAGGATTGCCTGGGCGGTGATTAGTGAGGAGGATTTTCGCAAAGCCGGTTCCAGCGAAAGAGAAACCGAAGGCATTATTGATGAGATTCGCGGCGTGCGCGGCGTCAAGGTGGCAATCCTCTTTAGCGCGGACGGCGATGAGGCGCATATCAGCCTGCGTTCCAAAGGCAGCATTGACGTGGGTCGGATCGCGTTGCGCTTCGGCGGCGGCGGCCACCGCGAAGCCGCCGGCTGCAACCTCCCCGGCCCCATGAACCAAGCCGTCGAAACTATGCTTAGTGCAGTGCGAGAGGCGCTGGAAGCCGCAGAAAGTCAAAAGTAAGAGGCAGCAATTCCGGCCTATGGAAGATGATCCAGCTAAAACGTAAGCGCGGTATCCACCATGGTCAGGTAATTTTCCAGCGGGATGTAGCTGGGAATGGAATTGCCGGAGCCGACGGCGAAGCGGCCCCGGGCGCCGCAGATGGTCATCAATTCCCGGGTGCGGGCGCGGACATGCTCGGGGGTTGAACCGGCGAGAATATCCACATCCACTCCGCCCAGGGTGGCAATCCTGTCGCCATAGAGTTTCTGGAATTCCGGCGCAGGTAGAATGGCATCCTCGAAGGAATGTTTGCCGCTTATGCCCACATCGTTGATGAGATCCTCGTAGATGGCGGAGAGATCGCCGCAGGAATGCAGGAAGTAGGGAATTCCGCGCCGGCGGGCGATATCGGCAAAGCGTTTATGCCAGGGCAGGAAGAGTTCCCGCAAGGTGTCGGGGCGGGTCAAGGTGCCGGAGCGAAAACCCATATCATCGCCCTGGAAAAGCGCGATCAAATTGGGCAGTTCGGCAAGCTGCTGATAATAGGCTATGAAGAGATTTCCGACCTTCTCGACGATGGCTTTGACCAGCGCAGGATCATCGTAGAGCGCAAAGCAAAACTTCTCGTAGGACATTAGCCGGGTAACTATTTCAAAAGGCCCGCCCCCATGATTGGTTATCAAGCCCATGCCTTCCGGCAGATGGGTGCTGATATATTCCAGAGGGAAGAAGTCCATGGCGGCAATAGTGGGCCAGGGATATTTCTCAAAATCCTCCCAGGATTCGATGGCGCCTTTATGTTCATCCGCCCAGCCCCGCACCTGATTTACCATTGTCATATCCTCCCCCACTACCGAATGGAGCGGAAACGGAAGCCCCAATTCCAACCTTACAAAATCGTATCCCAGGCGATACCAGACTTCCATAAAATTATCCCAATAGGCGCGCGCTGAAGCGCGATCTCCCTGAGCAATGTCAACCCAGGGGCGGTTGCAGAGCTGGGTGATAATCGCCCGCTGATGAATTACATCAATAATATATTCAATCAAGGGAGGGCGGCTGATGGCCTGCTTTCCCAGGAGAGCATTGATAAAACGCTCTTTGTCCGGCTTTGGGTGCTTGAGTGGAATAGCTGTAAAGGATTTCATATTAGCGCTCCTGGCATGATGTATTGCTTGTTGTCCCTATAGTTTACCCTACCAAGTCAATAGTCGTAAAGTCAGGGCAGAACAAAGATTCTCTCCCTTATCGTCTCGCGAATCGGATTTCTTAAGTGCTCAGAGAAAATATTTATCTCAGAAATGCGAGGGTCTGTGGAATAAGGCTGATGTTATCCTAAATAGAGTTAAAATCGCTTAAAAAGAAGTGCGAAGAATCTCAACAATGCAAGATATGGCGTCAATGACAATAGAGCAATCGGTAAATTCCAGGAAAAAGCTTCCCGAAGCCTGGCAAGGCAAAGAGATCAAAAGGCATGACTTCTCTTGCTCAGGAAGGCTCTCTTATGCGCAAACGCGTGTGCTGGATAAGATCAACCGGGAAGTTGCAGAGCTTTTGGCCAGTAAGCTGGGCAAGCTTTTCAACTGTCAGGTGGAGATGCAGGCGCAGGCCCCCAAAGCAATAGACTTAGCGGAGCTAGAGGAGCGCTTGCAGGATGACGGAGTGTTTGCGGCATTTACCACTACCAGCGCGCAAAAAATTGCCTTGCTGGAGATGGACAGCGGATTTGCCCTCTATATGGTGGATCGTTTTTTAGGTGGAAATGGCGAGGCGAAATACGAAAGACGACCGCTGACTGAGCTTGAGAGCCAAATTGTAAGCGAGGGATTAGAGATTATTCTGTCCCAATACGCGCTGGGCTGGGCAAAGACGGCGGTTTTTGCGCCTAAAATGCTGAAAACCTGGAGCGGCCAGGCGCCGGAGGAGATGCCGGCCGGAAGTGACGCCGCGGTGATCAGCGATTTCCGGATTAAGCTGAACGGATTGCAGGGCGGCATGAGATTCTATCTGCTGCTACCCGAGTGCGAGGCATTAATTTCCAGAGTTACCGCGCGAAAAAATCCGGCTGAAATTGCCGCTACCAAGGAAGCGGAACGAAACCGCGTGCTGCGGGTAATTGAAGAAGTTGAACTGCCGTTGAGCGCGGTGCTGGGGAAGGGCAAGATTTCACTGGCCGATTTAATGGAAATTTCCGAGGGAGATATTATCCGTCTCGAAGCGAAACCATCGGAAGAGGCGGAACTTTGGGCTGGCGGGAGAGCGGAATTTCTCGCGAAGCCCATGACCATCAATGGACGGATGGCGATGTGCGTTTTGGAAGAACTCAATCGTGAAGGAGTCTAAAGTGGCGCAGAAAAGCAGTGCAGCTTATCAAGCAGAAGTGAATGAGATAACCGAAGCCGTAGGCCCGTTGGAGCATGCCAAAATACTGGCCGCGCAAAGAAATGATGCGGCGTCTCTAGGGCGGGTGTTGAATGTTGACCTGGAATTGAGAGTGGAGCTGGGACGGGTAAGCCTGCCGATTCGAGAAATTTTGGAGTTGTCGGCGGGATCGGTAGTGGACCTAAAGACAGCCGTGGGAGAGCCGGCGGAGGTCTTTGTAAATAACCGGCCGCTGGCAAAGTGCGAGATAGTGGTGGTAGATGATGTTCTGGGAATCAGGATTACGGAGATCCTGGATTCAAAAACTGGTGAAGCGGCGGCGTTAGGCGTTTAGCGTAAGGAATTTTGAGCGGAGGAGACTTACATGAAGCATATAGGGCTGACATTAATTTTGATAATTGCTGGTTCGCTGTTAATCGCTACCTTACAGCCAGCCGGTGCGGAGGAGCAAGCTGTCGAAAGCGCGGCCTCCTCCCCTACTCCGGTTGTGGTAAATTCCCCCGCGCCCGTTGCGGCCGACGCCCAAGCGACTCCTCAAGAGGTGCCGAAGCCCACAGAGACCAGTGCAGCCGACAGCAATAAAGGCGGCGGCGCGGAAAAAGCGCTAACCAGTGAGGGGCCTTCAAAGAGAATCGTCAAGGTCAAAGCAATAAGCAGATTCAAGGGATCTTCCGGCTCCTACAAAATACAGCGAGGGGACACCTTGGAGCAGATTGCCATCGCCCACGGGGTATCTCTAAAGGCGCTGGCGCAGGCTAATGGCTTGGCGGCCAACACGAACCTGGTAGTAGCCGGGAAGACCCTGCAAATACCTGGCGGGCCTCAGGTGAAGCGGGCGACAGCCACTAATAATGCAGCACATACAGAGCAGGCCGTTACAAAGAATATCGCCGTGAAGCAGGCGACAGCCGCAAATATTTCAACAGCTACAGAAAAGGCGGTTGAAGCCGACGCAAAGAGTATCGCGGCAAAACAGGAAACCACCCATGAAGAACTGCTATTCAAAGATGAGGCTACAATAGCAACTGCTACTAATGCTGCTCCCATCAAGGATTTTGCGCCTATACGCTCCGAACAACCGGATAGGAATGGACCCAGCATGTTGGCCACATCAGGGATGCTCATCGGACTCATTGCAAAATTGGGATTGGTGCTTGCCCTGGCTTACCTGGGGGCGCTGGCGGCAAAGCGACTGGCGGGTGGGCGCGGCGCCTCGCCGCGCAGCGAAGGCCTGGTTAAGGTTATGGAGACAGTAAGTCTTGGGCCTAACCGGTGGGTGCATGTCATTACGGTGGGAGAGCAGGCTTATTTGATCGGCTCGACGCCCCAGCAAACGGCGCTGATGGCGGAGATACACGATAGTGCGGCGATCAGGGATCTGCTTCACAAGGATGCCGACGGAACAAGTTTCGCAAGCCGCCTGGGGCAGTTGCTCGGGATAGATAAGGAGAGAGCGGCGAGCGGCAATCTTGCGGGTATGAGCAGCTTTCTGACGGGAAAGCTGGCGGAGCTTCGCCAACTGAAAAATTCCATGAATATGCCGGAGAAGCTGGGATGACTTCAAAGACAGGCGGAAAATCCCAAATAAGATCAATTCTGATGGGCCTTTGCTTTATGTTCTTCGGCCTGGCCTGCAGCGCCTGCGCGTGGTCGGCGGAGCCGGTAGGAATGCCCAAGATCACTTTGGGAGTGGATCCCTCGAAATCCCCGCAGGATGTATCAACCAGCCTGCAGATTCTGCTGTTGTTGACCGCGTTGAGCCTGGCGCCGGCGCTGGTTACGATGCTGACTTCATTTGCCCGCATTGCCATTGTGCTTTCCTTTACCCGCAGCGCGCTGGGAGCGCAGCAAATTCCGCCGAACAGCATTCTTATTGGTTTGGCGCTCTTCCTTACGGTATTTACCATGGCGCCGGTTTGGAAGCAAGTCAATAAAGAGGCTTTGCAGCCTTATCTGGCGCAGACCATCTCCTATCAGACGGCGATTGACAGGGCCTCAGTGCCGGTGCGCAAGTTTCTCTTCAGCCAGACAAGAGAGAATGATTTGGCCTTATTCGTAAAGATGGCAAAGCTTGAACGCCCCAAAAACCGGGATGATGTGCCTACTTATGTAGTGGTTCCCGCATTTATCATCAGCGAGTTAAAGACGGCCTTCACTATGGGCTTTATGATTTTCATTCCCTTTCTGGTCATTGATCTGGTAGTGGCGACAGTGCTTATGTCTATGGGAATGATGATGATGCCTCCCATGCTGATCGCGCTGCCCTGCAAGATCATGCTTTTCGTGCTGGTTGACGGCTGGCATCTGATTGTGCAGAGCCTGATAAGCAGTTTTGGATAAGGAGTAAGTATGGCCGTAGCAGAAGTTCTCGACTTGGGAAGAAATGCAATAATAACGGGCCTTATATTGTGCGCGCCGATGCTGCTGGCGGGCCTCGTAGTGGGAGTGGTAATCAGCATCATTCTGGCGGCGACCCAGATTCAGGAATTTACGCTCACCTTCATCCCGAAGATTTTGGCGATGGCGCTGGCGGCCTTCATTTGCGGTCCCTGGATGCTGCGGCTGCTGATGAGCTACACGCTGCAAATAATGGAGAAAGTGGCAAAGGCCGGACCTTGAGATGCCTTTTATAAATCTGCCATTAACAGATGCCTTATGCGCGCTGCTAATCTTCATGCGAGTAGTGGGGATCTTTGTGAGCGCTCCGGTGTTGAGCAGCGCGCGAATCCCGCCGCATACGAAGATAGGATTAGCCATTTTGATCGCGATTGTATTGCAGCCGGTGATCGGCATTACGCCGCTGGCCCTGCCCGGCAATGTGCTTTCTTATGCCGCCCTGGTAATCAAGGAGGCGGTGGTCGGACTTTCCATCGGATTTGTGGCGAACATGGTATTTTCGGCGGTTCAGATGGCGGGAGAGATCGCGGATTTGCAGACGGGCTATGCTTTTGCCGGCTTGGTGGATCCCTATACCGGAGAGCGCACTTCCATGGTGGGCCAATTCCAGGTGCTGATGGCCTGGCTGGTTTTTCTGGCGGTCAACGGCCATCACTTGCTGTTAAAGGGAGTGGCGGACAGCTTTCAAGTGCTTCCCTTGGCCAGCATTTCAGTTAATGAGAACATTGTGAATGGAGTGATCGGGCTGAGCTCACATATTTTTCTGATTGCGCTGCAGATAGGCGCTCCAATAATGGGGGCAGTGTTATTGGCCGACTTGGCGCTGGGGCTGCTGGCGCGCACCGTACCGCAGTTGAATATTCTGGTAATCGGGTTCCCGATAAAGATGGTTATGGGGTTGACCGTGCTGGTGCTGGCCTTGCCGCTGACCATTGCTTTGCAACAGAACCTGGTGCATCTAATGAAGGATGCAATGGCTTACGTAATGTCTTTCGTCACGCCTTAACAGCCTTGTGATAAAGTAATTTTGCTGTGATTTGGCTGACGCAGTTACGCTTGGATTTTTGTGTTAGCAGGCACTTTATCCCTTCCCTGCTAAGGATAGAAGACGATGCCGCCTCCCGGAGGAGATAGAACTGAGGCCGCAACACCGCGGCGTAGAGAGGAAGCCCGCCAACAGGGGCAAGTGGCGCGGAGCGCTGAGATATCGGCGATTGCCGGCTTGCTTGCAGGCATGATCGCGCTGCGGTTGGGTTATGGCAGTATGCTGAAGGGACTACAGGAATTTACCAGCTTAACTCTTTCCCGGGCCGGAACTGCGGAGATAGGCGTCGCCTCATTGCGGGTGGAGGCGCTGGGAGCGGCGCTGGCCATCGGCAAAGTGGCCGGGCCCTTCATGCTGGCGATATGCGTGGGAGGCGTGATTGGTAACCTGCTGCAGGTCGGATTCATGTTCAACTTCAAGCCGCTTATGCCAAAGTGGGACAAGCTGAATATCATACAGGGAATCCCGCGGCTCTTTTCCATGCAGGCGCTGGTGGGGTTGGGGAAATCCCTGGTGAAAGCGATAGTAATAGGAGTCATAATCTATTCGTTCATGAAGGCGAATATGGAAAAGGTGATTGGTCTGGCGGGCATGGGGCTGGGCGATATGGGAAAAATTACAGGTCAAATGATGTGGGAATTGCTGGTAAAGAGTGCCATCGCCTTGCTGGTAATTGCCGCGCTCGATTACCTTTATCAACGTTTCCAGCATGAGAAGAATCTACGCATGACGAAGACCGAGTCAAAAGAGGAATACAAGCGCACAGAAGGAGATCCGTTTATCCGGATGCGGAGACGCCAGCGGCACAGGGAGATCGCGCGCCACCGAATGATGCAGGCGGTGAGGAACGCGACGGTGGTGGTAACTAACCCGACGCATATCGCGGTGGCCTTGCGTTATGCACCGAAAGAGTCGTTAGCGCCGGTATTGGTGGCCAAAGGCGAGCGCCTCATCGCGGAAAAGATCAAGGAGATTGCCGGCGAGTGCAGGATTCCGGTGATTGAAAATGTCCCGCTGGCCCGCGCGCTGCATAAAAGCGTGAAGCTGGGCCAGCAAGTGCCGCCTGAATTGTATCAGGCCGTGGCTGAAGTATTAGCCTTCGTATATAAAATGTCCGGCAAAGCGCCTGTTTTAACGACATAAGAAAAGCTAGGAGAAAACGGTGGCTCAAGTTAGCGGAATTTCGGCAGCAAGGGGAACAGCCCTTCAAAGTATGTTGAAGCGAAACGGAGAAATGATAGTATCCCTCGGCGCGGTGCTGATCGTCGGCATGATGGTGGTGCCGCTGCCGCATTGGATGCTGGACATACTGCTGGTAGTGAATATGGGGATTACCTTCAGCGTGCTGTTGGTGAGCGCCTATCTGATGGACCCGCTGGAATTTTCCGTCTTCCCTTCCCTGCTCTTGGTAGTAACGCTCTTTCGGCTGGCGTTGAATATTTCGGCTACCAGATTGATCCTGCTGCATGCCAACGCCGGTTCGGTAATCGGCGCTTTCGGTTCATTCGTCGTGGGGGGCAATTATGTCGTAGGTATCGTGGTGTTCCTGATCCTGGTAGTCATTCAGTTTGTGGTTATCACCAACGGCGCAGGACGCGTC
>Ga0315273_10011670_pt1 | contig 11241 bp, 11 predicted proteins | sample YL17G02_0_MG_FD_205753 | JGI IMG/M metagenome (GOLD analysis project Ga0315273, IMG submission 205753) | Sediment microbial communities from Yellowstone Lake, YNP, Wyoming, USA - YL17G02_0 | ecosystem: Environmental > Aquatic > Freshwater > Lake > Sediment | place: USA: Wyoming | collected...
TTAAATCCGGTAAAAAACTCAAAGTCAAATTTGGCGTCGACCCAACTGCTCCGGATCTTCACCTGGGCCATGTCGTTGTTTTTAAAAAACTCAAAGAACTCCAAGAAGCTGGCGCGGAAATTATTTTTCTAATTGGCGATTACACTACTAAAATTGGTGATCCTTCCGGGAAAAATAAAACCCGGCCGATGCTTTCGGATCCTGAAATTGAGGCAAATACTCAAACTTATCTCGACCAAGTTGGGAAGGTAATGGATACTTCCGAGATTACCATTCGAAAAAATTCTGAGTGGTTAGGAAAACTAACGCCCGCTGATTTATTAAAATTAGCAAGCAAGATGACTGTCGCTTCAGTTTTGGAACGAGACGATTTCTCCAAGCGCTATAAAGAGGGAAGCGATATCGGTATGCATGAACTTTATTATCCCTTAATGCAGGCCTACGATTCGGTCGAACTTAAAGCCGATGTGGAAATCGGCGGCACCGACCAAAAATTTAATCTTTTAGCCGGTCGCGAATTAATGAAGAAGATGGGTCAAGAACCACAGGATATCATCACGATGCCGCTTTTAGTGGGCACCGATGGTAGCAAAAAGATGTCTAAGTCACTGGATAATTACATCGCTTTAAATGATTCGCCAAGCGACATGTTCGGCAAAGTGATGTCGATTCCTGATGAACTGATCGTTTCGTACTACGAGTTAGTCACCAACATCACTACCGAAGGTCTTGAAATTGTCAAAAAAGAATTAGCCGAGGGGAAAAACCCGCGAGACATTAAAGCTAAACTAGCGTTCTTAATCGTCGAGTTAATTTACGATGCAGAACAAGCGGAGCAAGCGGAAGCCGAATTTGAAAAAGTTTTTAAGAATAAAGAAATGCCGTCCGAAATGCCAGAAAAGAAAATAGAAAATAGAAAATGGAGAATAGACGATTTATTAGTCGAGTGCGATATCGCAAGTTCAAAATCCGATGCCAGACGATTGGTTGAGCAAAGCGGTGTTTCAATTGACAATGGAAAAATTACCAATTCATTTAGCAATATCGAAATTAAAGAGGGGATGGTGATTAATGTCGGCCGAAAATTTGTCAAAATAACCAAATGAAAAATCTGATAAAGGGAAAAGTTATCGAGGCAGTTAAGCTGGCATATCCAGACGAGGATTTGCTTGGTTTTAATGTTGAAGAAGCAGGGGAGAAGTTTGGTGATTATTCATCAAACGCGGCGATGATTTTAGGAAAGGCGAGGGGAAAGAATCCGCGCGAGCTAGCCGAAAAATTGGCTGCTGAATTATCAAAAAACGACATGTTCGAAAAAGTCGAAATCGCCGGTCCGGGATTTATTAATTTTAAAATCGCCCTCCCCTATCTCCAAAATAAAATTTCTGAAATTATCGAAGCGGGGGATATGTATGGAAATTCCGATTTAGGTAAAGACCTCAAAATCAACGTCGAATTTATTTCCGCCAATCCGACTGGTCCTTTAACGCTTGGAAACGGGCGAGGAGGGTACGCTGGGGATGTATTGGCAAATATTTTAGAATCTTTTGGGGCTAAAGTTGAACGGGAATATTATATTAATGATCGCGGCGTGCAGATTCTTGCGCTTGGACATTCGGTTTTAAGAGATTCTGAAGCGGTATATAAAGGATCTTATATAGATGAAATCGCGCCACAAATAAAATCAAAAATTCCCGAAGAAGCGGGAAGTGAAGCCGTCACCATTTTAATGGAAGAATCAATTAAGAAAACAATTGCCAAAATGGGAATTAAATTTAATCGGTGGTTTAGAGAAACCGATTTGCATAAAGGTCCGGTGGAAGAAATTTTAGGCAAATTGAAATCGGATAAATTAACCTACGAAAAAGATGGTGCGACGTGGCTTAAGTCGACAGAATTTGGCGACGATAAGGATAGAGTTATTATTACTAAAGAAGGGGAATTCACTTATTTCGCTTCAGATATTGCCTATCATTGGGATAAAATCCGCCGGGGCTATAATATCCTAATCGATTTTTGGGGCGCCGATCATCACGGGTATGTTGGCCGCATGCAGGCGGCGATTGAGATTCTTAAAAAAGAAGAAGATTGGTCAGGGGAATTAAAAATCATGATTGCTCAGCTCGTGCGGCTCATGAGCAAGGGCCAAGAAGTAAAAATGAGCAAGCGTGCCGGAACTTATGTAACAATAGACGAGCTTATTGATGAAGTTGGTCCTGATGTCACAAGGTTTTTCTTTTTAGAGCGGGCAATGAATACGCATATGGATTTTGATTTGGATTTGGCCAAAGAGCAATCCCAAAAAAATCCGGTCTACTATGTTCAATACGCATATGCTCGGATACATAGTATTCTCGCGAAATTTCAAAGTGTATGCTCTGCAAATGTCAAATTTCAAATCAATGATCAAAATATCAATTTACTAAAAGAAGATGCAGAAAAAGCATTAATTAAAGAACTTATAAAATTACCTGACATAATTATCGAAACGGCCGAGGATTATCAAACCCAGCGTTTGCCGTACTATGCGACGGAGTTAGCTAACAAATTTCATAATTTCTACGAGCATTGCAAGGTGATATCGGAAAATGAAAATCTCACTGCTGCCAGAATTGAACTAATCAAAGCGACTCAAATAGTTCTCAAAAAAACCTTAGATCTAATGGGCATCTCTGCGCCGGAGAAAATGTAAATTTGTTATGGTGTGGCTGAGATCGAGGGTGTTGGCGAAGGGGTCGGGGTAGGGGACAAACTCGACGATTCGATGATTTTTGTCGGTAAAACTTTTGGTGTAACCGGACGATTGGCGGGGGCATATTTTTGATATAAAAAATATCCGGCGCCACCGATAATTAGTAAAAAAACGACAATGCTTAAAAACTTTTTTAGTGGTGATCTTTTTGGTAAATCATCAAACATTATATCTCCTTGCTTGCGAAACTATCCAATGGATATGATTTTTTCTAAATTCGTTTTGATATAATTTTTCCTCAAGTGAATAAACGAAGCCATGCCGACTGGCACTGGAATCCAAAAGGAAATGAAACGAAAAATTAAAACGGCGGCCAAAGCAGTTGAAGATGGAACGCCGAATCCAATAAATATTAAAGCCAGCGTTCCTTCGACTATTCCTAACCCGCCAGGAATAAAAGTAACGAGGGCGAGAATCTTAGCGGTGGAATAAGCGAAAATAACGATTGGCAAATGCGCCTGGTAACCGAATCCGAGCAGTGAAAAGTACAAACACATAATATCTCCAGCCCAGAAAAGTACAGCACCCAAAGCAGCGTTTATTTGGAGGTGGCGATTTTTGGTGAGCATTTTTAAAGCATCGTAAAATTTTTGTACTGCTTCGGGAAGTTGAGAGAGGGGGATTAACCCGACGTGGAGAATCCTGGTAATTTTATTGACGATTTTGGCAATTTGCGCCGCCCGCTGGATCAATACTGGTTTACGTAGATAGAGACTGATTAAGTAAAAGAAACCGGCGAAAGCGGCGAGATAGGCAAACCAAATAACAGTCAGGGCATTAGAGCTCAAGCTATGGTTGGTGGGGGAAAACGCGACTCCAATTAGATAAATTGCCGCAAAAACGAGGTAGAGAATAATGGTGCGGGCGATAAACATCAAAATAATATGCGAAGTTCTGATCTTCTTTTCTTTATAAAAAAAGTAGCTGACAGTGCCCTCGCCCAGCGAGCCGAAAGGCAAGAATTGAACCGAAAAGGAGTCGAGAAGTGAAATCTGTAAAACTTCTTTGAATTTCAGCTTGTCTCCGGTCATGCCCAAAACGGCTTTAGTCAAAATTGTTGAGCCAATGTAGAAAAAGCTTTCGGCAAAAAGCGCGAGAAAAAAGGCCCAGTATTTAACCTGCTTGAGTAGCTCGAGCGTTTGTTTTAATCCAATTAATTTAGGGATTAAAATCCAAATCCCAATGCCTATAACCAAAATTATTATAACTTTTTTCCAAGATAAAGACTGGTTGTCTAAATTCATATGCTTAGTTCGTAAATATTATCTTGTTGGAGAACCCAAATTTTCCGCGATTTGACGGAAACAACAAAATCTTTAATCTTGTCGAAACTGTCTGGCAGAGCGTACTGATGGACAAATTGGCCTTCCTTGTCTATCTCCACGATTCGTTTTTGGCCGTTATCAAGGACGTAGAGCGAAGGGGTGTCTGAATCGGTGTAAATTTTTAGCGGTTCGGTTATTTTATCGAATGGTGTCGGAATACCTTTAAGGCTAAAATCTTGGATCTTAGATTTTTGTATTTTGGTAATTTTGCCAGTATTCGTCAGCACATAAATTGAGCCGTCAACAGTGACACAAACGCCTTGCTTGAGAGCGGAGCTGGGCGTAGATAAATAATTTGTGCCGGCACCAAAGGTAGTTTGGCTCGAAGTATGCCGGTAAATTTGGCCAACTACCCCATCAAGTAAGTAGAGGCTGCCGATGTAGTTTGTAATCGAATTGGCGGTTTCCCATTTGCCGGAGGCAAGTTGGATTTGATCCATTTTGTTTGTGGCAGAATTAAAGCTAAACAACATTTGGCTGTTGGTATAAAGATAAATAATTTTATCAGCACGAGTCGAAGCAATAATATCACCTTTCGAAGCCGTGATTGCGGCCGCTTTTTCGGGTGTGCCACCAAGAACACTGCCACGGAAAACAGCATCTTTACTGATGAAAAAAGCTTCGCCGGAAATAATGTAAAAATTTACCGCATGTTCTGGGCTGGTGGTTAAAGCACTTAAACTTGTAAATCTGGTCGTGGTGGTGAGTTTATCCATCTGCTCATAAGAATTGTTTAAAACGCTGGTCGCATCTTTGGAAACGAGCGCGTTGTTCAGAATACTTCTCGCTTTTTCAATCGCTAACCCATATCCAGTTTTGGCCTCTTCTTGATTGCCAGAAGATAGAAACCCGTCGCCTTCCTTTTCGGCGGCGATTGCTTCGTCAAGTATTTTCTGAGCTTCAAGATTTCCAACTTTTGGTTTATTTGAGCCGAACTTCGCGAAAAGCCCGATGACGATAATTAAAATAATTGCCAGTGAAATATAAAGATAATTTCGGCGTTTTTTATCCCGGGAAAGATCCAAGATCCACTGGTAAAAATTTACTAGCGTGTTGATAATTTTCGCAAAAATCTGACTGGCGCGTTTTTCTTTAGTCGTGCCCTTTTCTTTGTAATAGTGAACATAGTCTGGAGAAAAATTAATTTGCTCATCTTTGAGGAGACCGTCATCTCGGGGAGTTTCTTTGAGAAATTCCCGATGAAAGTTATCTTGTGGTTCGATATCTGCTGATGTTTCAGCTGGGGGAGTCTCCGTCTGAGCAAGTTTTGGCACTTGCCGGTTTTCTTTGATATTTTTAATTTTTTCAGAAGTGACATTGATGGATTTTTTTGTTACTTTCGCAATTCCGCCACCGATTATTTTTGAGACCGGAGCGATAATATTATTCCAAAGATATTTGAACTGGCTGACGATCGTGTCGGTAGATTTGTCCAAATAAAAAACAGTTTCTAAATCTTGCTCGGCGACTTGGCCTGACAGCTCTTCTTTAGAGTAGAGGCCAGCAATAATTAGATTAACATTTTTAACTCGCGCTTTTTTTAGCAATTTAGCAATCTGGGAGGCCGAAAGGGAAGAATTATTTAGCGTAATAATTTGGCGGACGGATTCAACGGAGAGGTGGTTAAAAAGATCGCTACTGGTCAATAAAATTTTGTCGTGAGGCTTTAGCTCTCCCGAAATGACGTTTGAGAAAGTTTTGAGCGGATGAATCTCGGCCGAGGTCGAGAGGCCATCAGTTAAATGATTAATCTTGCCGTCTCGAAAAATATAGGCTTCTATTTTTCCGGTTGGGGCAATGTGAAGATTATTATCAATAATAACGGCCAGTATTCCGTTAAGTTTGCCGATCCAATCAGTTTCACCGTTTTGAGTAGCCAAAGCTAGGCTCTCGTTAACTTTTTTAAGTGATTCTTCAAAATTTAGTAGATCAGAAGTGCTGCCGCCTTGATAATAAGATTTGGCGAAATTATTAATTACCAACTGCCCGATTTGGGCGGTTGGAAACCAGGGAGAAAGAATCTCAACGATGGAAAATATTTCGCCCATCGATGATTGCGCAAGGTTGGGCGACTCGGTGTGTTGCGAGGATAAAAATCGGTCGGGTAACTTGCCGAGATTTGTGATGCGAGCAAATTTTATTTCATAAGCCATAGTAAATGTCTTTTAGGACTAGCCAATAAGCCATAGTAAAAGTCTTTTAGGGATTACCCTATAAGCCATAATAAATTCCGATAGATTTACACTACTATAGTTTATTATACAACAACTTTTCTTAAAGCAAATCGGGGTAGTCAGACTCGAACTGACGGTCTCCAGACCCCCAGCCTGGCGCTTTACCAACTAAGCTATACCCCGTTGATTATTTAACATCCCGACTGCATGCTTTGCGTCGGGAGCGCTTTTGCGTGCCTATCAATTGCGCTACGCTTCGACCTGCGGTCTAAAGCTACACCCCGATAGTATTAAAGATTCAGCAGTCGCGACAGTATCTCGGGTTTTTGTGTAATGAAGATAAAAAAGTTAAAAATCACCTTAGTTTCGATTAGAGAAATTAGACTGGTGAAAAATATTACGAAGAGCAAGATAAACATGCCGAATTGTTGGAACATCATATATATCTGATCTGACATAAAAAGGCTTAAAATTTTCGAGCCGTCGAGCGGGGGAATGGGCAGAAAATTAAAAACCATCAGCAACAGGTTAAAAAATACTAAAGCGCCGATAAATAACCCGACGATTTCGGGCATGGGGATGAACCGAAGAATCAGTCCAAAAAAAGTTGCCAAAAAAAGATTGCTCATCGGCCCAGCCAAAGAGACAGTGAGATTGTCCAGCTTCGGATTCGCGAAATTATTTGGGTTAACCATTACTGGTTTTCCCCAGCCGAAGCCGACTAACAACAAAAACAACGATCCATAAATATCGAGATGGGCAAGCGGGTTGAGCGACATCCTCCCCATTAATTTCGAAGTGGAATCACCAAAACTATTTGCTACCCAAGAATGGGCAAATTCATGAAAGGTAATTGCCACCAAGAGTGATAAGATAATGGCGGCAAAATGGAGCGGCGATGAAAAAAGTAATAATATAATCATACGTTTGATTAATTGACTAATCTGTGTTTGTATGATATCATATATAAGTATCGTGATAAAGCAAAAAAAGGATTTATATGCAAATTTGCGAAATTTGCCACAAAGGGCCAGTAGCCGGATATAATCGTCCGCACTCGCTTCATCGAACCAAAAGAATTGTTAAGCCGAATATCCAAAAAATTAATGGTATATATATGTGTACCACTTGTTTACGAACTCTCAAGAAACAGAAAAAATTAGGTCAATAAAAAACTCAAAAAACGCTGAGAAAACCTTTCTTCTTATGGTCGAAAAAAATAATTTCGAGTCTTTAACCCTCGACTGGTAAATCCGGGGTTTTTTGATCCGCTGACGCTTCAGGCTCTTTTTGCTCTTCTTGCTCTTTGGGCTCAGCTGTTGCTTTAGAAGCGGCGAAACAGTCGGCGCAAAGAACATCATTCGGATTTCTTGGCTGAAAAGGAACCTGACCTTCCTTGCCACACTCTTTGCAGATGATCGAAAACATTTGCCGGTTGGTCTTCTGGTCTTTCTTCTGCTTTCGGCAATCTTGGCATCTGCCCGGTGGGTTCTGAAGGCCCTTGTCGGCATAAAACTGTTGTTCGCCGCTTGACCAGACGAATTCCTTGCCACAATCCTTGCAAGTTAAATTTTTGTCTTGAAAATCCATAAACTTTCTTCTGCTTTCCTTTTTAATTTGGTTCGACCAATGCAAAAATTTGCACCCCTCTACTATATTTATCGTACGTAATATCAAAGCCGATGTCAAACTCGGATTCAAACTTGCATGACTTTGTGATAAGTTTAAGACGTGAAAAACATTGTTGATAAAATTTCGGCTCAAATAGGCCAAGGTCGCCTGGGACACGCTTATCTTGTTTTCGGCGCTTTCGAAGAAGAAGCGTTGGCAGCCATACTGGAAGTCGGTAGTCCGGACCTATTTAAAATTATTGAAAACCCGATTAAAATCAGCCATATCCGAGAATTGAGCCGTTGGATTCAGCTTAAACCTCATAGCTCGCCAAGAAAATTAGCGGTTGTTTATCAGGCAGAAAACATGACTCTTGAGTCTGCCAACGCGCTTTTAAAAGTTTTAGAAGAACCGCCGCCCAACTCTTTGCTCGTTTTGCAAGCTTTCAAGAAAGAGAGGATTTTGCCAACGATTCTTTCGCGCTGCCAGATCTTGAAGGGTTTTTCTAAAAGTGAAAAAAGCGAGCTTTTAGATTATCTTTCTCCTGAAGAAATTTCAAAATTGCCGATTAAGGATCGATTTGGATACGCCAATAAAATATTCCAATCAGAAGAGCTGCCGGAAATTTTGAATCGCTACGAAGAATTTTTTCGTCGAGAAATGCTCTCGGGCCGGTCCCGAATTAAATTGCTTAGTCAAATTTCTCGCAGCAGAGATTTACTTTTAACCAATTCTTCGGTAAAATTACTATTAGAAAATTTATTATTAAACTTTTAGCCAATCATGAAAGTTTTTGTTCGTTTTCCCACAACCGGAAAAATTTGTTTTTATGAAACCTCGCTCGATATTAAACAGAACGACGGAGTTTTAGTAGAAACCGACAATATTTTGGAAGCGGGAGTATTGGTGAAAGAACCCGTTGCAACATTTCCGGCCGAAGAGGGGACTGGAACAATACTTAGGACGTTAAACGCTGAAGATAGGGCTGAACGTACAAGATTGAAGGCGGTGGCTCGAGGGTTTGTTGATGAGGCTCGAGAAAAAACTCTTCGCCATGGCCTTAATATTAAAATTTTGGATGCCGATCTTTCGATCGATCAAAAGAAATTAACATTTTATTTTAGTGCTGACGGCCGAGTTGATTTTCGAAGTCTCGTTTCCGATATGGCCAAAAGTTTTAATAAACTTATCAGATTGCAGCAAGTTGGCGCCAGAGACGAAGCAAAATATTTCGGCGGGATCGGTAAATGTGGTCGAGAATTGTGCTGTTCAAAATTTTTATCAAACCTTGAGAGTATTACGCTGGAAATGGCGCAGGTGCAGGAACTTTCCACGGCTGGCACGGCAAAACTTTCCGGTTGTTGCGGCAAATTGATGTGCTGTCTCTCCTACGAAGCAAGCAATTACGAAGAATTAAAAAAGAAAATGCCTAAAATTGGAACCGAATATAAATCCCCGCAAGTTATCGGCAAGGTTGTTGGCCATAGCGTTTTGGAAGGGAAAATCATTGTCTTAAATTCTGAGGGTAAAAAAGTTGAGGTGATACTTTGATCGAAAGCATTATCGTCATTGTCGCGATCGTCATCGTCTTGATTATCTTGGCCAGGCGACTGCCCGATGCCCGTCAAAAAATGCAGGAAGCGAAGGTGGTTTCTGATCAAGAAGTCAGTTTATATGGTGTGATCGCCCAAGCCGATGAGGCTTTCGAAAAACAAAAATATAAAGAGGCGGAAAATCTTTACGTCAAAGCGGCCATCAATGATCCGGACAATCCAAAAATATATTCAAGGCTCGGGGCGATTTATTTGGAGCAGAAAAATTATTACGATGCCAAGGATGCTTTTTCCCATGCTGTAAAACTCGAGCCGGATTTAGCTTCCCGCCATATTAATTTGGGTTTAGCTTTCCTGGGGTTAAAGGATTATTTCAAAGCTTCCGAAGAATTTGCGGCTGCTCTTGAACTAGACGGCAAAAATAAAAAATATCGAAGTTTACTAGACAGGGCCCAGAAGTTGTTGGATCGAGAAAAAAAACGTAAAGAAAAGTGATTTAGCCGATGTAGTTGCTGACGAACAAGTTCGTCAAGTAGTCGCGATAGCGACTAGCAACGGCCCGCCGACGTCCTTACTGTAAAACCTACTGCGTAGTGTGCTTACAGTGCGGACTTTGGCGGGTATATGCCGCAACTGTTTTGCCTGCCCGCTATCGCCTAAGCCCGTGTAGCTCAACGGTAGAGCAGCTGTTTTGTAAACAGCAGGTTGCCGGTTCAAATCCGGCCATGGGCTCAGGCGTAGGCAGGCGGGTAAACAGCAGGTTGCCGCAACTGTTACCTAAAGGCAAATCCGGCCATCGGCTCCATTTTTAACCTTGAGATTTAGAAGAAAAAATGTTAGAATTAGTATGTGCCGGGTTGGCCCCGCAGTGGCGGGGTAAACTCCGCAGTCTGTGCCAAGGTACCAAAGCGGTCAAATGGGGTTGACTGTAAATCAACTGCCCTCGCGGCTTCGGGGGTTCGAATCCCTCCCTTGGCACCACCTCGCCTGACAGCTTGGTGTAAACTTAGTTTACCCTGAGCGTTAGCGAATGGGCCCAGATAGCTCAGTTGGTAGAGCAGCTCCATGGTAAGGAGCAGGTCGGCAGTTCGAGTCTGCTTCTGGGCTCCATCAAAAAATCTAAATAAGGAAATCATATGGCTAAGGCCAAATCAATTCTGTTTCACCTGGAATGTACTGAATGTAAAAGTAAAAATTACACTACCAGTAAAAATCCGGCTGAAAACAAAGAAAAAGTACAACTAAATAAGTTTTGCAAAAAATGCCGCAAGCACACTTTGCATAAAGAAGCGAAAATTTCTAAAGCAAAGAAAAAATAGTTTTAGGGAGTTTAGTTTAACGGTAAAATAAGGGTTTCCAACCCCGCAGCGGCGGGGCGACTCCTTCAAGATATCTTATTATGCATTATGTCTATATTTTGCAAAGCCAAAAAGATAAAAGATTATATATCGGGTATTCCGCTAATTTAAAATTAAGAATAATAGAACATAATCAGGGCAAGGTTATTGCTACAAAAAATCGCAGACCATTGGTCTTGATTGGGTACGAAGCATATCTTAATAAAAAAGATGCAATGGACAGAGAGAAATATTTTAAATCTGGAGGAAAAGCGCATAACGATTTAATTATAAGATTCAAAAACACTTTGGGCCTTTAGTTTAGTGGTAAAACGGTGGTCTCCAAAACCACAATCGGGCGTTCGATTCGCTCAAGGCCTGCCAAAAATATTCCAAAACGTCGGTCTCCAACCCCGCAGCGGCGGGGCGATTCGCTCAAGGCCTGCCAAAAATATTCCAAAACGTCGGTCTCCAACCCCGCAGCGGCGG
>Ga0315273_10011671_pt1 | contig 11240 bp, 9 predicted proteins | sample YL17G02_0_MG_FD_205753 | JGI IMG/M metagenome (GOLD analysis project Ga0315273, IMG submission 205753) | Sediment microbial communities from Yellowstone Lake, YNP, Wyoming, USA - YL17G02_0 | ecosystem: Environmental > Aquatic > Freshwater > Lake > Sediment | place: USA: Wyoming | collected...
ATTAAAGCAATAAAAGAAAAGAACCAGCCAAAACATGAAAAAAATGTGATAAAAGAACCAATTGTTTCAGCTGAGCAGGGTGAAATGCTTTTCGAAGAAAGAAAAATCGAAGAAGCGGTAATTGAAGCTCCGAAAGCAAAAGAAAAACCTGCAGTTATAGCACCGGTTAAGAAAGTAAAAGCTGTTAAAGCTCCAAAAGCTGCAAAACCTGCAGTAAAAAAGGCTCCGGTTAAAAAAGCTACAGCAAAAAAACCTGCCGCTAAAAAGGCTGCAAAAAAAGCCGTACCAAAAAAATCAGCCAAAAAGCCAGCTAAAAAAGGTTCAAAATAATTAAACATAATGCCAGGTAATACCTTCGGAAAGCTTTTTAAGGTTACGGTGTGGGGAGAATCTCATGGAAGGGCTCTGGGTGTAATTGTTGACGGCTGTACCCCCGGTCTTTTTTTAAACGAAAAAGATATTCAGAAAGAACTTGATAAAAGAAAACCTGGATCCGGCAATTTATCATCAAAAAGGAAAGAAAAAGTTGAGATTTTATCAGGTATTTTTGAGGGAAAAACTCTCGGAACACCAATTTCTATGATTGTGTGGAATAAAGATACAAATACTAAAAACTATAAAAATTTAAAAAATATTTTCAGACCCGGACATGCTGATTACACTTATTATTTAAAATATGGATTATATGACTACAGGGGTGGCGGAAGAGCTTCTGGCAGAGAAACTGTTGCCAGAGTAATGGCAGGAGCAGTTGCAAAAAAAATCCTTAACAAATATAAAACTTTAATAGAATCTAAAGTTGTGACTATCCCCTTCCCTGAAGCAAAAACCGAAGGAGATTCATCAGGTGGAATTGTAGAAATAATCGTAAAAAATCCTCCAAAAGGGCTCGGGGAACCTGTTTTTGACAAATTAAACGCAGACATAGCAAAAGCAATATTTTCTATAGGAGGTATTAAAGGCCTTGAATTCGGCCTTGGATTTAAATCAGCCGCTTTAAAAGGATCAGAAAACAATGATGAATTCACAATAAAAAACGGCAAGATAAGAACAAAAAGCAACAACGCCGGTGGGATTTTGGGAGGAATAACAAACGGAGAGAATATAATTATCAAAGTTGCCATAAAACCACCTTCAAGTATAGAAAAAGAACAATCAACTGTTAATAAAGATTTAAAAGAAGTAAAAATCAAAATAAAAGGAAGGCACGATTCATGCTTAATACCGCGGATTCTTCCGGTTATCGAAAGCATGATCGCAATCACACTTGTTGATCATTTGCTCAGGCAAAACGCTATAAAACTATGAAAAACTTTGAATTTAAAATTTTAAATTCTGACAAAAAGTCAAAAGCGCGAGTCGGCCAGTTTAAAACTCCCCATGGAGTTATAAACACACCTGTTTATATGCCGGTCGGAACTAAAGCTTCGGTAAAAACATTAAGTCCAGACGAATTACATGATATTGGAGCTGAAATAATCCTGGCTAATACCTACCATTTATATTTAAGACCTGGTGAAAAAACCATAAAAAAAATGGGAGGACTTCAAAAATGGACAAACTGGAAAAAGCCTATGCTGACTGATTCAGGAGGCTTTCAGGTATTTTCTTTGGCGCAGAAAAAAGGATTTACAAAGAAATGTTCAAAAACTTTAGTAAAAATTAAAGAGGACGGAGTTGAATTCAAATCACACCTGGATGGTTCAACTCATTTTTTTACACCTGAAAAAGCAATAAAAATCCAGTCGGATTTAGGGGCAGATATTATTATGGCATTTGATGAATGCGCTCCGGTGCACGCATCAAAAAAATATATTACTGAAGCCATGCAAAGAACTCACAGATGGGCTGAAAGATGCAAAAAAGAACATCAAAAACTACAAAAAAATAAAAAAAATAAACAGGCTCTCTTCCCTATTATTCAAGGAGGAATTTTTGACGATTTAAGAACGCAGTCAGCAAAATTTATTGCAGAGTTAGATCTTCCCGGAATTGCTATCGGTGGTCTTTCTGTAGGGGAATCCAAAGAAAAAATGTATCACATACTTGATTTAATAAATCCATATCTGCCAAAAAACAAACCACGATATTTAATGGGGGTTGGATCTCCTGATGATATATTAGAGGCGGTATCGCACGGAATAGATATGTTTGACTGCGTGATGGCAACACGAAATGCCAGACACGGCTCATTCTGGACATTAAACGGCAGATCTCATCTGGCAAACGCTGTTTACAAAAACGATAAAGATTCATTAATGAAAGGCTGTAAATGTTATACCTGTAAAAATTACTCAGCAAGTTATGTAAGGCACCTTTTTATGGAACAGGAAATGCTGGGACTACGTTTATTAACAATTCATAATGTGTACTTTTTGGTGGATTTAATGGAGCAAATACGTAAAAATATTTTAAACGATAAATTTGAAAAATTTAAAAAAACTTTTATAAAACGATTCAAATATGAAAAACAAGATCACAAACTATCTTTTTGAGGTCGGGATGTTGAAAAAAATTCTACATAACGGGCCACAGTGCGCTGGTGTAAAAAGAACAGATACTGTTGCTGAGCATGTTTATAGGGCTGCCGTTATTGGCTATATACTGGGAGAACTTGAGGATTTAAATGGAGAAAAGGTTGCATCCATTGTCCTTTTTCATGATAACCCGGAGTCCAGGATTGGCGATCATAATAAGGTTGCACAGAGGTATATAGACAGAAAAAAAGCTGAAAAAATCGTACTTAAAGATCAAATTAAAAATCTTCCTCCAAAAATTTCTAAAAAAATTGAAAAGTTATGGCATGATATAGAAACAAAGTCCTCTAAAGAAGCTTTTCTTGCTTATGAGGCTGATCTCCTCGAAACTGCGCTTCAGGCTAAGGAATACGCAGACTGCGGGCATCCTACAAAAAGCTGGCTTGATAATGTGAAAAAGCATTTAAAATCCAAATCATCTAAAATGATCCTAAAAGAGATATACTCAACACATTTTACAGACTGGTGGCAAGGATTAAAAAAGTGATATATTTTAAAGGACATAACTTATATATATATGATCGGATATCTGGAAGGTACAATTCAGAAAAAAATTGATAATAACATTATTGTTAAATGTAATGGCGTTGGTTATTTGGTTTATATTTCAAGAAATCTTTTCACAGAAATTGAAGAAACCGAACCGATTTCTTTATATGTTCATACAGCTGTAAGCGAGGACTCTATAAGACTATTTGGTTTTCAGGAAATCGAATCGTTAAAGATGTTTAAACTTTTAATAACCGTATCCGGAGTCGGACCAAAAACTGCCCTTGAAATAATGAACAATCCCCTTTCATCGCTCAAGTACGCAATTTCAAGCGGCGATTCATCGTTGTTGGTTAAAACAAAGGGTATCGGCAAAAAAACAGCCGAAAGAATTATAATTGATTTAAAAGGAAAGGTTATTGCCGGACAAAAACCTTCGGATTACGAAGATTATAAAGATATAGATGCCGATGCTGTAATCGCGCTCCAAAATCTCGGATTTAGAAGGCATCAAATTATTGAGAAAATCAATTCAATGCCTAAAAATATCACAAAAACCGAAGATATAATCCGTTATTTTCTCCAAAATGCTTAAAGCAATCAGAAAAAAAATAAAAAATTTTAGTGCTGTTCTTATAATGAAACCTGAAAATATTTTTTACCTTACCGGATTTACCGGATCGCGGGGTTTAATATTAATAACCAAAAAAAACGCCTTTTTCTACGCGGATTTTAGATACATAGAATATGCAAAAAAAATTGTTCCGAAAATTTTTAAGGTTCTTCTTATTAATAAAGAATGGAAAAAAGACTTGCCAATGCTTTTAAAAAAGATGCACATTAAATCTCTGGGTATTGAAGAAAATTTTTTAACTTTAAAACAATATAATGACCTTAAGAAATTATCAAAAAAAGTTAAATTAAAGGAATCTAAAGAAATAATTGAGGCTGTAAGGGAAATAAAAACCAATAAAGAGCTAACTCTTATTAAAAGGGCCCAACAAATTAATGAAAAAGTACTTAACAATGTTAAAAAGCATATAAAAAAAGGCGTTACAGAAAAAGACATCGAATGGTTAATACTGGAACAAACCCACAAATGCGGCGGAGATGGACCTTCCTTTAGTCCTATTGTAGCCTTCGGCGACCACTGCGCAATTCCTCATCATCAAAATACTGACCGAAAATTAATAAAAGGTGACACTGTCTTAATTGATATGGGGGTTATTTATAAAAAGTACTGTTCTGATATGACCAGAACCTTTTTTACAGTAAAACCAACCAAGCTTCAGGAAAAAGTGTACTTAACTGTTCTGAATGCACAAAAAAATGCAATAAAAACTATAAAATCAGGATTAAGCCATAAAAAAATAAACAATGCAGCTATAAACATCATAAATAAAGCCGGTTATTTAGAAAATTTTCAGCATGCGCTCGGCCACGGTATTGGTATAGACATACACGAATCTCCAAATCTCGGAGCGGAAAAATCAATTAAATTAAAAGAAAATATGGTTATCACTATAGAACCCGGAATTTACCTTAAAAATAACTTTGGCGTTCGAATTGAAGATATGGTAAAAATAACACGTAACGGATATATAAATCTTACAAAAGCTCCAAAAGAGCTTAAAAATGCCATTCTAAAGATATAAATATGTCTCATAAAATTGGAGTAATATTATTTCCGGGAACCAACTGCGAGCTTGAGGCTATAAGAGCCCTGAAGAGATCGGGTTTTGAAGTTACCTTAATAAGATGGAATGATCAAAAAGTTGATTATACTTCTTTTGATGGCTTTTTTATGCCCGGCGGATTTGCTTATGAAGACAGAGGCCGCTCAGGAATAATCGCATCAAAAGATCCACTGGTTCAAAAAATTAAAGCAGAGGCTGATAAAGGAAAACTTGTTATAGGCGTATGCAACGGCGCTCAAGTTGTTCTTGAGGCAAAAATGATTCCGGGGCTTGATAGAAATCATGTTGAAATGGCTCTCGCATGGAACAAACGCACCGATAAAAACGGAAAAATTCTCGGAACTGGCTTTTATAATGACTGGATTTACATAAAAAGCACAGGAAAGAAAGGAAGGTCTGCGTATAACTTTATTGAGGATAATCATATTATGAGAATTCCGGTTGCTCATGGTGAAGGAAGATACACAACTCTTGATAATGAACTTTTGGATGTTTTAAAAAACAATGATCAGCTTGTTTTTAGCTACTGTTCCAAAGAAGGCGAAACAATAAATGAATTCCCCATTAATCCGAACGGTGCAGTTTTAAATATTGCCGGTATTTGTAATACTGAAGGAAATGTTTTGGCGCTTATGCCGCATCCTGAAAGAACAATTAACGGACAGGCGATTTTTGAGTCAATGAAGGCTTATCTCGACAAGTCTTTTAGTATTATACTTCCTCAGCAAACTCCTTTCAGAGAATCAAAATTAACAGATGAAATTAAATCTTACGAACATCCGGATATTGAAATTCTGGTTGATCTTGTCATTACTGATAATGAAGAAAGAACTATCGAGCATACAATTCACGATATAGGATTTAAAGGCATTAAATTAAAGAAACACACATACTTTAAAATTGACCCCGAGGAAGGATGCGATCATAAAGATCTTGCAAGAAACCTGATAGATTCAGGTGAACTTGTAAATTTGGCAAAAGAAATTCCTACAATAATCATAAAAAACAAAGATTATTATGCGTATGATCAAAGCAAAGGACTAACAAAGATACGCAGATCATCAAAACGAAACAAAACTCATTATTTAACTTTTGATAAAGAAAACGTTCTCGGGGATAATCTTGTACAGACTTTAAACAATCATTTTAACATTAAAGGAATTAAATCAATCAAAGTGGGCAAAAAGTGGACAATGAATACAGATGAAATCACAGGGGAACAAGTTGTAAAAACTCAGATTTTCCACAATCCACACGCAATGGATATTTTTAAAGCATAAAATTATGTGCGGAATTTTCGCATACAAAGGCAGTAAAATCAATGCCGCTGAAATCGTAATTAAAGGACTTAAAAAACTAGAGTACCGCGGCTACGACTCTTGGGGAGTTGCATATAAAACCGACCATAAGGTTAATATTTATAAAGAAGTTGGGAAAATAGGATCTTTTGATTTAGAAAATTCAGAGGGAAAAATTAATTTTTCACTGCCCTGCTCACTTGCGGTCGGACATTCAAGGTGGGCAACACACGGAGGAGTAACGGTTGCAAATGCGCATCCTCATCTTTCATCAGACAACTCAATTGCACTTGTGCATAACGGAATTATTGAAAATTACGCTGAAATAAAAAAAGATTTAATTAAAAAAGGTTATAAATTTAAATCCGAAACTGATACAGAAGTGATTGTGCATTTAATACATGAACATAAAAAACTCGGGCTTAAAGAGGCTGTAAAAAAAGCGATTTCTTATCTTCAGGGGCGTTATGCAATTTTAGTTATATGTGAGGATGAAGATTTATTAATTGCAGCACGAAGAGGGTCGCCGTTAATAATCGGTTCAGGCGATAATGAGTTTTTTATTGCTTCTGATATTCCTGCTTTTTTGGAATACACACGAAAAGTAATATATTTGGATGATAATCAGATGGTTATTATTAATAAAAAACCAGAATTTTTTGATCTTGAAACTAATAAAGCAATTAAAAAACGTGTTGTTGAGATTAACTGGAACGCAAAAGAAGCTGAAAAGGGTGAATTCCCTCACTTTATGATAAAGGAAATAATGGAGCAGAAAGAAACAATTTCAAGGGCGATTAATCAGGACGAGGGTAAAATCCTTAAAATTGTTGAAGCTATTAAAAAAGCATATGGGACTTATTTAATCGGATGCGGAACAGCAGGAAAGGTATGTCTTGCAGGGTCTTATTTGTTCGCTAAAATTGCAAAAAGACATGTTAATGCAACTTTCGGATCAGAATTTCCGAGCTTACAGGATTTTATTACCGATAAAAGCCTCATGATAGCTGTTTCTCAGAGCGGAGAAACAGCTGATACTCTTGAAGCAATCGAAGTTGCAAAGAAAAAAAATGCAAAAGTATTATCAATAATTAATGTTGAAGGATCGTCGATGGACAGGATGTCGGACTATTCAATAAACATTAAAGCGGGGCCTGAAAAGGCTGTAGCATCAACAAAAGCAACGACCTCACAACTTGCAATATTAACATTGCTTGCATATGCAATAGCCGGGAAACTGGATGAGGGAAAAGTTTTACTTGTAGAAACCGCAAGCAAAATAAACGATATGTTAAATCCGAGGTATGAGGAGCATATAAAGGAACTAGCAGAAAAAATTAAGGACTGCGAAAGCATGTACGTTATAGGAAAAGGATTAAATTATCCTATGGCTCTTGAGTCTGCAATAAAACTGCAGGAGGTTTCTTATATTCATGCAGAGGGTTTTGCAGGAGGAGAATTAAAACACGGACCAATAGCACTAATAAGCAAAAACACACCTTGTATAGCACTGGTTGCAAATGACGAAACAAAACATGAAATTTTAGGTAATGCTATGGAAGTTAAGGCGCGCGGAGGTTTTATAATCGGAATTTCTCCTGAAAATAATGATATTTTCGATTTCTGGATTAAAGTTCCTGATGCAGGCAATGCCTCACCTATTGTGAATATAATTCCGGTTCAGCTGCTTGCATATCAACTGGCCGTACTTAGAGAAAATAATCCAGATATGCCAAGAAATTTGGCTAAAAGTGTAACAGTAAAATAGTTTTTTATTCATTATTTCCTGAATTTTTGGTATAATTAAAAGAAATAATGCATATTTTCTATGAAAGTACAAAATACAAAATTTGTTTGCACACTCGGACCAGCTTCGGAATCTCCTCAGATGCTGGAAAAAATGTTAAAAGCCGGAATGGATTGCGCAAGGCTGAATTTTTCCCATGGGTCATATGAAAATCATGCAAAACTAATTAAAAATGTTAGAGCCGCTGCAAAAAAAATTGGTGTTCCAATGGCAATTATGCAGGACCTGCAAGGACCAAAAATACGAATCGGGAATATTAAAGACGAAGGGATAAAAGTTAAAAAAGATGAAATTATTATACTGACATGCGGAAAATCCGATGCTAAAAAAATCCCGGTTCAGTATAAGGGGCTTTATAAAGAAGTTAAAAAAGGACATCTTTTGCTCGTTGATGACGGCTTAATTGAGTTAAGAGCTTTAAAAATTTCCGGCAAGGATATTTACTGCAAAATTTTAAATAGTGGGGTAATAAAAAAGAATAAGGGCATAAACGTTCCGGACGCATCAATAAAAATCAATCCTATAACAACCAAAGATAAAAAGGACCTTTTGTTCGGTTTAAATCACGATATTGATTACGTTGCTCTTTCTTTTGTAAGAGAAGCCAAAAATATTAACGACCTAAGAAAAATAATTGATAAATCCGGAAAAAATGTAAAAATAATTGCAAAAATTGAAAGGAAAGAAGCTGTAAATAATCTTGAAGGAATTCTTGAAGCGGCTGATGGGCTCATGGTTGCCAGAGGTGATTTAGCAATGGAAGTGGGTGCTGAAAAAGTACCAATTATCCAGAAAAAAATGATTAAATTGTGCAATCTCGCCGGTAAACCTGTAATCACCGCAACTCAGATGCTGCAATCAATGGTTGATAATCCTCAGCCTACAAGAGCAGAAGTTAGCGACACAGCTAATGCAATATTCGATCATACAGATGCAGTGATGCTTTCAAATGAAACAGCTACAGGCAAATATCCGGTTAGAGCTGTTCAGGTTTTTGCAAAAGTTGCTGGAGTTGTTGAAAAAGAATTAAAGAAAAATAAAGAATTATTGCCAAACAGAATAATCGCAGACCGTGTAAATATATATGATGCACTTGGCTATGATGCATGCCAGCTTGCAGAATCTATCAATGCAGACAAACTTATTATTATAACAGGCACAGGCAAATCCGCTTTATACACGGCAAAACACAGACCCTATACCCCTACGATTGTAATCACGAACAGTGAAAAAACGAGGAATCAGCTAGCTTTAATTTGGGGAATTAATCACATAGATATCGGCAGCATTTATGGCAACAACTATCTTGATCAAATTAGAAAACTTTTATTAAAACACAGGTGTGTGAAAAAAGGTGAAAAAGCTGTAATTTTATACGCTTATACAAAGGAAAAACATATTGTTTCTATAGAGATATAAAAGTATTATACTTATTGAAAACATCTTAAGTATTTTTTATGCGAATTTTGGGTATAGATCCAGGAACGGCTATAACGGGTTACGGAATAATTGAAGATTATAGTGACGACTTCAGGGTTGTTAATTTTGGCTGCATAACAACAAAATCCGGCAAACCTTTAGAGGAAAGGCTTAAAGAAATCGCTATAGATATTGATTATTTAATCGAACATTTTAAACCAGACCAGGCGGCGATTGAAGAAATTTTCTTCTCAAAAAACACAAAAACAGCAATTTCGGTTGCTCATTCAAGAGGTGTTATAATCCAAAAGTTAAGTGAAAAAAACATTCCAGTATTTTCATATAACCCTATGAGGGTAAAACAGGCATTATGTAGCGACGGCAAAGCAAAAAAACATCAGATACAAAAAATGACAAAAATTCTTCTAAAACTTACTGCTGTTCCGTCACCTGATGACGCAGCAGATGCTCTTGCAATCGCTCTGTGTCATGGTAACTTTATAAGGAACAAGGCATTATACTCATGATAAAAAAAATACTCACAATTCTAAATCTCATTCTTCTCTTCTCTCTGGTTACATTAACTTTATATATTCTTAATGTAATTGATATTCCATTTCTGCATAAAGCGGAACAAAACACTCCGGAGGTGCCATTAGTATTAGAAGAAACACCTGATACTCAGATAGAAGAAACAGGGGACAAGGTGAGCAGAAAAAAAACATATGATGAACTTGTTAATAAAGGAAATTCATATTATGAAAAAGGATTTTATAATTTAGCAATTGATTCTTATACACAGGCATCAAACGAAAATCCATCAAAAGTAGAACCCTTAATAAGAATTGGAGAACTTCAGTTGATTTTGGAAAACTACGAACAGGCAAAACTGATGGGAGAAAGAATTGTAAAATTAAATCCTCAGACTGTTCAGGGCAAAATCATTATTTCAAAAGCAGATATTGGACTCGAAAAATTTCAGGACGCAAAAACAATTATTGATGCTGTTATGAGTGACGATCCGGAAGTGGCTTATTTACAGGGCAAACTCGCTCTATTCTTCGGGGAATATGAACGAGGCCGCGGACTGCTTAATACAGCTATACAAAACAACACAAATCAGCAGATAACCTCATATTCACAAAAATTTGTTGATGCGATGAATGAATTTGATACTTATGCGGCAGGCATGCATGAACATTTAAAAGTATTGATTTCCAGAGCTTATGTTCTTGTTGATGAACCGAGAATGGCAAAAGAACTTTTATGGAATGTTGTTAAAACCAACCGCGATTACAGAGATGCATGGATAATTCTTGGATATTCCTATTTGGAAACCAAGCAATTCCAGGATGCGGCCGATGCCTTAGCAGAGGCAAAAAGGCAGGATCCGGAGAAGCCAGAAACCTTATTTTATCTCGGCCTGGCATATGCAGGACTGGATAAAACAGACGAAGCAATTAAAGAACTCGAACTTGCAGAAAAAAACGGTTATGAACCAAAAATACATGTTGAACAAAAACTTGCAGAGCTGTATTTTCTGAAAGGCGAATATGAAAAAGCCAATACAAAATATGAAGATGTAATTAGCTTAAATCCATCTGACATTAATTATTTTGTACGGCCTTTATGGGTTTATATAGATAAACTAAATCAACCAGGAAAAGCTGTAAAATTAGCTGAAAAAGGATTACTGAATCACCCGGACGACCCCATGAGTTTTAATTTAATGGGATGGGCACAGATTGCAGACAACGATTACGTTAACGGAAAAAAGAACCTTGAAAAGGCATTGGCGTTAAACGAAAAATTTGATGCCCCTTATCTTAATCTCGGGTGGATGTTTGAAAAACAGGGTAATTATACAAAAGCAAAAGAGTTTTATAAAAAGGCTTATACATTGGGAATGGGGAATGCAGTGGGTGATCTTGCGGCCCAAAAATATAATGCTCTGCTGGCAAAAAAGGACAACAATTTCTTTATGGTCAATTTA
>Ga0315273_10011672_pt1 | contig 11240 bp, 23 predicted proteins | sample YL17G02_0_MG_FD_205753 | JGI IMG/M metagenome (GOLD analysis project Ga0315273, IMG submission 205753) | Sediment microbial communities from Yellowstone Lake, YNP, Wyoming, USA - YL17G02_0 | ecosystem: Environmental > Aquatic > Freshwater > Lake > Sediment | place: USA: Wyoming | collected...
CCCACGCCGCTTAAAACGGCTGACGCCAGATCATCAACTACCTCAGATGGCTTGGTGGCCACATAGAGGATTGTTGCTCCCACCACAATACCAATGATAAGAACGGAAAGAATGGCGGTTAGCCAGGCGAGGTATCTCATAGTATATTCCTGTGTCGATCAAGGATTGTAGCAATCTCGCGGAGTACGAGAATTGATGTGTTGTCAGTGACAATACAATTTTCAAGAGACCCGTAGTGAGTCTCAAGGCAGTCGAGAAGCAATTGCTTGATTTTGTCCTCGCGTGGCCCATACGGAAGGATTCGGCATTGTTCATAGATGGTTTCCAGACCCTTTTCCTTGGCGGCAAAGAACTCTCGAACTTGTTGAGCACTCCATTCTCCCCGACGAATCGACTACCTAAAGTTGGTGGCTTCCCACCCCGTGACGTAAGTGTACTCCACAGTCACCCATTCCAGCCATCGAATTTCGTAGCGAGGGCGTCCATCCTCGTAAGTCTTGACCGCGATCGGCCACCATTGGTAACGCTCGACCTCCTTTTTATCGCCATACTTCGGATAGGCTAAAACATACCGCATGTGAGTCTCCTTTAGTATCTGCGCCCTATTCAAGTATACCACAGATTTCGTAGAAGTCAAGCCACGAGGGCCAGCGGAGGGTGGAACCTCTCAATAACTTTTACCATGTCGATAACGCATACGACGTGTGTACCGACCGTTACCGCAATTGTGCCCTTTATAAGTGGGTAATTGTGCGTCACAATTACTGCAAACTAGACGGCAGTTGGATAGATGCCAATCCTGGTGGTTGCCGTTAATATGGTCGAAGATTAAAGCAATCTTTCGACCTAGCCAAGTTTTTCTACCACAGATTGCACAACCGTCTCCAAATTGTTCCGCCATGAATCGTTTGATTCGCGGTGTTGCATTGCAGTGGTGCGGGATGCGACCTTTCCGAAGAACACTTCGTTTCCAATGTTGATAGTCCCCTTCGTGAAAGCAAACTTGCGAACAATATTTTGCTGCAGGTTTACCACAGACGGGACAAGAGTTTGTTTTCAACTGTGTCATGTTTATCTTCTAAAGCTGAGGATGAGATTTGAACTCACAACCTGTATATTACAAATATACTACTCTACCGATTGAGTTACCTCAGCACTGGCTTATGTTTTCCAAGTGTCTGTCGGTGATGTTACTTCCCTGAGTTTGATGTCTTGTGGCTGCGATTTATGAACGCCAAGCATGTTGGCTGAAATCGTTCCACCATAGATATTTTCTTTGTTGCCAAAGTAATTGTTGCAGTTGAAATAATATGGCAGGTGCCAGTAGAGTCGGTAATCCAAGGCGAAAAGCTGCGAGATGAGTGCTGCCGACTTATCGGCACGGTCATTTTCAAGGTAGAGGACTGGTCGATGTTCTCGGATGGTACCTTCAGCGCCGGCGATAACATCTCCTTCCATTCCCTCAACGTCGATCTTGATGAATTGGCAGTCAAGATTCAAGGAATCAAGGGTTACGAGAGGCACCTGCTCGCCGCCGGTACCACCCATCGCAAGCGCACCAAAGTTGGCATATTGAGTGTAGTCAAGAACAGGTACGTTGACAACACCAAGTGTTCGGCCGACCGCCACTTGATGCGTGTAAACATTCGCCAAAGCATTCAGAGCAACATTGGCGCAGAGAATCTGGAAGAGGATTCGCTGCGGCTCGAAAGCATGAACTGTCTTAGCGTTGGCAAGTGCAATTGTGTGGGCACCGTGGTTGGCTCCAACGTCAAGCACGGTCCAATCTGGCTTAATCAGTTGCCGGAAGAAGAAGGCTTCCCCCTCAGAGAATTCGCCATAGCGGTCGAGTGCCTGGCCAATATATTGATCCGCCGGCAGGTAGAGCATTGGACCATAGCGACAATTCTTGAGACGAACATATTTGTTTTCAAGAGTAATCTTCATTATACAACTCCAGCATCACGGGCACACTTAGCAATGATACGAGCCACATCGACGACTGTGGGTTTAGTGACACGACCCGTGATAAGACGGGCAGCCGACCGAGCCCATTCAGGCGGGCTTGGATTTGGATGTTTAATCTGTTGTTCCAGCCGTGGAATGATTCGTTCCATCTGATAGATAAAGGTTTCGGTATTTGGTGACGAACAACCGTATTCGCGTCCCTGATAGTGTCGGGCATCTGTTTCTGCAAGAACCATTGAACCATCGGGTTTAGTCAGTAGATGGGTTCCTCGGGTTTCCAAGTCAAAGAGCAAACGCAAAAGATTACGTTGACTTAAGCGGATCATAGAAATACTCCTCAGTGGAAAGAATCACAACAGTCTCCAAAGTAGCCCCGGTGGGAATCGAACCCACATCACAAGAATGAAAGTCTCGTATCCTAACCATTAGAAATGACGGGGCCGCCAACTAACTCGGTTGGCCAGTGAGTGTCGGCAGGCGCTTATAAACGCGAGCCATTACACGCTCAGCGCTGGCTTGTAACTTATTCATGTCCTCAACGGCTCTAACGAGCACTTGAACTATGTCTACAGTATCTGCTACTCCGTTGAGTAGGGCGGCATAATCTTCAACTGTTGGGGCATTGATTAACTGAGTATTTTGCTCAGTGAGATTGTCACGATACGCGGCGATCAGATTTTTCAGTTGAATACTAACTTCCTCGATGCGCGTACTCCGCAACATATTCAGGTTGTCAACAATAAGGCGAATGGTATTTTCCATGGAGTCTCCAATTATGGGTTAATCTTCCATCTCACAGAGGGCGTCAATGCTGCGATCAAAACCATCAAACAATTCCTGCAATGTTGCATCAGTGACGTTGTAGCCGACAGCTTCCAATAGTTCACCTTGAAAGCATACGTTATGCAGTGCGACTAGAATCGTGCTGGGTTTGAGACCAGCCATAATCAGACTTCCAAACATGATTTCAAGCATTTCACGCTTTTTCATTGCAATCTCCTAACAGGTGGATACGAGCACGAATCAAACGAACAACAGCCCGTGCGTCTTCGACAGCCGTATGTGAAACCTTACTGTCAAGTCCTGCACGTTGGTAACAAGTCTTACTGTTTGGTAGACTTTCATCATCAAATTGCCAATATAAGATCGCTGGATCGAGGACACGATGACGGAATCTTACAAATTCGTTGAAAGCCGGCAGTTTCTTAAGAAACTGCATGTCAAAACTGGCAAAGTTTTTGCCAGCCGCAGTCAGGTTCATTGGGTCAAGCCCGCAGGCGCGGACCCAATCGGCGAGGCGTTGACCTAACTCATACGGCTGACAAAATAGACAATCGACAGGTGGATTGGCAATCAATTTCAGCAAGCCTGCGTTCAAGGCGAAGGCAAATGGTTGACCACGCAATTCAGTATATTTAAGAATCTGGCGGAACTCTGGTAGTTGGTCAACAGGTGATTTCCAATTCTCAAAAACAGCCCCGACTTCGAGTACCTGACAGATGTCAGAATCAAGGCCAGTTGTCTCGATGTCAATCGAGACGTAAGGCATCTTCGGTGGCGGATTCGGGAGTGCCGACTCCTTGAGGGTTTGTGATCTATGACCAGTCCAACCGCAACGGCACTGCATGATGCCTTGTCGGTATTGATATGATGGACCAGGCTGTGCTGGAACTGATGTCACGACTGTGTTGCAAACTGGACAGTTCATCGGTGAATTTCCTGACATAGATAGCGGCCAAAGGCTCGTTCACGTTGACTCTCCTCGTGAATTGCCTGACTATATTCACCGCGCTCCATTCGAGCAAGAATCGCTTTCAGGTCGGCAGTGTTTCGTTGCAGAACACGGAGTAAGGCTGCACGATTTGGAATTGCTGGTTTCATACTTTTACCTGCGAAGGGCCATGAATAGTGAAACAAGTGATTGACGTGCCGCTTGAACAAACTTGCGAAGTCGGAGTAAATTCTGCTCACTCAATTGACCGGCATCGTAGTAACTTTCGGCAATTTGTTCTTTGCGGCACACTGTGCGAAATAATTCGAGGCTTTGCAGTATTGACAAAACCAAGTCGAAATCTTCCTGCTTCGGAGGCACTGAAGATGTTTCTTGTTTGTCCCCGAACCAATTACACACGGCACACAGGCGACTTGAATCAGTTGTCACGTCAAGTGGTGAACCACACTGTGGACAAAATTCACTGTTGCTTTCATGTAGTAATGTCTTACCGTGTTCAGTTTTACACTTCAAGCAAATCGTCGCCTGACCCGGTACAATGGGGACTTCGGAGTGACAATGGTCGCAGCGTACAGTTTTCATTCGGGCTCCTCATTGAATCCCTTGCGCGCTAACTTAAAGTCACGCACGACTTGATTCGCGGCGGCTGTGCCAAATTCCTTGTCAATTTGTCGCAACAACATCCGCACAAGATTGTGTGAATACGGTTGGCGACCAACTTGCTTTGCTTCTTGACGGATTTTATCACGCAATTGAGCTAATTGAGCGTTCATCAGATTCCTAATTCTTTGACAGCGAGCAATTCGATTGTTGTCAGTTTTGCAACGGCAGTTTTTTGGGCTTCGACAAGCGCTTCGTACTCTTCTTTTTCTTTCCTGTACCTGGCGACTTCCGCGCGGTACGCTTCGACGACCGTCTTTTTCGGCCCCTCGCCGGAACTTCCGCAGGTGAGACAAGGGAGTTGTCGGACGTGTCGGTATCCTTCAATAATGTCGGGTTGATCGGCTGGATCGTATCGCCATCCCCGTCCGTGACAGACAAGACACGGCCAGATTTGTCGCGTGGCTCCCCAGGTTTGCTTGATTCGATAGTTGGCAAGATTTCGGGAGGGTCGTTTTGGTTGTTGCATTCATTTCCCCTCGGTCTGTCCGCATTTTCCAAGATAGCTCGTATCTTGCCGTTCATTGTCTTACGTGCCCACAAAGGATACCCCAACGGTATTGAGCCACAAAGTTCCAGAATACGACGCACGCCGGAGGCTTGCAGGATTGATTGCCAGAGTCTTTGATGACTGTCGCACGCTTCACTCGCCGCCTTAAAGGTTTTGTAAAGACCGCGACGTTCAACAAAATCCCACATCTCCCAACCGCTAGGAAGATGAATTCGTACACAGGCATGAAACGCTGGCGGCAGCGAAATACCCATGAATTCACGTCGCCAAACGACACGGTAACCGTCTTCGGACTTCCACGTCTTACGGACTTTTCGATTCTGACCTTTGACTTTAATCCGTCTAAAATTCATCTGGCTTTGATTTCTTCCAGAGTCTTAAATCCTGCTGTTCCAAAGATGCCGTCCATGAAACCTTTATCAACAGCCTCATCAGGGGTCATGTACCATTCACGGTTTTCGTTCATACGTTGCCGCAAGAATTCTTTCACACGGGCACTTGAGTATTTATTGCGTCGAAAGAATGGTCCTTTGACACACTTGGTTGTATAAATGGCAAGCATTACCCCGTCTGCTTTATCAAGTTGCCGTCCTTCCGCAACAAAACTGCGCGAATCCCCCTCGTAGCCCGCTGTGCCGAAATGGATTAGAAAATCGGCGTTGGGCATGATGACTCGCTTCTTCGCAGCCTGTGGAATGATACTTGACATACTTCGTGCGTGGGCATAGGCAAGCACAGTTACGGGCGAACGGCTGGCTGCAATTGCGTCATAAATCGCCATGCCATACGCCCACTCACCACCACAAGTACATTGGTGAACAAGGATTGACTGGTGGTTCAACGCATTTAGCAGCAACAGATTTTTGATGAACGTGTTGGCGGCTGTCCAGGTGATGCCGTCCTCTGCCCCCTCGGCGGAACTCATTAACACAATCTCGCGGCTATCAGGATTGATCCCGAAACAATGAAGATCGTAGATTAACTCGGAGCGCTGCAAGATGTTTCGGCGTGGTTTACGCAATTTCATCAGATGTTTCTCAGTATCCCCGGCCCCGATTCTTTCGCGGGTGCATCGGACTGTAGTTGGTATGAATAGCAGGTCTTGCCAACATGCGGACCACCTTTTTCTTACCGCACTTAGGACATTTAACGGGTCGAAGTGCGTCCATTGGTTGGAAGTCTTCGTAAGTGTGCCCGCACGCACGGCATTGTAGATCGTAAAGAATCATGCTACCACCACAACATTCGCAAGATTAGTAATCGTCACACGACGGCCCAGATTATTGTAACCAATAACCTTATCGTCTTCGACGTGCTGAACATTCAATTTATTCAGCCACATCAAACTACCGCGGCGAACGGGGTAAACAATAACATTTCCAGCCGCGATCTCGCGGCCCATGAAATCAACGACGGGGTTCATTGGACATCTCCAGGTTCTAGGGACTCAAATTGATGTGGCATAAGTGCCTCTTGTAAGGCGGCTTTGTAGTTGGCGACGTGTTGCAAACGTGTTTCCAATTCACCACTTGGCTGACGCCCGTGGGCAATCAAGAGGCGGAAGTCATGCCAGAATTGAGGATGCACGCCATGTCGGCCTAGAATTTCGGTTAAGCGAGTTCTCATTCAATCTCCTCCAACCACATAAACGTCATTGTCGCCTGCGCGGACCTAAAATCCCAGGGTCCGACTGGTCCAATCAGCCCCGAGATAGGTGCGTGTAAACTGACGTAAAGCTTCGGCATCCTTCGCGGTTCTCAACCGATTCAAGGTGTCTGATCGGACACCTGAGGCGCGGTAGAGTGCTAGGGTGCGTTCAATGTGCCAGCGAATAAAAGCTTTCATCTGGGGGTTTTGTGAGCGGGCTGCTTTCGGCACGCAAAGAGCGTAGGGGATGAATTCGACAGCGTACTGCACTGCCTCTCCGCGTGAGGTTATTTTCAGTTGTGCGCGTGCGTCACTTCCATTCGCGTAGGCGACCCATTCATCAAACACGTAGGTCGGTTCATTCTGCCACCATTGCTGGGCTTGAATTAGATAGAGATTATAGACTTCACCACGCAATGACAGCGGTACGGTCGCTGCGACCGCTGCCAGGGTGGTTGCCGGCTCACGCATCAGAATAGCACGATTTTCAAGTAAATAGAAACCTGGTTGCTGATATTTGTTTCGCAATTGTCCAGCAATGCCGTGTGTGCCTTCGTGAACCCAGGTAATCCGATCCGCGTCACGATATGGATGCCCGGCAACCAAATGGGATTCTACATCCGTGACAACAGGCCCCAGGTCGCCAACATTACGCAAGGGAGCATAGGTTATGAAAGTCGGGGTAGAGGTTGACATCGTGCAACCCGCAAGAATCAAAATGCTCAGAGCAAATAATCTCATGTGATCTCCCAATAGTTGTTGATTTGAGTCATGGCGTGTTCTTCCGCAATCTTGGCACAATAAAGAGGGTCTATCTCGATTAACGTACACGATCGGTTGATGCGTTTACACACTCGCAGTGTTGTGCCTGTGCCAGCGAAGGGGTCACAAACTGTCCCGCCGTCAGGCGTTGTTAATTTAATGCATCGTTCAATCAAACCTTCATTTAATTGGGTCGGATGCCAAGGTCGCCGTTGTTTGCTGTTACCGGTGACGCGAGTGAAATCAAATACATCCCCGGGTATCCGCCCGCGCGGGTCCGCCCGCTTGTCGCCGTGTTCTTGTCGCCAAGATTGCACACGGATATTATCAGGCATCAGTGGAGCGTGGTGCCAACGCAACCGCAGCAAAGGTCGATGGTTGTTTCCCAGGTCGTCCTGTCGATGTTGTCCGAATGTAAAAACTTGGACGCAGGGTTTGGCTTCAATGTCCTCGTTTACTTCGAGCATTTCAACCACAATTCGTCCGACCTCAAAAGACCACTTCGCATTGTACGAGAACCAAACTGTTTGGGCGTGATGAATAAAACAGTGGAGCCACACTCGAAGGAGGTTTATATATTGGTCAAATGGTATATGGTCGTTATATTGGTTGTAATTAAGTCCGATGCCGTCAGGTGGATCAGCAAACAAGGTGTCCCACGTCTGATTATTGTGTCGTAGATAATTTAGGCAATCAGCATTGATTAGCGTATTCACCGATCATCTCCACTGCCGTGTAAGGTACCTCGTTCTTGACGACTCCTCAATATATCGAGATTGGCAGTCGCAATCTCTGAGAGTTGAAGGCCAGCGTCAGTTGCAATGGCCGCTACGTACCAAAGAACACCGCCAAGTTCTTTAGCGATTTCCACTTTTCTTTCAGGCGTAAGTACACTGTTGTCGTCACGGTAGATTTTCTTTATTTTGTTAGCTGTCTCACCAGCTTCGCCGGCCAGACCCAAAGCAGGATAAATTAAACTCAGGTTGTCTGGGTACACAGCCGTCTTGTAAGCCTCGGTCTGGTAGTCATCCAAACTATCAACGATTTCGTCTGGGATAATGGCTTCAACAATGGCCCAACCTTCATATTCGTGACCCCGGTGACTTTCAAGAATACGCCGGATGGATTCAATGTGGCCAGTACGAGCCCTGGCAAGCAAACTTTGAGTGACATAACCATAGCAATGCTGTTCATCAAATTGCTTAAACAAACACTGCAGAGCGGCTTTCAGCCGCTCTGGCGTATCAACGAGATAGTAACTATCATTCTGACCGTGCTGAACAAGAATATCAACAGTTTTCATTTGCGTCTCCGAACAATTAGATACGTACCTAACCAGCCACCAATAATGTAAGCGATCACGGCAGTAAAGCACCTCTCAACAATTAGTATTGTTGAGACAATGGTACACACGTAAAGCAAGGCACTCATGTTGGCAGCAAGTAACGGGCGTCGTTGCGTCACTGCATTTATACAGAGCGTCCATACCAAATCCATTATGAATCCACAAATGAATGCAACAATAACAAGAAACGTTGCCATATTAGTCCCTCAACGGCAGAATACGGACCTGGCCAACAGTTACACACGAATCCAGGCGACCGTGAACATTCACGGTAACAGCGTATTCTGTGACCTCGACGCATTTTATATTGTGGTCGGGTTCTAGTTCCAGAAGATAATCAATCAGGTCACACGCCTTCATTTAATTCTCCCGACATGCTGTGGCACTCTGGACACTCCAGATTGGACAGTTCCGTATCCGGAGCCACAGCGACCCATGTGTAATTACAAACTCGGCAACACGCGAATCCTGCCACCCAACCTTCCAGATTCTCGGTATCAAACATATTATAGCGTTATGCCATATGTGGGTTTAAGTGTGTCTTTTGGGAACAAAACAATTGAGTCAGAGTGCTCACGAATAAATCTTCCGGCGTCGTCGTAGATTAAGAGACGTAAAAAATTTCCCTTACGGATAACCTCCATTGGCTTGAACGCAATAGTGATGCGTCCGACTGGGTACACTTCACGTGTCACACAAACAACCTCCGAGTTTCTATAGTTGCCTTTGTCAGTCACAACAATGCAGGACCACTCACGCAATGCCTCAATTGGGTCGTCAAAACGCGAGATAAGTAACTTGACTTGTTCTAAACGAGTTTGTGGCGCGGCCACAGGCAACTTGACTCGCGGCTGACGAAAGATGCGATTACGAAATAACATTGGGACACTTTGCTTGTTGGAGTGAGAAAATGATGACAGGGATTAAATCAACTTGAGTAACATGGTCTCTGTCGTCTTGATAATTGAGACGGATTTCTGCGCCTAGACCATCTCGTGCGGCTAATTCCAGCGTCTTAAAAATGGCACAGATTTTTTCAGTCGTAAACTCACTTGTTGCCAGACGTTCGAGTGCTGCTGAATGGATTCGCATGTTTAGCATGTCCTAACGAAAAAGGCCATATCTTCGATCACGTCATAGCCGGCAAGTCCCTGGATGTCTTCTTGCCCCGGCTCCCACTCCTTGTATGGTTGCCATAACTCTTCAACCCATGTCCACGAATGGATTAGGCCATCCTTGGGATCACCCGGGCCGTCTGCCACGAAGATTTCCTCAGTGAATTCAGTGACGCCAGACTTTGGGCCGCCGAAGAAAGTCAAAAGCCTCGGTTTGCGGGCCTCATTTACAGAAAGCAGCATTGTTTTCCTTTCAATCTGGAAACGGATTTCATTGGATTACCATCTAGTTGCTCGGGTCACGCTACTGAAAAATTCGTCCCGCACGGTGCCGTCCGACAACAGTCCCTCACCTGTTTTGTCAAGAACCTCGCAGCGTGCGTCACTGTCTTCACGCGACATTTCAGGGAAGAGATGGCCGCTGGTAATGCGTTGCCAGCAAGACTGCACGCGAGCGACCAGAGCGAGTTGGTAGTCGGCTTTCACACGTCCCCTGTGATTGGCGACCCGCAACAATGGTCTTTGGTCACCCATGTATTTGCTTACGATTTCTTCAATGCAACAGACCACGTTTTCATCGCCCGGTTTCTCACCAAGCAACCAACTGTAGAGACAAAGTTGATCGGCGTATTCCGTTGAGCAAGTTTCCATATAACCTGCGTTAATGACCAAACCTCGGAACGGGCGACCCAGATACTTTTTGTGTTCGGTTAGGTGACTACGACTTGCTTTCATACCTTCAGGATACGCATCTCGGCACAGCGCATATCCTGGCGTCGGGGACGCCCCGTACTTGGAGCAAAACCCTTTTACTTTCCAATCAAGAATCGTGTGGATGCGACCCTCGCCCAAGTCTAAGCGGAATTGACAATCCGGTCTACCTGTAAAGGGCACGTCGCCAATCAAACCATCAACCTTAAACTCGAAACGGGGAGGTTCGATGGACTTCTGTAAAAGGGCCAACAAGTCACCATAGGCACCACAACGCTTGTAGCACTCGAAAGCATACTGTCCTGCACCTAAAGCGAAATCGCGGCACTGAGGTTCAACCTGTTTCTCGAAGATGGATGCCAACTCGAATTCGGGTACCGGCCCGAATAAAGTTTCCACCAACGCCGCCTTCACGTGCGCGTCAAACGACGATCCGACCGCCATCGGGTTTTCTTGTAGTAAGCGAGGTGCAGCTTTATCCGCCAAATACCGAATATAAAATTCCTCCGGCTGCTTTTCTAAGAGACTCATTGATGAATACGAAAGGGCGTGTGGCAGTCTCATTGGGAATCCTTGGATATGGTGACTTCAACTGGAATCTCGATGGTTCCTTTTGACACACTGGGACAGGGTTGGGGACAGGGTTGGGGACAGCGGCGAGGTGCGGGCGTTGGAACTGGCTGACAACCCAGAAGCAGCATTAGCATAAGATACTTCATAGTGTATTTCATAGTGTATTTCATAGCGGTTTCCCCAAAATGGATTCAGCGATTACCTGCGGACGGAGTT
>Ga0315273_10011675_pt1 | contig 11239 bp, 19 predicted proteins | sample YL17G02_0_MG_FD_205753 | JGI IMG/M metagenome (GOLD analysis project Ga0315273, IMG submission 205753) | Sediment microbial communities from Yellowstone Lake, YNP, Wyoming, USA - YL17G02_0 | ecosystem: Environmental > Aquatic > Freshwater > Lake > Sediment | place: USA: Wyoming | collected...
AAAGCATGAAAACAACCGTGATCTCGAAACCCGGAACGACATTCAGTGCTCGTGTGTACCGGGCAGAGACTGGAGAGTGGGAGGACCTCGGCGTGATTGTCGGTCCGTTCCACCAACGAGCAGCAAATATCGTCAGAAGAAAACTGAACAGCATTATCAGGAGGATTAAGAAATGGCATATGTAACAGTATTAACCAACGACGGAGAAGCAGCAGTTATCGATAAACTCGATACGGCAACGAAGTATGATTATATCGGATGGGGGACGGATGCGACCGAAGCAGCGAAAGCTCAATCAGGGCTGGTTGCTGAAGGAGCGGAAGACCGCGTCCAGGGCACCGTAACGCAACCAACAGCCGATAAGTATCAGGTCGTCTCGACGATAACCTGCGCTGGCGCCGGGAAGACTATCAAAGAGGCGGGCCTGTTCAATGCAGTTGATGCCGGCACCATGCTTATCCGCGGGAACTTCGCTGACATTGTCCTGGCAGTGGCGGATAAAATCGAGTTTACTATCAGCCTTGAAATAACCTGAACCAGCCGGCGACATGGCAACCAAATTCTATCTCCTCCAGGCAGCAGCGACAGGAGTAGTGCCAAATGCCAAACAATCAGCGGACACCATCACCATGGATGCTGCTACAACGTATGCTACCTACGCAGCACCGTCAAAACTGTCAACTACCGTCGGCGCTTCTGACACGAACTGCAATACGTCCCAGGCAGAACCGAATGCAACTCATTACCATCATTACGGCTCCTGGGTAAGTGAACCCCTGGCGAGTCAAGAGATCAGCGGGACATTCACCTTCCGAGCATCGATGCGGGAGGGCCACGTCGCGGTAAATGCCAATCCACGCCTTTACATCTATTTATGGAAGACGGACGATACCATCGGTGACGTCCTTTACGGACCGACAACGGGGTCTGTGGAAGTTGCCGGCACCACCGGGTTTACGACAACCACGTTCTTTAATGCAGTCTCACTCACTACACGGACGTGCAATGCGGGGGACAGGATTGTCGTCGAGGTCGAGACCTTTGATAACAGCTCCTCGACTACATCAAGGTATCAGGGCATGCAGTATGGCGGTGCTGATGAGGGTGCATATGAAGCATCGATCTCTTTCTCCACAACGCTTGCGTTCCAATTTTACAAAACCTTAACCGCCACCAGTGCCGGCACTGCAACGCTCAGTAAATTCAAGACGGCCTATAAAACATTAGCCGCGAGTTCTGCCGGGACAGCACTCCTGACAAAAGCGAAGAAGACACTGGTATCCCTGGTAGCAAGCACAGCAGGCGTTGCGACGCTCAGTAAATTCAAGAAAGCCTATAAAACCTTATCAGCAACATCAGCCGGCACGGCTATCCTTTCGCGGGTAGCAACCCGGTATCGGGCCCTGGCAGCCAGCTCGAGCGGGACTGCGGTCTTATCCAGGAAAGCATCTTTCTATCGAACGCTGGCAGCGACTACCACAGGAACAGCCGCACTCCTTTATGCAAAACTCTTCACAAAAACACTGACAGCAAGCGCAGCCGGCATCGCCGTGCTGACCAGAGTGGCGACATTCCCAAGAACGCTCACAGTCTCTTCTGCAGTGACCGCAACCCTCTCCCGCACGGCAACCTTCTACCGATCGTTATCGGCATCAAGTTCAGGGGCTGCAACTCTCGCAAAGGTAACCACATTCTATCGGTCGCTTTCAGCATCCGGAACGGGGACGGCCACAATCTTGCGGATATCCACCTTTTACCGCACGCTCTTGGTGAGTTCTGCAGGAACCGCGGTCCTCACCAGGACGGCATCCTTCTACCGGACCCTGGCAGCCACTTCGTCCGGGCTTGCATCCCTTCTTGCCCATATGGTACTGCCAGAAGGAACAACATTTTACCAGACACTCACCGCGACTGCTGCAGGGTCCGCAACATTAACCAGGGCAATCGTCAGAGCACAGGCCTTATCAGTCACATCCACCCTCTCGGTGCTGATTACAAAGACCTCATCGTTCTACCGGACGCTTACCGTATCAAGCACCGCGTCAGTTTCAATTGTGAAAACAATCACTGCGGAAGTAATTGAATTCAAGACAGCAGTAGCGTCACATGCCCGAGGGATAGCGAGGAGGGCGCCGGTTTTGAGGAGGATGAGCCGAAGGATAGTGGCAGGCATTAAAAGCGTGTTCAGGAGGGGATTGTAATCCCAAAACCGAAAAAACCATCACCGAAATTTAAACGGGACCCGACCGGCTCGCAGCGGAAGATCAACGTCTACGAGCGGGCACTCGTCGGGCTCTTCCAGAATTACAAGAAGCACGTCAAGGCGGACCTTGAGGCAGCCCATGCCAGGGCCCTGGAGTCTCCCGCCCAAAGACCGCTGCGGATTGACCTCAATGCATTCTCCCAACACCTGGACCAGTTGGAGCAGGACCTGCTGCTGAACCCGGCGGCCCAGGTGATCACCGTGAAGGTCCCTGAGGCATATCGGGCAGGATCGACCTTTGCCAACATCCAGCTCGGAGCCCCCCCGGAAGTGCGGGCGGATGAGGCAAAGCGGATCGGCACCTTGATCCAGGCGAACAATGATGCATTCTCGAAGATCACCGCAGAGACCAGCGGGCGGATCCGCTCGACCATTGCCACTGGCATCCTGGAAGAACAGCCGTTCGGAGAAGTCACCCGGGATATCGTCCGACAGATAGATGATGTCGGTATCACCAGGGCAACCATGATGGCACGGACGGAGGTAATGAAAGCCGTCAATACGGGTGTCAAGGACCGATACAAGCAGGCCGGCGTCGAGAAAGTCGAGTGGCTGACCGCCATTGATGACAATACCTGTGATGAGTGTGAGGGGAATAGTGGGAACGTATACCCGATCGAGGATACCCCTGCCTGCCCCGCTCACCCGAACTGCAGGTGCACGCTCATCCCAAAGATCGAGATCCCGGAAATGGAGGGCGATTAAATGGTATGACCGTTATCCCCACGAAAAGAACCGCAGTACGATCACAAAGGAGGAATTAAATTATGCCAACAAGTTATGGATTAACCACCAACGCAGTGCCAGCCGCTATCCGCAGTGCAACAGTAACGCACCGGTCGGCAGTCACTGCAAAAGATAAGTGTATAGTAGGAACAATCACCGCAGCCGACCAGGCGGGCACTGTCGGAGTAATGGCGAACGCAGAGCATAAGGTTGCCGTTGCCCCAGGGAACATATACGGGTCCGCCGGGGTAACACCGATTGTTACTGTCACGCCGACACTTAACAAGACTGTCGATATCACCATGCCGCAGGTAGTCGGGGCAACGTATTACGATATCTTCTTCTCGACCGATGCAGCCCCGTTATGGCTCGGTAGAGTTACCGAAGCAGAACGGGCGACTGGTGTTGCGATTACGGCAGTCGGCACCGTTGGGGCTGGCGGGTCTGCAGGTGTCGTGAACGTCCGACTGGTCGGCACCGGAGCAGCGACTACGGCAACCGTCTTCACCGTAAACAATGCGTATATCATGCCGACAGCGTTGGCGTGTGCAGGGTATAAGACGGCGATTGTCTCGGTCCAGTACTCAGTCACGGATCTCCGGGGAGCAACACCGGCCTGTACATTGTTACCGTTCGTCAGTAAGAAAGACGGCACGCCGACAGTCTGGTATGACGGCACGGCAACCACCATGGCGCCCGGCAGTGCCTCGAATAAACCGATGTATGTGACGTATACCGTTGACATAAACGATGCAACGTCAATGTGTATCCTGGTCGACGCCATTGCCGGACAAGGTGCAGCCGTAACAGTTTACGTTGAGTTTATCTGAACCATGCAGGCACCGGAGTTATGCAAGGATTGTGGGAGACGGTGTTGCACCAGGCCGGCTCTCACGACTGACGAGTATCTTGTGATGCACCATTATGTCGGTAATGCTCGCCTTCAGGAATTCAACCCGAAATTCATGGAGAATAACGTCTGGATGTTCCGGACCGGTACCTGCCCGGCACTTACTGATAAAGGATGTATCATGCCGTATAAAGTCCGCCCGTTAATGTGCCGGTTATTTCCCTGGTTATCGATCCCGGTATATACTGACACTGTCGAGGACGTCCACAACGAACTGGTCCTGATGGTCAGCCGGTGCCCGAAATGGCAGGAGTTTGGAGAGCGATATGAACAAATAAAGGAGGAGTTAAGAAATGGCTAATAAGAAACCCGAGGGCCCGCTGGTAATGACGGAACCAGAACCGGAACCCCATAAACCAATGGCCGTCCAGGAACCCACTACATTCGAGAGACTTGAGGCCCTGGAGTTGCAGGTCAGGCTAATGAAAACAGCATTAAATTACCTCAACCGTCAGCACTACGGCAAAGATGCGGTATGACGTTTAAAGGGTTCCCGCCTGCAGCAAAAGAGTATATCCGGCAGAATAAAGACGAATGGCCATCCGTCCTTGCCTATAAGATCGGGGTATTATTTAATTATCGATGTACAGATCGCGGTGTAAGAGGACAGATAAAAAAACTTTAATTAATCTGTTTTATCTTCTGGCGAATATACCGGCGGACACTGACATTCTTCTCGCCTTTTAGTCTGGCTTTCAGGACGTCCAGTAAAGTCTGTTCTCCAGCAATAAACCGTTTACGGGATATATTCCCGACTTTCTGCAAGTACATAATATTACTACTAATAATATTTTTGTGTGATGTTAATATACTTTTCTCTGTGTAATATTACTATGCCCGAAATAGTGGCTAATCCTTCCCCTGATACTTTACACGACACCGGAGGCGCTCAGCAGGCCGCTTCCGGTACTGAACTACATATCAGGGCACTTGCTACGAAATTCAGTAAAACCCAGATGGTCGAGCAGGACGGCGGTCTTCTGATCAAAGGCGTGCCGATGCTGGCCGCCGGGACGTGGACTGACAGCGCTGTCGGTACACCCTTGAACTATCCCGAAGCAACGCTCCGGGAATATGCATCTAACTGGATTGACACGACCGGATGGTCCCGTCACCTTGGCGGAATACCCCGTGATGTGACGGATAAAGTCGCAGAGATCCGGGAACCGAGATTCGAGAATGGTGCTGTGATGGGAGATATCTTCGTTCACGGTGCCACGCAGAAGAGTCGTGACCTGATGGAGATGGTCAAACGGAAACTGATCTCGTATGTCTCGGTAGAGCATGGCGGCGACGAACGATTCAATCCCAGGACCCGCCAGATGGAGGCTTCAACCCTATCCTTTTTAGGGTTCGCGTTCGTCCACAAGGGCGCGTGTACTAAATGCAGGATAAACGAAGCCCCCCAGGAACCGGTTGAACCGGAGGAAATTATGCCAGATACAAAAGAACTCGAATCACAGGTAGCCGAACTTACCCGCAGGCTTTCCGTACTGGAGACCCCGCCGGTCAAGGTGGCGGAGCCCGCTGAGGTCAAGGTTGAGGTCCCGAAAGAACTCACCGAAGCACTGGGCACCATCAAGAACCTATCAGAACGTCTTGAGAAACTGGAGAAGGCACCGGCACCGACCGTCACTTCACCAGGAGCACCGATAAAAGAACTTACTGAACCCGAGACCGTCGTGCAATTCGACCGGAACGTCCGGGAAGTCGGGGGGATGAGGTAACATGGGTGCAACCACACGGGCTGCGTTCGATCCGAAACCCATCAGGCTCGGAACTGTTATCGACATGATCGCAGGAGTAGCCATTTACGCCGGGGATGTCGTTGCATTCAAGAGCACTTCGACCGAAGACTGGACGGTCTATCCCTGCGACAACAATGAGACCGGGTCAACCGGAAGCGGTGCGCCGATCGGCGTTGCTCTTTACTCACAGGCAACTGTGGGCGGGAAGGTCGCAGTCGCCGGATACGGAAGTGTAGTCCTGGTCAGGAACGCACTTGACGGCACTGCCATTGATGCCGGAACTACTATTGTCCCGGGCACAACTGCCGGGATGGTCATTGCAGGGACTGCACCGAACGCCGGCGGAGTTGACTGTTATCATATCGGGAAAGCCCTGACAGGTGACGCAGCCGGCGGAGCGACGTTCTATATCCTGATCAACGGTCCTGTTCTGACACCGAAGGGGGCAGCATAATGGCAGGAACTACTCCAGCAGCCTTCGATCCGAAACCAAAGTATCTCTCCCAGACGATCGACTGTATTGCCGCATCCGCGATCCTTGCAGGCCAGGTAGTGGCCTTTAACGGGACGGGTGTTGCGTGGACAGTCGAACCGTCAGACGGAGTAACTACTGCAGCAGTTGTCGGCGTTGCCCTTCATTCACAGGCAACTGTCGGGGGGCATGTCGCAGTTGCAGGACCTGGCTCGATCCTTAAAGTCTGTGAAGGCGACGGCGCGAATATTGATGCAGGAGATACCGTAGTTACCAGTGTCTCGACTGCAACGGGTTGTGTCAGCACTGCAGCACAGGCAGACGAGTATAATGTCGGTGTTGCTCTTGAAGATATCACTGCGAACCTGACGGGATACATCTTACTGACCGCTCCTGTCTGGGTAGCGAAGGGGGCCTGATCATGGGAAATACAGCACAAGCAGCATTCGACCCCAAGCCTCGACAACTCGGAGTCGTATTGAATATGATTGCAGGACAGGCAATCCTCGCCGGGGATGTCGTTGGATTCCACGGAACAGGCGTCGATAACACCGTCTGGAAGCACGTCACAGGAACAACCATCTGCCCGATCGGCGTTGCCCTGCACTCACAGGCAACCACTGGCGACAAAATAGCCATTGCCGGTCCGGGTTCAATTGTCCTTGTCAAGAACGCTCTCGATAATGCGAATCTTGATGCCGGGACGCAGATCATGGGGTCCGGGACAACATCAGGACTCATCATCGCATACGCGGACGCGGCTGACGCAGAACCGTTCGGGTATATGCTGGCTCCGATCACTACGGGGACGGCCTATGCGTATATCTACGGGGCTGTTCTGGTAGCGAAAGGAACATAAAAATTTTTGAGGTAAACATGAACGATCCATATCTACACACACGCAGACTCGCCCAATTCCTTGAAATGGATTCAATGGGAAAGTCAGAACTGAAAAAGACTGCTGAAAAGATTGTTCCCCGGGAACTCTCTTATCACGATTTCGACGGTAAAGTCGTTAACGCCAGGGAACTCCTGATCTCCGAAGGTGTCCAGGGAACTACTTTGATCCCGACCGAGATCTATGCAACGGTAATTGAAGGGTCGGAACCGGCAAAATGTATTCGCAACGCACTCCCGATCTACCGGATGGCAGGCGCGAATATGACGGTGCCTGTCGGTGAGACCGGGACCTACGCCCCGGTTGTTGCAGAAGGGGCCGAGATCCCGATTGAAGACCAGACACACACTGGCATCACGCTGGCCGCCAAGAAATACGCGGTCCGTCCACTCATCACCAACGAGATGGTTGAAGACGCCCTTTACGATATCGTTGCCAACGAGATCCGGAAGAGCGGCGCCCGTATTGAGAATGCACTCAACCACCTCGGTATCGAGGAGCTCATGTATGAGTCCGACACCGAATCCGACTGCGGCAGCGCAGGAGCAACTCCGTTCCTGTTCATCGCAAAAGGACATGCAAAGGTCGTCGCAGCAGGGTTCCAGCCGAACGTCATCATCTTCGAGCCGACCTGTTACGGGTCAGTGGCCGGAACGATGACAACCCAGAGCAATATGATGTCAGACCTGGTCTCCCGCAACGGGATATTCGGCAATGTCCTCGGCTGTGCGACCTATATGTACGGTGGGGCAGCCGTCCGGACGCACACCTGGGGATTCTCCGCGGATGGATATGTCGGTGCGATCATCATGGACCGCAACTGTGCAGCCATCGGGATGCGCCGGGATATCACCGTTGAACGGTATGCCGACAGCATCAAGCAGATGCAAGGCGTCAGCGTATCCGCCAGGTTCGATGTTAAGTCCCTTGTCGGTGAAGGCATCTGTAACGTGATCTACTGATCGGAGTGATCAAATATGATCAACTCCCAGAACAGCGGCAAGTATCTGTCTGGCGAGTGGAACAGAAACCGGCATCGGGCGATGGATAACCAGGATACATTCACCGCAGACCAACTATCCTTTTTAGAGTCCTCAACCTTTGAAGGACTCGACGGGTATCTTGATCGGTTCGATAGTACTATGGACGTCGGGACACGCCCGGTCGATCCGCTTTCCCGGTCACGACAATATGACTGGCGCAATAACCCGGAGGTCGGGCGATGACGAGTTACTGCAGCAACGCTGAACTCGTCGCAATCTCCGGATCGGTTTTAGCCACCACCATCCTGGACGCTATCATCGCCCAGGCGGATCGGGAAATCGATATCCGGCTGGCCGCGTATGGTCTTTCAGGAACTGCCGGGGATGCAACGCTCAAAGCAGCGTCCCTGAAACTCTCGCAGGCCGGGCTGCTTGATTACGGTTTGCATACCGGGACGTATGAATCCACATCCGGGGATTTCACCAGTTCGGTGAATGTCAACACTGCAATTAAGGCTTACCAGGTGCGGGCAGCCGAACTCCTGGACTCTTATATCTACATCCACCAGAGCGAAGAGAGCCGTGTGTTCGTCCGGAGGGTCAACGGAAGATGACCACGTCATTTATCCACACGTGCACGCTGCAGAAACGCAACCGGAAAAAGAAGTTTACCTATACTGGAGGGACCGGGACTCCTGTAGTCGGGCAGACCATAACGGGCGGGACCTCACTTAAGACCGCAGTGATCGATAAGGTGGCCACCGGCTATCTCGTAGTCAAAACCCTGTCGGGCACGTTCACAACCACCGAAACGATCACCGTCGGGGCAAACCCTCCGGGGTTCACGTTCTCCGGTACTCTTTCCGCACAGGCCGATTACCAGAACCAGAGCGGGGAATACGAGTACTACTGGACGAACGATCAGACCAGCATTCCCTGCAGGTTCTATTACTCTGGTGGTGGCGGGAAGGGAGTTACAGTCACAGAATCCGGAGAGATCCTGGACCAACCGTTAAAATGTGCACTCCCAAACTCCTGCACCGTTGAGGCCCTCGAGTATCGGGTTGTTAACACTGTGACCGGGTTCACCGGCACGTATGATATCGCGACACTCTATCCACTCACAGGACCCGCAACGATCAACCACTACGAGGCAGTGCTCAGGAAAGTGACACCATGACAGAGAATGACGTCGTAACACCCGTGGTATGTGAGCTGCACCGACGACTAACGGACAGTAAGATTGACGGGTTGAAGGCCTATGATGAGATCCTCGAGAAGAGGATAGATGGGATAAACGCCGGCATCCGGGATGTCCTTGCATTACAGAAAACACTCCTCTATGCAATTATCGGGGTGTTCGGCACCTCGATCCTGATTCTCATCGGTGTGATTGCAGGGAGGGCAATCGATTTTAAATTCTTCTTCCCATGACCCGACTCCTGACCGCGGACCAACTCCTGCAGAAACTCGATAACCTCAAGGCATCGACCGTCCCGGCGATCGCGACCGCGATGGAACTGGCAGCCCTGAACGTTGAAGGTGAAGCGAAGAAGAACTGCACGCCCGGCTCCTCCCCGTATTACCGGGCACCCTACTCGGACGATAACGATCCCCGGAGGGATCCCGTGCACATGCGGGACACAATCAAAGGGACCGTTGAGGTCCAGAGCACCAGCGTCCACGGAGTTGTCGGAACCCCGAAGCCATACTCACTCTGGGTCCATGAAGGCACCAGCAGGATGCAGGCCCGACCGTTCATCCTGGATGCAATTATCGCAAAGGACAAGGACACCAGGGCAATCCTTTCGGATGCCCTCGAGCGGGCGCTCAAGGCGGAGTGTGAATGAACACTACTGTCTTCCAGGCCATCCTGGACAACCTGCAGGCTGACACCACCCTGACCGGGTATCTTGGCGGAGCGTATATCTTCCGGGCAAAGGCAGTCGCCCCGTCCCAGATCCCGTCAGTCACCCTCCAGACCAACAACGAGAAATCGGATAAACGCCCGGGATACAACAGCAGCAAACACCGGGATGCCAACCCGACGATCCAGATTGATGTCTGGGTCAGTGACCAGCACGAAGGGATGCCGTGCACTGGAGAAGATGCAGACATCATCGCGAACCGAATCGATTCAACGATCTTAAACCCGACCTCTCCCATCACCGGGACGTATGGGTGGAGTAAGACGACCGAATCGCAACAACACGAGGATGATACCGGGATCTGGCATAACGCACTCCGGTACACCTTCCAGTACACATTAACGGATTGAAACCATGACAACTGTAAGCGATTTTGGAGAGTATACCGGGGCGATGGGGACCATTACTCTATCAGCCGGCGGCGCTCTCGCAGATGTTGAGTTTGATGTGAAATGGAGCCGCAGCACGGTCACCCATTCCCGGGGCGGGAAACACTCAGATATCCAGATCCCGGGCAAACTCACGGTAAAGACGAAGATCAAGAAAGCGCTGGTCTATGCAGACGCAGCCAGAACACTGGGATATGGATTAACCAACACCGCAGTAACAGGAACCGCAACCGCATGTCTGGCCGCAACCTCATTCACTGCGGGAACGGCAGTGCCAATCACAGCCGACCCGGCAACTGCATCGGTATTGCGAGTGAGGACGTCAACTGACGTATCAACAGCGGCCGGTGGTTTCACTATTGTAGGAACTGACGTGAATGACGTTGAACAGTCAGAAACGCTCACTATCCCGAACGGAACCGTTGTCGGCACTGATTTCTATACCACCAAAGTGTTCAAACTGGCTAATTATGCAATCACTAACGCCATCACCGGATCGATCAAGTTCCAGATTGATGGTGTTGCCGCAACCGCAACCTATGCTGTCGGAGATCCAAAAGTCTTTGACCTTGTGGGTGTCCTTACCAAAGGAGCAACAACTATCACCATCACGCTACCAGACTGCTGGTTCTCCAGCGGCGGGATCTCCTGGGTTGATGCCGGCAAGATCGTTGACGTTGACGCCGATGTTGAGATGCGTGATCCCGATACCCTGACCATCACCGTCGTATAAGTATGACCGAAGCCAAACGGACGATCAGCCCCGAACAAGCACATGAGATGTTGAAGGGCCACGAAGCCAATTTCGAGCGGATACGGCAGGCAGGTGCCCACGATGAACGGCGCTGGGATAACGAGATCGCACTCCTGCAGAGACGGGTTGCGGAACGGTTTGAAGAGGTGGATATCGGTGGCGGCGACC